>Ga0310344_10000185_pt1 | contig 52346 bp, 47 predicted proteins | sample HC15DNA20200_MG_FD_203801 | JGI IMG/M metagenome (GOLD analysis project Ga0310344, IMG submission 203801) | Marine microbial communities from station ALOHA, North Pacific Subtropical Gyre - HC15-DNA-20-200_MG | ecosystem: Environmental > Aquatic > Marine > Oceanic | place: Pacific Ocean: North... | reverse complement strand
CTTGACAGGGGGGAATTCCATAAACAGAAATCCCAGGTCGCACCTGATCTAAATAGGCTTCTCTAAAAAGTAACCCTGCACTGTTGCAAAGGTGGCGTCTGTAAATGGTGCCCTGAGTTGATCTGAGGAAGCGTTTCAGTTGTAGTTTTGTAAATTCACTATCTGAGTCTGCCCTTGCAAGATGAGAGAATATTCCCTGCGGTGCAGGAGTAAGAGTCTGCAGAAAGTCCTGCAGCCTATTCCAGGGTAATCCCAATCGTCCCATTCCCGTGTCTATTTGTATTTCGAATTTGAGACCATTAGGAACAGGTTTTGGTTCGAACCAAGAGGCAGTTAGGTTGTTTTCTTGAAATATTTTTTCAGACTTTGACGGACAGCCCTCAAACACAAGTATTTGAGGTCGAGGGCTGATTGCTCTAAGCTGCAAGGCTTCTTCTAGATGGGCTACTGCGAAACGATTTATTCCCTCGTCTAAGAGAAGCTGAACCAACTGCTCCATCCCGTGTCCATAAGCATTTGCCTTGACCACAGGCATGATCTCCACCTTTGGACCTACTCTGGAGCGAATAAGGGAAAGGTTGTGACGGAGATTCGAAGCAGAAAGTTCTGTCCAGGACTTTGACATTTTTAGTCGTAGGCTAGGTTCTCAAACTTCGTCCACTGATCGATGAAAGCTAACTTAACAGTCCCTATAGGTCCGTTGCGTTGCTTGGCTACAATTATTTGAGCGACACCGGATTCATCTTCTAGATCCTCCTCTTTCTTGTACATGTCTTCTCTGTAGATAAAGACAACGACATCCGCATCTTGCTCAATCGAGCCTGATTCACGGAGATCCGAAAGCTGAGGGCGTCCCATCTGTGTTCCCTTACGTTGTTCAGGTGCACGTGAAAGTTGTGATAAAGCTACAACAGGGATTTCTAGTTCTTTAGCGAGGCCCTTTAAAGACCGACTGATAGCCGAGATCTCCTTTTCACGACTTTCATAGCGAGTCTGTTCACCGCTTTTCCCAGACATTAATTGCATATAATCGACGATGAGAAGATCAAGGCCGTGTTCGGCCTTGAGGCGTCGAGCCTTAGAACGCATCTCGAGGATGGAGATTCCCGGAGTGTCGTCTATGAAAAAGGAAGCCTGGTCAATATGACCCATAGTTTTCGCAAGTTCACCCCAGTCTTCCTTGGAAAGACGCCCGGAACGAACTCTGTGACTGTCGACTCGAGCTTGAGAACAAAGCAGTCGTGTTACCAACTGCGCAGCTCCCATTTCGAGACTGAAAAGGCCTACTGTTTTCCCTCCGACTGTCGTTGCATGCTGTCCAATGTTTAGAGCCAGACTTGTTTTTCCTAGACCGGGCCGGGCCGCGATAATAATCAGTTCTGTCGGTTGAAGGCCACTGGTTAGATTGTCCAGTTCAATAAAGCCTGTAGCTATGCCCGTGATTAGTTCCTTGCGTTCATAGGCAGCTTGGATTTGTTGATAGGCATCTGGGAGAAGGTTTTCTAATTTGACGAAACTTTTATCAATTCTCTCCTGACTAATCTCGAAAATAGATCTCTCTGCTTCGTCAAGGAGTTCTGCGGAGGCTTCCTGTTCAGAGTATCCCCGCTCCAAAATCGAGTGGGCCGAGTGGATTAGTTTTCTACGAACCGACTTGTCCTTGACGATCCGAGCGTACTGTTCGAGATTGGAAAGGCGAGGAACTCCCTCAATTAGGGAAGAAAGATAGGTCGCACCGCCGATGTGAGCCAATTTTTCGTTTCGTTCCAAGGCCTCTCGTAAGGTTAGTGTGTCAATTGATTGACTGGTTGCTGAGAGACCGGACATCCTGGAGAAAATCTCACGGTGAGCAGGTAGATGGAAGTCATCCATACGGAGAAGACTAGCAGCCTGATCGAAAAGGGAGTTGTCCAGAAGTATTGCCCCCAGCACGGCCCGCTCGGCCTCAGCACTGTGGGGAAGAGTTTTTTCGAGTGTGATGTCACTCGTTGCCATCGTGAACGGCATTGTACGACAGTTCACAGCTGGGGCATACACCCTTAGCCTAAGTTGGTCACAAAATTTTTGATTGCTGCCGTTCAGGTGTTAGGTAGGAGTGGCCTCTTCGTTGGGAGTATCGTCAGGTGTGTCTTCTTTCTCCTTTTGGATAGTCTCCTCAGTGAGGTCTTCCTTCTCTGTGGATGGCAGCGCCTCTTGTTGGGCACTAAGCTTGTCTCCAGCTTCCTGGAGGTATGTGGCTACCTCATCCATTATTTTGGAGCTTTGTTCATTTTCCCTTTGGAGTACCTCGGTCAGAGGCTGCTCACCTTCGACGGTAATTGAGATCAGTATCTCAATGGGGACCTCGGGATGAGGGTAGGCTTTAACAGTAAAATTACCGATACTTTTCAGGGGATGTTCTAGTTCCATCTTTCGACGATCAAGAATGAGACCCTTTTCTTCGAGAAGATCTGTCAAGTCCTTTGAGGTGACGGATCCAAACAGTACCCCGGTCTCCCCAGCCTTTCTGCTGAGTACCAAATGGAGCTTTGCTAGCTCGCCAGCCAGGATCTCTGCGGATTCTTTTTCTTGAGCGGCCTTACGGGCCAAGACCTTTTTCTGCATCTCCATTATTTTCAGGTTTGCCTCGGTTGCTGGAATAGCTAGTCCCTTGGGAATCAGATAATTACGGCCGTAGCCATTGGCGACTTGCACTACGTCTCCTCGGCGGCCTAAATGAATCACGTCGTCTACAAGTACAAGCTGCATAAAATTCTCTCCTTGTTGGAGAACCCAGGAGCAAAAGTAGATGTCTCCTGATTGCCAAGGAAGTGAGATTGCAAAAAGTTTTTAAAATCCCACTTGATTGAAAGATTTAATCTGTAGATGGTGCCTCAGCGTCCTCTGAGGCAGTCGGGGAATCTTTCTCGACAGCCTCGGGTTTTGGAGTTTCAGGGCCAGAATCTGTACTGCGGAGCGCGCGCTTCGCGAGGGTCTTCTTAACACGTTTGTGTTGCTGGTCCGAGCGGATTGTTAGGTAGCGAATCACAGATTCGCTGACCTTGAACCTCCGTTCAAGTTCACTAGCTGCTTCTGCGGCGTCTTCTTCTAGGTCCATAAAGACGTATGTCCCTTCCTTGTAGTTTTTCACAGGAAAGGCAAGAGGTCTTTTATCCCACTTGTCAATGCCGAGAACTTTGGCTCCCATTTCTTCAGCGACATCCTGGAAGGTTTTGATTGTTTCTTCCAAAATGTCGTTCGCCAAATCGGGAGCGAGCACGAAAACAACTTCGTATCGTCTCATGGACAAATTCTCCTAAATTCTAAAACATCGATTTTATCACGACAGTGATGTTGTTTACCTGATAAGTGGTGCAATTACAAGAGAGACAATCGACATTAGTTTGATCAAGATATTCATAGCAGGGCCGCTGGTATCTTTGAAGGGATCTCCTACGGTGTCGCCCACAACACCAGCTTTGTGTGCCGGAGAACCTTTGCCACCTAGGATACCGCCCTCGATCAGTTTTTTAGCATTGTCCCAGGCCCCGCCAGCATTGGACATGAAAAGGGCCATCAGGACTCCAACAAGAGTGGCACCAGCGAGCATCCCCCCAAGTGCATGAGGCCCTAGAAGCAGCCCTACTATGACTGGGAGGCAGATTGCTACTAGCCCAGGGAAGACCATCTCCCCTAGGGCTGCTTGGGTAGAGATATCGACACAGCGAGCCGTGTCTGGTTTAGCAGTACCTTCCATTAGCCCTTTGATTTCTCGGAACTGACGGCGTACTTCTTCTACCATCCTGAAAGCTGCTCTTCCAACTGCAGACATGGTCATGTCGGCGATCAAGAACGGTAGAGTGCCCCCTATGAATAGTCCCACAACTACGTAAGGGTCTAGTAGATCGAGAATTTCAAGTCCGACTGTCCTGCTATAGGCTGAAAAAAGTGCCAAGGCTGTGAGGGCTGCTGACCCTATTGCAAATCCTTTTCCCATAGCAGCTGTGGTATTCCCTATAGAGTCTAGGCTGTCCGTGATAGCTCGCGTGCCTTCCCCTAACCCTGCCATCTCTGAGATACCTCCAGCATTGTCCGCAATGGGGCCATAGGCATCGACCGACATAGTAATCCCTACCGTTGCCAGCATGCCGACTGCAGCGATTCCGATCCCATAGAGATCTGCGTAGTGGTAGGCGATAAGAATACTTCCACAGATAGTGAAAACTGGGAGTGCTGTAGATTGCATCCCGACTGCTAATCCAGCAATAATGTTAGTCGCAGAACCGGTCTTGGAAGCTTCGGCGATTCTTCTTATCGGAGAGGCTGCAGTGTAGTATTCGGTTATTAGCCCTATAATAATGCCGCTTAGAGTGCCCACAACCACTGCGACAAAGATCCCGATTTCCAAATCCATGCAGTTTATCGTCCAGTAGGTCCCAGCCAAGAATAAAATGGCACTAACAATGGGAGCGTAGCGTAAGGCTTCTGCTGGGCCTAGCCGTTGCATCATACGAAGGGAGGCTATTCCCGCCAGGGATGCAATCAGTCCAATTCCAATAACTAAAAGAGGTAGAGCCATGTATAGGATTCGGGTTTCCGGGCTAATGCTCAGTGTTCCGGAGACGCCGGTTGCTGCAAGTGCTATTGTGGCTATCACCGATCCGACATAACTCTCAAAGATGTCGGCCCCCATCCCTGCTGTATCCCCTACGCAGTCGCCTACATTGTCGGCTATTGTAGCTGGATTACGCGGATCGTCTTCCGGGATGCCTGCCTCTACTTTGCCCACCAGATCTGCTCCCACATCGGCAGTTTTAGTGAAAATACCTCCACCAACACGGGCGAACAGCGCGATCGAACTAGCTCCCATCGCAAATCCGCTTATATCATCGAATGCTATCGAGCCACCTTCAGCTACTAAGAAAGCTACGGCTAGTCCGGCCAACCCAAGACTGGCAACTGAAAGCCCCATGACAGATCCACCTGAAAAAGCCACGTTCAGAGCTGCAGCTACGCCAGAATCGTTGGCAGCCTGTGTAGTACGGACGTTAGCCCTGGTGGCGGCTTTCATGCCAAAGAAACCTGCAAGCATCGAGCTCGTTGCGCCTGTCAGGAAAGCTAGTGCCGTCCAGGGAGAGATGGCCCAGGCCAATAGAGATCCGACTATTAATATAAATATGGCCAAAATCTGGTACTCGCGTCGGAGAAAAACCATGGCTCCATCGTGGATAGAATCTGAGATCTCCACCATCTTTGAATCGGAAACTGCCACTTTCTTTATAGAACGGTAAATGAGCCCTGCGAAAAGAAGACCAATCAAACCTACTAGTGGCAAAAACGAAATAAAGTCAATCATCTGATATTCCTCGGAAGTATAGGATTAGGTGCTAGCTGCTGTTGCAGGCCGACATAGCCTGCTTGATACCGTGTGTCAGGAAGATGTCAAGCGCTTCAATTGATCGATCCAAAACCGGAATTAGATCTGCCGTTTCTTTTTCCTCAAAGTCTGCCAGGACAAAATCTGACAAATCTGCTCTCTTTCCCTGACTGTTAATCCCAACTCGAAGCCGGGATAATTCGGCAGATCCAAGAGTCTGAATTATAGATTCCATTCCTTTGTGTCCTCCAGAACTTCCCTTTGATCGTATGCGAATTTGTCCAAAAGGAAGTGAGACATCGTCATAAGCTACTAAAATATGGTGTTGTTCGACATCGTATTTCTTCATAAGTTTTTCAACCGCAAAACCACTTCTATTCATGTACGTGAGGGGCTTAGCGACCAGAACTGTATTGTCACTACTTTGGATCTGGGCTACAAGGGAAGACGAGCTGGGTTTAAACCGCCCGCCTCCTCGTTTAGAGACTAGTCGATCTGCCAGCATGAAGCCGACGTTATGACGAGTTGAGAGGTAGCGGGCCCCCGGGTTGCCCAATCCTATGATTAGGTACATTTGGTGAACACCATTTTATCCAGGTTCGGATGCCTCCTGTTCCCCTTCGTCTCTCTCAGTTCCTTCCTCGTCGGCAGGAGTTTCTCCTTCCTCCTCTCCTTCAACCACTTCTTCCTCTATCTCAACTTTGGGTGGCGTCACGGTCAAAAGTACTAACTCTGGGCTCGATAAAATCGAGACCTTATCTGATTCGAAAGTGAGATCTGATACTCGGAGGGCGTCTCCGATTTCCAGGGCAGACACATCTATCTGTATTTGATCGGGTACATCAGTGGGTAGACATTCTACCTCGATTTCCCTTACCACTATATCTAGGATGCCTCCCTCTTTGACCCCTTCGGCTTCACCTTGCGGGTCTAGAGGTACCTCGAAAACCCTTGTCTCGTCCATGGCGATGGTCTGGAAATCGGCATGAAGTAGATGGCCGCGTACTGGGTCAACCTGGAGATCGCGGATCAAGACATTTAATTTTTTCGAGTTTAGCTCTAGTTTGAAGATTGTGTTTTGGCCTGTATCAGAGTGGATAATAGAAAAGATCTTTTTTGGATTTACCGAAACGGATATCGACTCGGTCGACCGACCATAAATGACTCCTGGTATCAGGCCACTTGCCCGTAGGCGGCGATTAGCATTTTTGCCGAGCTCTGTCCGGGGTTCCGCTTCAACAACAAGATTTGACATTTGTTAGCTCCATTTACGGTATTTTCAGCTTCAACTATAGGGTGAATTGGGTCAGGAAATAAAAAGCCTACTGACCGAAGTTTCTTCGTGGATCGAGCAGATTGCCTCGCCCATCAGGGCAGCCACACTAAGGACCTCGAGCTGTTCGATCTGTTTCTCTGGGCCGATCTTGATGGAATTCGTGACGATGACCTTTTCTAGCACTGACGATTCAAGACGGGAGATTGCGGGCCCAGACAGGACTGGATGCGTGATCGCTGCAAAGATTTTCTCGGCTCCTTGGTCTCGTAAGGCTTGAGCCGCTTTTACTAACGTTCCGGCAGTATCGACCATGTCATCCACTATCACCACATCTTTGCCCTGTATATCTCCGATGATGTTCATAATTTCCGCTTCATTTGCATCAACTCGACGTTTGTCGATTATCGCTAGGTCTGTTTTCAATTGTTTAGCAAAAAATCGCGCTCGTTCAACTCCGCCTGCATCTGGTGAGACTATTGTCACATCTGGTAAGTTAACAGATTCAAAATAATCTAGGATGACTGGGGCCGAGAACAGATGATCCACAGGGATGTTGAAGAACCCCTGGATCTGTCCGGCGTGCAAATCCATGGTTAGTAATCGGTTAACCCCTACTGCTGTTAGAAGATCCCCTAGAACTTTGGCTGAGATGGGCACTCTAGGCCTGTCTTTACGGTCTTGTCGCGCATATCCATAGTAGGGCATAACCGCGGTAATTCTGCGCGCAGAAGCTCTCTTGAAGGCATCGATCATGATTAGGAGTTCCATTATGCTCTCGTTGACCGGGGGGCAACTGGGCTGGACTACAAATACATCGGCACCGCGAACATTCTCTAATATCTGAAATCGGATTTCACCATCGCTGAAGCGTTTCAATGTTAGCTTTCCCTGCTCGATCTGGAGATAGTCACAGATCTCACGAGCTAGCTCGGGGTTTGAACTGCCGCTAAAAATTTTCAACATTTTCGCTGGACTCTGATTAGTTTAAAAATCCTTCAAAATCAGTCCCGAATCGCTAAGAAACTTTCTATACCGGTTTTGGGAGAGAGTTCTACTTTCGAACACTTCCCCTCGGCACGATCCTATAAGGGACTGTACCACTGGCCGGGTACGTTGCTCAGATACGATACCCATAACGGTCGAACCACTCCCGCAAAGGAGAACCCGATCACATCCAGCCTCGAGCAGCAAAGAGCGAGCCTCCGCAACCTCATGATAGTGTTTTGAGATTGGAGACTCAAAATCGTTTTCGATCAGGCCACGAATATTCCGCCCCTGATCAACAAGTGCGCGGAAACGTTGGATTTTAGTATTGACTCCGGTCTTTGTCAACAGAGTCGACTTACTGACCAGAGAAGGCCACTGACCTATAGTATAGGCCTTTTCGGTCGAGATTTCCGAGTTTGGATAATAAAGGACCAATCTTTCAGAGGGGGCATCCTGGAGAGGCTCTATTTTTTCCCCTCTCCCTACTGCAGCAGCAGTGCCGCCTTTCAGGAAAAAGGGGACATCAGAGCCTAAGCCGGCGGCAATCTTGGAGAGTTCCCCATAATCTAGCCCACACTTCCACAATTGGTTGAGTGCCATCAAGATCGTTGCTGCATTTGAGGACCCTCCACCTAATCCTCCTCCCACTGGAACTCTTTTGACTAGGTGGATATGGGCACCACACTTGACTGAGCAATTTCTCCTAAGTCGATCAGCCGCAAGCCAAGCGATGTTGTCTTGTCCGGCGGGAACGGATTTTCCTGAGCTGGTAACCTTTAACTTTGCATTGGAGTGGTCTACGCGAATACTTATTTCGTCATGCAGGTCGATGGTCTGCAGGATTGTATTGATTTCATGATAACCGTCCGTACGTTTCCCTAGTACATTTAAGAGCCAGTTGATTTTGCAGAAGGAAGGGAGTTGGAGTTTGTCCACGTTGTGAGTAGCGTTTTTAAAGGATAGCTTTCACCATCATCAGATCTTATTTGTGCCTAGGGGGTTTGATAGGGCTCCTTTTTTCTAAGGCAATCAACTTAGCACGGACCTTTTCGGATTCTTCATGGTCTTCAGCCCAAGACACAGATTTTTTATAGTAGGTTAATGCCTTTGATTTATCACCTAGTTTCACGTAAAGATCTCCGAGATGTTCTAGGATGGTCGGATCTGAGTCGTCTACCTCGAAAGCCTGTATTAGGTTTTTTTCGGCTAAGTCTAACTTGTTGAGCTTGAAGTACACCCATCCAAGGCTATCCCGATAAGCTCCATTGTGTGGATCTTGAGCTAGCGCTCGCTCGATGTATTCTAAGGCTTCATTTAGACGTGTGCCTCTTTCGGCCAGCATGTAGCCGAGATAATTGAGTACGACAGCGTGATCTGGAGTCTTGTCGAGGACCTTTTTGAACTGTTTTTCAGCCGATCTGATGTCTCCGAGTTGTTCCAATGTGGCCCCCAAGTGAAAAGTCAACCTTTCGCTATCGGGGTTTTCGGCTAGGCCATCCCGGATAACGTGTAATGCTTTCCGGTGTTCGTTATGTTCGCTATACAATTGACTAGTCGAGACGTAAAATTCTTCCATTTCCCCCCAGTCTCCAGCGCCTTTTTTTGCTTTTCTGAGTTGTTTTCTAAGAAGTTTTACACCTGCCTTTAATTGATCCGATGCTGATAGCATACGTGCGTGGGTAATGGCGACATTGGTGCTATCTGGGGCTTCTTGGTACAGGGACCTACTCAAGTGAAGAGCTTGGCGCAGTAGTTGAGCCTCTTTGAGGGTATAAACTAATCCCAATTTGATTTGCTGATTGTCCGGATGTTCTTTAGACAGTGTTCGGAACAGGTTTATTGCCTTTTCATGCTGATGTGATTCTTGGTAGAGAACTGCGAGGAATTGGCGGAAACGAGTTCTGGAGTGCACGCGTGCTGGTTCATTGGCAGTGAGTACTATCAGTTTCTCGAGATGCCTGATGGCCTTTCCCCTACGGCCAAGATTCCGAAGCGAGGAAGCAATGTAATAGTTGGCCTCCAGGTGATTCGGGTTCTCATTCAAGGCCATCTGAAATTTCTCTACAGCTACTGAGTACTGTCGCCGTCCCTCGTAAGCTTTGCCTAATTCAACACGGACCTGCAGATCGTATGAATGTTCAACTACTTCAGAAAGTACTGCGATAGCCTCTTCAAAACGTCCTTTTCGGTTTAATAATGTACCCAGAGAAAACCCAACATCGGATCTGTGCGCGTCATCTAGGATCACCTCACGGGCGTGTTGATATATCTCGATCGCCCTGTCTACATGGTCCAACGAGTTGTGAAGATGTCCGAGCAGACTTAATTTTTGGCCTAGTTCTCTGTCTTCTGTGAGAGATTCTTGGAGTATCTCAATAGCTTCATCTGTTCTAGAGAGGTTGGCCAGAGCTTGTGCATGTCGTAAATCAACGCCGGGTATGTTATCCCGTACGCTGCGAAGCAGGGCGTAGGTTTTAGAGGCTTTTGACCACTGTCGAGAGGAGAAGTAAAGACCGGCCAGAGGGAAAAGGGCATCTGGATCATCCGGAACCAAATTGAGGTAATTTGAAAAGTTGGAGATCGCATTCTCTAAAACATCTACTCGACCCTGTTGCACAAATGTTAGATAAATCTTACCCAACAATAGGTGAGGCTCTGGGTTCTCGGCGTCTAGTTTGATCGATTCCCTGCAAGCATCGATGGCGGCTTGCAGTTGATTTGTTTCGGCTAATGAAAGAGCGAGCCAGGAGTGAAGCTCGGAGCTTTCAGGGTCATGCCTGAGAGCTTTCTTCAGCTCCTCAACTGCCCTCTCGTGGGCTGTCCCCTCCCGATGAAAGCGTGAGAGACTAAAGTGATAATAGGCTTTTGCTCGGTCGGAAGTTTCAGTGCTGCCCTCCAATATAGCCGTTCCAAGCATGCTCAGCAGAATTGTCAGTATCAGTGAACTCATCTCGCCCTATTGGTTAAGATCCGTACTTGATGTAGCAAACGGTGCCCACATATCAGAGAGATAGACCTTTTGCTTTGTTATGTTACAGCCCACAAAGTGCACTCCTTTCGAGTATAGGTCTGGCCTCGGAATCAGACAACTGTAACTCGTCTTGGTAGTGGTATTTTCATCCTTTGCGGCGTCCCTTTGAATTATTCTGGATGGAGATGTGATTGATGCCACTATCAGGCCAAAAACGATTAATGGATGTCACAAGAAGCCCTCTCATCTCGTGCAGGGAGAGACGCCACTGGTCCGAAGAGGTATAGAGGATGAGTTTAGACCCTTGGAGAACCTTTGGTCGACATTTATCTGCCAACTCGGGGCCTACAATTTTAGGCCAGAGGTTTTGCAGGAAGACTAGCCTGGTCTCAGGATCGTCCGGTACCTGTTTCAGGATAGATGGTATCAGTTGTTTCAGATTTTTCATCTGAGATTAATGCTCAGGTGTAGACGTAAGTCGCTGTGGTTGTGTAATTCGCATCATTGCATGGCCTACTATTAATAGGGATTTCTCCTATTCAGAAGATTCTAGAACTCAAATCTTGTGAGTGATCGGACTCCTCCCCATGTTATGTTCTTGGAACTGTAATGGCGAGTTAAAATCGGCTTGCAAGGAAAGTTTGCTCGATTTCTGAACTAACAACCGGAGGACCTGCTTGGATCGAGCACTAGCCATTTTTGGAAGATACCCCCACAGAGGGAAGGTGAAGACTCGCCTAGAAAAGGGAATTGGAGCCGATAGGGCACTCCAAATATATTCAGCTTTCCTCCTGGATACGTTGGAGAGATCCCTGTTTTTAGAGGTTGAGGTCTTTCTTTTCCTGGCAGATGCCTCTGCGTCAGAAGTTGAAGGCTTTAAAGCCCTACACGAATTGCCTGAAAGATTGCATATCGTAAGGCAAAGCGGAAGCGATCTTGGGGAAAGGATGGGGAACGGATATGGGTATCTCCAGAGTCAGGGTTTCTCATTGGTTGTGTTCATCGGAAGCGATACCCCTACTTTGCCCATAAGGTTTGTGCAGCAGGCCTTTCAGATCTTGGGTAGTGCCTCGATAGTAGTCGGTCCAGTGGAGGATGGGGGTTATTATTTGTTGGGTCTTTGGGAGCCTCGTTTCGATCTTTTCAAGGAAATACCTTGGGGGACCGAGCATGTTCTTGGCCAAACCCTTGCAAGGCTACATCCGGATGAGTTTCAGAAGCTGCCTCTCTGGTACGATATAGATAGCAAGGGTGATCTTCAAAAGTTATGGGCGGAAATTGATCAATCTGAAGATCCTCCTCTCCGAACAGCGAAGGTTCTCCACAGCTGGTCGCTTTCGGATCAAAGGATAATCTTCGATCAAGAGTCATAGGCATGAGAGTGGTGAAGAAGATTGAGTCTCCATATTTTATAAAGTATCTAACAGTCATCTGTATGTGGTAAGAGAAGGGGCACAAGGCCCGAGGTGAAACTTTTCACCTTTTTTGCCATCGGACAGTGCAGGATAAACGTTAAAGGATCGATGCAAACACTTCTGAGACTGATGATCGAGATGTTTTTTCTGGCGATGAGATCAGAGGCGAAATGAGCGGAGTAAAAGAATTCCTAGGTCACTTATTGGCCCTTCGGATTACTGACGGTGAGCGACAATATTATAGTGACGACGCCTATAATATTTTCGGCAGTAGCGTCTCTCGCCGCCGACCAATGCGGGTGGCCACAGCACTAGGCATCCTGTTCCACCTTCTGGTTCTCCTCTTGGTTTGGCCTCAACTTGGTGGTACAGAACTACCCTTAAATAACGAAACATTTGTGATTAAGCAGCTAGCGCGACCAGCTAAACTTTCGGGTGCCCAGGGCAGTCCAGTGTCTGCGCCACCTAAGCCTAAACCGGTGGTTCCTAAGCCCAAGCCGAAGTTTGTTCCGATTCCCGATCCCTCACCAGATGATCCAGAACCGGTATTACAGGCCGCAGTCGATATTCCTCGAATTCTGGAGGAACTTTCAACTGACTTAAGTATTGGAGAGATCGATGCGCCTCCAGGCCCTCCGGCCAGGCTTGGGAGAGGATTGGGGAATAGAGGAGGCCCTGGTTCCGGTCGTCGCGGAATTGGTGAAGGTGCCGGAGATGGAGGAGGCGCATTCCGAGTCGGCGGAGATGTAAGTATGCCTCGTTTAATCGTAAAAACCACACCGGCTTATACTGACGAAGCAATTAAGGCCAAGGTTCAGGGGGTGGTGCTCCTAAGGGGGATTGTTCGCCGAAATGGTAGGGTAGACACGCTTAGTGTTGTCAGAGGACTAGGATTCGGATTGGAACAGAATGCTATTAGGGAGATAGCGACTAATTGGAAATTCCGGCCGGGAACCAGAAACGGTGTACCTGTGGATGTCTGGGCAACGATCGAAGTTACGTTTAATTTACGTTGACTTCGGTGCCAATTTTGCAGGGTGGCTCTAACCCCGTACGGGACTTTTCCCTTATACTATCCAGGCCTAAATAGTGGTATCAGGAAAGTTTGGCCGGGATAGATTGAGCTAGGCGGGAAAATGCGACAAATTTCTTTAGGTGTCGGTGCCGTAATCCTTGTGATTGATCTGGCAACGAAGTGGTTTATTAAGACCTATTATCTCAATGCGTCTCACCCAATTTTGGATGGTTTTCTTGAAATCCGATATGTTGAGAACACCGGGATTGCTTTCGGTTTTCTAGATTCTCTCGAGTCGGATTGGAAGGCCCCAATACTAGGCTTACTTGCAGTTCTTGCTGCTGTGATGGTGTTTTACTATATCTGGACTACGCCCCCACGAGAACGTAGTAACCTGGTTGCCTTAGGGTTGATTCTCGGGGGGGTTATGGGCAATTTCATCGATCGGCTGATACACACTTTTGTGATCGATTTTATCCGGGTCCATTGGAGAGAAGTGGTGGCGTGGCCGACCTTTAACGTGGCTGATTCTGCAATCACCAGCGGGGTTATTCTGTTTTTTCTGCTCAACCTGCTAGAAGCCTTTAAGTCCAAGTCAGCTGTAGACGAGAAGCCTAACTTATGAATTTGCCCATGATAGTGATTCTGCTAATTATGTTAGGGGCCTTTATCCCAGCTGGAACAGCCGCCACTGGTAGAGGAGATGCTGAGGCATTATCACTGGTTGCGAAGGCAAGGGCTCACTACGCTCAAGTTGAGTCTTTGAGGGCTGAATTTACACAAACTTACACGGCTGGGTTCGCACGAGACGAAGAGAAAGGAGTAGTGTTCTACAAGAAGCCTGCCCGGATGTATTGGGAATATAAAGAGCCTACCGAAAAGTATCTTATTGCTAATGGTGAAAAGGCGTATTTCTATATTCCACGAGACAAACAAGTTCTTGTTTACAATATTTCAGGTTCGGAAGATCGACTGTTCTTATTCTTTTTTGGTGGACGAGATCCGGCAACAGACTTCCAGATTGAATTCGAAACGGAATTGGCTCCGCTTGTGAGTGGAAATCATCTTTTGAGGTTGAGCCCCCTGCAAGTCGACGGTTTTATTTCACATCTTTTGCTTGAGATTGAGAGGAAGACATTTAAGATACGTCGATTAATTTCAGTTGAAACTCTGGGGCAGCGGAATGACTATGTCTTGAACAACGTGGAAGAGAATGTCAGTATTCCAAATCGCCGGTTCCAATTTCGGGTTCCAAAAGGCGTAGAGGTAATTCGGCAAGACCAATAAATTCCAGACAGTTCCAGTTTGTATTGGATAGAGTCAAATGAGTAGGAGTAAATTTCTTGAGCGGCATTAAGGCGAAGGTTAGCGGAGTTGGGATGTATGTTCCCAAGAAGGTCCTTACAAATCACGACCTTTCAGGACTTGTTGACACTTCAGATCAGTGGATTCGAGAGAGAACGGGCATTTCTGAGCGACGGTTTGTCTCTGAGGGTGAATCGAATAGCGATCTTTCGGTGGGTTCCATTAAGGAAGTTCTGGTTAAAACTGGGCACGAGCCAGAAGACATTGACGTAATTATAGTGGCCACTGTGACTCCTGACATGATTTTTCCTTCAACTGCTTGCGTGATCCAGGAGAAAATCGGTGCCAGCAATGCCTGGGGATTTGATCTTTCGGCAGCCTGTTCGGGGTTTTTATATGCTTTGAGTACAGGTGTGCAGTTCATCGAGACGGGCGCGTACAAGCGTGTTCTAGTGGTAGGCACGGACGTGATGAGTAGTATTATCAATTTCAAGGACCGATCCACATGTGTCTTGTTTGGAGATGGTTCGGGAACTATCCTCTTGGAACCTAGTACCGATGAGGCCGGCGTACTGGATTTCTTGTTGCGTAGTGACGGATCGGGAGGCCAGCACTTGTGTATGCCTGCTGGGGGTAGTCAGAGACCTGCAACGCATGAAACAGTTTCTGAAGAATTACACTATGTTCAGCAATCCGGCCGGGCTGTTTTCAGGTATGCCGTAAAACTCATGACAGGTGTTTGTAGAGAGATACTGGAGCGAAATGGATTAACCCCCGAGGATGTCCAGCTTTTCGTCCCGCACCAAGCCAATTCGCGAATCATTGATTCCTCTGTTGACCGATTGGGACTTTCCCCTGAGCAAGTATTGATTAACATCGACCGCTACGCTAACACTACTGCTGCTACAATCCCCATGGGTCTTGCGGAAGCTGAGGCCGAGGGTCGTCTTAAGTCCGGAGATCTGGTTTTGTTAGCAAGTTTTGGGGCTGGGTTTACATGGGGTAGTGTCCTTATTCGGTGGTAGACGAACTGATCTAGAAAGTAAACTAGAAATCTATTGTTTCTTGATTTTGGAGGAGCCGTGAGCTTGAAAGGTGAAAGCCGTATCGAATGGTTGGCAAAGCTTGACCAGTCAGTTTGGGATCAAACTGTTAAGGAGTTGCTGCCTAAGGTACACGAAATTGACCGATTGCCCCTCATTGTATGGTTTGCTTGGTGGCCCATAAAACTAACAAGGGGGTTGTCCAGTGCAACCGATGTTAGTGACCTGAAGCGTCACTGGGAGTTAAGAGGAGATTCTTCCCTTGAACACCAACTCTCTAGAACCTTAGGGATTTTTCATGCAGTATCTTGCTGGCCTGAGGTGGTCCGCTCCACTTTAAACTGGGTAGAAGGTGGTCAGGAAGATCTTGAAACAGACGTGTTCGATTTGATATTGGCCACTGGCCGAGAGGTTGCATTGGAATCTAACATTGATGTTTCTTTCATTCTCCCTCTGCAGGCGGCTGCCTTTATGGTGCTTTGTCAAGTGGGGACTGAACCTCTCAGTAAAAGTGAGGTACGCAGTTCTCCCAAGGCTTTGAATCCGAATAAGATTCTAAAGAAAAGAAAGCGGGATAAAGGCTCTGGCATTCTTTCTTTTTTGAGGGATGCTGATCAACAGCACACTGTTTGTTTCGATGAAAGTTCGGGAGATAATTTCACGGCCTATCATGAGCAGGATCTGTCGATGGCAGCGGCAATGGACACCAGGGATTATACAGTCGCTGATCCAAGGTGTACTGAGGGACCGATCCCGTTTCAGTGTCGTAGTGGTTCCTGTGGGTCATGTTGGATTGGTGTAGTCGGAGGGAAAGAACGCCTCGCTCCGATTTCAGAATATGAGCGAAGGCGACTGCAATACTTCGGCTACTTGTCGAAGGAAAATCTTGATACACACCCCCCTGTCCGTCTAGCCTGCCAGGCTGCCTGCAGAGGGAGTGTGACTATTCTAGTGCCTCCTTGGAATGGCGTTCTGAATGGTCGCGACTAAGACCGATAGAGGCCTAACCGGTTATTGAAGGCCGTTTCGTGATCAAGAGGATTTGACAGCACAATGGATGTCAGAAATTCCGCCTGTCAACTTAATCCTAGATATTGAACAGAAACCTGCGTCAACAAAAAATTCGACTAGATCTTTGCTTTTCGGATAACCGCGTACAGAAGCGGGCAGGTAGGAATAGGCCTCGTGATTGCCTGAGATCCAACCTCCTATTTTGGGTAGGATTTTTTGAAAGTAAAATCGGTAGAGATTCTCCAGAATCGGGGTTTCAGGTTCTGAAAAATCCAATACAAACAACCGTCCTCCTGGCCTGAGAACTCTAGCCATTTCACGAAGTCCGATGGTGTAATCTTCCAGGTTGCGCAGTCCGAAGGCGATGGTAATGATCTGGAAGGTGTTGTCAAAAAAAGGCAGCCTTAAAGCATCCCCTTCTACGAACTGAATTGGGTGTTTCAAGTTTTGATTACGCGACTTTCGTAATCCTTTGACAAGCATTGGATGGGAAAAATCACAGGCAATAATAGGAGAAATGAGAGATAGCTCGATTGCCAAATCAGCAGTCCCGGAGCATAAATCAAGAACCTTAGATTCTGCAGTCACATAAGGCTCAAGATACTTGCGGGTTGTAGTTCTCCAGCGGCGGTCTACAGAAAATGAGAGCAAACGGTTAAGGAAGTCATAGGTTGGAGCGATGGACGAGAACATCTCTCGGATTTTCTGACTTTCCCGTTCAACCATGAGTGAGTGGGGCACGACTCGATGTCACCGATTGCCAGGCCTCTCTCAAAAGAGATATGGGCACATCCGTCCTGATAAGAGTTTTGCCGATTTTATCGAGAAGGACAAAATGGAGTTGGGAATCCTGTCTTTTTTTATCGTGTTCTAAGAGTTCGAAGAGATCGTCAAATTCAATCCAGTCGATCTTAGGTAAAGCTCCCAGCCGACTGATCAGAGCTACTACACGTCTAGCACTTGCTGTATCCAGAAGTTTTTTCTGCAAAGAGATCTCGGTAGCTAGCAACATCCCCCATCCTATTGCCTCGCCGTGTGTTATGCCTGAGTAACCCCTGATCGCCTCTAGAGCGTGGCCAAAGGTGTGACCAAAGTTTAGAATGCGACGGAGATCTGATTCGTGTTCGTCCTGCGAGGTCACGGCAGATTTGATTTGACAGCAGCGTGCGACAATTTTTTCTAAGGTTTGAAAATCTCGGGTTAAGATATTCTCCAAATTACTCTCTAGGAACTCGAAAAAGGTTTCATCATAGATCAGACCGTACTTAACAATCTCATAGACACCCGATCGAAATTCACGACTTGAAAGACTGGAGAGAGTGTTGGTATCGGCCAAAACCAGCTTCGGTTGATAAAAGGCGCCGATAAGGTTTTTCCCTTTTTGGTGGTTAACCCCGGTTTTGCCACCTACGGAACTATCAACCTGAGCTAGAAGTGTAGTGGGTACCTGAACATAAGGAAGTCCCCTAAGGAATGTTGCTGCTGCAAAACCTGCGATGTCCCCAGTAACTCCACCACCTAGTGCAACTATAATAGAGTCTCGGTCGGCTCTTTGAGCCATTAGATAGGTATAGATTTTCTCTACTGTCTCAAGGTTTTTAAAGGATTCCCCGTCGGGGATGAGTATCTCAGTGACATGAGCCCCTGCTGAGGTGAGACTCTCCCGGAGACTATTCCCATATAGCGAGAAAACATGCTGGTTCGAAACTAGGAACACTCGCTTACCCAGCTTGTACTGGTTCAGGAATTCCCCGGATTGCTCGAGCAGGTTGGGTCCAATTAAAATATCGTAACTTCTTGGGCCGAGTTTTACAGGGACACTATTCACTTCATAAACTCAAAAGGTTTCTAGAGGCCTCTCAATTGAGAAGGCCCTGATTGGGGCTACTAGGAGTTGCATAGGTTTTTCTCGTAATTCTGCCTGCACGGTAGGCAAGGTAACCGGCCTCAACTCCATATTTCATAGCTCGGGCCATACAGACCGGGTCCGCTGCTCCTGCTATGCCCGTGTTCATAAGCACACCGTCGGCTCCGAGCTCCATTGCCAGGGCTGCATCGGACGCCGTCCCAACTCCCGCATCGATAATAAGAGGAACCGAAATTGTCTCACGGATAATGTGTATGTTGTTCGGATTCTGAATGCCGAGCCCAGAACCAATGGGGGCGCCCAAAGGCATAACTGCGGCTGCTCCCAAGTCCTCTAGTTTTTTGCATACTATGGGGTCATCATTGCAATAGGGGAGAACTGTGAATCCGTCCTTGACGAGTATCTGAGTTGCTTCTAAGAGAGCTTCATTGTCTGGGAAGAGCGTCTTTTTATCGCCGATGACCTCTACTTTTATGAGTGAGGATAGACCTGCTTCACGACCCAATCGGGCATAGCGAACTGCATCTGCTGCGGTGTAGCAGCCTGCTGTATTGGGTAGTAACTGGAATTTTTCTCGGTCGATGTATTTCAGTATAGAGTCTCCTTTAGCACTGAGATCTACTCGACGTACAGCAACTGTAACCATGTCGGCGCCACTGGCCTCCAAGGCCTGTTGCATCAGTTCATTACTGAGATACTTTCCTGTACCAACAATCAGTCTAGATCGGAGTCGGTAATCACCGAAAGTTAATATGTCTGAGCGGTTTTCTCGGATTTCTTGTCCACCGCCCACAAAATGTACGATTTCGATTTCATCACCTGGTTCTAATTTCCGGCTGGTCCAAACATCTTGGCGCAGAATTTCCCGGTTTACCTCGACGGCTAATGGGCCAGGAGAGTCGAGTAGATCTTCGACGATATCACTGACCGTCCAGTCTTTTGGGAGGTGATGGGCCTCCCCGTTGACTTTGACTTCTATCTGAGCTGGCAAGTTGTTCGAATTCGGCAATCCAAAGTACCTTTCTAGCCTCTGTCGGGAGGTTCGTTCCGTCAGTTTTCAGACAGCCGGGTTTCAGTTTTTTCGGCTACTGGTTAAACAGTCACGGCAGATCCAAGGAGGCAATCTTATCGCGACCTTTGCCGGTACATCAACAGTCGATGAGACCCTCATTAGCTTTTTATTGAATGGTTGTGATGCTGATTTTTTTGATTAGCTTTCTCTTGATTGGTATTTCTATGTGAAAATAAGCTTGATTATGTGCTGACAGTGAACAATATATCAGGATATTGGGGCTCTATTTTCATAGGTTGGATGACAGGGGTCAGTGAAATTTATTAATATTGCGGGTTGTTATTCTGAGCTATGCAATGTGAGATGGTCTTTTTTCATCCGGAACTGTGGTGAAAGGTCCTTGTTCCTTTCCTGTAAGGTGGTCAGGTTTTGAGAGAAATACGGAAAAAACTTGAGGAAAAAATTAAGATTCTCGATCGAGAGCTTAATGAAGAGTTGCCTGAAGCTCTCAAAAGGGCAATAGAATTGGGTGACCTGCGGGAGAATGCAGAATACCACTCAGCCAAAGAGCGACAATCTTATGTACAGGCTCAGGTAGGTCATTTGAGGCATAGACTCGCCAAGCTCTCGTTGGTCGATCTTACTAAGATCCCAGAGGATAGAGCGTCGTATGGTTCTAAGCTAGTTGTTCTCAATGTGGACACTGATGAGGAAGTCACCTACCGTCTAGTAACCAGTGAGGAGGCCGATTTTAAAGCTGGCTTGATTTCAACGACCTCTCCCATTGGTAAAGGTCTTATGGGTAGTGTTGAGGGAGATGAGATTCAGATCCGGACTCCCCGGGGTCTGCTCAATTATGAGGTTGTCAAGCTGGCCACGATACATGATGAGCCGAATCCCTAAGGCATTGAGGCCTAGGGTATAGTCCGGTACTGCGACTGAGCAGTATCATGAATCTATTTTCTTTTGTCGACGAACTTTCCGTGCCACAGGTTAAGTACTGCCCCTAAGAACGGACAATTCGGATTGGTCAATAAATGGCAACCAAGTGCTCTCTGTCCGCAAGAGAGACTCTTTGAGGTAGAATTGATGCCTATTTCAGTTTTGAGTTTCGAAAAATATGCGTGTGATCAGACTCTTCCCCATGTTTAGCAAGTTCTTTCGAAAGATACGTCATATCCTCATTATCAAGGGGCCCTTGTTTTGGGTTGGTTACGGTACTCTGGCGGCCGCCACAATTCTGATGTGTGGTTTGGCTGGAGTAATAATTGGTTACTCGATCGAATTGCCGCAGGTGGAGGAACTCCAGGACATCCGGCCCAATGTCATCTCCTATGTATACGCGAAGGACCAGCAAGTAATAGGAGAATTTGCTGTCGAGAAGCGGGTCCTAGTGACCTACGACGAGATACCAGAGCGTCTCAAGCAGGCCATCCTGTCTGCAGAGGACGACAATTTTTTTCAACATGTGGGCATCGATTTTCGACGTTTTTTCATTGAGATGATTCGCAATGTATGGAGGCACCAGTTCCATTACTCCAGATGGAAGGGGGCCTCGACACTGACCATGCAGCTTTGCAAGCTGCGATTCACTGGTCCTGAAAAGAGAGTTGAGAGAAAAATCAAGGACTGGTTATTTGCTCTCGAGACCGAGAAGACTTATTCAAAAGAACAAATATTCACCCTATACGTTAATCAGATTTATATGGGCCATGGAATCTATGGGATGGCGGCGGCTTCTGATTTCTACTTCAAGAAATCTTTAGAAGAATTGTCTATAGGAGAGTGTGCTCTTTTGGCTGGAATACTCAACGTTCCAGGCCGTTATTCTCCCATTAGACACCCCGAGAGAGCACTAGCTAGAAGAGCATATACTTTGAGACGTATGCGGGAAGAAGGCTATATCACTACTGATGAAATGAGCTTCGGATTGCAGGAAACTCTTTTGCCTAAAGGAGATCGTCTTCGAGAGGTAGCTCCGTATTTTGTTGAATGGGTGCGCCAGGCCCTGGAAAGAGATTACGCAACTGAAACAATTTGGGAGGGAGGGTTGAGAGTTCAAACGACCCTAGATTACGGATTTCAGGTGGCAGCACGGCAGGCAGTTGAACGCGGGCTCAAAATGTATGACAAAAAGCAATGGCCCTGGGAAGGGGTAGCCCGCAACATACTGGATGAAGGGAAGAGTTTGGAGGATTACTCTGATCCCAGTTGGAGCCAGGTATTCACTGAGGGGCAGATGGTCCAGGGGTTAGTTACAGAGGTAGGCACGACATCAGCAACGATCCATTTTGGAGGATTCCAGGCGGAAATAGGGCAAGAGGCTGTGGAATGGACTTCTACTAAGACTTTGAAGGAGGCCTTAAAACCAGGAGATCTAGCGCTTTTTCAAATAGGTGCGATTGATCCGGTTTCCCGTACGCTTGAAGTTGAACTAGATCGCATTCCTGCAGCTCAAGCGGCGTTGCTTGCTCTTGATAACAAGACTGGTGCCATTCTTGCCATGGTAGGTGGTTTTGATTTTAACAGTAGTAAGTTCAATCGAGCCACTCAGGCTTTGCGTCAACCTGGGTCGATTTTCAAGCCCTTCACCTACATGGTAGCTCTGGAAGAAGACCGATCTCCTTACGAAAGAGTTTTGGATGCACCTGTTAGCTATATTGATAGTGTAGAACGCTTGTATGAGCCTAAAAATTCCGATAATAAATTTAAGGGGCTAATTCCTATGTCTCAGGCTTTGGCCGAGTCTCGAAATGTGCCCACTGTTCGATTGGCCAGGGCATTGGGCATCCGGAAAGTGATAGAGGCTGCCCGTCGATTTGGAATTGATCATCAGTATGCCCCAGAACTTGCTGTTGCATTGGGATCGGGCGAAACAACTCTGCTGGAGTTAGCCTCAGCATTCAGTGTTTTTCCTAATAACGGGGTTCGTGCAATTCCTTATTTCATCTCTCGAGTCGAAGATTATGAAGGAGTGACTCTAGATGAACATCAAATGCAATTTAGCCAAGCTACTTCACCTGATATAGCTAGTAAGATGCTCTATTTGTTGCGCCAAGTGGTATTAAGAGGTACGGGTCGCCGTGCTCGAGTATTGGAGCGTCCGGTGGGAGGGAAAACCGGCACAACAAATGAAGCAACCGATGTCTGGTTCGTTGGTTTTACCCCTGACATCACTGTAGGTGTCTGGGTAGGCTTTGATGAAAAAAAATCTCTTGGCGAGAAAATTTATGGCGCCAACCTCGCCCTTCCCATATGGATAGACTTCATGGGGGAAGCTCTAAAGCATGTTCCTCCTGTGGACTTTGCCAACATTCATCGGCCCACTGACCAGGAAATAACACTTGCTGAAAGGGAAGCTGCTGCTCGCGAAATTTCAGCAGGATTGGTCAAGACTGAAGATATCCCTCCTCCTCCTCCTCCATCGGAGCTCAGTCTGATCGGGCAAGATCTCGAAGACGCTATAGATCGAACGGGAAATTTTCTGAACTGGGCATTTTTGGGACGGCTCCCAGAAGTCTTGTTGACTCATGAGTTTGCGAGTGGTCCTCGTAGGGCTGCTTTTGAAAGGTTTCTGGAGCAACATCCGCACGTCAAAGAAATTAGCTTTGAAGAATCCGTTTTTGAGCAATTTGTGGAGGATCATCCACACCTCAAAGGGATTGGCTTTGATGGGCCAGAAAAAATCGTTCTAATACTTACTACGGTCCCGGATTAAAGTAATTCTGTACTAAGATTGACCACTTCGAGTTTTTAGAATGTTCGGTTGTGTCAGACTCGTTCAGAAATCACGGTCTAGTAGGAACCCTGGAAGCTGCAAAAGTAGATCGCGTGATGCTGTTTGGGGGAAAGAGGACAGGGAATCGTAAGCGTCTTTGGCGTATTTGCCTGCCAAATTTCTCAGCTCTTCTAAAGTTTTATACTGCTTTACCAGTTCAAGTAGTTTTTGTTTCTCATTTTCTTTAATTTGTGGTTTTTCCGAAATCTCAGAGATGAAGCGGCACTCAGAGGAGTTGGCTTGCTGCATTAGGTAGATGATAGGTAGAGTGATTTTCCCCTCTTCAAGGTCTTTTAACACGGGTTTCCCCAATGTTTCTTGTTTTGAACTGTAGTCGAGCATGTCATCCGTTAACTGGAAGACCATTCCCAATGCACGACCATAATTGGCCAGGGCCTGTTCTTCTTCCGATTGGCTTCCTGCAACTACGGCGGGTAACCGACAGCAGGCTGAAAAAAGGTGGGCGGTCTTGCGTAAACTGATCTCGAGATGATCTTGAACCGAGGTATCCAAGTTTCGGTTTAGTTCCAATTGCATCATTTCACCCACTACCATGGTCTGGGTCACGTCGATGAGAATATCCAAAACTTTGAAATTGCGGAGTTCGAGAGCGATTTGAAATGCTGTCATATACATCCAATCACCCATCAAAACAGTTTTCGGATTTCCCCAACATTTATTGACTGATGGACGCCCTCGGCGGATGTCAGCATTGTCGATTACGTCGTCATGGACGAGGGTTGCAGCATGTATCAGTTCTACTACGGCTCCAAGCTTTGCTAGCGTGGTTTCAGGTGGCCCCAAGAGCTTAGCAACGAGCAGAAGCAGGGCGGGGCGTAGACGTTTGCCTCCACTGCTATGTATGTAGGTGTTTATTTCACGTATCAATGGAGATGCTGTTTTGGTATGGCTTCGAAGGATTTTCTCTACCTGCTCCAATTCATTAATGACTGGGGCGATAAGATCTTCTTTGGTGATTTGCCTATCGTTGTTACAGGTGGAATCCATGATTAGTCATTATATAACAGCGTTCCAGTGACCACTTTAGAAAAAATCCTATGGATATAGGAACTTAATGCAAGAAAAGATTTTCGAAGTTAGAACTAGTTTGTATCGCAATTTCTGACGCAGTTTCATTGCGAATTTGAGACAGTTTTTCGACGATATGAGTGACAAGAGCGGGCTCGTTTCTCTTGCCACGATGGGGTGCTGGCGCGAGGTAAGGAGAGTCCGTTTCGACTAGATAGCTATTAGCGGGAACTGCTCGGGCAACTTCTCGCAGTTCTTCAGATCGTGGAAATGTAAGAATGCCCCCGAAGCCTATAAGGAAGCCCAGATTGATGAAAGATCTGGCTGTTGCCAGATCATAAGTGAAGCAGTGCATTACTCCACGCAGGGGTTTGTTTTTGGAAAAATCATTGAGGAAAGTAAAGGTCTCATTGGCTGCTTTTCGGGAGTGAATAACGACCGGTTGATCGATCTCTTGAGCTAGCTCCAGTTGTCTCCTGAAAGCTTTTCTCTGACTAGTCTCATCGGCATGGTCGTAATGAAAGTCGAGACCAATCTCACCCCATCCAATAACACGTGGATGGGACATGGCCTGTTGCAGTTCAAGCCCGGTAGCTTCATTGAAGTGCTGTGCTTCATGGGGATGTACTCCTAAGGCAGCATAGATTCCATCGTACGTTTCAGTTAGTTTTACAATATCAGAGATTAGCGATAGGTCTTCTCCTACACATCCTATGGTTAAGATCTTTTCCACGCCGGCTTTATGGGCCCTCTCCAAGACCTCCGGCAATCTTTCGGTGATCCCAGGAAAATCGAGGTGTGCGTGGGAATCAATAAGCATCAGCGCAGGCGGGAACCGACCTCAACTGGCTCGGCAAATGTGGTCAGGCTAAGTTGTTCATTGACATCTTCTGCGGCAACTATCATCCCGTTTGATTCGACTCCCATTAAGGTGGCAGGTTCTAGATTAACAACCACTGCAACTAATCGGCCTATCAAATCTTCAGGGTTATATGTCTTCCCGATACCAGCCACGACTTGCCTTTTTTCTTTTCCAATATCGACTTGGATTTTGAGCAACTTGTCAGATTTTTTTATACGAGCTGCCTCAAGTATTTTTCCGACCCGCATCTCTACACGGGAGAAATCTGCTATACCGATCTTAGTAGGCAATTTTTTCTCAGGAGATGTTTTGGTTTTGGAGTGAATTGGGTCCGAAGTGTTCCCTTTGAGGGCTTTAGAAATTTTTTTATACTCGAGTCTAGGATAGACGGTCTCCAGGTTATGGAGCGTGGTTCCAGGACGCAGGCCACCCCATGCCAGCGTATCTATGGGGACCTTTGCGGGTGAATCTTTTTCTCCAAGTTGGCGGAAAATGCTTCTCGTGCCGTCACAGAGTATAGGTGAAAGGAGAACGCAAAGGATCCGGAGAGCTTCTGCTGAGTTGTATAGTACCGTCCCCAAGCGACCCTTTGCTAGAGGATCTTTGGAGAGTTTCCATGGTTCATTGGCCACAATATATCTATTGGTAAGAGCAATTAGTTCCCATGCATTCTCCAGAGCTCGATTCAGTTGGAACTTGTCGAAATTTTCGAGGAAAAGAGAGATGGTTTCTTTACTGAAATTCATCAGTTCTTTGTCTGGCCTCTCGAGGCCAGCTGTAGCTGGGATCTCACCTTGAAAGTAGTTTTCAATCATTTTGAGAATCCGGCTAGATAGATTCCCTAAATCATTTGCGAGGTCATTGTTGGTTCGGTTGATGAGCGCTTCTACCGAAAAATTCCCGTCTGCCCCGAGGCTGATTTCCCGGATGAAAAAGTATCGGAATGCATCTGATGGCACTGTATTTTGCAGTCTTTCTGCAGTGATGACGTTCCCGAGTGATTTGGACATCTTTCTACCCTCAATTGTCCACCATCCATGGGCCAATAACTGGTTAGGAGGTTCCAAGTCAGCTGCCATAAGGAAGGCAGGCCAGAATACCCCGTGAAACCGCAGGATATCTTTCCCCATTAACTGCAGTGTTGCCGGCCAGCTCTCATTGAACTTTTCATTTCCCGAACCGAAGTCAATACCGGATAGATATCCGAATAGAGCGTCAAACCATACATAGAAAATATGTTTTTCATCTCCTGGCACAGGGATGCCCCATGAAAACGACGTACGACTGATACTGATGTCTTTAAGGCCCGCCATAACGAAGCTGACAACCTCGTTCATGCGGGTTTTGGGGATAATGAAATCAGGGTGCTCTCTGTAAAAGGCTAGAAGCTTGTCCTGAAAGGCAGATAACTTAAAAAAGTAGCTTTCTTCCTTGATGAACTCGGTTTCACCTCCACATTCTGGGCAGATTTTTGCGTCATTAGCCACATAGGCCTCGTCACGAACGCAGTATTGACCGGAGTACTCTCCGAGGTAGATGAGCCCATTTCCCTTAATCCGGCGGAAAATCTCTTGTACAGTTCTGGTGTGTTGAGGGTCGGTAGTGCGGATGGTTGCATCAAAATGAAGAGACATTCTCTCCCAGATTTCTGAAAAAGCTTTGGAGTTGAGATCCGTCATATTCTCAGGAGTAACCCCGCGGGCTTCGGCGGCGCGCTCAATCTTTAGTCCATGTTCATCTGTACCCGTAAGGTAGCAGACATCATGTCCGAGCATTTTCCAGTAGCGTGCTAGAACATCACCGATAACGGTGGTATAGACATGGCCCACGTGAGGGACATCGTTGACGTAATACAGTGGTGACGTCAGATAGCGAACCTTACCCATTTCCACCCAATTTCCTTATGACTTCGGCCCGCAGAGTCTTCAGAGCAACTCCGCTTTCCTGTGAAAGAGATTTGAGGTCTTCAAATTCTGGCCAGGTATGGACAATTTCTCCCGAAAGTTTCCCAATCTTGACCCTGACTGCCCCATAACTTGTTTCTACAGTAATGATTTCTCGGGAAAGTAAATAACGACTAATCTCTCGCCTACGCAATCCTAGTATTCCAGTCTCTCTGAAGATAAGCCTTGCCAGAGTAGCTTCTTGTGGATGGCGGCACAACACCGTCAATAAAACCCCCGGGCGACTTTTCTTCATGTTGAGGGTGGAATAATAAACGTCTAAGGCACCGTTCCTCAAGGAGAGCTCAAGTAAGTTGCCAAGCACCTCTCCGTCTGTATTATCCAGAGCCCCTTCCAAGACAATAATTTTTTCCTGTTCAAATTCCTTGATACCTTGAAGAGAATTCTTTTCTCCAGGTCTTTCCCCTAATGTGATTCTCAGAGCATTTGGGATTTCATGGAAAGTTTTGTCCCCAGCTCCCAGTCCCCATTTTTTAGGCAAGAAATCCGGACAGACATAACCATCACTAAGGGTTGTGATGATGGCTGCACCAGTAGGTGTTAAGAGTTCAGACTGGACTGGGCCTGGATGGCAAGGGATTCCCGGTAGCATTTCTAGAGTAGCCGGTGTAGGGACGGGCCAGCTGCCATGGGAGAAATTTACTGTCCCACCACCTACGGCGATTGGGGCTGAGTAGAACTCTTCAATCTTCAGGTAATCGAAACCAATACAGGAACCAACTATATCGATAATCGAGTCAACTGCTCCGACCTCGTGAAAGTGGACTTCGTCGATTGGGGTTCCGTGAACTCTGGCCTCGGATTCCCCGAGACACTTGAAAATCTCGAGGGCTCGTTGTTGGACATTTTTACTGAGAGTACTATTTTCTATCAGACTGATAATGTCTGTGAAATTTCTTTGAACTTGCCCGTCATGTTCATGGTGATGGTGATGATCATGGTGATGATCATGGTGATGATCATGGTGATGATCATGGTGATGATCATGGTGATGATCATTAGACCTCCCCCCAGTTGTGACAGCCGGATCTTCCTGTACTGATTTTGGTGAATTCGAGGTCAGCTCAACTTGGAAGTTCGTCATCCTCAAGCCTTGCCGCTCAATTAATTGTGTCTTCAGAGAGAATTCTTCGGATATGCCTAATTTGGCCAATTCCTGGGACAAAAAGTCGAGAGGGACGCCCATGTCTATTAGGGCTCCCACTATCATGTCGCCACTAGCACCATTAAAAGGTTCAAAGTAAAGTACTTGTCTCATCGATGGGGAAGTCCTCCTGATCTGTCCTATCATACTGCGATAACGGAGAGATTGACTATTCTTTCCTGCCTTTCGACAGTCGAGTCATAATGGTCATGCTTTGCTGTCTCAAATAGAAATGCTGACGACCGTTTACTAAGTCCTGGATTTTTTGGTCTTCTCTAGCTTTTTTCGCCACGTCACAGGTGTATGATGAAGCCGTGTTTATTCATAGAGTAGATAAGGTTCGAGAGTATCTTCGAGTCCATGTACTGGAAACCTTCGGTCTAGACATTGGTAGGGCTGTGGTTGAAGTCCCGCCTAACCCCGAATTGGGAGATCTGGCATTTCCTTTCCCCTTTGAATTAGCCAAGCTTTTGAAACGGCCACCTAGAAAGATTGCTGAGGAAATTCAGGAAGGTTTAGCCCCTACGATTGAGATCGACCGAGTCGAAGCTGCCGGTGGAGGTTACATCAACGTTTTTCTCAAGAGAGAAACATTCCTGATAGATTTGATTGCCTGGGTGAAGGATCCTCAAGTCCCAGAGATCCCAGGGAAAGTAATTGTCGAACACACCAATATAAATCCCAATAAAGCGGCTCATATAGGGCATTTGCGCAACGCGGTATTGGGGGATTCTTTCGTTCGACTGTTAGTAGCCCGAGGGCGAAAAGTTGAAGTCCAGAACTATATAGACAATACCGGCGTTCAGGTGGCGGATGTTGTTATAGGTCTCATCCATTTCAAGAAAATGAAACTTGATGAGGTGGAGCAGATTGATGAGCCTTTCGATGTCTTTTGCTGGGATCTCTACGCTGAGGTGTCGAAATGGTTAAAGGAGGATGAAAGCCGCCTAGAATTGCGTCATCAGGTTCTCAGAGAGATAGAATCGAGAAAGGGGCCGATTGCCGAACTTTCCGAGCATATTTCCATGAGGATTGTACGAGCCCATCTTAAAACGATGTCTCGGATGGGTATCCGTTATGATGTGCTGCCTCGTGAGAGTGAAATCTTAGCTCTTCAGTTTTGGGACCAGGCCTTCGAAAGGCTGAAGGATAGGAAAGCTGTCTTATACCGCAGTGAAGGCCCTCATGCCGGATGTTGGGTAATGGAATTACCCGAAGAGGAAGGATCTCCAGCAGACGAAAAAGTCATTGTTCGTAGTAATGGGACCGTGACCTATGTTGGCAAGGACATCGCCTATCAGCTTTGGAAATTTGGATTGTTAGGGTGTTCCTTTTCTTATAGTGAATTCCATAGATATACTAACGGACACACAGCATGGGTCAGTCAGGTAGACGGCAGCGAGTCGAGGGCCCCGGATTTTGGGGCTGGGGATGTTGTTTACAATGTGATTGATGTGAGGCAGGCCTACCTGCAACGTGTAGTCTGCCAGGCGTTACGCCGACTCGGTTACAGTTCAGAGGCTGACCTGTCGACGCATTTCTCTTACGAGATGGTGGCGCTGTCTCCTGCTTGTTGCGAAGAGCTGGATATTCAGCTTTCGGATGAAGACAAATTAAAGCCTTACGTAGAAGTATCTGGTCGGAAGGGTCTGGGGGTTAAAGCCGATGATCTGATCGATAAGTTGATAGAGAAATCTCTTATTGAAGTACGGAAGCGACAACCAGATATTGGGAAAGAGGATCGCCAGAGAATTGCCGGCCAAGTGGCGATTGGTGCGCTTCGATATTTTCTTCTTCGTTACACGCGCAACACAGTTATAGCGTTCGATTTCAACGAGGCTTTGAGCTTTGAAGGAGAGACGGGGCCTTATCTCCAATACGCAGTAGTCCGTTCCGGGAATATTTTTCGCAGGCTTGCTGCAATGGAGTCTGAAAATGGGTCTGAGGAGGCTGCCGCAGTTCTCGATCAAGAGTTAATCTCTCGACATGGACCAAGTATTCTGAGCGATAATAAAGTTTGGCAGCTGGTCTTAACTATAGCGAGAACGGACGATGTCATGGAGAAGTCGCTTCGTTCTCTGGAGCTTTCCCACCTAGCTAGACATGCTTTTTTAATTGCCCAGCAGTTCAATTTGTTCTATCACAGTTGCCATATTCTCTCTGAAAAAGACATCATGAAACGCTCTTTGCTTCTTGCTGTGACTGATAGTGCGAGGCGCTCTTTGACAAACATATTGGAGCTCTTAGGTATGGAGGTGCCCGAAAGAATGTAATGCCGATTCTCTTGCTACTACTGGTAAGCTGGGCAGTGCCTATCCAGACCGAACCCCTCCCCTTGTTACAGACTGTTTTGACAGCCAAGGAATTGCAGGACTATGGACAGGAGTATTCCTATCCCAAGCGTATTGAGGTTCTTAAAAGAGTATTAGATCGTCAGATGCGGCGAGTTACCAGATTGGTAAGGGCTGATTCCAGTGCAAAAGTCGTTGAATCGGTCCGGGCCATGGGTATTATTGCCTCTGAAGGGGCTCGCTTGACAGCCGAAGTAGTAGAGGGCCAGAGGCTCCGTTCCAGGCAGTCTAGGCGTTTGGAAATTCATCTCCGGAAGATGCTGGAGAAGTTAAAGATTCTAAGGCGTAGCTCATCTTATCAGGTATGGAGTGAATTTGATTTTGCTCTTGAGGGAATCAAAAGCTTCCGCTCTAGCCTCCTCGAAGGGTTTTTCACCGGTTACAATTTTCCGGCTTGGGAAACGAAATATTCACGAGTCTCGCTTAGTTCTTCGACAGGAGAATCCCTCTCGCATTGGATTGGTCAAAGACTCGAGCGGAGGCAATTATTGGGAGACCAGTTTACTAACGAAGAGTACAATAGAATTCAGAATGCCCAGAAATTAAAGAGGCGGTTAAAGGTATTTCGTGAGATTGCCAGTTCACGTTTGTCCGAGATTGAAAGGCGTCTTGAAAATCGGGTTTCGAGCGAGAAGAGGACTAATCCTCTCCGGTTTTACACTTACGCCCAGCTCGTTCGCGCCTATTGGCGGGCTATTCACAGTAGCATGGTCAACATAGAGGAGAAGGCTTCCAGTCAATCAATCCCCGAGAAGAACATTGAGGAGGCCCTCAAGGATCTGAGTGCTGATATGTACACTTTTATTCCTATTCTAAAGTCACTAAGGGAGGTTGCCTTGGACATGGAGGATGAGGATTTTTATCTGGAATTGGGAGAAGCATGGAAGTCCAGTCAGTTAGCTCTGAAGGGATCTGAGATGGGTCTAGAAAAGCTATTGGAGCGACAAGAGAGATGAGTCCCTATATGCGGATTATTTATTGGGGTATTCCGAAGGTTGGCCGATTTTGAAAGTTCTTATGTGGGAACAATGGTCATAAGTATTTACCTGTAAAGAACGGTAGGTAGATAACCTCCGATTCTGGTATTTTGTGGGTTGTTAAATGGGCACTGATTATAGATTTGAATCTCGACCAAAACGACAGCACCCTGATTGGCTGAAGGTTCGAGCCCCCTTCGGTGAAGGAGTGCATCAGCTGCGCCGGCTGATGAAAGACCTAGATCTCAACACTGTCTGTCAGGAAGCCCAGTGCCCTAACATGGGAGAGTGTTGGTCTCATGGTGTCGCAACCTTCATGATTCTTGGTGATATCTGCACCCGCGGTTGTCGGTATTGTGCAGTTAATAAGGGTCAACCAACTTCACTGGATTCAGAAGAGCCGATCAATGTAGCTAGAGCTGTTCAGAAAATGGGTTTGCGTCACGTTGTAGTTACTTCAGTAGATCGAGATGATCTTGCGGATGGTGGGGCATCGGTTTTTGTAGCTACTGTTAAGGCGATCCGAGATGCTCTGCCGGATTGTAGGGTGGAACTACTCATACCTGACTTTAGGGGTGATCAAGCAGTCCTCCGGACTGTGATAGAGGTTAGGCCGGATGTTATAGGTCATAATATCGAAACTGTACCTAGGCTCTACCCTTCGGCTCGCGGCGGCGGTGATTACCTTAGATCCCTTGCTGTTTTGCGGCAACTGGGGTCGAATGAATTTAATTTGAGAACCAAGACTGGGATGATGCTCGGGTTAGGTGAATCGGACGATGAGATTCGGCTTGTGCTTCAGGAGCTACTTAGCTGTGGAGTTGAAATGTTAACGTTGGGTCAATACCTGAGACCCTCGGGGTGGCATCTTTCTGTTGATCGTCATTATCATCCGGATGAATTCCAACACTGGAAGGAAATTGGTGAAGGGATGGGGTTTACTCATGTTGAGGCAGGACCTCTTGTGAGATCTAGCTACCTGGCGGATACTCAGTTTGAGGCAACACAAGGGAGATATTAAGAAGCGAATGTTGAAACGAGCGAGATTCACCACTCTCGATTTTAAAGTGCTTGCAGTCAGCACCGAGTATGGAAATGTCGAGAGAGAAGATGTTACCATTTCCGATCTGCGAGGAGACTATGCCTAGATATTTACCTATTCAGACCGATGCGGCGCACTCAGATATCCAGAAAGTATACGACAGTTTTGAAAAAGAACTGGGGTTTGTCCCCAACTACATCAAGACACTGGCGCACAGCCCCCATTATCTGGGGCCAATAGCTAAGGTGTACTTGCAAATTCATGGGGAGAGTAGTCTAAGTGAGAAATTAAGACAGCTGCTCATTCTCAAAACCTGTAAGTTAGATCGATGCAAGCCAACGCTAGACTGGCATCAAGAACAGGCTCTCAAGGCTGGTTGGACCGAAGAGCAGCTAGATGCCACTGAGACGTTTCAGGACAGCGATCACTTCAACCAGTATGAGCGGGACGCTCTTGTGCTAGTGGAATATCTCTTGACTACACCAGATGAAATCCCCGAAAACGCCTTCTGGACAACACTGGACAATCATTTCACTTCCGATCAGGTAGTCGAAATGATCTCTTTGATTGGTATCATCAACATGGTTAACAGGTTTGTGTTGGCTGTGGAGGTAGAGAGCGACCGTATCGCTGTGGAAGCCATTTGAGCTGCTAGTAGCGCTTAAGGGTAAGCATGATGTGGGATAAGCCTCAGCTGGCCCTCTTCGAAGGTCAGTTAGTGCCATTAGCTTCGTAATATCCAGCACGGTGCCTGACGATCAGCTTGTGGTGGGGCTTACGTAATTTCACTTTGACCTTTCTATATTTGCCATTTTTCGACTTTCGAATCGGTCGGTACGTAAGACTGTAGAGGCTTCTGAGTTCTTCGTTGATCAAATCAAAAGCGTGATGGAGTTGCTCTGTTGAATAGGGGTAGAATACGCTGCCCCCTGTGCTATGAGTTAATGCTCCGAGAACCTTTTCTCCTCGTCTATCGGGAGTAGTACCTATTCTCTGAGTACCGATAGCGTATACGGTGATATTGGCCTGTTGTATCAGCCTTATAGTCTCTTCGAGAGTCTGTATACTGTCCAAGTCTGCCCCATCTGAAATGATAATGATGGTGTTCCGACGACTTGTACGTTCAAATCTGGTGCCTGCTACTACATATACCGCATCGAGGAGAGCCGTCCCACCTCCAGCTTGCAGACTTTTGATGCGGCGTGCAACTTCGGTAGGCTTGCTCGTAAAGTCGCTTACCAGAGTTACCCCAGTATCAAACTCGACCAACATGGTTCGATCCTTCGGCTTCATTACCGAAAAAACAAAATTCACAGCTGCTCTTTTCTCGAAATCCAGTTTGGTTTTCACACTGGCACTGGTGTCAATCATGAGAGCTATATCCAGGGGTAACTGCGACTCTATACCAAAATTAGCGAGGTTTTGTTTTTTGCCGTCTTCAAAAACTTGGAAAGCCCCCTTGCCTAAATCTGTTACAGACCTCCCTTTCTTTGTAGTAACAGAAACCAAGAGGTTGACTGCCTCAACCTCGACTCGGATTCTGGGTTCGGCCTGCTCTTGCCCCATTAGGAAACTCGATAGCAGACACAGGAAAGTCTGAATGACGAATTGTTTACGCATTTCTATCTCCAATTTAGCAAGTCAATGAAAAGGTAATCAAATGGAACTATTTTATAAACCCTTTCTTCATATGGCGGAAAGAGTTTATCGCAAAGGGTAAACTGGACTTTTTGTAAAGCACCAAGTCCAGTTTACTTTTGCCAGATAAAGACGCAGAATTAGTCTTCAAATATGACGCCGATAGAGGAAAGTAAAAAGCTCCTGGAAGACGTCATCCGTAACATCCTTCTAAGCTGGTACGAAAGGGTGAAGCCTCACTACGTTACGGTTGAGGATAGTCAGCAGTTAGGTGTCGAGCCAGAGCTGAAGTATTTCGATGAAGAGAGTTCCTACCGTTTAAAGTTTGCACGCTTAGATGAATTAGATGTGACCTATGGGCTTACTATTCTGGAGCAAGAAGGTCAACTTATTGTTGCCTCGAGTGTCAACAATAAGTCATCAGGGCTCGATCTAGGATCTTTCATGGAGAAATTAAAGGCTTACTACTGGCGCAGTAGAAATGAAAAGCCTTGGACGCACGCCTATTTTGATCGGTTTACCTATGAAGATTTGATGCCTTTCGAGCCTCTACTCGGAGAGACTGTTTATTGGGATGTCCGGGAAAGCAAAGCCGATATAGTACGTCTGCAATTCAGACTAAATCCTCGTCATGTCGATCAGCTATTAAAAGACAGATCGACTCTGCGTGATCTGATAGAGAATTATTGCCTCTACCCATTACGGCGCATTTACGCGGAATCTTACAGACAAAAGTCGTAGACTCTTCTGGATCTTTAAAGATAGTCTGTTAGGCCGGAAGGAATTGGTACTTTAAGCTTTAAGAGCTGCTATTTGTTAAGGGCATAATGATTGGAATTGTCAAAGAGAATGATTCGCAGGAGACTCGAGTAGCGATCTTACCCGAGAGTCTGACTCAACTAACTGAGTTAGGTATTGAAGTAGTTTTCGAATCCGGGTTAGGTTCCTCCCTAGGAATCAGTGATAGTGCATATGTGTCAGCAGGTGGCCAGGTTGGTACCCATAGTCGACTCCTGGAATCATGTGCTGTTATTTTGCGGATCGGACGGCCCGAGAATAGTGAGATCTCTCAGATGAAAGATGGGACGATCTATATCGGATTTCTTGATCCGTTTAACCAGGCCGAACTTGTTCAATTTCTAGCAGACTCTCGGGTTTCAACAATAAGCATGGATATGATCCCTCGGTCTACCCGTGCCCAGAAAATGGATGCTCTCAGTTCGCAGGCCAACCTAGCCGGATATGTTGCGGTTATTACAGCCGCACAGCAATCTAACCAAATTTTCCCAATGATGACGACTCCTGCGGGGACAATTGCACCAGCTCGGGTATTTGTCATTGGGGCTGGGGTTGCAGGATTACAGGCTATAGCCACTGCTAAGCGTTTAGGGGCCCGTGTGGAAGCATTTGATACAAGGCCTGAAGTTGCCGAACAGGTACGTTCTTTGGGAGCACAGTTTGTTTCTTTGGATCTTGGTGAAACTGGGAGTAGTGAACAAGGTTATGCAAAGGCATTAACAGAAGAACAATTGCGTAAACAGCAAGAGGCAATGGCCACTGTTTGTCGCCGTTCTAACATAATCATTACGACTGCCCAGTTGTTTGGCAGGAAAGCGCCTCGGATCCTGAAAGCAGATGTTGTCGAGACACTTCAAATTGGTACGGTTGTGGTCGATATGGCTGCGGATAGTGGCGGAAACGTTGAAGGATCAGTTCCTGATGAGATCGTGAGCCGAGACGGAATAACGATTATAGGAACTACTAACCTTGCACGGTATGTTCCCCTGCACGCCAGTCAAATGTATGCCAGTAATGTGGTTAGTCTGGTAAGTGAACTTTGGGATGGTGACCAAAAAAGAATGACTCTCGATCTGGAGAACGAAGTCATTCGAAGCTCCCTGGTGACACACCAGGGAGAGGTCTTGAACCTCTAGGTCGAGAAAGACTGAGGGAGGGTAATATTCTTATGGAAAGTGTCTATCTAGCGTTCATTTTGATGCTATCTGCATTTTTAGGTTTTGAGTTGATCGCCAAGGTCCCGTCTACTCTCCACACACCGCTTATGTCAGGTGCCAATGCAATCTCGGGTATCACCCTAATTGGAGCTGTATTGGCTGCTGGCTCTGAACATTCGGATCTAGGTATGTGGTTGGGAGCAGGAGCAGTGTTTTTTGCAACCATCAATGTTGTTGGAGGATATGTAGTAACCAACCGTATGTTAGCAATGTTCAAGAAGAAAAAAAGTGAGGATGGCCAGTGAGTCAAGTGATTCAATGGACCTACATATTGGCAGCCTTACTATTCGCAATGGGGATTAAGTTGCTTGGTTCTGCAGATACTGCGAGGAAAGGGAATGCACTGTCTGCAACGGGGATGCTTTTGGCCGTAGTAGTAACTCTTCTCCACCACAGTATCGTCGATTTCCGACTGATACTGTTAAGTGTAGCAGTGGGGAGTCTTGTAGGAAGTCTAGCTGCTCGCAGAGTTGCAATGACGGCGATGCCTGAGATGGTAGCTTTGTTTAATGGGTTTGGCGGTATTGCGAGCCTACTTGTGGCTTGGGCTGAATTCACCAAGCCTTCTTCTACATCAACCATCTCTACATTGGCTATTTTATTCGCAGTCCTCATTGGAGGATTGACTTTTACGGGGAGCCTAGTTGCTTTTGCAAAGCTCAGTGAATTGAAATTGGTGGGGGTGCGCCTAGGGAAGGTAATCGCTTTTCCAGGCCAGAAATGGTTTAACGCCTTACTGGTACTGCTTTGTGTCGGCGTTGTAGGAACTTTGCTTGTTAGCACTGGGGAAGTGTCTAGCCTATTCGTCTTATTGGTGGGGCTTTCATTCCTACTGGGATGTTCAGCAGTTTTCCCTATCGGAGGGGCCGACATGCCTGTGGTGGTTGCCCTTCTCAATAGTTATTCGGGAGTTGCGGCGTGTGCAACAGGGATTGCTATTCAAAACAACATTTTGATAGTGGCCGGTTCTTTAGTTGGCGCCAGCGGAATGATTCTAACGCGAATTATGTGCAGGAGTATGAATAGGAGTTTAGCTCATGTGCTATTTAGTGGCCTTGGTGGAAAACTAAGCTCGAGTGCGTCGTCCACTGATGGTGAGGCAAAACCTATTTCTGCGCAGGATGTGTATTATATGTTGGAAGCAGCGCGTTCGGTCGTGGTGGTTCCTGGCTATGGGCTAGCTGTTGCACAGGCTCAGCACACAGTGAAGGAATTGGCAGCCCAGTTAGAAGCTCTTGGTTGCGATGTTAGATATGCTATCCACCCGGTGGCAGGCCGTATGCCTGGCCATATGAACGTACTGCTTGCAGAAGCAGATGTTCCCTATGATGCCCTAGCGGAGATGGATGACATCAATCCCCTGTTGAGTGGCGTGGATGTTTGTCTCGTGATTGGAGCAAACGATGTGGTTAATCCAGCGGCGCGAGAAGATGAAAGTAGCCCAATATATGGTATGCCTATCATCAATGTGGATAGTGCGCGTAATGTGATTGTCTGCAAAAGGTCAATGTCTGCTGGATTTGCCGGAGTACAGAACCCCTTGTTTTTCAAGGAAAACACGAGAATGCTTTTTGGTGATGCGAAGGCTAGTCTCCAAGAATTAATCTCGGAGTTCAAGCACACATAGTCTTAATCGGGCTAATGAGAAATGCGATAGGCCCTTTAGTATATGTAGCCGGAAGACAACTAAGCCTATAAGCACCTATCGTCCAGGGAGGTAGAAATGGAACAAAGCAAGTTAGACTCTCAACCACAGATGGAAGAGTTTTTGAACAAGGAATTTGATTGGCGTCTTCGTGCTGGTGAATGTAATTTTCTGATAGAGCTCTTGGCTTATATCGTCCAGACAAACCCTCGATTCATCCCAAACAGTAAAGGAAAGCGTGAGACTCTCAATTATCAAAGTATTAGGTCGGTGGTTCTCCTGAATGAGAGGCTGAGTCAGCAGTTACACAAGCACGCATCTGATGCATCTGTCATCCTTGGCGAAATGCATCCAGGTTCCGAGAGAGTCCAGTAAGTGTAAGGAACTGGTTTATAGGCCAGTTTATTTTGAGGCGGCTGCCATGTTCTGAATATTGCGAACATCTTCTAGGCGTATCTTTAATACCTCAACTGTACGTTTGTCTCCCGCGTAGGCAATCAGTAAATGTCCATCATGTTCCATCATGTGCGGGTAGTTTACATTGCGGCCTCCAACCAAATAACCCATTTGGTTGAAGGTCATTCCGTCATCACTGATAGAGAGAGCGAGGGGATCACGGTACTTAGGATTGACATTGGAAACGAGAGCGTAACGTCCATCGCTCATTCTGATCCCGTGAAATTTTGAACGGGCGTCAGGGAAATTGGTGCGGACTGGGGTATTCCAAGTACGACCATTGTCTATCGAAAAGGAGCGGAATAAATATCCGCTGCGATTGTTGTCACGAAACAAGGCCATAAGATTGTTGTCCGGGAGCACCCACCAGTAAGGTTCTTCCGCAGCTAAATCACTCTGTAGCAATACAGGAAAGGATGACCATTGATCCAATCCGTCGACTCCTCCCACCAGAAAATGTACTCCAGTCTCCTTGTAGTTGTGAGTGCGCCGGGAAGTCATCCATTCCCCGGTGGGGAGGCGTTTGGGTGGGAAGTTATTGATCGCGTTATCTGACAAAACACCAGCTTCGTTCCAGGCTAAAGTCTCAGAATCCCAACGGAATAACATTAGTTGGAGGCTGGGACCGAAAAATTTGCCAGCCTCGTCTAGGGAGACTATTGCTAGTAACTCTCCATCGGGTTGCCAGAACCCGCGGGCAATCCAACGAAGCCCTTTGTCAGATCTTTGCCCATAGTATTCTGAATCTGGCTCTGCACCCGGTGGGTACGGCGTGAGGAGACGAGGGGTATCCCAGTTGATACCATCGTCGCTATTGGCAAATTTGACAACCTGACCGATTCGATCTTCCTTCCCGGGTCCATCACTCCACATTATCCAGTAACGACCGTCGTGATAGGCCAAATAATTGTGTTGGTTGACACCCCATCCTTCACGCACATCGCTAACTATGGTGTGCAGAGAAGGAATCTTGGGTAGGTTAGCGAAATCGATCTGGTGCACGTCTTCTGGAACCCAGTCTCCAGCCAACATTAGCGGAGAGTCAGGGTTATTGGCGGGGTGTGGGCCAGATAAAGTCTTGGGTGGCTGAGCTGGTTCGCTACAGGAGCACAAAAGTATTAGTACTACGAGAGAGAGTCTTAGGGCAGAGGAACGACGGGTTGATATCTTCAAGAAAGCTCCTTTTCTGTTCAATTCACGCAATACTTTTTACCAGGAATTGGCTGGGATGGTTGCGGGGGGGGGATTTGAACCCCCGACCTTTGGGTTATGAGCCCAACGAGCTACCAGACTGCTCCACCCCGCGTCAAGAGTGGATCATCCTAGCCAAAGTAAGTTTTCAATGTCAAGCGAACATATTAGAGGGCAGGTAGCTATCTACTCCACGCTCTGTTCGGCTTCCTCGATATCTTTCGCACAACGGAAGCCTGTGCCGTATTGTCCTTTTTTCAAATAGGCGCCCCGCACGTACAGCCCTATATGCCTGCCGCGGATAGCGTAGGAACCACCCCGAGCAGAATAGAAATTACGGCTAAAGTTAGGATCACGTCTAGCAGGGCTTTTCCGATAAGCTCTGAGTCTATCAGAGACCCATTCTTGAACGTTCCCCAACATGTCGATGGCTCCGTAAGCCGAAATGTCTCCATGACCAAACTGTCCCACCTCAACGACATTCCGATAGCCTGCCTCGTTTGAATTACTTTTGCTAGGTGAGAATTCGTTCCCCCAAGGATAATTGAATCCTTCAGGTCCTCTGGCTGCCTTTTCCCACTCGGATTCTGTGGGTAGGCGGCCACCAATCCATTCGCAGTAGGCCTGAGCATCATTCCAGGTGACATTAGCGACTGGATAGTCTTCCTTGCCTAAGTTGTAAAATTGTTTCCAGTTGCCTTCGGTTTCATGTACGCCTTCTAGCTCGAATCTGATGTACTCTCCGTTGGTGACTTCGTAGGTGCCAATTTGAAAGGCTGGAATGTCACGCGTATGTTCCGGTTCGTGTAATTGAGGTTTTTCCTCGTATCCTGAGGGACGAAAATTACTGCCCATGGTGAATTCGCCAGCTGGAACAGTTACGAAACTGCCGATTTTTGGTTTGGCTGGTTCTTCGATAACTGGGGTAGTGGCCACTTCCTCGACAGGTGCTTCTTCAGGGGCCGCACAACCGGGGAGAAGTAGAAGTATGGTTAGACAAAGAGCGATATAGAAGGGGAGTTTTATCCTCATAATAGATTCAACTTATACCAGAAGTAGGCTTTGGTTCCAAATTGAGATTGCATGGACATGCCCCTCAGTTAAATAGGGTGAGTGGGAGGCAGTCTTCGCTAACGAGTAATGATTTTGATGGCACTCAGATTTTTTTTCTAAGGAGATAATCTTGTACCCATGCCATGGCATCCTCTTTTGAAGAGAGAGTATTCTCCAGATGTAGATCCTCCACGCGGGTTAGTATATCGCTAAATTGAGGACCTGGAGTGAGTCCCAGATCAATGAGGTCGTGACCATTGATTAAGGGGTCAGGCCGGACATCCTCGGGCCCAAAATCATGTAGTTTTTCGGCACAAAATTCATATGCTGAGAGATCTCCATGGCTAGCCAGGCAGTCGAGTCTATGTAGTTCCAAATGTTCTTGGAAATTTGGCTGACGCAAGAAGCGTTTCAGCGTGGAATCCCGCATTTCCATCACATTTATGAAACGGAGATGCTGTTTGACTAGTTCGATCACGCTTTCCGTATCCTTTTTGGAGATTCTTAAGCGTTTACAAATCGCAGAGGAGAGCTCAGCTCCGACTTCGGCATGTCGATCAAAACGGATGCGGTCTTTGATAGTAAATGTAGGAGGTTTCCCAACATCGTGTAGCAACATCCCTAACGCCAGAGTTGGGGAAGGACAGGTGGAGAGCTCGAAAAGCAAACAAGTATGTGTGAAAACATCTCCCTCAGGATGAAATTGAGGAGGCTGTTCAACACCGTACATCCTTGCTACTTCAGGTAGTATGATTTCTAGAATTCCAGTCTCGAGCATCAGTCGGAGTGCCCTGTGAGCCCCTTTGCTTGTAAGGATCTTAAGGAGTTCGTCCTTTATTCGTTCCTGGCTAATACGATTGAGTCCTATAGCTTCTTCGCATAAGCTTTGCCACGTTTTATCATCTATCTGGAATGCGAACTGACTAGCGAATCTAATTGCTCGGAGGACACGCAAGCTGTCCTCTTCGAAGCGTTGTTGTGGATCACCGATGGTCCGTATCAACCCACGCTTGAGATCGTGTGCGCCTTCACAGAAGTCCAAGAGGTGATCGCTAATTGGATCAAAAAAAAGACCGTTGATCGTGAAATCTCGGCGCATAACGTCATTACGGGCATCTGAAAAAGAAATTTTGTCGGGGTGGCGACCATCTGAATAATCGGTTTCCTCTCGGAAGGTGGTTAACTCAAATTGTGCCTCGTTTTCAATAACTACCATGACTCCGAACTGTCTGCCCACCGGAATGGTTTTTTCAAAAAGTTGCTCGATATCTTCTGGATGAGCGGAGGTGGCTATGTCCACTTCTTTCACTGGCAGTCCCAGAATGGCATTCCGGACGGCGCCTCCTGCAATATAGCTTTCAAATCCGCCTTTCCGAAGTGTCAAAAAGACCTGCGACATCGCTTTGGCGAGTTCCGGATCCATTTGAGATAGTATGTCTACACTCATAGTACGATGTTATCAGAACGAGCTGGGACGGTGAGAGTCTATAAACTTTGGACTATTGGAGCCGAGTAAAAAGGGAGGTAATGGATACCCTTTGGTTATAATAGAGGAGGTTTAATCCGGCTAGTTGAACAGATTGAACTCTACTTGAGTAACTCCACGAAGGGCTTCTTCCATATAGCCCTTGATGCGACTCACAAGGGATTTCTCGTTCAGTCGGATGGCTTCTCTAGACACCCCAAACCTGTCGGCGATATTTTGCAAGGTCGCGGGATTTTCAGAAATCAAGCGCTCATAAAGGATTACTTGTTCTCTTTCTGATAGATCATTTGCGAATTTTTCCAGTTTCTCGTTAAAAACCGACTTAAGTTCTCCCCTTGCCAACCGGTCCTCCAGAGCGTCTTCTGATGCTTCTAATCTGTCAATCAAGGGCGTTGTGTCTTCTTCGCTGACGGAAAGATTAAGGCTGACATCGCCCCCTTCGATGATGGGTTCTACTTCACGAACATCTTCTTCTGAGACATTGAGTTTTTCTGCGATGAGGCGGTGTGTAGGTTCTATGCCTTGTAGGCGTAGTTTTTCTTTTTCTTTGCGTAGGTTAAATAAGAGTCTACGTCGTTCATTGGTTGTACCTACTCTGACAATACGGAAGTTGTCTAGTAGGAACTTTATGATGTAGGCCTTGATCCACCAAGTGGCGTAGGTAGGAAGACGGGCACCCTTGAATGGGTCGAACCGCTTGACAGCTTCTAGAAGTCCGATGTTACCTTCTTGGATCATATCCATTGCATTGGAATACACCCTGTTGTACATCATAGCTACGCGTACGACTAGCCTGAGATTAGAGCTGATGAGCTGGGTAGCAGCTTCTTGGTCTCCGGCTCTATAACGTTTTACTAATTCCATCTCTTCCTCAGCGCTGAGAGGGGGGAAATGCCTGATTTCCCACATATAGCGTCTTAAAGGATCTGCTCGAACCATCCCCTTTTCTGGAGATGATGGAATGTCGACCACTTCTGAATTTTCAGATTTTTCCGGCTCGAGTCCGACAATTTCTGTCTCGATAGAGAGATCTTCGGGTTCAAGTTCTGGTGTGTCCTCAGTAGGGCCCATAATTACTCCAAATCTTATCACTAAAGACCTGGTTAATTGTGAAGTTTGTCAGGCGTTAAGCTCTTTCAGTCAGAGAGTTTTTTCCGTTGACGCCATTGGTCTAGAGCTACGGCTAGCACGATAATGGATCCAGTAACTATCTCCTGAATCCAGTTATCCAGTCCTAATTTGGTGCACCCATTTCCGACTACCGTCATTATGAAGGCACCAATCAAAGATCCGAGAATCGCTCCCTCACCTCCAGCTAGACTTCCTCCTCCAATCACTACTGCAGCTATCACATCCAGTTCCATGCCGAATGCAGTGGTGGGATCACCCATTGTTAGGTAAGAGAATTGAAGGATGCCAGCCAAGCCAGCAAAAGTTGCTCCAAGCACGAAAACCATCATACGGATTCGGTCAACGCGCACACCACACAAACGTGCTGTGAGTTCATTAGAGCCTATAGCGAAAATGTGTCTACCTGGCTTGGTGTGAGAGAGGAATAGTGAAGTTAGAATAGCAGCGGCTATTGTTAGCCAAACTCCTAAAGGTACCAATATCCATCGATCCTCCGGTCCAAGGCTAGTGAGCAAGTTATTAAGCCAACTGGGGGGAGCTGCTACCATCTGTTGAGAAGCGAGCCCCTTAGAGAGTCCTCGAATAACTCCAAGCATCCCAAGTGTTACTATGAAAGGGGTAACCCTGAGTCGCGTTACCAGAGATCCCGTTAGAAGGCCACAGACCGATCCTGCCAGTATTCCTCCTACAGCCGCTAGCAGGGGTGGACTCCCAGATTGTAGGAGTAAAGCCACGACGACCGTGCAGAGAGAAATCGTCGATCCCACGGATAGATCTATTCCTCCCGAGATGATAACTAGGGTCATTCCCAGAGCTGCCATGCCTACCACGGCACTCTGAAGTAACATGATTTCGAAATTATTCCAATTCAGGAACGTTGTGGGTCGAAGTAGTGAGAAAATAGCGATTACAAGTATCAGGCCGATCAAGGGGCCAAGCTGAGCATGGCGTATTTTCCTAAGTAGTGCCGCTAGGTTTTTCATGGCTGGTGACCCTGGGGTTGAAGGGTAGTGGCCAATTCCATGATTTGTTGTTCGGATATTTCGTCAACTGGCTTAGCAGGATAAAGATAGCCTCGAGCCATCACAGCAATCCGGTCGCACACACCCATTAGCTCGGGCAGGTAGTTACTGACGAGTAGAATCGATCGAGGAGTAGCAGGGCTGGAGCGATTACCAGTGGCTAACTGGTCTATTAGTTCATAGATCTGAGCTTTTGAGCTAACGTCTATCCCACGGGTGGGTTCGTCTAGCAAGAGAATCTCGCAGTCATGATGTAGTAATCGAGCAAGGGCAATTTTTTGCTGATTGCCTCCGGAGAGTTCTCCCACCGGTTGATCAGAAGAATGATATTTTACTCCAAGACGGTCTAACCAGGTGGAAGCGGCTTTTTTTTGTTTTTTCTTGGATAGGAGTCCGAAAGTTGAAAGTTCAGATAATTTTGTTAGCGTGAGATTATCTAGAATGGAGAGGCTCAAAGCTAAACCTTCTTCCTTACGGTTTTCACTGACCATGCCCATCCCCCGTTCCCAGCGTGCGGTAGGAGAGGCAGGTCCACTGACCTTAATCATGCGGATTTTCCCGGATTTGATGGGAGATAACCCAAAAATGGTACGTAGCAACTCGGTGCGGCCCGATCCCACTAGCCCTCCAATCCCCAGCACTTCACCTTTGTGAAGTGTCAAAGAGGCTCCTCTCAGTAACCGAGTTCCTGAGAGGAGTTCCAAAGTAAGTACGGCTTCTCCACGTTGACGTGTGGAGCGATGGTATAGACTTTTCAGGTTGCGGCCCACCATGGCAGAGGTGATCTGATGTACGGATGTCTCTTTTATGGATCCGGTTTTCACATCTCGACCGTCTCTTAGGACTGTGTAAGAATCTGATATTTCAAAAATCTCCTCCATGAAATGAGAGATATAAATAATTGCTTTCCCTTGATCTCTAAGTTTTGCGATAAGTCGGAAAAGGCGGATACGATCAGCGTCAGTGAGGCTGCTAGTAGGCTCATCCAAGACTAGGACTTGGAAACCGCTAGCAATGGCTCGAGCGACTTCGACGAGCTGTTGTTCCCCCAGAGACAACGTGTTGGTATCTCTAGACCAAAGACCGGGGTCTAGGCCGACTTCATTGAGTGCTGTTTGTGTTGTTTTTTTTAGAAGGGGCTTGTCTAAAAGGAGGTTACCCCCCGGTTCTATACCGAGCATAATGTTTTCAGCTACAGTCAGATGTGTGGCCAATGCGAGTTCTTGATAAATCATGGCCACGCCGGACTCGCGACCTTCCATTGGGTTTAGAGGTTTAAACAGCTTTTCTCCCAAATAAATAGTCCCGGCATCGGCGGTCAAAGCTCCCGAGAGCACCTTCATAAGAGTACTTTTTCCCGCTCCATTTTCTCCGATGACGGCATGTACCTGCCCCGAGTAAGCAGCTAGCGTCACTCCATCCAAAGCACGGGTAGCCCCAAAATGTTTCACAATCCCAGTCATGCTGAGAATTGGATTGGAGGGGTGGGCTGAGAAGGGCAAACTAGAGGGATTCTAACAGTTAGAGTTCTTACGCAGAAGGGGTTCAATCTGTTCTAAGTATTGTCTGGATTTCTTCATCATCTATGTTTTCGGTTGTGACTAACTTTACTCCGGTATCGAGCCGCAGTGGTATTTCCTGGTTTCGGATGTGTCTGAGGACAGTCTGGACACCCTCATAACCCATACGTTCCGGGTCCTGAACAACAAGCCCATCAATTTCACCATTCCTAAGAGCTAGAATCAGCTCATTAGAGGCATCAAAGCCAATGAATTTCACTTTTCCTGCCAGATGGTGTTTACGGAGAGTAACCAGCATCCCGAATGTAACCGATTCATTAGGACAAAAAATAGCATCGGCCTGACGCAGGAAATCCAACAGTTCTTCTGATTTCTGGATCGCTTCACCGGCTGTAGCACCCGCGTATTGGTTATCGACCAATATTTCTATTTCTGGGTGCTGTGTCACTACTTCCAGAAATCCATTTTCACGCCTGGTTGTACTTGCGGATCCTATCATGCAGCGCAGTAGAACTACTTTCCCTGATCCCTGCAGGAGTTCTACTGCATGTTGACCTGCTAAACGGCCTCCTTGGAGGTTGTCGGTGCCCACGAAACTGGCGAAATCTTCCCCGACTACGCCTTCCAAAGCCGAATCTATTATTACGACTGGAATCTGATTGGTTTTGGCCGAAAGTACTGGGCGTAGCAGAGCCTTTTCATCCAGGGGGGCCAGCACTATTCCGGACACTTGTTCACTGACGAATTGCTCCATAAGGGCGATTTGTTGAGCTCTGTCGTCTTCTTTTAGAGGCCCTTTCCAGACTATATTGACTCCTAGATCCTTTCCGGCCTTTTGAGCACCCCTTTCCACAGAGTTCCAGAAGGCGTGAGTTGTTCCCTTGGGAATGACCGCGATGGTGGGGCCAGTGTCCACTAGTTCTTCTTGAGTGCAGCTTAGTGCAGTAAATATCAATAGGCAGAGCATGGTTAAGGATCGAGTCATTAGCATGTTTTTTTCTCAGGGAAGTAACAAGGCTTGTCCATTACCGGATTACCGTCTACGCACACAGTACAAGCTTTCGTAGCCACGCAGTAATATATCATTCCCGACTAGGGCAGCTGAGGCATCGAAACCATCATCGAGCACGTTTTTTGCGAGGACCTGAAACTCCATACCGTGCTGAAGAACCAAGGTGGTACCATTCCTGCCGGTTATATAAATGCGTCCGTCCGCGCCTACTGGAGACGCATACACAGCTCGAATTCCATTCAGTCTTTTTCTGCTGTATTTCTCGGTGCCAGTGCTGGCCTTGAAGGCAGAAAGAATAGCCCGGTTGTGCTTGGTGAAATATAAAGTATCGTCGTGAAGAAGGGGGGAAGGTACGTATGGTGTGTCTCGATTATGTGTCCAGGCAATCGCAGACGTGTTCGAGAGGTCTCCAGTGGCTTTGTCAAGTCGGATTGCCTGGAGAGCGTTGCCTCTGAAACCACTTGTTACGAACACCATATCTGATGAGGCAACTGGTGTGGGGATAGCGTTGGGGGTGAGTCCGGGTGACTCCCACAAAAGGTGTCCAGTTTTCAGATCATAGGATCTGACATGATTTGTCGCACCTGTAATGATCTGTGCGCGACCATTATACTCTGTAACTAGTGGTGTCGCCCAGGTAGTTGCCTCGACTCTCTCGGTTTTCCAGATTTCTCTACCTGTATGTTTATCTAATGCGACTATGAATGATTCATCCTCATGGTCCCAGTTGATCACAAGGTAATCTCCATGAAGGGCAGGTGAGGAGGCTTCTCCAAAGCCGAGCTTAATACGCATGTTCCCGAGATCTACTTTCCAACGGAGGTTGCCCTCCATGTCATAGCAGAAAACCCCATAAGAACCGAAGAATGCAAATACGGAATCTCCGTCTGTGACTGGGGAAGAAGATGCCCATGTCCCATCAGGATGTGTTCCTTGATGTGGGGTAGTTTCTATTGCTGTCCGTGACCATCTCGTTTTACCATCTGCACGATCAATAGCAATCAGAGTGAAGGCCTGGCTTTGTGTGACGGAAACTCGTAGAGGATTTGACAAGCTGCCACGGATCGCCTCAAGAGGGTTATCAACACTCCCGGTGGGAATGGCTGTAGCGATGAAAATCCTATCATCCCAAACCACAGGCGATGAAGTCCCTCTGCCAGGTATGGGAATCTTCCAAGCAATGTTGACCGCTTCGCTCCAATTCAGAGGTGGATTTGCATTGGGGCTATATCCTGTGGCCAGAGGGCCTCGCCATTGGGGCCACGATTCAGCTGCAGGTGTTTCAGCTTTTAAAGATATGAGATTCGTGAGCAACGCTAGAGTGAACAGCCATTGTGGTTTCATCAATCCTCTCATTTCTTGGAAACAAAAGACTTTTGCTTTTTAAAAAATCTAACTTCAATCATATTCTATAGCCACTCGGTCCTGACCCGGAATTGCTTTGTGGGTCTCAGATAGGATTAAACCAGATCGTTGGGCACGACTCCAGCTCTCGTCCAGCCGCCGTCCACAACCAGGACCTGTCCATTAATATACTCCGCTTCTGGTGTAGTCAGGAAGTGGACCGCATGGGCGACGTCTTCTGGGTTGGCTACACGTCCACTTGGGTTCAGTGTAGACCACGCTTTCTCGTAGTCTGGATGTTCTAGAGAGGTCCGTGGAGTTAACGTAGCTCCGGGGGCCACGGCATTTACCGTAATTTTCAGAGAGGCCAATTCGAGCGCACAACTCTTAGTCAACATTTCCAGACCAGCTTTTGTCATTCCATAGGCTGACAGACCTTTTATTCCTCTCCGACCGGTCACAGATGACACGAAAATAATACGCCCTGTGCTCTTCTGACTTTGTATTTGCTTGGCTGCAGCCTGAGCGAGGAAGAAGGAACCACGGAGATTCAGATTGACCATATCTTCGAAATCCTGACTGGAAAGCTTAAGGAATCCTGCGATTCGGGTTGCCCCCGCATTCGCAACAGTAATGTGGAGTGCCCCAAACAAGGAAACAGTATCTTCCACCAACGAGTAAACAGTTTCGATATCGGAAGCATCCCCTCCTAGAGCTTGACAGCGCTCGGGGAAAGGCATGTTGGAGACCGCCTCTCTAGCTGCATCTAAATCGATATCGTTAAGTACAACGTTATAGCCAGCAGAGGAAAATCGTCTACAGATAGCCAATCCAATTCCTGTAGCAGCGCCTGTAACGAGTGCAGTTTGGATGCCCTTGTGCATTTATGTCATACTCCCTTTCAATTTTAGGATTATTTTGAGATCTGGAGAACAGTTATGAAATGGGTTCGCTTTGAGCATGAAGGTCTGCATCGCTTTGGTATTTTACAGAATGATTTGATCACAGTAACGTCTTTAGATTGGGATGATGTCTTGGCAGGACGGCCAGCAGTCTCTATTGGGACGGTTCCGTTGTCGGAAATCCAGTTGCTTTCACCTCTTCCTAGACCAGGCAAGATTATAGCGATTGGATTGAACTACATGGACCATTGTCGGGAGCAAAACCTCACACCTCCTGAATCCCCGGTCATGTTTTGCAAGTTTCCTACTTCGGTTATCGGACCTGATGAAGTGATCGAGTGGTCCTCTAATTTAACTAAGGAAGTCGATTATGAAGTGGAATTGGCGGTAGTAATCGGTCGTACCGCGCGGAGGGTGAGTCAAGATTCGGCTCTCGATTATGTTTTAGGTTATACAGCTGCAAATGATGTTAGTGCCCGAGATCTACAGTTTAGTGACGGACAATGGGTGCGAGGAAAAAGTTTGGACACATTTTGCCCATTGGGCCCTGCCTTGGTGACCACTGATGAAATTCCTTGCCCTCAGGATCTCACTATTCGTTGTGAGGTGAACGGAGAGACTCTACAGGATGGCCATACGAAAGAAATGATTTTTCCAGTTGATTATCTGGTGTCATTTATTTCCCAAGCGTTCACGTTAGAACCTGGTGATGTCATTTTAACGGGAACACCAGATGGAGTGGGAGTATTCCGCGATCCCCAGGTATTTTTGGGTAAGGATGACCAGGTAGCTGTTGAGATTGAGAATATTGGACGCATGAATAACATTTGTCGGGAACTAGATTAAGGGTGATTTACGGTGGATGATTCAGAGGAGATATTTCTAGTTACCGGAGCAATGGGATGCATTGGTTCCTGGGCAGTCTCCCAGCTTGTCCGTCGAGGCAAAAAGGTCATTGCGTTTGATCTTGACTCCAGCAGGCATCGCCTAGATCTTCTGTTGGCCCCCGAGGAGCAAACAGCCATTCATTTTGTTGAGGGAGATATAACCCTTTTTAACGACATTAACGAGATCTTTCTATCAAATCGTATTGACAGGGTGATTCATCTGGCAGCTCTGCAAGTTCCTGCCTGCCGTGCTAATCCAGTACTGGGGGCTAGTGTCAACATCATGGGGACTGGGCACATATTTGAGGCCTGTCGCCAAGCTGGCATTAAACATCTGGCGTATGCTTCCACCGCTGCCGTCTATGGTCCTCCACTTGGAGACAGTTCTACTACTCCTCTTTCTGAGGAGTCTGCAATTAGTCCTATGACTTTGTACGGAGTATTTAAAAAAGCCAATGAAGGGCAGGCTCGAAACTATTGGCAAGATTATGGTGTTAGCAGCATTGGACTCCGACCTCACACGGTCTATGGATTGGGTCGAGATCAAGGAGTGACTAGTGATCCGACCAAAGCAATGCTTGCAGCCGCAGCAGGGAGGGCTTTTCAGTTGCAATATGCGAATGGTTTTCAGCTGCAGTATGCCTCGGACGTGGCAAAACAGTTCATAGATGCGGCAACTGATCTTAAGTGTGGAGCCTTCGTTTTCAATCTTGGAGGCGAGGCCCCTTCAATGGAAGAACTCGTTAGTACAATCCAGGAAGTAGTCCCTGGTGCGAATATAAATTATTTGGATCAAAAACTCCCGTTGCCTGATGTTCTGGATGACTCAAGATTGAGGAGCCATTTTGAGACAGTTCATGAAACTCCAGTGAAGGAAGGAGTGGAGAGGACAATCAAGGCATTTCAGGGGATTCTTGCCAAGGGATCACCCAAGCTCTCAATAGAATAACTGCAGTGTTTGGGGAGTGTCGCGCATTTCCTGAATCTGGAGGTCTGGATTTGGTGTCCTTCTTCGATCAGAGTGCCTGATTCCTGAAAGTCTAGAATACGCCATCTATCTAATTATTATGGCCGTCGCGGATTTGTTGGACCTGTGTTTCCATTGCCTGCTCTAGATGGCTACGTTCTTCTATCAGCTGGTTCTGTAGTGCTTCAATTGGAGCAATCTCTCCGGATCGGATAGCTTTGGAGATTTTCTCTTCCGTCTCGAGTTGTTTTTCAGCAATTTTAGCCTGATATTTTTTGCGTGTTTCAGTTATAGACTTGCGTTGCAGCTCACTTAATTTTTTGATTTTTCCCGGAGTCTCCTCCAGTTTTTCAAGTGCTAGCTCCAAGGCTGTTTTTAGGTTACCTGACATATTATTCTCCAAATTCTGAGCGGCTTAAATTTTTCTCGACAGATGGGCCAAGAGAATAACATGCTTCTAGTTTTCTGATTGTTGTCTAGCGCAATCTCTCGGATTGGCTGAAGATATAGGCGGACTCGACAATCAAGCTATACCCATAGTAACTTTAAGTACATGAGGTTAATCCTTGCTTTTTCAGTATTTTTCTTGAGCTCCGTTGCCGGAAACACGGTAATAGCCTCGACTTCTCTTAAGCCCTTGAACACGTCAAACTCCGAAACCTTTGCAGTCCAGTCTGATGTTGAGGGGCGAGTCCTCAAGAAAGTCATTAAGAAGATTAAGGCGACAGGAGGCCGAGTTATCTTTTCGGAACTCTACAATACTCTCGAGCTAGAGGCTGATGAGAAGGAGTTTTTGGGACGTTTGTATGAGATTTTTTTTAAGATCCCAGGTTTTTTGGAGGCCTATTTTTCAGTTTCTGGGAATCTGCCCACTCGACAACAGATAGGAGATAACTTTGGAATTAATAAGGAATCTATCGAATTGCTCCTGACAGTGATGGAGATGGATTCTCGAGTCCCTCAGTTATTTAAAAGAAATCCAGCGACGAGAGAGATGACCTCGATTGACAGGACGAAAATCGGGGCGTTCATGTCTCGTTATGGCAACTCGGTTCAGTTTTTCTGGGAAGGCAAGAAACTGCCTGAATTTAAGCTGAATAGATTAGATCGCCAGGGTGCTATTTCCAGTGAACAGTTGAAAAACCAAGTTTCCCTCGTCTATTTCTGGTTTTCGGGATGTCCTCCTTGCGTAAGAATTACCCCTCATTTGGTGGAGCTAGGCTTGAAGTACGGCGAAAGAGGATTCCAAGTTATAGGGGTAAATGCTGACCGAGTACTGAAAATTCCTATGACTCAGGAGGCTCAGAGAGCTTATCTAAGGGGGGTGGGGGTGGACTACCCGAACGTTGTTCTCACTCAGGAAGCCCAGGCTGATTTTGGTAATGTTAACGTGTACCCGACCCTTTTTTTTGTTGGGCCAAATCTGGAAATTGAATCACACATGATCAACTACCAAGGGCTAGATACTCTGAAGGCTGTTGTCGAAAGGTTGGTGGGTCGTCCTGAGTGAACTGCGCTGGGGATCCTTTACGTCGCTTGACCCCCCTGGTATGATCCCGTCGGATTTTGCTGGTAAGCTTTTGTCTGAACTCGCTGGCATCCAGAGATCTTATTGCATCACCATTATAGAACCCCATGCGTAAAATAAAGCAGCTCAAGACTACGGTTCGTG
>Ga0310344_10000184_pt1 | contig 52493 bp, 44 predicted proteins | sample HC15DNA20200_MG_FD_203801 | JGI IMG/M metagenome (GOLD analysis project Ga0310344, IMG submission 203801) | Marine microbial communities from station ALOHA, North Pacific Subtropical Gyre - HC15-DNA-20-200_MG | ecosystem: Environmental > Aquatic > Marine > Oceanic | place: Pacific Ocean: North... | reverse complement strand
CCTGACATCCTGAAACGCTGCAGGATATTTATTGTGTGTTCTAATGGTGAAAAAAAACAGTTCATCGAAACTTGGTTGGGGTATATTATCCACCGCTTGGATTGCTGAATACCTTGTACAACCCCTTAAGCTTGCTGGCCGTAGCAAGTTAATCGCTATAGCAAGTCGTACCGAGGCAACTGCACACCAATTTGCAGTAGAACATGGTGTCCCTAAGACATATGGAAGTTACGAATCTATGTTGGAGGATCCTGATATTGATGTTGTCTATATTCCATTGCCTAACTCTTTACATTGCGAGTGGTCCCTAAAAGCTGCTCGTGCAGGCAAGCACGTGCTCTGTGAAAAACCGCTCGTGCAGAGCCTTTCTGAAATGGATGATATGGAGAATGCTGCTGTTACAAATAATGTGATAATCTTTGAGGCGTTTGCACATTTGCATCATCCCCAAACACAAGTAATCCAGAAGAGAATTGATGATGGGGTTCTCGGTTCTCTACATTCATTCTTGGGATGGGATGCTTTTTTCCTGCAGCCTGGGTCCAAGTCCAACTTTCGTTATTACCGTAAATACGGAGGTGGTAGCTTGTGGGATATTGGTGTGTATCCGGTAAGTTTGGCTATTGTCTTGAATCGGATGGGTCCACCACTTGAGGTGTGGGGTCAACTGGGTCATAATGGCACTGAAGTTGATATGTGGTACTCAGGCCAAATGCGCTTCTCGAACGGTGTCGTGGCACAGATATCTTCGAGTTTTTGTACTACTCAGCGCAGTGAATTGCACATTGTTGGAGAACAGGGCGTTTTTGAGGTTAAGTCTCCTGGAACTCCTGAGGGAACTGGGCATCTTGATACTTACATTGTCTTTGTGGCTCCTAATGGCAGCACAGAGAATATATGCGTTCCTGCTTACGATGCCTATCAGGCTGAAGTTGAAGCGATGGAGGCTTGCGTGTTAGACGGTGTGCCTCCTATGGTCCCATTATCTTTGAGTCGTGATATTCTGAGAACCATATTGGCTCTATATGATTCTGCCCAATCTGGCAATGTGGTTCAGCTGTGACTGGCATCCTGAACACCTGCCAGGTACAGGTCATTTCTTGTTTTGTCGTGTTTGTGTAAAATTAGGATGCTACTTTGTTTGGGATTGAGAACAGTTGGTGACTAACACACGTCTTGCAAGAGGGAATAGATATGACATTACCTAATCGACTCGGTGCTCACACAGGGAGTTACGAACCATATACGCTCGAAGAAGCGCTTGCGGGAATTTCGGCTGCAGGCTATAGATATGTCGAATTGGCCGCAATTCATGGATTTGTTGAGCATGTCCCTCTTGACGCCGATGCTGCCACCATTAACAAGATTCTCAGAATGCTAAACAGTTTTGACCTAATCCCAATAAGTCTAAGTAGTCATTCTGATCTAACTACTGTTGAAGGTGTCACTCACGGACTGCAGGGGATTGACCTCTGTTATCGCTTAGGAATTGCTGTCATGAATACCGCCGTCGGAGGACCAGTAAACGAAGATGAAGACGAAAATGAATTTCTATCACACATTGAGTATTTTGCGGATTATGCCGCAGAACGGAATGTCGTGATTGGCATAGAAATTCATGGAAAACTTACTGGCACTGCCCTAAAAACTCGCCATCTGATCGAAAAAATAGGTCACGAGAACGTACGAATAAATTACGACACATCAAATAGTGAATATTTCGAAGGTGTTGTGGTGTATGATGACCTCCCGAATGCATTTCCATATGTTGTTCACTGCCACCTCAAGGATTGTGTGGGTGGAATAGGTGTTTGGGATTTTCCGGCTGTTGGAGCGGGACACATAGATTTTGAGAGAGTATTGTCTTCATGCCATGAGAATGAGTTTCACGGCCCGTTTAGCGTGGAGATCGAATTTCAAGGTAAGCCGTGGCCGTCGTTGGAAACGGTTAACCAGGCCATGCTCCAATCCCGAAAACACTTGGTGGATTTGGGTCTAACCTAACGCTTTTGAAGTAAGTTTGCGAAGGACGAAATATACGCCTAACAAAATCAAGGTTGTCCCTAAGGCAATACTAGAAGTAAATTCCTCCTTCAGTGTTAACATTCCGAGAATTATTGCTACTATGGGGATAATGTATGCTGCCATTGATGCGGTAGTTGCCCCATATTTTTTCACAATACTGAAAATAATTATATTTCCGCTAAATGTTCCTATTAGAAGCGCGTAGATAAGCGGAGAGTAGTGGGATGGAGAGATTTGTAGAAAGTCGAAATTGCCACTAAGAATGAAAAACGGTGTAATGGCGGCCGCGCTGGCAAATGTACGTATGCTTGCAGCATGAAGCACATTGAAATTTTGCATGAATCTGCGTGCGTATACATTGCTGCTGGATCCCAACAGTACAGCAAGGAAAGATGCGACAAGTCCGGTCAGATTATTAGCGGAAACACCGGGCAAGCCGGTCTCCTTTTTGAAGGCGATTATCAATACTCCGACTATTGACAGGGATATACCGACTATTTTCGATAATGTAAGGCGCTCATCGGGTAGGAAATAGTGGGCTACGACGCAGGTGATTACTGGAGCCATAGCAATCATAACCCCGGTTAATCCGCTGGACTGATGATTCAGTGAGAATGCTATTAGGATGGATGGAAGTGCAACTCCGGTGATGCCCCAGACAGAACCGTGTACCCATATTCCTTTCTGAGTGGGCCAACTTCGTGATATGAGGAGCGTGACCAAGAAAACCATGCTAGCTATGGAGAAATTCAGCCAATTCCATGTAAGAACGGCAAATACTTGCAGGCCGGCGCGCGAAGCAACTATAGCGGATCCGTGTGCAAATCCTAGGAGTAATATTCGTATCAATGAGTCTGGATTCATGATTTTTATCCGGGTACTTTAATTTTACTCCCTAAGTCAAATGAGAGATTATTTCATAAGGCCAACAATTGGTGGTGAGCAGCTCTTGTTTGGGTGAGTAAGGGGCATGAAAAATGACATTGCACGGTTCATGTGCTTGACACCTTAGGATGTGCAAATTATCATAAACCATAGGTGACATACTAACCAAAATTTGCTGAGAATGTAGGCCAAATGTGTTGACAACAAGAGAGAGAAATCTGTCTTCAAGACCTAAGACACTGCATTGATAGTACTGACAAAGCTCCGTCTGTAGGGCATGGACACTTTATATGAGTGGAGACTAAACAAAAATGAAACCGAAAACATATGCATACGATAATCAGCGCGTTTTTGTGAAACGATCACAGGGAGGGGAAGAGTCTGATATGCGAGGCTGGGCCCAAATTACGGCGAAGGGGCAACGCGAATATCTCCCTGGCATCGATCCTGAACGCTGTGCGTTAATAGTGATTGACCTATCTCAACAAGACCATTCAGTGTGGCCAGAGCAGATCTCAAAATTTGACCAATCTTTGGCGGATGCTATGCTTGAGAGGACGCGGGATGTAGTAGTTCCTAATGTGGCGCGCCTACTTACTCTGTTCAGGAAACATGGCATGTTAGTCGTGTATTTTACTCTTGCAAAAGATGATGTGCTTCCTGGAATCGCCCCGGTCGAGGGCGACATTCTACTGAGCAAGTTTTCTAGTGGTGCTTTTGCCACCTCTCCTTTGGACTTGCTCCTGCGAGAGCATGGTATCGCCACACTTTTCTTTGTGGGTGCGGCAACAAATGGGTGCGTAGACCATACTATGTCGAGTGCTTACGATCGTTCCTATCAGGTCATTCTTGTTGAAGATGGTTGTCGTGGTAGTCGTCCTGATTTGCATGAGGCAGCTGTCAAGATTTGGGCGCACAAGGGATTGGTGCGTACGACCGACCAGGTCATCAGCGATTATCCTTGGGAATCTTGGGTTGACCCTAAGGTAAGAGATCCTCAGATGATACGTGTCCAATCAGGGTGGTGGCAGGCATAGATGTACGAGACCTTATCTCCTGTGCTGTATGCAAGTGGAGCCCTCCTGCTTCACTTTGTTAGTCTCTGACTTAGGCGCGGTTCTCAAACTACTGGTGACTTAATGTGAGTTTGTTCCTGTTGCAAACTGTGGGCATCTCGCTTTCAGGGGTGATGGCGCCTGGTGCTCTCACTGCAGTCACTATAAGCCATGGTAGCAGGGAAGGGCGCTCCGGGATACTGGTTGCGCTTGGGCATTGCGCAATTGAGTTCCCAATAATGGTGGCCGTCTATTATGGCTTGGGATCGCTGTTAGAGGTGTCCATAGCGAGTGTAGTTGTAGGTGCTGCAGGTGGGCTTGTGCTTATATGGATGGGGATAGGTATGATTCGCGGGCGCAATCAAGGCGGTGATGGGCATGTGTCTGCTCCGCACTCCCCACTGCTTGCCGGTGTCTTGCTTACCGCTGCAAACCCATATTTCTTAATATGGTGGGTCACTGTTGGTGCTACTCTGTTGATGCGGTCAGCTGCGTTCGGATTGGTAGGATTTGTTCTTTTCGGAGTTTTGCACTGGTTATGTGACCTGGTTTGGCTATCCTTTTTATCGGCACTGGCCTTCAAAGGTAACCAGTTTTTTGGCCACTCATTTCAGCGTGGTATTTTCTTGGTTAGCGGGCTTTTTCTGCTGGTGATGGGATTCCGATTCCTGTATGAAGCGGCTGTTGGAATTTCCGTGTGATAGAGATTGCTTAGAGTGTGTCTAAAGCACTGTGCATCCGCTGTAGCGCTTCGGAGAGAGTAGCACGCGGGCATGCAATATTCAAGCGGACGAAACCCTGTCCACCCGGGCCGAACATTACCCCGTCGTTTAATGCCACTTTAGCCTCCTTGAGGAAAAATTCGTGTGGATTCCCAGGTATTGAGCTATCAGTGCAGTCCAACCACATTAGATATGTTGCTTCTGGACGTGTGGTACGGATGGATGGCATATATTCGGACAGATACTGAATCACATGATCGCGGTTGCTAGATAGGTAAGGTAGCAATTCGTTGAGCCATTCTGTACCATACCGATATGCTGCTATAGCACCTGCGAAACCCATCACGTTAACGTTAGGAATAATGCCAGCAGTTGCTTTGCGGACCTGTTCCATTAGTGCAGGATTCTGAATTATTGCGTAGCCACAGCTTAGTCCTGCCAGATTGAAGGTTTTGCTAGGCGCCATCAGAGTGATGCAGCGCGCGGCTATTTTGGGAGAGAGAGTAGCGGTGGGACGGTGGTGTCGCTTCTGATCCAATAGCAGCTCGCAATGTATTTCATCTGAGCAGATTATGAGGTCATTGCGCTCGCAAAATTCGGCGATACGCTCCAAAACCTTTGTTGAGTACAATTTGCCGATTGGGTTATGTGGATTGCAGAGCAGGAACAAATTGGTGCGTGTTGTTATCGCTCGCTCGAGTACTCCGAAATCGATTTCATAACTTACGCACTCGTGTTTATCCTTGCGTTTCAATGGTGCATGTCTTATTTGGCGTCCCTGGTTTTTTATTGCTGTCAGGAAAGGGTAGTAAATAGGTGGTTGTACCACCACCCCGTCGCCATACTTCCCGAACGCCCTGCAGATGGCGTTTAGTGCGCTTGTAAGGCCGGGGAAGAATACTATCTCCTCTGGGAGCACCTTCCAGTTGTACAGCCGGTCGGTGCGCTCGCAGATTTCGTCAAGAAGAGTAGGTGCCTCGCCTAGTGCATAACCAAAGACACCATGTTTTACACGGGCAACCAATTCATTTTCGATATCTTTCGGTACGGCGAAGTCCATATCCGCTACCCAGAGTGGCAGCACATCAGCATTATAGGATTCCCACTTGTTGCTTCCACTTCCACGACGATCTATGATTTTGTCGAAAATAGAACTCATTGTTGTGTGTTTTCTCGGTCGGAAATCCGGATTACATCATTGTCTGAATATCAGATGCCTTCGGAGATTATATCAGCAGGCGGGTGCTATCCCATGTCGATGGGAGAAGATTCAGCTGTACTTGGAAAATTGGTCTTGGCCTTAGAATGGACATCTTGTATCCAATAATTGCGCCAGTTCGACCTGTATTGTCCGGCATTTATGGCATTTACACATGTGTGTTCTAGGTTCAATTAGCATGGTGCAAGTATGTAGTGCCACCCGATTTCAGGGAGGCACACGCAATTTGTGAGATGATAACCGCGCCCAAATGCAGTCTGCATTGCTTTACGAAGAAAGTGATGCCACTGTAACATACGGGCGTCTTCAAGGGGGTTCACCGTATGTGGGATGGGTACGGCTAACGAATTGGTTTGCTCTACACCCAACCTCGACAGATTGGAGTGGGAAACTGTTTTGGTGTCTGGAGCAGGCACAATGTGCAATTCCTCTGCTGGCCAAGCGTGTTCGGTTCGTTCTGCAGAGGTTGCTGCGAGAACGCGTGGACTACGGAGATACCAATCTACTTGCAGGCGGTCGGTGGGTAATCCGAAGTTGATTGCATCGTCCAGATTGCCGTATGCATCCAATATGTAAGTATTACTGATGGTGCCCAGACGATTTAAATTGAAGATTGCGTTAATGCGTTGCATTGGGTCAAAAGTCCAGGTTATCCATTCCGTTATTCCTTGTGCCAGTACGGCTTCGCGTTGGGCAAATTTCAGGGCTAGACCTATGCCGCGTTGTCGGTATTCTGGGATTACAGCAATCATATGGCTGCAGTGTTTTGGGGAAAGTTGGCCGCGGTGGTCCGTGCCGTACCCAGGCCAGCTAAGTACAAATCCCACCATGCCCCCAGTCTCTCTCGGTCCATCTAGGGCGAATGCACCTAGGAGGACGCCTCCGTTCTTGGTGATAGTGATAAGCATATGGGCTGGTACCAAATCTATGTCGCTCGATTCCCATACGCGCTGCTGCAGGAACTGCACATGTTGGCACTCGACAGGTGATTGTAGTACTCGAATCTCGACACCACTTATGTGGCCCTTAGCGTTGTTCATCGCTTTAGTTCCACCTCAAAAATGTGGCTTGTGGCCCAGTCTGCTACGGCCAGTCCTCCGGATGGTGTCTGGACCACGTCAATCGGCGCTGCCAGTCCCAGCATGAAATCACTGACCTGGGTAGGGAAGGTTTGTACACGTACAATTTTTTGCGCACCTTGAAATGCCGACCATAGTGTTACGAATAAGTTATTGTAATATTGTTTGGGGAATTTACTGTGAGTGTATGCTGTGATTCCAGTGATGGCACCATGTGGAATAAAGGTGGCGATTGGCTCGGTTAGTTCTGCTCCGGGCGGAGAAGGAGGGCATATATCGCAATCAGGATAATAGGGAAAAAGAAATTGATCTCCTTCTCTCACATGATATAGCATCTCAGGACCTCCGTGATCAGGACCATTGTCGGTGACGAACAGACGACCTGCGGCATCAAAGCTAAGGTCATATGGGTTCCGCAATCCGTGCGCGAAGCGTTCCAGGTTATCCCCGTTGGGGTCAAAGCGCAGGACTGCAGCCTCAAGCGTGGTGGCAGGCTCCAGATGATCCGACATTGCGCCTATGCTTAAATACACTTTGCCATCAGGCCCAAACGCTAGGCTGTTTGGCTGATGCATGTCTGTGGTATAGCAACATGGCAGTCCAGTGACAATGTCTAGCCTTGTTCCGTCAGCATGAATGATAGACACTTTTCCAGCATTTGGGATCTGGTTAGATGGAAAGGAGCGCGAGGCCACATAAAGATCTGTGCTGTCCGGATGAAATGCCAGACCGATTGGAAGATGGAATCCCTGTGCGTAGGAGTTGGACTCGCCGTGCGAATCAAAGACGTATATATTGCCTTCCATGCTGGCAGCGAAAAGGCGTCCATCTGGACCGTATGTGAGAGATGTTGGTCGCTCTTGGTTCGGCAATTGTGCACGATGTTTGACCGCGAAACCTGGTGGAAGTTCAATTCGTGCCAACCAGCCACCAATGTCGTCGTTGCAAGGGTAATCACCGCAGTTTTCGCTAAAGGCAGTGGGTGTTGGAGCTGGAGTAGCAGTATTTGCCTCGGTGGCTATCGCTGATACGGTGTATGTTAACATAGGTTGTGGAGTAGTGGTTTTAGTGGCTTCCTGGGTGAAGCTAGGTTCCGGAGTGGAACTATGCACTACAACAGCCGGATTTGGTAATGCGGTGGGAGTCGGGGATGGGCCGCAGGCAGCGCATAAGTATCCAAGTGCCATGGCTAAAAGTCGGGGGGAGAATTCACGGAGTTCAAAATGTTTCATTAGCATGTCAAGGAGAACAATTTTATTTCATCTGCCATACGCAATTATAATGGGGTCTTGACCAGGACAGGAGAACGTCTTGATTAAAATTGAGCGCGTAGAATTGCACCATTTATCCTTGCCGTACGTTTACCCATTTGAGACTAGTTTCGCGCGTGAGACTGTTCGCGAGCTTGTTCTCGTTTCGGTAAGTGGCGGCGGCGTGACTGGTTGGGGGGAATGCGTGGCGGGATCTGGCCCATGGTATAGCTATGAGACAGTTGGCACAGCTTGGCATGTAATGGAGACATTTCTCATTCCGATGCTGTTAGGTAAAATGGTAGAAAACCCTGGGGATGTAGTAGACCGTTTTGTTAGGGTGCGTGGTCACGCTATGGCGCGTGCGTGTTTGGAAAATGCAGTCTGGGACTTGCTGGCCAGGGCGAAAGGCATCTCGCTAGCTACGATGTTGGGAGGTGCGCGCGAACGTGTGTCGGTGGGAGTCAGTGTGGGCATTGAGCCAAATCTGAATGAATTACTCAAACGCATTGAAGTCCATGTTGACGAGGGATATGCGCGCGTCAAACTGAAAATAAAGCCGGGATGGGATGTCGATGTCGTCCGTGCTGTGCGAGAACGTTGGCCGGATTTGGCGGTGCAGGTGGATGCAAACTCAGCATATCGACTCTCGGATTTGACCGTGCTCCGAGAGCTGGATCAGTTCGAGTTACTGCTAATTGAGCAGCCCTTGCATTATGACGACATTGTTGAGCACGCGCAGCTACGGTCGCAGCTGCGTACGCCAATCTGTCTGGACGAAAGTATTCATTCGCCAGAGCACGCCCGTTGGGCTCTTGACATGGATGCATGTGGCATCATTAACATAAAGGTTGGACGCGTGGGTGGCCTTACGGCTGCATGCCAAATTCATGACATGTGTGTAAAACGTGACGTGCCGGTATGGTGCGGGGGTATGATGGAAACCAACATAGGGCGTGCTGTCAATGTGGCTTTGTCTTCACTGCCAAACTTTACGCTCCCCGGCGATATCTCGGCCTCGGCGCGTTATTTTCATCAGGATATAGCTAGGCCTGATTTTGTACTCAATCCTGACTCCACACTAGGTGTTCCAAGTGAACCTGGTAATGGTGTGACCGTGTCTATGGAGTATGTTGCGGATCTGCACGTCGCGACGCTAGTGTTTACTGCGTGATGGGTGTAAGTCCGGTTCCACCTCGCGGACACAGTTTGCAGGTAAAAAAAAAGGTACAATAAGCGTAAGGTGGAGTAAGTTGAGGAGCGGTTGCTGAAAGGGGAATAGATGGGATTACAGTCATTTCAAGTGCAGCGTGTCGCCGTAGTGGGTTCGGGTACCATGGGTGGGGGTATCGCTGCGTTGTTAGCTGGAGTGGGTATTCCGGTCACTATACTCGACATTACTCCTAATGAACTAACCCAGAAGGAAATTAAAAGCGGACTAACATTGGAAGCGTCCGTGGTGCGAAACCGCATCGTTTGCGAAAACATGCTGCAACTGAAGAACACTCGGCCACCCGCGTTATATTCCCAAGGGGATATGGAATTAATTTCTACTGGAAATCTGGATGATGACTTTGACGAGTTAGCTGCAGTGGATTGGGTCATCGAAGCGATAATTGAGGATTTAGATGCAAAGCGCGCTTTCTTTGAGCGTCTTGATGTCATCCGTCCTGAAGGTCAGATTGTCAGCAGCAATACATCAGGGATTCCCATTAGTGAGCTGGCGGTCGAACGTTCAATAGATTTTCGGCGTTGTTTTCTCGGAACGCATTTTTTTAATCCTCCTCGCTATCTTAGGTTAATGGAGATAATTCCTACGGCTGACACTGACCCTATGCTGGTAAAATTTTTTCGTGAGTTTGGCGCTCAAAGGCTGGGTAAAGGTGTGGTTCTGTGCAGGGATACACCTAATTTTATAGCGAATCGTATTGGCAGTGCTAGTAATGGCTACCGGATGAGTTATGCCATTGAGAATGGCTACACTGTTGAGGAAGTGGATACAATTGCGGGCCCGTTGATGGGGTACCCCAAAACGGCGGTATTCCGACTTCTGGATTTGGTTGGACTGGATGTAGCTGCATTGGTCACCGCCAATAATCAGTTGGCATTGCCGGGTGATGGTTCTGGTGGTTCGGCTAGTGGACAGGCCGGTGAGGTTATGGAGACCATGCTGGAACGTGGGTGGTTGGGTAACAAGCACAATGTAGGTTTTTATAGGCGTTTGGACACGACACAAGGCGGCAAGGAATTCTGGCCGTTGGATATCGACAAGATGGAACATGTGCCGCCTAGGAAAGTGCGTTTTGATTCAATCGATGCGGTTCGTGGTATTGGCGATCTTGGCAAACGGTTGCAAGCTTGGATAATCCAGGAGGATAGAGCTGCACAGTACGTATGGCATACTCTGGCGTTTCTCTTTGAGTATGCTTCGCAGTGTGTACTGGAAATCGCAGATGAATTGATTGCAGTTGATGAGGCTATGCGTTGGGGTTATATGATGGATGCAGGCCCTTTCGAATATTGGGACATGCTTGGGGTGTCCGAGACTGCGGAGCGAATGTCAGTGGATGGGTACACGGTTGCGCCCTGGGTAACTGAGATGCTGGCTGCTGGGCACAGTTCTTTCTACCGTGAGGTTAACGGAACAAAGGAACAATTCGATCCGCAGGGTGGCGAATATGTAACTGTAACCGATATGCGGACTGAGCTGCATACACCCAGCTTGCGTGATTCCGGGTGCGAACTCGAAGGAAATGCAGAAGCAAGCTTATTTGACATGGGAGATGGCGTGTTGCTGCTCGAGTTTCATGGGAAGGACAATACGCTCGGAATGGGTGTAGTCGAATTGGCGCAAGCATCGATAGAGCGCCTGGAAAGTAATTTTGATATGGTGGGCATGGTGATAGGTAATGAGGGGCGCATGTTCAGTGCTGGGGCCAACCTTGACCCAAAAACACTTATGGCCGGTGGTGGGACACCGGCTGCATCGGTTGATCGTGTGGTAAGAACTTTCCAGGATTTGCTTCAGGCAATCCGTTACTGCACGAAACCAATAGTGGCCGCTCCTTTTGATCGTACGCTCGGTAGTGGGACTGAAGTGGTGTTGGCAGCGACTCGCGTCGTGGCACATATTGAACTCTACATTGGTCTAGTAGAAGTTGGTGTTGGCCTTGTGCCTGCTGGGGGAGGTTGTAAAGAAATGCTGCGCAGGGTGATGAATCCTGTCATGGCCATACGCAATGCCGATCCTGTTCCGGTAATTGAGAAGATTTTCAAGACCATAGCTATGGCGAAAGTAAGTATGGGGGCGGTTGAAGCGCGTGAAATGGGATATTTGCAACCTGCTGATCGGATTGTGATGGATCGGCAGCGTTTGCTAAACGAGGCTAAAAACGAGGTCCTATATCTAGTGCAGAGTGGTTATGTGCCTCCGCGCCGGGAGAAAATTTACGCCGGTGGACGTGATATGCTTGCTGCCTTGAGATCTTCGTTATTTCAGCTTGGTGAAAGTAGGTTTATCAGTAGTCATGACCAGATGATTGGCGAGAAACTGAGTTGGATTCTGTCTGGTGGCGATATTTCTACGCCGGAATGGGTTGAGGAGCAATATATACTTGACCTTGAGCGTGCGGCATTCGTGGAGTTGATACAGACTGCTAAGACAATGGAGCGGGTACTTCATACATTAATGACTGGAAAGCCTCTGAGAAACTAGAGTTTGGGGTGGTTCAAGTTTTAGGAGCTCATGGCCGAGACTATATCCTTGGCGTTACCCGGGATTACGGAGATGATTATGCGAGAAGCAGTTATTGTAGCTGCGAGCCGAACTGCGGTAGGAAAATCTAAAAAAGGCGGGGCGCGTTATCAGCGTTCTGACGAGATGGCCGCTGCGGTTATTAGGGAATTACTGCGTCAAACGGAGGACATGCTGGTCCCCGAGGATATTGACGATGTCATTGTTGGGTGTGCGATGCCGGAGGGCAGTCAAGGTATGAACACGGCGCGCGTGATTGCGCTCCGGGCAGGGCTGCCAGTGGATGTGCCTGCTCAGACCGTGAATCGTTTTTGCTCTAGTGGTCTACAGACAATTGCTACTGCAGCAGAAAGGATAATTGCAGGAGGAGCGGAGACGATTATAGCTGGAGGGGTGGAGACGATGAGCCTAGTTCCCATGACGGGTTTTCGCATGAGCCCCAACCCGTTCATGTCTGCGGAGCAGCCGGAAATTTACATGAATATGGGTTTAACTGCAGAGAGAGTGGCAGAAAACTTTGGGGTATCACGACAATCGCAGGATGAATTTGCTTTTCGTAGTCATCAGCGTGCTGCAGCCGCAACTGCAGCTGGCAAATTCAAGGAGGAGATTGTTCCAGTGGTCTTCGAGGAAGTGAGTGTGGGGACCAACGGTAACCAGAAAAGGCGTGAGATAGCGTTTGAGGTGGACGAGCATCTTCGTGAGGATACTACTGTGGAAGGATTATCAAAGTTGCGTCCCGTATTCAAGGATGGTGGTACGGTTACCGCAGGTAATGCCTCTCCGCTTTCTGATGGTGCGGCCGGCGTGATTGTGATGGAACGTGAGACAGCTGAGAAAAAAGGTTGTACGCCGCTGATGCGTTTTCTTGGCTTCGGCGTTGCTGGTGTTGCACCGGAGATTATGGGTATCGGCCCAGTAAAAGCGGTGCCGAAAGCACTTGATCGTTCCGGAGTATTGCTTGGTGATATCGACTTGATTGAGCTGAACGAGGCATTTGCAGCGCAGGCGCTGGCTGTAATCGGAGAACTTGAACTTTCGGAGGAAAAGGTGAATGTGAATGGTGGTGCGATTGCTCTGGGTCATCCGTTGGGATGTACCGGAGCGAAACTGACAGTCCAGCTTATGCATGAATTGCGTCGTCGTGAGTTACGTTATGGCATGGTGACAATGTGTATTGGGGGTGGCCAAGGTGCTGCTGGAATTTTCGAGCGTTTGCACTGAAAATGAGGATATAAATTCTTAGACTATAAGTTGGTGCGATAGTCGAGACAAATTTTTCCGTGCTGTCCAAATTTCTGCATTTTTTCCTCTAGCCTTGCCTAAGGAGTGCGTATAGGCAACTTCAGAGGCATAGAGATAGCTTTGTTTAGGACTAAAATGAACTATCTCTGCCTTGTTCCCGCGATAAACTGATACGGTATTGAGTCATCAGAATAGCGGTGCAAATAGTATTTGTTATGTAATGTAGAGCCCGCGTCGCGTGTGCTATGAGTGTGAAAGATGGTCTTGTGCATCAGGACTTGTTGGATGGATATGGTTCTGTTAGCAATGGTTGATGAACGGGTAGGAACAGAAAATGACTGGAACGGGGAAGATCTTAGAAGTGTTGTTGCTAATCTAGAGCTCCAATGACGTGCTGGTTGAAGTCAATTAATGATCCGGTCATCATTTTGGCATCACTTCCCAGCAAATAGGCAGTTAGTTTGGCAATATCATCTGTGCGCAGGAGTCTCCTAAATGGTTCCTTAGCCTCGGCCAACTCCAGCCAGTTGTCAGGCTCCCCTTCGGCGATTCGCACAGCATGCTCGCCCGCTGTATCTGCCCAGCCCATGTTTATTCCATTTACCCTGATACGATCAAAACGAAGAGCGTGAGCGACATTCTTGGTCAGGATGGCCAGGGCTCCTTTGGATGCAGAATAGGCCATAATGGGACGAGCGCCGCAATGGACAGCGGTACTGAGGATATTTACAATGCTACCCTCAATCTTTTCGCGCTTCATGATTCTGACTGTCTCCTGGGTCAGGATGAAGGGAGCACGAGCGTTGACTGCAAAAATATGGTCCCAGAGTTCTACTGTGGTATCCTCGAGCGTCCCCCTAGTGGTGATGCCAGCGGCGTTGACAAGCCCGTTGACACGGCCAAATCTTGTGTCACAGGCTTGCACTACTTTTCTGCAGTCTTTCTCCTTGGATAAATCGGCACGGACGTATATAGTTGGACATCCAGACTGATTAAGAGCAGAGGCAACACTGTCTCCTCCATCCTGGTTTCGCCCGCAGATTACAAGTCCATCCGCACCCAATTCGGCTAGATGATGGGCAATCCCCTCGCCTAGACCCTGGGTGCCTCCCGTAACAATTACAACGCTTCCGCTAAGTTTACCGTGGTTGTCTGTGTCTGGCGATGAGATCATGGTTTACTCTACTAGGTTAGTGTACAAAAATAATTTGGATAATCTACATGCATAAGTCTATGTAATTATGCATGTGCAAACTATACACCTGCTAGCCAAGTACGTACAAATATCGTCCTTTGTATGGTTCATGTCGTAGTGCTTTGTATGTAGGCTAGAGATGAGTAAGGCTGGAAAATCAATTTCATTGCCACAAACGAGGTTTCGGTCGTATGAACACATTAGTAGCAATATTTATTTTTTCAAGTATAAGGTGTTTCCGAATAAAAGGATTATTTGGGCATAGAACATGCAGCTTAGCGAGAGGGCTAGATAAGTAGTGGTGTGTGGCGGTATCAATCTTGGAAATTATATATGAGTTTAATGATTGAATTTGACATTGGATACCTATTAGAAAGCAACGGACAGAGTAGCAACTATAATCAAGACTGCTTTCAGCATGCGTCTGCTCCGGGGCGGATTGGGCGGGGACGCGAGGGTGACCGACTGCTAATGCAAATCCATTTTCAGTCAGGCTCGCGGGAATCCCAGGATAACTCAAAACTTCTGACGCTTGCACAACAGCAGTATTACATTAGTCCTGGCTCTGTTACGGCGGCTGCGCGCAAGGCAATGAATTCTGTAAACGCATACTTACTGGATGTGAATCGAAGGGGAGCTGCTCCGCCGCTTCAGGCTGGGATGACCTGCGCAGTGATTCGCGGCACTGACCTTTATATTACCCAGGCTGGACCTGGCAATGCGTTGGTGTTGCGCCAGCATAACGTAGAGCAATTCCCGGAACGTGAATATGGGTTACGCCCAATGGGGATGGCAGATAAGATTGAGGTGCACTATTTTCACACTCTGCTAGATGAGGGTGATCTTCTTTGGATGGCAGGGTTTGGGATAGGTGAGGCGAACTTGATGGCCCTGCGTGCTTCGAAAAATAGAGATTGGCAGTCTTCAGTAGCTTCGCTCAGGGAATTGACTAATGGAAACATTCCGGCAATGCTGTGTCGCTTCTGCGCGCCGGGAGAACAGGGACAAATTGTTGCAGCTCTAGATGCTGGCAATCAGGTAGCATCTGTTGTACAAACCGTGAATGGTGGAGAATCCATCTCTAGGGTGGAGTCCTTGTCCAATTTGGCAGTGTCTTCAGGGGAAAATTATCCTGCTGGTTTGTCGACAGATCAGGAACCCAAGCGGGAAGAATTAGTTTCAGCGCAGGGTAGAGTATCGGACGATAACAATAGTTTTGAGGATACTCCAATTATTGATGACGTAGGGGTCTCAACTTCTTCTGCGGTTTCTGAAATCGCAGGTATATCAGCAGATGTACTCAAACCTATGGTGGTGCCATCTGGTGTACAGGCTGTTAACGACGAACGTGCTGTCCGCGAGGAACAAAACAGAAGTCTTGCTAGTGCTCCATTGGATTCGTTGAAAGAAGCAATTGTGCAGACAGAACCAGGATTCAAGCGGGAAGAATTAGTTTCAGCGCAGGGTAGAGTATCGGACGATAACAATAGTTTTGAGGATACTCCAATTATTGATGACGTAGGGGTCTCAACTTCTTCTGCGGTTTCTGAAATCGCAGGTATATCAGCGGATGTACTCAAACCTATGGCGGTGCCATCTGGTGCGGGAGTTGGTCACAGTGGGCTACCTGCCCGTGGTCAGCGTAGCAAAAACATTGGCAAGTCACAATCGAGTCTGATGAATGGCATTTTTGAGCCCACGGCGGTGCTGGCAAGAAAATGGTATTTGCATCTACCTTTAGCTGCATTTCAGCAGCACGTTGAAAATAGTGCGGCCTCCTTAACTCAATCTCTAGGGTCAGCAACTCAAAAAATTGCGGCACGTGTGCTGCCAGGATCCGAGTCTGAGGTTCGTTTGCCTGCCTCGGCCCCACTGTGGTTTGCGGGAAGTGTGCCGGTATTAGTGGTGGTGCTTACAATATTGGCATATATACAATTTGGTCGTGTTCGTGAGTTTAATTATTATCTTGATGAAGCGCGGGCTGCGGCAAGTATTGCTCGTCTATCCCCGGACTCTGCCACTGGCATTCCCTATTGGCGCCAAGTTATTGAGTGGGTTGGTCAGGCTCAAGATATTCGGCATAATCATCCAGAAGTGTTTGCATTACAGCAGGCAGCGCAGACTGTTATTGATGGGGCTGATCGTGTTGAACGAGTACGGGTAGAGGCAATCACGGCCGATGGGTTTAGGCCCGATGCGAATTTAGTGGAGATTCTCGCGCGAGGATCGAGTTTGTACACTCTTGATGATACGAACCAAGCTGTGTATCGCGCTGTGTTGACCACTAGCGGAGAATATCAAATGGATCCAGTTTTCGACTGCAGTCGAGGACCTGTTGGGATGCAATCTATCGACTCGTTGGTTGACATCACTTGGCTTAACATGCCAAATGTAGTGGGACAGGATACACTACTTGCTCTTGACCCAGCTGGGCGTTTGCTGTATTGCACGACCGATGGTGCTATGGCAGCCACTGTTCTTACCCCTCCATATGATGGCTGGACTGGCCCAGTGGCGATTGAGGCGTTTCAGAACCGGATATATGTTCTTGAACCGGAGGCTAACGAGATATGGGTGTATGAGCGCGAAGATAAATTTTATTCAAACTATCCGGAACGTTATTTCTCGGAATCCGCGATAGATTTGAGCAAAGCAACAGATATATCTATAGTTCAGGGCACAGTTTTTATTTTGCACAGTGACGGTCATATGACACAGTGTGTCCGCCGAGACCAGGACTCTCCGCCAGAGTGCAGCATCGAAACACGATTCTCAGATGGCAGGCCGGGTCGAGCAGATAGTGCCCTCTTTGAGGGCTTGGAATCCCCTAGTGCTATGGTGGCTTATGCTCCGCCACACTCATCCCTGTACCTAGCAGATTTAGTGTCGTCGGGAGCATATCAATTCAGTTTACGCTTAGCTTACCAGCGCGAGTTCCGTGCTGTATATGAGAATAGCGAGATTACTGCTACTTCATTTGCGGTGGGAACTGGGAGGGACATGTTTTTTGCTGCCGGCAATAATGTTTATGTTGGTAAGCGTCCATAAGATAGGTTTATGAACCGTTGGCCAGGTAAATACGTCATTGGCCTGACAGGCAATATATGCGCGGGCAAGACCGTGGTATGTGCTGTTCTTGAGGATCTCGGGGCGTTTCACGTAGATGCTGATTTGGTTGCACATCAGATGCTCATATATGGTAAGCCCGAGTTTGCTAGAGTAGTGATGGAGTTCGGAGATGAAATATTAGGTGAGGATGGGCAGATAGATAGGGGGCTCTTGGGCCAGATAGTGTTTTCCGATTTGGCGGCTTTGGCAACTCTGGAAGGCATACTGCATCCTGCTGTCGGTCGCGAAATTGGGCGCATAATATCCAACTCAAATTGCAATATAGTAGTGCTGGAAGCTATCAAGCTACTAGAGAGTGGCTTAGATGCAGATTGCCACGAAATATGGGTTGTGACGGCGAATCCAGATAAGCGCCGTCGAAGGCTGGTTGCGCGGGACGGGCTAAGTGATGAAGATGCTTTGCGTCGTCTTGAAATACAATTGCCGCAGAAGGAAAAAATAAAGCGGGCGGATGTGGTTATTGACAACAATGGCAACCTGAGTCAGGTTCGCGTGCAAGTACGGCGTGCATGGGGTAAAATAGGGCGACCGCTAAGAACGGAGGTGTGATTGCGATGTCGAATGTTATTGATTGGGCTAAAGCACATCCTAGGCTGAGTGCGTGGATGTTACTGGCCGTTGGCATGGTTGCCATCATTACTTACGAGGCGCGTGATGTAGGTCTATTGTGGGGCCAGTGGGCTGCGCTTATCATCGCCACTATAGCGGTGGCGGCATTATGTGTGTGGATTATAAGTTGGGAAGACGAAGAAGAAACAGAAGCAGTAGAATCAGAATAACATTCAGGCCTCCGGGTACTCCTGCCCGAGGCGCATTCGTTTGAAACTGTCGTAACGTAGTGGGTGAATGATACCGCTTTCCGCTGCAGTGCGAACTGCACAGTTGGGTTCGTGTGTGTGTGAGCAATCACTAAAAGCACACTCTGACACCAGTGGTGCAATTTCCACGAAGTAGGCATCTAACTCTTCAGGCTCAAGGTCGAAGAAATCTAACGCGCGCAAACCGGGTGTATCCGCCACCCAACCTCCGCCATCAAGGCGCAGTAGTTGCGGAAAGACTGTAGTATGCCGACCCTTACTGGTGCTATGACTGACGGACTGCACCTGTAGTCTCAGCCCTGGTTGGATCTTGTTCAGCAGCGTTGATTTGCCTACCCCTGATGGCCCAACGAGCACGGAGAGTTTTCCTTGGAGAGTCGTGCGCAAATTCGTTATACCAGTTCCATAAAGGGCTGAGGTGTATACAACATGATAACCTATGTGTTCGTAAATAGAGAAGAGTCCCGGTGTCTCTTGAGGGCCGACACGGTCGATTTTATTCACGCAAATCAATGCCGGGATTTGATTGGCTGAAGCTGTAACCAAACAGCGATCCAACATACGCATATTGGGATCTGGCTCAGTACATGAAAAAACGAACACGGCTTGGTCTGGGTTTGCCACCAGCACCTGTTCAACGGAGCGGTCACGAAACTTTGGTGTTTGCCGCGAATGTCCACTGGGGGCTCGCCGCGAGAGCACACGACTTCGCTCGGCTATGGCTTCGATTATCCCTGTTCCGTCTGCCTGTGTAAGAAATGTGACTCGGTCTCCTAGTGCAGCTAAGTCAGTATCTCTACGGATTTCCTGCAGCTGGCCACGAATAGTGCACACCACTGAATCTTCTTCGCTCTGCACTGTAAAAAATCCGCTCTGGGCTCTAGTTATGATACCCGTACGTCGCTCGTTCATTTATGGTTGTGAGGTAGCTGTGATTTTTAGAGATGGAGTAAGAGTTACGGTAGGGGTCGGTGTCAGGAATTCAAGGCCTCCATGGGGAATAATAATCTCTTGGCCCGGGGACAGCAAGTTTGGATCGTCTAGGTTGTTTGCAATCATTATGTCCGCAAGTGGGACATTGTAATAATCCGACAGATGCCCTAAGGATTCGCCGGATTGGATCACATGTAGAGCTGGCGTGGGAACTACTGTTGGGCTTGGAGTAGCTGTTAGGCCAACTTCCACTTCCCATGGATATAATTCCTGAATTTCATCGTGGAAATATACTTCGACTAATCTCCTGAAAATGGGTGCAGCCCACTCTGATCCCTCACCTTTGTTCTCAAGTACTACAACCGCTGCAATGTCCGGGCGATCGGGCATTGCAGCGTCCGTGAAACCAGCGAACCATGCATGTGGCTTACGAGGTATATCTTCCGCGGTGCCGGTTTTTCCAGATATCGGTATATCAAGGTCGCGGAAGCGGTAGTTTGCAGTGCCAGAGCGCTCATTTACTACCTGCCATAGACCATTGCGTACAGAGGCTAACGTGTTCTGCGAAATTGGGAGTGTGGCCACTACTTCGGGTTGAAAAATGAAAACCGGATCTTGACCCGGGGCGGATATGGATTGAACCAAATGTGGCCTATAAATTGTGCCACCGTTTCCAATAGCTGCGTACAGCTGTGCCATTTGGATTGGCGTAACCGAGATTTCTCCCTGGCCAATTGCCATGTGTACTGTGTTCGCTGGGTTCCATAGCATGCCGGCCTCAGCGGCCCACTCGGCGTTTGGAAGTATGCCACCAACTTCCTCATTGATGTCTTGCTGCAGACCTACAATTCCAGTTGGTTTTCCCAAACCAAAGCCAGCCGCCATGTCAGGTAAAAAATAATCTGCCCAGTTGTGCAATGACAGGCCAATTTGATAAAACCAAGGATTGCACGAGCGACGTAGAGCTCCAATAATGTTTAGGTCGCCGGATGGCGGGAATCCTTTGTCCTTGGTCCAGTCGTATTTTGTATAGGCAGTTCCAAGGCCGGTCCATGTGTGACCACAATAGTACATTTGTTGCGTGTTAAAAAGACCTGATTCTAGGGCGCTTGCCATACTTATGACTTTGAAGGTTGATCCAGGTGCGTATTGTCCCTGAGTGGCTCGGTTAAGTAGAGGCCGGAATGGGTCCGCAAACACTGTTTTAAGCTGAAGGGCATTGTAATTGGCTGGATCGAACAGATTTGGGTCGAAAGATGGTGCTGAGGCGATGGCAAGTATTTCCCCAGTGTCTCGATTTAATACTACGGCGGCTCCGACAAGGTCTTGGAGCGCAGCTTGAACCTCGTGTTGAAAACCACGATCTAGAGTGGTGAATATCGCTTGGGCGGGTGCTGACTGTGATTCTGCCAGAGTGGCAACCCATTGGCCATTGGGACTGGCTACTCGTAGAGCGCCACCGCGCTTGCCTGACAGGTATTCTTCTCCCCATGCTTCTAAGCCTTGAACTCCAACAATTTCGTCGCCACGGTAACCCATTGCATGGTATTGTTCTGCTAGTTCCTCGGGTATTAATGCTGTGTGACCTATTGCGTGCGGTGCGCCAAGTTTGCCGCCGACGTAATAACGTGTTTGATAAGGCTTCATTATCAGGCCTGAGTATTCATTGAGGTACTCAAAATTTTCGCGGATTTCAGTCGATGATGCTTCCCCGATTGGAATGTACCAGTCTGGCATAGCTGCAGAGTATAGGCTGCGGATGGACTCCGGATGCCGGCCTATGATTCGGGAGAGCTCGGCAAGCAATTCATTCTCCTTCTCGGGATTTATTTGTCCGGGAATTAGGCCGAGAGAGACCGCGTCAGCGTGAGCCGCGAAAGCCAACCCATGGCGATCGTAGATATTTGCCCGCGCTGGAATGGTGTAGTCCATATACAATGTGTTGCCACCAGCTAGTTCCGGAATAATTAATCCGTGGTCCCAGTTGATACCCCAGCGGCCTTTCTCAAAACTCAGAGGCATGGTGATTTCTCTCTCAATTTTCCCAACGAGTGTCGTGTGCAGCGTAACTTGAAAGAATATCTGTGCCTCGCGGTCTTGCTGTCTAGAGGACAGAAGAGACGTTTCGACCCGTGCGATTCCACCATCTCTGTCCAGTGATACATAGATTTCCATGAATTGTTCTAGCGAAACGGCGTCTTGCGACAGTGGGCTCAACAATTTGTACATGTCTTCAAAGTTCTTATCTTCCCATGACTGTAGATATGCAGCTGCACTATCATCTACATCAGGCGGAGGTTGTGTTGCCATGGCAGGAGGTGGCAAAGTTGGCTCGGGTGATGATACTGGCAGCACGGGGGTGTTTGGCGCCCCTGCACAGGCTGCGAGAGTTAGTGCGAGTACTAATTGTGTAGGTTTCACTGCTGTTCAGCGTGCAAGGATGTCCTGGTAAACTGGACAATCGTAACCGGTATGTACTTGGCAGGCTTGGGGTACGTCTGTGGATGGAGGCATTCCTAAATCTGAGAGCGCTAGTGAGACATGGCACAGGGGAAGCCCGATTACATTGGCTAGGCATCCGCCTAATGTGGTGGCGGGACGGAACTGGGGATTTTGAATGCCATATGATCCCGATTTATCAAGTGGATCGCCGCTCGCAATATAATCTCTGCGACCTTGATGCGAGAACTGACGCACTCGCACGTAAGTACTACAGCTCTCCTCAGTCATCTCTCCTGATTTAGTCCGGGCTAGAGCGATTGCTGTGACAACCTTGTGCGTCTTACCCTGTAATCTGCTCAGCATTTGTTCTGCATGAACAGCGCTAGAGGGTTTTCCCAAGATTGCGTCATTGTGCACGACGATTGTGTCGGCAGCTAGGACTATAGAATCGTCATTTTGTCGTTTCATCACTGCCGTCGCTTTTTCGCGTGCAAGGCGTTGGGCGTACGACTTGGGACTTTCGCCAGTTTGCTTGCTTTCATCAATTTGCGGGTCTTTTTGTAAGAAAGACAATCCCGTTAGCCTGAGCAATTCTATGCGTCGTGGCGATTGCGAGGCTAGCACAAGTCTTCGTGAGAGATATCTTGGCAACATCACGGAGATTGTAGCACAAGGGAGATTTAGGAAAGTACGGTTTCATAGTCGACCAGCGATGGTAGAATCGGGGAGTGCATATCGATTTTTTCACTCTCTTTCCGGAAATGGCATCTTCGTATCTCGGGAGCAGTATCATTGGTCGTGCACAGGAGTCGCGTGCTCTGCTAGTTGTTCTCCATAATATACGGGATTACGCAAAGGGCCGTCATCGTGTTACCGATGACACTCCGTATGGCGGTGGTGGTGGCATGGTCATGAAACCCGACCCGATATTTGAAGCGGTTGAATCGGTGCTCGGGTCTAAGAGGGAGGGAACCCCAGTTATACTAATGACGCCTCAGGGAAGGCTATTTTCTCAAGCCGTCGCTCGAGAACTCTCTGGGTATAAGCGTATAGCTTTGATTGCAGGACGATATGAGGGTGTGGATGAGCGGGTACGGCAGCACTTGGCCACGGATGAGATTTCCATAGGCGATTATGTACTTACTGGCGGAGAATTACCAGCGCTTACTGTAATCGATGCTGTAACACGGTTGCTCCCGGGAGTTCTGGGTGACGATGCAGCGACTGAAAAAGATTCTCATGGCGATAGTGGTTTGCTCGAGCACCCACACTATACTCGGCCAATGAATTACCGAGGCTGGAGGGTTCCGGATACGCTGGTTTCTGGGGATCACAACCGCGTGGAACTTTGGCGCCGCCAGCATGCATTGCGGCGAACTTGGAAACGTAGGCCGGATTTATTTGACGGGGTTCACCTATCAGACTTGGAGAAGGAGTGGCTCGCAAAGGTAGTGAAAGAGTATGAGGCTGATGAAACAAAGGGGTCTGAGTAATGGAAGTAATCACACTAGACCTGTGTTTTAATGACGTTGAAGAAGCAATCGCTGCATATGTCGTTGTTGGACAGGATGGCCCGGTTTTGATTGAAACAGGTCCAGGTTCCACTGTGCCGCAAATGCTTTCTGCCCTAAATAATCATGGAATTTCCACTAACGACATTCACCATGTTTTTGTTACTCATATCCATCTTGATCATGCGGGTGCCGCGGGGTGGTGGGCGAGTCAGGGCGCACGAATTTATGTTCATCATAGGGGTGCACCTCATTTGATTGACCCCTCGCGATTGCTGGGTAGTGCTAAGCGTGTTTATGGAAATAAGTTAGATTCTTTGTGGGGAACTATGCTTCCTGTACCGGCTAGGCAGATTTACGAGCTGAGGGGTGACCAGGTAGTGAGCGTGAATGGATTCGATATTGTTGCTATAGATACTCCGGGTCATGCTTCTCACCATCATGTACTGCGCATAGGCGATGTTGCGTTTTGCGGAGATGCTGGTGGAGCACGCCTCCCTGGTGCTGGTTTTATCACTGTACCGACACCGCCTCCGGAATTTAATTTAGACGCTTGGCAAGTTAGTATAGGGATGTTATTGCGAGAGCGATTATCGAAAATTTACCTAACACACTTTGGGCTAGTGGATGATGTTCAAGAGCATCTGGAAGGGCTTGCTTCTCGGTTGAATCAGACATCAGATTTCGTGCGAGAAAGGATGCGAAATGGAGTGGGGAGGGATACAATCATTAGTGAGTTTGTGCTATGGAATCGTGAAATGGCGCGAGAAGTGGGCGTTACAGAAAAACAGTTGGGACAGAGTGAAACTGCGAATCCGGGTCAAATATCCGTAGATGGAGTTATACGTTATTGGAAAAAGAGGTTGGGTGAGGATTGAGTGACAACACAGTTAAATTAAGGGATGAGGCTTGGGATATTGTATGCGAGTACGTGCAGAGTGAGAGCCTGCGGAGGCATATGTTAGCAGTGGAAGCCAGTATGCGTTTCTACGCGCGGCTTTACTCGGAGGATGAGGAAAAATGGGCGATACCCGGGCTGTTGCATGATTTTGATTGGGAGATTCACCCGTCACTTGAGGATCACCCGAAGCTAGGCGCCGATATCCTGCGCGAGCGAGGGATACCTGAAGATGTCATACGATGCATACTCAGCCACGCTCCATATGTTGGTGTTCCACGGGAAGCATTGCGGGACCGTGTACTTTACGCCTGTGATGAATTGACTGGACTTATCACTGCAGTGACTTTAGTGCGCCCAAGTAAATCAATCTACGATCTTAAGGTCAAATCAGTGCGCAAGAAGTGGAAGGAAAAGCGATTTGCAGTTGGCGTGATTAGGTCTGATATTGAATTGGGTGCTGAGGAACTAGGAATAGATTTGTGGGTGCATGTGCAAAATGTGATCGATGCCATGAGATTAGTGGCATCCGAACTGGGACTTGCTGGTACTGATTGACTCCGGTCAATCTTTGATTCCCCCTGCTATAATCGAGAAGATATGTCGGAAAACATACCTACAGTAGGAGACGATAACACTCGGCGTTGCCCCGTATGTGAAACTCGGGTGGGACCAGCTGCTACAAAGTGTATTGTATGTGGCTCCGATTTGGATGAACTTGATGGGAAGGCGGGAGTTCCGGAGAATCGTCGAAAAGGAGTATTTACTGATGGGGCGAATGTCAGTGTGCCGCTGCCGCTTACTGTTGGCGTGGTAATGCTTATGCTGTTAGGTGGTCTTGCACTGCTGCTAGTTTCCGCTGGGCGCAACCCGTTCGCATCTCCTACTGCCACTGTTTTGCCAACGCCAACATTGGTGCCCACGTTTACTCCGGCTCCTACATCGACGGCTACGCAGGTTCCCTCTAGCACGCCTCTTCCGCCGGTTACGCACACTGTGGAGGAGGGTGACACTTGCATTCTAATTGCCGTAACGTACGATATCTCCGTGCAGAGTATTCTTCAATTGAACGGTTTTACACAGGCATGCCCATTACGGGTGGGACAGGAGGTGTTTGTGCCGGTGCCAACTCCAACTCAGGCCGCAACTGCTACCGCTACCATGGTGCCGCTGGCGCTTACTCAGGCGGCTCGGCCCATGCACGTGGTGACCGCTGGAGAAAGTCTTTCCAGTATAGCCGCTGATTATGGAGTTAGCTTTAGCGTGATGGCCGATGTCAATGGGAAACTTCCTCCTGATTATGCCATTACTATCGGGGAGACACTGAGTATTCCGGTGGACATGCCTATACCGACGGCTGGTCCTACGCCTACGGAGACATCGCTTCCGCCGTATGCGGCTCCGCAATTGCTAAACCCTTCGGATGGAGCGGCCATCTCCTCCATTGAACAGACCGTCAGCTTACAGTGGACTTCGGTTGCAACTTTGCGCGAGAATGAGGTTTATCTTGTCTCAGTGGAGGATGTAACAGAGGGTGGTTCCAATCGTATTAGTGATACTACGTTGACAACACGCTACATAATTGATGTGAATATGAAGCCACGTGAGGCAGTGCCACACGTCTTTAAATGGACAGTAGTGACAGCGCGGCAGACTGGAATTACAGATGATGGGCGACCAATGTATCAGCCGGCTGGGTCCACATCAGTTGAACGTACTTTCACATGGACAGGCATAGGGTTAGCCCCGGTTGCAACCTCAACACTAACGCAGTAGGCGGATGAATAGCCTCTGAAGGACGTGCATGGCAGCGTGTAGGGGGCGACATGAGGGATTCATTTACTCCGCAGGCAGGAAACACAAGTTGTGCTGATTAGATTCAGTAGAGCACAACTTGCAATGGTTATTCTTGAGCTTGCCTATACGGCGCGTGCTGGCATCCGGCAATTTGGCAACAAGACAAGAATACAGTAGGTTGATGTGTCCGGATGTATCTGGTTATGCTATTCGGCATTGGTTTCGTGATTGCGACAAACGTCAATAGTCCTTAACATCGCATAATTGCCGTCCCGTCAGTCTAATTGGCGTTTTAGAGAAGCGGCGTCCGTAACGGGCAGGTGACACTTGAAATCTCTGCAGACATAGGCCGTGGATTTTCCATCCTGACTGGAACGACCAGAAAGGAGGGGGATTAGAGTACCGTCTTTCGGAGAGTCCGAGTAGGCCACTACTTGATGGGGTCGATAGGGTTGCCGGATGGTTTTCAGCAACTCATGCGTATTGTTGGCGGCTCGGCCGCCTATCACGGCAATCTGGTTTGTGGGACTGACTGAAAAGGAAAGGGCTTGCAACCACTTACCGAAACCGGTTGGGTATCGGACAGCTAAATTCTGCGTATTTATAAGGGCGCTCTCCGCGGCGTTGGTAAATTTGCGTTCTCCGCTATAGGCACCAAGTTTAAGTAGAACGCACGCGGCCATAGCGTTACCGGAAGGTGTGGCATTGTCCTGCAAGGTCTTAGGGCGTACGACCAGTCTTTCGTGGTCAGTGCTAGTGTCAAAAAATCCTTTACCATTCTTATCCGTGAAGTACATGAGCATTTTCTCCGCCAATTCATGAGCTGCAAAGTACCACTGTGGTTCAAATGTGGTTTCATACACCTGCAATAGACCTTCTGCCATGCACGCATAATCTGAGAGGTATCCGTTCAATTTTGATGCGCTTCCGGCACGCCAGGTACGGAGCAGTCGACCATCACTCGTGCGCATTGTTTCAAGCATGAACTCAGCATTGTCGACAGCTGTTTTGCGATAATCAGAGCGATCAAGAACACGAGCAGCTTCTGCAAACGTTGCCATCATCAGACCGTTCCATGCAGTGATTATTTTGTCATCTAGTCCGGGTCTTACGCGTTCCTCGCGCTTAGCTAAAAATGCGGTGCGGGCCTCAGCGAGCACCTTGGTTACATCGGCTTTGGGTAATCCAAAACGGGTGGATAAATCTTCTTCAGAAAGATTAATACTTAGTACGTTGGCGCCTTCAAAATTTCCATTTTCTCTGACACCGAATGCAGCCATAATTAATTCTGTGTGTTTCTGTGCTGTTGCTCGGAACTCGTCCGCAGTCCATACGAAATATAGTCCCTCTTGGCCCTCAGAATCTGCGTCCTGAGTGCTGAAGAAGCCTCCCTGATCATGGGTCATTTCTCGTATCACATAATCCAGGGTTTCTATTGTGATATTTCGGTAGAATTGTTTTCCGGTGATTTGATATGCGTGTAGGTATACTTGTGCTAGCTGGCTGTTGTCGTAGAGCATTTTTTCAAAGTGTGGCACTAACCAGTGAGCGTCTACTGAGTAACGATGGAATCCGCCAGCGAGTTGATCGTATATGCCTCCACGAGCCATTGATTGCAATGTTTTTTCAACCATCTCCAGTGCCTTATAGTCTTTGCAGCGGTAGTACTGTTGCAACAGGAACTCAAGTACATTTGGCTGCGGGAATTTTGGTGCTGTACCCCAACCTCCGTGACGATGATCGAATACCTGCCATAGTCCGCTAGAAGCCTCATCCAGCTTGTCTCCAGTGATAGGGATAGCCGATTCATTGGCAACCGTGCTCGATTTGGCGGCAATTCTACTAATCAGCGCATCACCACCAGACAACAACTCTGGTCGTCGTTCGTTCCATGTTTTTGCGATTGAGAGAAGTACCTCTCCGAATCCGGGATGCTGACCCCGACGTCCTGGCGGGAAGTAGGTGCCTCCGAAAAATGGTATACCCTGAGGGGTTAGCCAGACACTCATGGGCCATCCACCGTGCCCTGTCATGGCTATTACCGCCTCCATGTAGATAGTGTCTAGGTCAGGCCGTTCTTCTCGGTCAACTTTTATGCTGATGAAATGCGCGTTTAATATTTCCGCTAATTTAGGATTCTCAAAGCTTTCACGCTCCATCACATGACACCAATGGCAGGCAGCATAACCAATACTTAGAAAGATAGGCTTGTCTTCATCATCGGCTCTCCTGAGGGCTTCGTTGCCCCAAGGATACCAAGCGACTGGGTTGTCTTTGTGCTGTAGCAAATAGGGGCTGCTTTCGCCTGCTAGATGATTAGCCAATGTCCTAAGTGAAGATTGTATGAATATCAGTTATAGTGTTTTTGAAGACTGCGAACACTCAGGCTTTTCGCACGGAGGGCGCGGATACCCGTAACGGCTGCCTGTGCTGCGGAGAGAGTTGTCAATAGGGGCACATCGTGCAACGCAGCCGCGGCACGCATGGTCTGGCTGTCATCATACGCCGTCATGCCGAGTGGGGTGTTGATAATTAGATCAAGTTCCCGGCATTCCACCATTTTGGCAATGTGGTGACCCCCCTCATCAACTTTGCGTGCAACTTGAACTGGCAATCCATTGCGTTGGATCCAGGCTGCAGTACCCTTCGTTGCAACGAGTTTGAAATCCATGCGGTGTAAATCGCGGGCTATGTTGAGTATGGTGGCTTTGTCAAAATCATTCACGGTTAGTAGTACTGTTCCGCTTGTAGGCAATGGGGTACCGGCGGCGATTTGTGCTTTGGCAAAGGCGTGTCCGAAATGTGCGGCGTGACCCATCACCTCACCAGTGGAGCGCATTTCTGGTCCCAACAATGTATCTACTCCAGGAAACTTCTTAAATGGCATAACAGCTTCCTTGACGAAAAATCCATCCACCGACGGCATAGATGTGAATTCTAAGTCGGTCAGTGATTTTCCAGCTTGAATCTGGGCTGCCAGTTGAGCTATGGGTTTACCTGTTGCCTTGCTCACAAAGGGCACAGTTCGGCTTGCTCGAGGGTTCACTTCGATTACATAAACTATGTCATCCTTTATGGCAAACTGGATGTTTATCAGCCCACGTACTTGGAGTGCCTTACTAAGGCGCTCCGTATAATCGCTAATGATACTTAGGTGATAATTGCTAACCTTGTAGGGTGGTAGCACGCAGGCGCTGTCTCCGGAATGAATACCTGCTTGCTCGATGTGCTGCATTATACCGGCTATGACTACCTGCTCACCATCGGATAGAGCATCAACATCTATTTCGATAGCGTCCTCAATGAATTGGTCAATTAAAACAGACCCTTCCTGAGTGGCATCGGCTGCCTGTGCCCAAAATCGCTCGAGAGATTGATCGTCATAGGATATTTGCATCGCACGTCCACCTAATACATACGAAGGCCGGACTAGGAGCGGATAGCCTATACGCTTGCCAATTGCAAGACTTTCGTTGATTGAAGATGCGGTACCCCACTCCGGGTGCTCGATTTCGAGATCTCGCAGTAGTTTCCCAAATCTTATACGGTCTTCAGCTATATCAATGGAATCAGGCGGTGTACCCCAGATTGGAACACCTTCAGCTGCCAGCCCTGAGGTTAGATTAATTGGTGTCTGCCCTCCAAATTGTACGATGACGCCCTCGGGTTGTTCCAATTCAATGATGTTGAGTACGTCCTCTAGTGTGAGTGGCTCAAAATATAGGCGATCTGCGGTGTCATAATCAGTACTTACAGTCTCTGGGTTGCAGTTGATCATTATGGTCTCGTAACCTAGGTCACGTAGTGCCCAGCAAGCTTGCACGCAGCAATAATCAAACTCGATGCCTTGTCCAATGCGGTTTGGGCCTCCGCCAAGAATGATAACCTTCCTCTGATCAGTCGGTGCGGCTTCCCCATGCGTCTCGTAGGTTGAATACAGGTAAGGTGTGTGAGCCCTAAATTCAGCAGCGCATGTATCGACGCGATAAAATACCGGCGTGATACCTAGTTTTTTTCGATGAGATCGTACTGCGGTTTCAGGGACTCCTATGGCATCTCCGATTACTTTGTCTGCTATCCCATTTCTTTTGGCGTCCCGTAACTGCATGGTTTCCAGCCCGTCCAAATCTGTTCCTGCCTTGAATATGTCCAATTCAAATTGCAGTAGTCCTTGCATTTGTGCCACGAACCACGGATCAAAAGAAGTGGCATTTACTACTTCTTCGGGGAGCGACTTAGGGAGGGCTGCTGCCATTTGAAAGAGACGTTGTGCGGTTGGGACTCGTAATTCTAAATCCGTTTCTTTCGGCAATGGGATGGAGTGACTAAATCCGGCAATCCCGACATCAAGGCCACGAACAGCTTTGTTTAGTGCTTCGGGAAACGTTCGGCCAATAGCCATTACTTCACCGACTGATTTCATCTGTGGACCGAGAGCGTGTTCGGCCTCGGGAAATTTTTCAAAATTCCATCGGGGTATCTTCACCACAGTGTAATCTATGCTCGGTTCGAAACTGGCTGGGGTCACACGAGTGATGTCGTTAGGGATTGCGTCCAGTGTGTAACCCACTGCTAGTAATGCTGCTATTTTTGCTATAGGGAATCCGGTGGCTTTGCTAGCCATAGCTGATGAACGTGATACTCTAGGGTTCATCTCAATTACTAGTACTTCACCGGTCTGCGGGTGCACGGCAAATTGCACGTTGCTTCCGCCTGTTTCTACACCTACGGTTTGCAGCACTATACGGGCGAGGTTACGCAAGTGTTGGTACTCGCGATCGCTGAGAGTTTGTGCGGGTGCGACTGTAATGCTATCGCCAGTGTGTACTCCCATCGGGTCAACGTTTTCTATGGAGCACACTACAAGGAAATTATCGGAGCGATCTCGCATAACTTCAAGTTCGTATTCTTTCCAGCCGATTAGGGACCGTTCTAGTAGTGCTTCTCCGACTGGGCTCTCCCGAAGGCTGTGTTCCACTACTCGTGCGAAATCTTGGGCGCTTTGTGCTATGCCGCCGCCGGTACCGCCCAAGGTAAACGATGAGCGTACCAGAGCCGGGTAGCCAATATCCTCGATACATTTCCAGGCTTCGTCTAGAGAATGGACAAAATGACTGTGCGGAACTGGTACTCCTGCGGTTAACATGGCCGTCTTGAATTTCGATCGGTCTTCGGCGATATGGATTGCCTGTAAATCGGCACCAATCATGTGTATGTCATGTTTTGCAAGGACCCCTGTTTCTGCGAGTTCTACACTTAGGTTGAGTCCTGTTTGTCCTCCTACAGTTGGCAAGATAGCGTCCGGATGCTCTATATCAATAATATGTTCCATCATTTGGGCAGTTAGGGGTTCCACGTATGTGGCATCAGCCAGTTGTGGGTCTGTCATGATGGTGGCGGGATTGGAATTTGCCAAAACTACGCGATATCCGGCTCCTCGTAATGCCTTGCAGGCTTGCACTCCAGAATAATCAAATTCGCATCCCTGACCGATTACAATGGGCCCAGAGCCAATGATGAGTATTGTGCTACCGGGAGTTAGTAGATGGGATTCTTGGTTAGTTGACATGTGTTTACTTTGGCTATATTGGTTTCAGAGAATGTATTGCCAATCTTGTAGGGCTGTCCGTGTTTATACCTAGAGCATTCTGTGAACAACTACGGAAAGCTGATTTAATCAATGATTGTCTCATCACTGCCTGCTCGCGTCCATTAATCGAAGAAACTCATCAAAAAGCTTCTCTGAATCGTGCGGCCCCGGTGCGCTTTCCGGGTGATATTGTACGGAGAAGGCACACCGATCTCGAGCAACTAGCCCCTCACAGCAATTGTCGTTTAGGTTGACATAGGTTTGCTCTATCTCGGCAGGTAGGGAATCTGCGTCCACAGCAAAACCATGGTTGTGGGTTGAAATCTCCACTGCGCTGGTGTTCGCTATCTGTACCGGATGGTTGCCGCCACGATGTCCGAATTTCATCTTGTACGTTCTTGCGCCAAGAGCGAGGGCCAAAATTTGGTGCCCTAAGCATATGCCAAAAATTGGCTTTTTGCCCAGTATATGACGTACTGCTTCAATGACATTTGTCATGGCAGCTGGGTCACCTGGTCCGTTGGACAAAAAGACGCCATCAGGGTTAAGCTCCATTACATCGGCAGCCGAGGTGTCTGACGGAACTACGGTCACATGGCAACTCCGTGCGGACATCATGCGCAGGATATTCCGCTTAATTCCGAAATCGTAGGCGACGACCCGGTACATGGGGTTGTCGGGTGGAGGAAAGACATACCTCTCGGCGCAGCTGACTTCTCCAGCCAGATCGAGTCCATTCATGTCACGGGTGGTACGTGCAAATTTTAGTAGCTGGTCAGGGTTAGGGCTTTCATTGGATAGAGCTGCGCGCATTGTTCCCCGTTCGCGTATGTGGCGCACCAAAGCGCGGGTGTCAATGTCAGTAATGGCAACAATTCCTTGATCAGCTAAGTAATCGGGGAGAGTCTGGAGTGCACGCCAATTACTAGATATTGGGCTAAGGCTACGCACGACAAAACCGGCGGCCCACACGCGGTCACTCTCTGCGTCCTCGGGTGTAACGCCATAATTTCCAATATGGGGCATGGTCATAGTGATGATTTGACCATGATATGACGGATCGGTTAGTATTTCCTGATAACCGGTGAGACTGGTATTAAAGACTATTTCGCCACTGGAATGGCCTGAGGCTCCAAAGCCGACGCCAGGCCAGAGGGTTCCATCTTCGAGTGTGAGAAGGGCGGAGTGGAAGGACAATGCTACTTTGTTCCGTCAGATCTTGGCCAGTGCTTGTTCTAGATCGGAGATTATAACATTAGTGTCTTCGATGCCCGTGGAGATTCTAACAAGATTATCTTTGATGCCCATGGAGAGCCTCTCCTCAGGTTCCAGTTCGTAGTAGGACATAAGTGATGGCTGCTCTATGAGAGTCTCAACTCCTCCCAGGCTGGGTGCGATGTATGGGATGTTTACGGAGTCGACTAAACGGCTTGCCTCATTTAGTCCTCCAGTCGTCTCAAAGCTGACAACTCCACCGTATCCCGACATTTGTTCCTTTGCGATGGCATGTTCGGGGTGCGATTCCAACCCTGGATACCAAACACGTACTACTCGCGGATCGTTTTCGAGAAATTCAGCTACTCGTTGTCCGTTCTCGTTCTGGCGAGCTATGCGGAGACCCAATGTCTTTAGGCCGCGAATGAGTAGGAAGGCCTCTTGTGGAGATAGGACTGCGCCGATAACTCCCAGTAGTTGTCTAACGAGTCCAGTAAGCTGTTCGTTGCTGCACACAGCCCCGGCCATTAGGTCGTTGTGGCCACCAAGATATTTTGTAGCTGAATGTACCACTAGATCAATCCCGTATTCAAGTGGTCGCAGGTTTAGCGGGGTAGCGAAGGTTGCGTCAATTAGTGTATAGACTTTGTGGCGCCGTCCGATTTCTGCAAATCGCTCCAGGTCAAGACACCTGAGGTAAGGATTGGTGGGCGATTCGGATACTAGCAACTTTGTTTCTGGTTGGATGGCACTCTCTATGGCATCGTAATCGCCTGCGGGCACCACAGTGCAAGGCACACCGAATCTTTTTAGGAAAGTACGGCAAAATTGTCGAGTGCGTCTATAAGAATCATCTGTTATGACCACATGCGTACCAACGCTGAGGAGCGCCAACAGGGTAATGGTGGTAGCGGCCATTCCAGAGCCGCACAGCACGCAATCGCTTGCACCTTCTAGAGCAGCTATTCGTCTTTCAGCATGCGCAACGGTGGGGTTACCATAACGTCCGTATTCCACGCGACCATCCGCCTTTCCCAAGGCAGCTGCGTCCATGAAGTTACATAGGTCCTGAGAATCTTCAAAAGTGTATGTGCTGCTTTGAACTATCGATTCGGTGATTGCGTGATCAGACTTTTCGCGTTTCGCACCAGCGTGTACTGTGTCAATGCTATAGTTGTTTTTCATGTCCTATCATGTCTCGTTCAAAATTGGCATTATGACCGTTCGTGCTTGCAAAAAGAAAGCACCCTGTCTGAAAGACTAGGGTGCAGTGTGCATCCAATTGCAGTCTCATCTCCCAGACATTAGTCTGTCGGAATTGGCACCTTGCGCTCTGCGCCGGTTGCCGAGGTTTCCTAGGGCCGAACCCTCCACCTCTCTGGATAAGATAACCAGTTTTTCTGCGTGCGGGCAGAATAGCAGCGCATCGTGATTGTGTCAAGCGCATTCGACGAGGTGAAGTATGACATATAGTGGCGAAATGGCAGATGATCGTTATGAATATCAATAAGCGTTTCTGCATGTGGCCTTGACTCTTTGTCAAAGTTAGTTACAATCTTGCAGTTGGGTATAACATTGGCCGCTTTAGATTATAGTGCGACTAAGATGACGCCTTTTTTATGACTCAACTGGTCAGTAAATTGGCTGGTGAGATTCTACAGTCAAGATACAGTGGATAAGAAACATTTGATCTGTCGTGGTCATAGGCTAACTGACTAACTCATTTGGTAACACTGGCGTAATTGTGTTGGTATTGGTACAATTTTGACGATACGGTTAGTCAATGTGTGGACTGCCCTAGAGTGCGAAAAATTACTGGAGGAGAAATGGCGGAAAAGAGTTTGGACCTCACAAAAATGGAAATCTCCGAGCTAATCGAGCAGATTCAAGATGATCTTTATGATGGGCTTGCGGATGAGGTCGCCGAGATCACGAACGAATTATTGCGTAGGGAAATGACGCCGTACGATATAGTGACCAAAGCCCTTATCGGGGGAATGGATGTTGTTGGCGTCGATTTCCGTGACGGCATTCTTTTTGTTCCTGAGGTACTGATGGCTGCTAGAGCGATGAAGGCTGGTATGGCAATCTTGCGTCCGCTGCTGGCGGAAAGTGGTGTGCGAGAGTTGGGCACTATGGTAATTGGAACCGTGAAGGGCGACATACACGATATAGGGAAAAACCTAGTTGCTATGATGATGGAAGGCGCAGGCTTCAAGGTCATAAATATTGGTGTAAATAATGATTCCGATTCCTTTTTAGACTCGGTTCGCGAACACGACGCTGATATTGTTGGTATGAGTGCACTATTGACGACCACAATGCCATACATGGGTGTGGTGATCAAAGCGTTGAAGGAGGCTGGGCTGCGTGAGAAAGTGATAGTCATGGTAGGTGGCGCACCTCTGAATGAGGCTTTTGCAGAGGACATTGAAGCAGACGCCTATTGTAAAGATGCTGCTATTGCAGTGCAGACCGCGAAAGAGTTGATCGCCATTAGGGACGGGAAATAGGATATTTGGTGCTTTTGAAGAAACAACTGGTCACCTGACCTGTTGGGATGAGACTACATTTTTCCTGCAGCATTAATGTAGCACAATCTGAGCGCTCTTCGGACACTATTTCAGCTAGTCATCCAAAAAAATTTCGCGCTTTTATCTTACAATCAAAGTCTTGTCCATGACAAATGCGTATGAACGCGTTAGAATATGCATATAGTTATTGCTGCCAAAATGCGACTAGGTAGGAGAAAATCACATTCCCCGGCGACAGCCTAATTCACAAAATTGCTACGTTTGTGGACTTGAGAATGATTATGGTCTACAGCTGATCTTCTTCGATAATGGAGTGGATGAGGTGTGGTCTGAGTACGCAATACCTGAGCGTTATGAGGGTTATCCAGGTGTAGCTCATGGAGGTGTTGTTGCGGCGATTCTGGACGAAATCTGTGGCCGGGCTGCGATGATTATGGACTCCAACCACTTCATGCTGACAGCGAAGATGGAGGTAAAATATCGGAGTCCGGTTCCTATAAATGTGAAAATGCGTGCTGTAGGTCGTGTGGTGAAGCAACGGGGAAGGATTGCGATGACACGTGGTGAGCTTTGGCATCCCGATGGTAAATTGGCAGCAGAGGCGGACTTGACACTGGCTGACTTACCTGAGAAGTTGTTCCGAGACAGGAGTCTGGATGATCTAGGTTGGCGTGTATACGAATGATAGAAATAGAGGCTAAATTCTCCATTAATGACGTAGGGTTGTTGGAAAAGTACCGGGACTGCGATTATATTGGTAGGTATCATCTGGGTACGTCAGAAGAGTTGTTCGTTGTTGATGATTACCTAGATACGCGGGAGGGCACCATTCTCAACGCCGGTTATCATCTTCGTGTACGAACGTGCGGCGGAAATCAGATTGTGACGATAAAATCATCCCAATCGCAGGAGAGTCGTTTTTCTGTACGCGAGGAGATAGAATTTCCGCTTCATAGCGAAGCTTCCGATGTGGACAGTTGGGTCAACCAAGAAGCCGTTGCTCTTATAAATCCTTTGTTGCAAGGAAGAGATTTGTGCGTGAATGTGCAGCTGCGACAACGGCGTTCTGAGCGTCAAGTATGTGATGGTACAGATGTGCTCGCGATGATGAGTCTTGATGGCGTTCAGGTATGGCACTCTGGCCTAATATTAGATGATTTTCATGTTCTGGAGTTTGAACTTCTGTCCGGCATTGATATGATTGTTCTCGAAGACATATCGTCTGTGCTTGCGAAAGATGGTCTAGAAGCGCAACCGGTCGCCAAATTGAGTCGAGCACTAATGGCTTTGCAAATGGCCAGGAAAGAAACTCGGAATGTGGCGTAACTATCATACTGTTTCGTCGGTTGATCATGCCCTCAACTTGTTAAGGGAGCACGGGGAGAACGCGAGGCTGATTGCTGGTGGTACAGATATTCTGATAGAGATGGAACGGAATCTGAGACCAGGTGTTGATACTCTAATCGACGTTAGTCGTGTGGATGGATTGGATCAAATATGGCGAGATGAGTCAGGTACAATTCGTTTGGGACCACTGGTTACTCACAATCAGTGCGTTTCGTCGAGTGTTGTCCGTGAAAAGTCTTGGCCACTAGCACAGGCATGCTGGGAAGTGGGTGCGCCGCAAATTAGGAATCGTTCCACGTTGGCTGGCAATTTGGTTACAGCTTCTCCAGCTAATGACACAATTACTCCGTTGATTGCCCTAAATGGTACAGTAACCTTGCGTTCTGCATCAAGTGAGCGCAGGGTACCGCTGGATGAATTTTACCTTGGGGTACGGAAAACTGTGATGCGGCCAGATGAAATGCTCACAGAGATTTCTTTTCCAGGCCTTTCTGATCAAGAAAGTGGTATGTTCTTGAAGCTGGGATTACGAAGGGCACAAGCTATTGCAGTGGTTAATGTGGCTGTCATCGTCCGCTTTTCCCAGACGAGGGTAGGTCTGACTTGTGACAAGGTGCGTGTTGCGATGGGTGCGGTGGCGCCTACTATTGTGCGGGCCCTAGAATCTGAGAGATTCTTGGAGGGAAGAATTCTGGATGCAGCTAATATAGATCGAGCATCTGAATTGGCTGTCGAGGCAGCTATGCCGATAGATGATCTTCGTGCGTCTGCTCAGTATCGGGTAAGAATGGTACATGTTCTTATCCGCAGAGCGTTAACCGCGATATGTGAAAATGATACTCATGGCGGATTTCCTGAGAGACCAGCTATGCTTGGATGTTCTGTTGATGGCCTGCGGGGACCTTCTACGGTTGAGTACTGGAATATGGATGACAAGGAAAGTGATGATTCAGATGATTCAATCGTGACCACTGTGAATGGAAGGGACTACGAGGTACGGGGAGCTAACCGGAAAAATTTGCTGCGTATGTTGAGGGAGGACCTTGGCCTAGTTGGCACTAAAGAGGGCTGCAGCGAAGGTGAGTGTGGAGCTTGCACGGTTTATTTGGATGGTGCTGCTGTGATGTCCTGTTTGGTACCGGCACCACGCGGTCATATGGCCAATATTACAACTATAGAAGGTCTGGCGGGCAAGGAACATTTGCATCCGCTGCAACAAGCATTTATTGATACTGGAGCAGTTCAGTGTGGCTATTGCACTCCAGGCCTACTGATGGCTGGAGCCAAATTTCTTGATGAGAGCCCTCAGCCTTCGAGACAGGAGGTAGAGCATGCCATTACCGGGAATTTGTGCCGCTGTACTGGATATTACAAAGTTTTTGAAGCGATGCAAAAGGCCGGGGCACTAATGTCTAAGGATGAAGTATTGTGAGCGTTGCAGTTGGGACGGTTGTAGAGGGAATGGATGCCCATAATAAAGTTACGGGTCAATCTCTGTTTCCTGGAGATTTGGCTCGTCCTGATATGCTCCATATGAAGATTCTTTTTGCTGGACAGCCGCATGCACGAATGGACAGTATGAATACTAGCGCCGCCAGGTCTCATCCCGGTGTCGTTTCAGTCTTTACCGCCGCTGATGTACCGGTTAATGAATATGGTCTGATTAAAGCCGACCAGCCTGTACTTGTGGGAATTGGTTCTAACAAGACTGGAGGGAGTGTGGCACGTTTTGTTGGTGATCAGGTAGCTTTAGTGGTGGCAGAAACTGAGGAGGCAGCTGCTGAGGCATGTGGCCTAATTAAGGTTGACTGGTTCAATTTGCCAGTGATTACTGATCCATTTGAGTCGATGAAATCCGATGCTCCACTGTTACTTCCTGGTCAGGACACCAACATCGCTAAGCATAATAGACTCAGAAAAGGGGATGTACGGACTGTTTGGAATCAGTGTGGGTCTATCGTGGAATGCGTTTATGAAACGCCTCGCCAGGAACATGCGTACCTGCAGCCTGAAGCTGGGCTTGCCTATATTGACAAGGATGGCATAGTAACAGTGGAGGTGGCGGGGCAATGGGCACATGAGGAGCAGCGTCAGATTGCCCATGTGCTTGGGATTCCACTTGATCGGGTTCGTGTGAGACATCCGGCAATTGGTGGTGCCTTTGGTGGTCGGGAAGACATATCTGTGCAAATAGTGCTTGCTCTAGCAGTATGGCGCTTGGCAGAGCAAGGAATTCTTAGGCCAGTCAAGATTGTCTGGAGTCGCGAAGAATCATTCCTAGGTCATCACAAACGTCACCCTTATACAATTCGTGCTAAATGGGGTGCAAATGACCAGGGCAAGATATTGGCGGCTGAGGTGGAGTTGGTAGCCGATGCTGGAGCCTATGAGTACACTTCGACTAAGGTACTTGGTAACGCAACTATGCAATGCACGGGTCCGTACGACATCCCCAATGTTAGTGTTGATGCCTATGCTGTGTATACAAATAATGTGCCCAGTGGTGCTTTTCGTGGATTTGGTGGCCCACAGGGTGCTTTTGCCGCCGAGAGTCAAGTGAACCGTTTGGCTTCTGACCTGGGACTGGATGCAGTGGAGATGCGCCGGCGTAATCTACTCATGGATGGCTCACTGGGTTCGTTTAATATGCCGATGCCGGAGGGTGTGACTATCAGGCAGGTAGTTGATGCATGTGCGCATCAGGCGAGATGGACAAACAAGTCGTACGCATCACCACTTTCGAACCATTTACGCCGAGGGAGAGGTTTTGCCTGCGCGATGAAAAATGTTGGATTTTCATTTGGTTTTCCTGAAGAATGTTGGGCTAAGATTGAGTTGCATGGAAGTACAGAGATAGAACGTATTCTCTTGTTTCATGCTGGGGCTGATTGTGGTCAGGGTGCGCACACAGTATTGTCTCAGATGGCAGCTGATGCTTGTCAAGTGCCTCTTGAGCGAGTGGAACTACGGGCTGCGGATACATCTACGAGCAAGAACTCTGGCAGTGCTTCGGCTTCTCGGATGACTTTTATGGCGGGCAATAGCATTCTCGGCGCTGCAGAGGTAGCTTTGCACCAATGGCGATCCGAGGAGCGGCCAGCCATTGGGGAATACCGTTTTGTGCCACGCCAGACTACTAGTCTGGATGACGAGACAGGACAATGCGATCCTAATATCAGCTACGGATACGTGGCACAAGTGGTGGATGTTGAAGTTGATACTGAAACTGGCCATGTGCAAGTGATGGATGTAGTATGCGCTGATGATGTTGGTCTTGCGATAAATCCACAACAAGTAGAGGGACAGATTGAAGGTGCTATAGTGCAGGCACACGGATATACGATTCTGGAGAATTTCATCTTGCGAGATGGATATGTGGAGACACCCTATTTTTCTAACTATCTAATCCCAACATCGTTAGACGTACCTGATTCTGTGGAAATGGTGATTCTTGAAAATGCTGACCCGCAGGGACCGTGGGGAGCTCGTGGCATGGCGGAAATGCCGTTCATTCCTTACGCGCCGGCTGTCATTGCGGCGGTACATGCGGCCACTGGAGTATGGTTGAATGATTTCCCCCTTACTCCGGAAAAGGTGCTGGCCAGTCTGGATCATTTTGGCGACTGACATGCGCGTTGTGATGCGTGGCGGTGGAGACCTTGCTACTGGTGTGATTTGCCGCCTGCATCGGGCGGGGTTTAGTATCCTTGTTCTGGAGCTTCCGCAGCCAAGGGCTTTGCGGCGATCTGTTTCAGCGGCGCAAGCTGTGTTTGTCGGTAGCCATGAGGTTGAGGGTGTTATGTTCGAGAAGGTTACTGTCCCCTCCATTGAAATGTTGCCCGAAAACACAGTGCCTGTAATGGTCGATCCGAATGGGGTTTCACTGACGCATTTTCGCCCACATGTTTTAGTAGATGCGCGTATGAAAAAGCGCAATGTGGATTGCGATTGCGGTATGGCTGAATTTGTTGTCGGTCTAGGTCCTGGGTTTAGGGTTGGTGAGAATTGTCATGCTGTGGTGGAGACTCAGCGTGGACATACCCTAGGGAGGGTGTATTGGAATGGTGGCGATGCAGCTCTTCCCGATACTGGTGTGGCTACTGTAGTGTCGGGCTACGGGGATGAGCGGGTTCTGCGGTCTCCCTGCGTTGGTGTACTGGAAAGCAAGTTTGATATTGGTGATTGGCTACCAGAGGGACAAGCTGCAGCTAGTGTAAATGGAAGGGATATCGCTGCTCCTTTTGCTGGTCTGTTGCGTGGGTTGATGCATTCTGGTTTGACCGTGTCTGCTAATGAGAAAGTCGGCGATATTGATCCTCGCGAGGTTAGGCAGAATTGTTTCACCATATCTGACAAGGCTTTAGCCATTGGTGGTGGCGTGCTCGAAGCTATATTTGTTTGGATGCGTCAACGTGGTTTTGTTGTGCAGTAATGCTTCTTTCTACTGGTTTTCGACTGCGTCCCGGCGAGGTATTCTCCGTCGTAGGGGGGGGAGGAAAAACAACTCTGATGTTTCGAATGGCAGAGGAGATTGTCGATGCTGGCATGCATGTGATTACCACTACAACCACACGGATATTCTCTTCGCAGATAGATCTTGCCCCATTTCATTTGGCCTTGGAAAACCCGGCTAAACTTTCTGCTGAACTGGGTGCGCTGCTAGAGTGCCATTCGCATATTCTCATTACAAAGCCACCTGAATCGGAGTTGGGTAAAACGCTCGGCATTGCGTCTGAACATGTAAATGAGATTAGGGACACCATTGGCATTTCGAACTTGAGTATTTTGGTCGAAGCTGATGGTTCGCGCATGCGCCCTTTTAAAGGTCCGGCTGTGCATGAGCCAGTGATACCTAGTTGCACTACACTTGTCGCTCCAATTGTCGGTGCGGATATTTTTGGACAGCCTCTGGATGAGGTTAATGTACATCGAGCCCATGTTGTGTCGGATTTGCTTGGAGTGCGAATGGGTGATTTGGTGAATCCGGACCTGGTTGCTAGGTTATTATTGCATCCGCAGGGCGGGGGGAAAGGCATTCCAGCTGGTGCACGTTTAGTTCCTTTTATAAACAAAGTTGAAACACATGATCGTCTTCGGGCGGCTCGAGATACTGCGCGAAAATTGCTTCGAGGAGGTGTGCATGAGGTGTTATTGGGTGCGACGACATCTGCTAATCCGGTGTGCGAACGTTGGGGACGAGTGGCAGTTATAATCTTGGCTGCCGGTGGGTCTACCCGCATGGCAGAATATGGAGAGATCAAACAATTGCTTCCTTGGGGAAGTGGCACATTGCTAACGCGTGCTGTTGATGTTGCTAATCAAAGCGATGCAGATCAAGTAGTCGTTGTCGTAGGGTGTCAGTCGAATCGCGTAGAGTCTGCAATAAAGGATAGGGAATTGACAATTGCACATAATTTGGATTGGCAATCTGGGCAGAGCGGATCAATTCGGGCTGGATTAGAAGTGCTGGGTGATGGTGTGAGCGGAGCAATTTTCTTGCTAGTTGACCAGCCCAATGTGAGCACCGAACTACTGAATGCTGTTATACGTTTGCACCGGGAGAGTGGCGCAGCTATGGTCGCGCCGCGAGCAGGAGGGAGGCGAGCTAACCCAGTTCTGTTTGACCGCGAACTTTGGCCAGAGATGTGTCGAGTTAGCGGTGACATTGGTGGTCGGGAAATGATTGATAATTATCCCGATAGGCTTGAGTTTGTTGATTGGGGAGAGGAGATTCTGGAAGAGATCAACACTCCCGAGGATTATGTTGGTCTCCGGGAGGCCAGTGCAGGAGATTAGTTCTCTGGTATTGCAGAGGTTGTAAAGTGATTGCGGGATGTTCTGGGCGTGATGAGAGTTTTCTTAGCAGTTGAAGTTGCACCGAGTGCGACCACTGGAATAACAAAACTACAACATCACCTTGAAGAGGCAATAGGCGGACGGAAAGTACGCTGGACAAGTCCTAATGATTTGCACATTACTCTGAAGTTCCTCGGTGATACTTCGGTGGCGCGGACTACGCAGCTGTTGCAGGGGCTTTCGCGCACTATAGGGACCGCAGAGCCGTTTATGTTGACAGCTTCAGGTTTAGGGTGTTTCCCAAATAGCCGCCGTCCGCGCTTGCTGTGGGTTGGAGTTGGGAAAGATATTGATGCCCTAGAAAGGTTGCAGCAAGGGATTGAGAGGTGTGCTGTGGACTTGGGATTTGCGCCGGCGCGCCGGCGTTTTCATGCACATCTGACTATTGGTAGAATCCGATCTCAATTGCGGCAGTCTCAAGTGCATTATTTATCTCAGTTGACAAGGGAGGTCGAGAGGCAGCGATGTGCGGAGTGGAGGGTGAAAGAACTGGTTGTTGTGGAAAGTAAGATATGTCCAGCTGGCGCGCAATACATTCGATGGGGTAGAATCCCACTTCTGGGCGACAGTTAGAACACATATTCTTGGTAAACATTGTGCGTATAGGCGATTGTTGGGAGCATAAGACTTGAATTCTCTCGAGTTGGCACATAGTGTGGTGAAGGTTGTTGAGGAAAAGATGGGTTCCTCTATCTTGTTGTTGGATTTAGTAAGAATATCTACACTGGCAGATTATTATGTGATTGTTACGGCGGGTGGTGAGCGTCATCTGAGGGCACTAGCACGTGCTGTAACAAATTTGGGGGAGTATAAGCGAAAGACAGGGATGCGAGATTTAGATCAGCAGGTGGAGAGCGGATGGGTTTTAGTTGATTTAGGTGAGGTTATTGTGCACTTGTTTGTTGGCCAACAGCGTGAAAAATTTGGGCTAGAGAAATTGTGGTCGAGTGGCAAAGTATTACTTCGTGTGCAATGAATTTGTCTGTATGTGTGATGATTAGAGAGCTTAATATAAAAGCTAGGAGTGACAGTCGTCAGAACCATGCTTGCTTGGGCCCCCAATCTGCAGGGGAAGTGTTGGAGGATATCAATTGTTTTCTTCGAACACCCAATTTTCGCCGATACGTTCCCAATTCACCAATTCTTCGGTTGTAAACCATAGTTCGACTTCAGTCTTGCCGTTTTGGGCGCTGTCTGATCCGTGGGTAAGGTTTCTACCAATGTCAACGCCGTAATCTCCCCGAATTGTGCCGGGCTCAGCCTCTGTAGGGTCAGTGGCTCCTAGCGTCTGGCGTACTACGGATACTGCTCTGTTGCCTTGCCAAGCTATGGCAACTACTGGAGCAGATGTGATGAATGCGATTAGGGTGTCGTAGAATGGCTTATCTTTATGTATTGAGTAATGCTTCTCCGCTAATGCAGGCGAGACCTGCACGAATTTCATTCCAATAATCCGCAGCCCGCGTTGTTCCAGGCGCTTGATAATGGCTCCGATTAATCCGCGTTGTACTCCATCTGGTTTAATTAATACTAACGTTTGTTCCAAGGGTGGCCTCCAGGGCAACGATTTGATAGATCTAGCGTCCGAGTGCTTGTCGGTAAAGTGGCAGTGCTTGTGCCAGGTCACCGGTTTTCATGTAGGCGTCTGCGAGAGTCTGAAGCATAAGCGGTGTTTGTTTTGTGTGTGGATTGTCTCGCTCTGCCTCTAGGTCTGCAATGACATGTTTGAGCTTCTTGTCTGATTTCACCAAAAATAGATAATGCCCAAGGGCGCCTTGCAGTTTTCCGTCCTTTGCGAGTGCGCGTGCTGTTTCTAGTGTTTGTTCGGCGGTGCTTGTGGTTATGTCTTGTATTTCCGGTGGTAACTGGTCATCAGTATTTGAGTCGTTAGAGTATCTAATATCAATTGCTTTTTCTCGAACTAGGTTGGGGTCCTCTTCAAATGTTTCGGGAACATGTTGTTGAGAGGCGCGGATAGTTTCTGGAGGATGCGAACTAACTGGTGGTGTTTGCGGAGGTTTGTAAACGTCAGGATGTGGTCTTGTGTTGGGCCCAGATGAGTTACTGCTCTTTGCAGGCGAGTTGCTTAGCCAGTCAAAATTATACGTTGTGCTCTGATGTAACGTTTGTTGTCTTACTCGGTGGCGTGCCCAATCAGGTAGATTTTCCTCCCCCTCGTTTTTTGTCGCATCAAATGGCGAACGTGGGCTAAAGAAGCGTCCGATACCCGTCTTTTTGGGAGTTGATGGTTTCCTGTTGGATAGTTCTTTGCTGGAATCAGATGCCATGGAATTAGTTTATCCTATTTTTCCCAATCTGGTGCAAAATGAAAGGGCTAAAAATCATGTAAGGAGCGTATGTGGGTTAACTGATTCCGAATGTCGGGTTCGGGATGGAGCGGCGGTCCTAGCGTGTCGATGGATGGTTCGCCAAGTAAAGCACGGAAGACATTCACGGCACTCTCAGAGAGTGCCGGCAAATCGTAACCACCCTCAAGAAAGAAGACTATCTGACCTGAGCAGAACTCGGATGCCAACTCCTGGAGAGCGGTGGAAATAACATGATAATCGCGTCCGGAATACTGCAAATTCGACAAGTTGTCACGCCAGTGGGCGTCAAAACCAGCGGATACCAAAATTAATTCAGGGCAAAAATGACGCACCGATGGAAAAATTAGGTCTGACAGAATTTGCTGCACTGCGCTTCCACCTGCGTAGGCGGGTATCGGGATATTCAGAGTGAACCCTTGTCCGGTGTTTATTCCCGTTTGATATGCCTGACCGCCGCCAGGGTATAGTCCTTCCTGGTGGATGGATACAAAGAGAACGCTGCTGTCGTCATAAAAAATTTCCTGTGTGCCATTGCCGTGGTGTACGTCGAAATCTAAAATCAGTATACGTTCTACTCCGCGCTTCTGGGCATGGCGGGCGGCGATAGCGATATTTGCCAGGAGGCAGAAACCCATCGCAGCTCCGGGAACAGCATGGTGTCCAGGTGGGCGTATGAGAGCGAACCCACTCTGAGCATTTTTGTCCAGTACTGTGTCAACCAAAGCAATTGAGGCGCCGGCTGCATGGAGCGCGCACTGTAAAGATGCGTGGGTAAAATACGTGGGTGCCGAGTCCAGGTAAGTGGGATTGGAATCCAGTCGTTCAATAAGCTCTTGGACGTAATCTGCCTGGTGCACCTCCGTAACTTGCTCTAATTTTGCAGCGGCGGGATTAGTGATTTCGGTCATACGCTCGAGTAATTTTGCGGATCGTAATGCTTCTACAATAGCAGGTACTCGCTCGTTATTTTCCGGATGGTTCGGGAAATTGTGTTTTAGAGAGGCTGCTGTGGTGAAGGCAACATTTGTAAGCATCGCATTATTTTACAGTGGGTGTTTGCTTGGTAAAAAGAAAGAAGCGCGGTGTCGTGAAACGCGCTTCTTTCTTTTTACCTTTTTGCAGGAACAAGTCTCTAGAAAAATGACAATAGCTGGCCCATCAGTCCGCCTACTCCAACGCTGGCGATTAGTCCGGCGAATACCACGGACACCATGCTCATTAATTTTATGAGGATATTAAGAGACGGTCCACTAGTATCTTTGAAGGGGTCGCCGACTGTATCGCCTACAACGGTGGCTTTGTGAACTTCTGATCCCTTTCCACCATGGGCACCTGCCTCTACCATTTTCTTTGCATTGTCCCAAGCTCCGCCGGCATTTGCCATCATCACGGCCATGACGAAACCGGTAGCCAAACCTCCTGAGAGTAAGCCTAGCACTCCTGCCACCCCAAAAAGCAGTCCAACCACAACCGGAATCGAGATTGCCAGGGCAGCAGGAGCAATCATTTCTTTTTGCGCACCCTTGGTTGATATTTCTACGCATCGTGCGTAGTCAGGCGTTGCGGTGCCATCCATGATGCCAGGAATCTCCTTGAATTGGCGGCGCACTTCTAATACCATATCACCTGCAGCTCGTCCGACTGCCGACATAGTCATCGCTGAAAAGAAGAAAACAGTCATTGCCCCTATGAATATGCCTATTAGTACTGCCGGATTTAGCAAAGTCACATCGTAATATGTCATGAAATCTTTCATAGTCATTGTTTCCACCGCTACGTCGACGCCTCGAATGGTCAGAGTCTCCAATCCGCGCAGATGTAGTAAGCTGAAACGTATTTCTTCTAGGTAGGCTGCCAATAGTGCTAGAGCAGTTAGAGCAGCGCTGCCAATAGCAAATCCTTTTCCGGTGGCGGCAGTGGTGTTACCGACTGCGTCTAACTCATCCGTACGCTTTCGTACTTCAGGCGACAAACCAGCCATTTCCGCATTTCCACCCGCATTGTCCGCAATTGGTCCGTAGGCATCTGTTGCGAGGGTAATACCTAGTGTAGAGAGCATGGCTACGGCTGCCAACCCAACTCCGTAAAGGCCCATCAGCGTGCTTTCTGCTCCGCCCGAAAAATAAAAGGCTATCGCAATACCGACGGAAATTGTTATAACTGGTATCGCAGTAGAGCGCATTCCAACTGCCAATCCCTGAATAATTACCGTGGCAGGACCGCTCTGGCCCTGTACAACGATGTCTTGTGTAGGTTGGAAGTCGTGAGAAGTGTAGTACTCTGTTGCTTTTCCTATAACTATACCGACGAGTAACCCGTTCAATATTGTAATCCACATCAACCAAGGTCTTTCTAGATCAAAGGCGAATACGAGTGGAAGTGCCACAATTGCAATACCTGCAGCTGAAACATTTATTCCTCGGTTAAGCGATCGCATCAATTCTTGCATGCCAGCATCTTCTTTTGTGCGCACTATGTAAATCCCGATCACAGAGAGGATTACCCCTACTGCGGCCAACACCATCGGCATTGCCAGATAATTTATTTGCTGTCCGATACTGGAAACCCCGTGACGTGTTATCACAGCGGCTACTCCTAGAGCTGCTGTGGCTAGGACCGACCCGGCATAGGATTCGTATAGGTCTGCACCCATTCCGGCTACATCCCCAACATTATCACCCACGTTGTCGGCAATGGTAGCCGGGTTGCGGGGGTCATCCTCTGGTATCCCTGCTTCGACTTTTCCTACTAAATCAGCCCCAACATCCGCAGCCTTGGTATAAATGCCTCCACCGACACGGGCGAAAAGCGCCTGGGTACTGGCTCCAAATCCGAAACTAAGCATGATAACGGTAATTTGCGGCAGGGGATTTACTGTGCCGAAGAAGTCTGGCGGGAAAATGTAATACAGTACTAGGAACCATACTGAAATGTCAAGAAGCGCGAATCCTACGACCACAAGTCCCATTACGGCTCCCGCACGGAACGCCACTTGCAACCCACTGTTTAGACTCTTACTAGCCGCATGCGTTGTGCGCGCGCTAGCGTTTGTGGCGGTTCGCATACCAAAATAGCCGCACAGGCCAGAGAAAAGGCCGCCGGTGAGGAATGCATATGGGACCACTTTGTTTTGGAGGTCAAACATTGACATGAGCAGAAAAAGCACGAAAAGTGCTGCAAAGGCAATACTCACCACCCGATATTGTCTTCGGAGGTATGCCATGGCACCCTCGCGGACTGCTTGCGCTATTTCGCGCATGCGTGGGGTGCCTTCGTCGTACGACATAACGGAGCGATAAAAAACATATGCGAATAGGAGAGCAATAAGTGAGCTAATGGGAGTGATCCACCATAAGGCCGGTACAGGCAAGCGCTCTACCTGCAAGACTGTTTCAGTAAGTACGGTGTTCATGACAAACTTTCCTCAATTACGTAAATGATGTGCGCGTCGGTCTTTTGCGGCGACAGCGCAAGCCGCTCAAACACAAAACACGCCCGAACGGCAATATATAGTGTACCTGTTCGGGCGATGAGTAGGAAGATTCTACTGAGTAGAAAAGAATGTGTCAAGTGATTAGAACAGAATGTATCAAGTCACCGTGTTTTGAGTCTTGACATCGGTGGCCTAATTGTTGTATAAAGCGCAAGGCGAAACATTCGAAGCCAATGACGGTAATGAAGTGCTCCTTTGGCACACAGCCTGCACTGATAGGTAGTGTGCTTTTCTTGTCTGGAGCGGAAGTTAGTCAGCGGGTTTTGGGTTTTTGTAGACTTGCCCTTATCCGTCCGTAATTATGGAGATATGGAGTAAATTGTAGACTTATGGCAAAGAACGGAAAGAATAGACGTACTACAAAGCGTAACACAAATGGCAGGAATGTTGAGCCCGCCAGTCTATCTGCAGCTGCAGTGCGATTGAGTGAAGAAGTGCCTGATGATTTGCAAGCGGAGATATTAGCTGCTGAGCGCGAGAATCCGCGTATTCAGAAATTACTCGAGCTTGGTCATAAGCGGGGTGTTGTCTCTGTTGATGACATTATCATGCTGTTCCCGGAAGCAGAGGAAGACATTGGAGTGTTAGACGAGGCGCATGCCGCCCTTCTGGGCGCCGGCATTGAAATTGTTGAGCACGCCATTGCCTCTGATGTCGATGGAGATGATGCTGATGATTTGATTACGCACGAGAAAGCGACCTTTAGGGGAAAAATCAGGACAATCAAGCGTCGCTCTAAAGCCTCCACAGCCAAAGATGCAGGAGTTTCGGCTATGGATGTGGATGACACTATTGGACTTTATTTGAAGGAAGTTGGTCGAGTTCCATTGCTCACCAAGGATGAAGAGGTGTGGCTGGCAAAGCGAATGGAGAAAGCCGAGAAGGCTCGCAAGCAACTAGAGTCCGGAAAACGAGTGTACCCGCGCCGTCGTAGGACGCTTGAAGGCACAATTGCGGATGGGCTTAATGCACGAGAGCATCTCGTTACTGCTAATTCGCGTCTTGTCATCAGTGTGGCAAAGAAATATATTGGGCGGGGCGTGCCATTTTTGGATTTGATACAAGAGGGAAACATTGGCCTTCTGCGCGCTGCGAAGAAATTCGATTATCATCGTGGGCACAAATTTAGTACTTATGCGACTTGGTGGATTCGGCAGGCTGTCACCCGTGCTATTGCTGATCAAGGTAGGACTATTCGTGTGCCTGTGCACATGGGTGACCAGATCAATAAACTATTGCGGGTATCACACGTGCTAACACAGCAACTGGGGCGGGATCCGACCACAGAAGAGCTTGCTGAGAATCTGGATGTACCGCCCAAGAAAGTGGAAGATATGATTCAGATTGCGCGTCGTCCTCTTTCTCTGGAAATGCCCACAGACGACTTGGAAGACTCGCTTCTTGGGGACTTTATTGAAGACGAGGACAGTCCGGCCCCGGCTGACGCTGTTACATACAATATGTTGCAAGGTCATATTGAGGAGGCGCTCACTGGTCTGCCGCCGCGTGAGGTACGGATTCTGCAACTTCGCTATGGTTTGCTAGACGGCGAATCTTACACTTTAGAGGAAGTTGGAAGAAAAATGGGTGTTACTCGTGAGAGGGTGCGGCAGATTGAGGCCCAGGCACTAGGTCGTCTACGTAACCCCGATCAGAAAAGAATCTTGGAGGGATTTCTAAGAGATTATTAGGTTCGGTCTCGACGTGGGGGTTCCATTCCGTCTGGTGCTTGTGACCCCCATATAGTGCCTTCAATTGCACGGGCGCCACGTCTGACAGCAGAGCGCATACGTGCAACTCGGTACAGTGCTTGTCGGCGAAATCTCCGTAATCCGGTCAGAGGGGGCTGAGGAGTGACGTCCCATGTCACTAGACTTGCCCCCCAAGTGAGTCCGCCACCGAAGGCTACCAGCACTAGGTTGTCGTTGGGACGTACTCGTCCTTCTGATACAGCCTCGCATAGTGCTATAGGTATAGATGCGGCAGATGTATTTCCGTAACGGTCTAGGTTTACAATAAACTTATCAATTGGCAATCGCAGGCCACGAGCCGCTGCTTCTATGATTCGTTTGTTGGCTTGGTGGGGCACAATTACGTCGATGTCTTCCATAGTGAGACCAGCAGCTGAAACTACATCTCGGCACGCGTCAGCCATAACACGGGTGGCAAAGCGGAAGACCTCTCGCCCGTTCATCTGTATGCAGTGCAGATTGTCGCGTATGGTGTCGTAGCTAGCAGGTATTGCGCTTCCTCCAGCGGGGACTTTAAGTAGGTCGCGTCCTGAGCCATCGGATCGGAGAACGGATGTGCGCACACCGCCGGGGTCGTAACTGCCCTGTAGTACAAATGCGCCAGCTCCGTCTCCGAATAGGACGCACGTTCCCCGGTCATCCCAGTTTACTATTTTTGACAGCGTCTCGGCTCCAATTACCAAAACTGTGTTCATTGTTGCGGCCTGTATAGCCTGAGATGCGATGCTCAAAGCGTAAACGAATCCGGTACAAGCAGCGGATATATCGAATGCTCCGGCATTTCGCGCCCCGAGGGCATCTTGTATTATTGAGGCTGTGGAGGGAAAGTGATGTTCTGGGGTGCAGGTTGCTACGATAATTAGATCAAGGTCATCGGGCGAAATGTTGGCAATGTCCAGAGCTTCACGGGCAGCGTCTGCGCCTAATGTCGCGGTAGTCTCCTCCGCATTAGCAATGAATCGTTGTGAAATACCAGTCCGCTCTACTATCCATTTGTCGTCAGTATCTACCATCTGCGCCAACTCACTATTGCTAAGGATGCGTTTCGGCACCGACGTACCCCATCCGCAAATGTGCGCGTAACGTCGGGATCCGTTCCCTGCGTTAGACATTTGGTGCGGGTGTTTCTTTGTTACGAACACTGGAGAGTATGATGGATGCGTTGTGCCCGCCAAATCCAAATGAGTTTGACAAAACTGTTTCCACGGAGACCGTACGGGACTTATTGGGAACGTAATCTAAGTCACATGCTGGATCTGGTTGGTCGTAATTGATAGTAGGTGGAATGATACCTTTTCGTATGGCCTGAACACCCATTATGGCTTCTAGTGCTCCAGCGCCACCCAGAAGATGTCCGTGCATCGATTTGGTTGATGAGATTGGTGTATGGTATGCGTAGTCGCCAAACACTTGTTTGATCGCTAAAGTCTCTGTTTTGTCGTTCAGTGATGTTGAAGTTCCATGGGCGTTAATGTAGTCAATTTGGCTTGGATCGATTCCGCTATTTTTGAGTGCGAGCTTCATGCAAAGAATCGCAGCAGCGCCATCACTTGCTGGTGCCGTGATGTGAAATGCGTCATTAGTAAGGCCGTATCCCAGTATCTCTGCGTGGATTGTGGCTCCACGGTTCAGGGCATGTGCTTCGGATTCCAGTATCAGAATAGCCGCACCTTCGCCGGCTACAAAACCATCTCTGTCGTGGTCGAAGGGACGACAGGCTGCTTCTGGGACATCGTTACGGGTCGATAATGCTCCCATGTTGCCAAAGGCAGCTATTGTAAGTGGTGTAATTGCAGCTTCCGCTCCTCCAGAAATAATCACATCGGCTGCTCCACGTCGTATGATTTCGGAGGCTTCTCCAATGGCGTTAGTGCTGCTAGCGCACGCGGATGTGATACATAAGTTCGGTCCTCGAGCACCGAAAATGATCGCCACCTGGCCGGATGCTGTGTCAGGGAGCATCATCGGAACCATGAAAGGGCTGACACGTCTCGGGCCTTTTTCTTGCAATGTATTGGCCTCGGAACCTAGCGTTTGTACTCCACCAATTCCTGTGCCGATAATTGCTCCCACTCGATCCCTGTTGTCATCGGTAATATTGAAGTTCGCATTGTTTAGTGCCTCTTCACTTGCGGAAACGGCAAATTGCACAAACCGATCCATTCGGCGCGCATCTCTTCTGCCAAAGCGGGCATCAGCATCGAAACTCTTTACCTCGGCTGCTATCTGTGCGCCATGGTCGGTGGGGTCAAAAAGTGAAATCCTTTTGACAGCGGATTGCCCTTTGATTGCTCGCTGCCAAGTGCTTTCTACGTCAAGACCCAGAGGGTTCACTGTGCCAATGCCGGTTACGAATACTCTATTTTTCACTTAACTTAAATTCTCCTCAGTTGATGGGGTACCGAAAGATCTTCATTAGC
>Ga0310344_10000183_pt1 | contig 52725 bp, 52 predicted proteins | sample HC15DNA20200_MG_FD_203801 | JGI IMG/M metagenome (GOLD analysis project Ga0310344, IMG submission 203801) | Marine microbial communities from station ALOHA, North Pacific Subtropical Gyre - HC15-DNA-20-200_MG | ecosystem: Environmental > Aquatic > Marine > Oceanic | place: Pacific Ocean: North... | reverse complement strand
TGTTTGCCAATCAGATTGTCAATTCTCCGACTGAGCTCAATGTTTCTGACTACACAAAACTAGCGGTCGAGTGCGAGGTGGCAGTGCGTTTGGGATCGGATGTTCCGGTCGAAGGTGCTCCCTATACCAGAGAAAGCATCACTCCTCATATCTCAGCACTGCTGACAGCATTCGAGATCATAGACATCCGACCGAGTGAAGCTCCTGACGATGCTGATCCAGCCATTTCATCAATCGTTGCGAATATTTCGAATGAAGGAGCAGTTCTGGGACGAGCGGTGGAGAATTGGCAGGAGATCGAATTAGCGACAGCTCGAGGAACAATGAGTATCAACGGTGATCAAGTTGGGGAAGGATTGGGCTCCGATGTGATGGGACATCCATTAGAGGCGCTGGTTTGGCTTGCTAATAGTTTGGCTACTAGAGGTGAAAGCATATTTGCCGACGCGATCGTGATCACAGGCAGCATTATTCCGCCAACGCCACTGAATCTTGGTGATAGTGCCATTATTTCTATTGAGGGCTTGGGTGATGCTCAGATCATTGTCGGCGGTAATTGAAGGGTTCAGCTGAAAATGCAGCGAACGCGATGGAGCAATTGGGCCGGGAATCAGGTCGCTGCTCCACTTCGGATACATCAGCCAAAAACCGAAGAAGAGCTGGTTTCTGTAGTACGTTATGCCGTCGATCATGGAGAGCGAGTGAAGGCGGTTGGCTCGGGCCACTCGTTTACTTCGATTGCTCTAACCGATGGGCATCTAATTGAACTCGATGATTACAACAGCATCCTCGAAGAGCCAACTGATCAAGAGCCTCTTGATTCAAGTGACGAGCCGACACGAGGAGCACCGTTTCTGCTGACAGTCCAATCAGGAATTCGTCTGGCGGATCTGAACTCGCAACTTTGGACTCTTGGCTATTCGATGACGAATTTAGGGGATGTTGCTTACCAGTCAATCTCTGGTGCGATCGCAACAGCGACACATGGCACCGGACGGGCCGTTGGAGGGCTCGCTACGCAGGTGCGTGCACTGCGTATAATCACTGGAGACGGTGATGTAGTCGAATGCTCACCAGATCAGAACGCTGACTTGTTCGATGCGGCACGAGTCGGGCTTGGCGCAGCTGGGTTAATCTCTACCGTTACGCTCGAAGTCGAGCGAGCGTTCAATCTGCGAGCCCAAGAGGTTCTTGTTCCGTTCGAGGATGTACTCGAAGATCTCGACCGATTTGTGCAGGAGAACGAACACTTCGAGTTCTTCTGGTTCCCAGGCTCAGAAACCGCATTGACGAAACGTAATAATCGAACTACTGATGAAATCACTTCACTTCCTCGGTGGCGAGAGTTCCTCACAGATGAAGTGATTGGGCATCGTTACACGGCACAGGCGATGCGGTTCCTGCGCGTTCCTGGGTTCCGAATTCAATTACGAAGTCTTCTAGAAGGTTCACGCGGTAACTATGTTGAACGTTCATACAAGGTTTTCAGCTCGGAACGGAAGATACCGTTTTACGAGATGGAGTATTTCATTCCGAGCGAGCACACGCGAGAGGCTCTCGAGCGCGTCCGTCGGTTCATCGACCGGAGTGGTTTTGACGTTGTGATGCCTATCGAGGTTCGATGGGTTGCTTCCGACAACATACCGATGAGTACAGCGAACGGACGTGCAACGACCTCGATCGCTGTACACATGCTGAAGCACCAAGAGTTTCACCCATACTTCGAAGGGATCGAAACGATCATGGCAGATTATTCAGGTCGGCCGCACTGGGGGAAAATACACTTTCAAACCCACCGTAGCCTTGAGCCCCTCTACCCTCAATGGGATGCATACCAGTTGGCGCGTGCTCGCCTCGATCCCCGTGGCACCTTCACTAATGAGTACACCGAACGGGTAATTGGCCCCGTTCGAAGTTGAACATGTTTGTCAACCTATTGCGGTCTAGATTGATACTTAGTGCTTGTCTTTGGGGACTTCGATGTTGAGGAAGCGCGCGGCATTCAGCCCCAGCATGTCAGCACGTTCCTGATCGCTAAGATCTCCCATAGTACGTTCTATGGCAGCGGCTGAATGAGGCCAAGTCCCTTCATGATGCGGGTAATCATTCGCCCACATGTAGTTCTTTGTCAGGCTCCATTCGCGAGCCAGTGCTAACCCAGGTGGATCTTCACCGAAACTGGCATAGAAATTCCTGCGGTAGTATTCGCTTGGCAACATGCTCATCTTCGGGAACGCGAACATATGATGTTTAGCATAAGCTTCATCCATAGCCGTCAACGCCCATGGAACCCAACCGATTCCAGCTTCAATCGTGGCAATGCGTAGGTTCGGGAAGCGGTCTAGTACGCCTGAACTGCAGAAGTTAGCTACGGGTTCCAGCGATTGACTCAGCGAATGAACGGCGTAGTTGATCACGGCTCCACCATTCCCTCGTGAGCCTCGAGGGTCTTTGCCCGTGGAGATATGTAGAGTGATCGGGAGGCCCACTTCCTCGATTGTTGACCAGAGTTCATCGAAATGCGGAAGGTTGTAGTTCAGTTCGCTGCCGTCACCAGAACCCCATACCGGGCGATTAGGTAGTGTCAGGCAACGGTATCCCATTTTTGCCGCCCGCTTGACTTCTTCGATCGCACCTTCAAGGTCACCCGGAGCAATTCCAGCAACAGGAACCATGCGTTCAGGGTGGGGACCGTATTGCTCCATCGCCCAATCGTTCCAAACGCGACACATCGCTTGCGAGAAAACAGGGTCCGGCGTTGCCCACATTGATAGGCCTTTGTTCGGGAAAGTCAGTTCAACATCGATGCCATCGAGATCCATATCACGCAGCCGCTCAGTGACTATATAACCGGCGTCATTACGATCTTTGTCTTCACCCTCAAGTTTGAGCTCTCGGATCTTCGTTGGGCGATGTCCCTCAGTGACTTGCCATTTGACGCCGTCCTTGTCCACTTCTTGCCGCGGGATACGGTGTCGGTATCTGGGCTCGATGCGCTTTGCCCAGAGGTCGGCTGGCTCTTGACCATGGCAATCAACCGAAACGATGAAGTATTTGTTTGGATCTTCTGGACGAGCAGTACGGGGCCAATGGTCGTGCCCGGGAGTTTCAGCGCGCCAGGCATTGGGATTCTTCTCTATGGTGACCATCAAGTCGCTCCTTGATCTAAATCAACTAATTAGGCGATGTGTTCGGCGAGCATGCTGAACGGTTGTTCACGTTCGAACGAAACAGCGGCAGCATTCACCTGTAGTGCTGTTATCGGTATGAGATCAGCATATTCAGGAGCTAACCCCTCGTTAGGCCAGCGGCGTAAACGTATTCCTGTAGCTTCGGCGGGGACATCATGGCGGGTTTGCGCACCACCACGTCCACTATGGAACCATTCACCTTCTGCACCCTTATCGCCGATGAGCCATGCACCTAACCAGAGCATGGCATCGCCATGTTCATTCGAAATGGACGGCCATTCTACGGTGAGCTGTGATGTCCCGTGCATAGCGTTCCCTCCGCATGACGCTACCCGATACCGGACAGTGGTTGCAATGATAAACACCTCCGTCGGCATGTTGCGGATGTCGGCATCAGTAAGTCGTCATGCTACGAAAGTCGACCCAAGTCTCAACTCAACCATGGAAGATTCTGGTTGACGTAACATGTCCAGCGGAAGCACTCTTCGCGAAAGATATTAGGTAAACGATAGGGCATCATGGATCAGCTTGAGCGCGTAGCAAATGTTATCGAGGCATACGACGGGCAAGGGGTGCATCGAACTGCGACGGATGTTGATGAACGTTCTGCTCAGTGGTTGGCGAATGAAGTCCGTGCTATCGGTCTCGAACCGGTGCTCGAGTCCTACGAAATCGAGCGTGTAGACCCTGAGAATTGCTACCTCGAGATCGACGGTCGCCGAATCGAGGGAGTTCCGCTGTTTGATTCAGCACACACTGAACCTGATGGTGTGTCTGGTCAGCTTGGTGTGATTGGAGACGATACCGAAATCGCTTTGATGGAGGTGGCTCATGGCTCGACTGATTGGGTTGAATTGCGGCGCATGGCAACACACCAAGCGCTAATCATCATTACAAGAGGTCATAGTCCTGGCCTCTCCTTACTAAATGCCTTCGACTTCAATGCACCTGTAGGGCCACCTGCCTTACAGATCAGTAGCACAGAGAGTGAGTGGTTACATGAGCAGGCAAAGACTGGAGCAAAGGTAAATGTGGTTGCCCATGTCTCGCGCAGTCATGCCACTGCCTACAACGTAACAGCGGAGTTAATCGGTAGAGACATAACGATGCCGCCTCTTGTCGTAAATACCCCGCGTAGTGGCTGGTGGGAGATAGCTGCAGAGCGAGGCGGTGGACTTGCATGTTGGCTTGAAGTGTTAAGGTCTCTTGTGAGCACTGATACTCAACGACCTGTCTTCTTCAGCGCTAATACCGGTCACGAACTCGGTTACTCAGGGATCGAAGCAGTTCTTGATGCACACCAGAACTTAGCCACGGATGCTACGTGGGTTCACTTCGGTGCAAATATTGGAGCGGCGTCCGGAACCGTTGGTCGGCTTCATGTTTCAACAGAGCGACTGCGAACTTTGGCTGAAGAGAAGTTAGAAGGTGTATCTCGGCCAGTTAGTTACGTAGGTGATGGATCACTAGCGCCAAGGACCGCGGCAGGTGGTGGAGAGATGACTATTGTCCATCGACGTGGTGGTCGTAAATACATGGCACTGACTAACAACAACGCCTACTTCCACATGAGAGAGGATCGCTATCCTCAGAACGTTAACATCGACGCCGTGGCTGAATTTGCTAACGCGTTTTCTTCAATCGCTCAGTCGTTGGCTAACCCTCAAGGCGAGGTTATCGATGGAATCACTGATTAGTGGTAATAGAATATCGAAGGAAGGGTCAGCATATGACTGAGTACATCCCGAGTCCCACCGAGTGGGTCCGCGAGCAGGTAGAGCTCTATGAGGGTTCCAATGGTGCGGAAGGAACGACACTCCGTGAGTCCGGATTACCGGTAATCATCGTTACCAATACCGGCAATAGGACCGGTGCGATTCGTAAAACTCCACTGATGCGGGTAAAGGACGGTGACAACTACGTCCTGATTGGTTCGCAAGGCGGTGCACCACAACACCCATCCTGGGTGCACAACCTGCGGGTAAATACTGACGTCGAGATCCGTGATCTTTCTGAAGTGACATTGATGCGTGTTCGTGAGGTTGATGATGATGATGAGAGAGCGCGTCTTTGGGCGATCTCTGTCGAAGCATACCCTCCATACGAAGAGTATCAGGCACGCACTAGTCGAAAGATTCCAGTGTTTTTAGCTGAGCCAAGTTAGTTACGCTAGAGTTTTCCGGCCAATCCCTGAAGTAGTTCTGTCGTACGTCTGAGGGAGGTGTCGATATTTTTACCCGTGGGGAAGACCATCGCTATGAGATCAGTGGTTCCGATGTCAGCGTAGTTGGCTAATTGCTCAGCCACTTCGTTCTCCGTGCCTACAGCTGCTATCTCCGACGGGTCGATATGCTCACCACGGTCCAGAATACGTCTGTAGTTTTCTAATTTGCCATAATTTTTGAAAGTTTCACTAGCTGTGGATAGTGCCTCCTCATGGTCATCACTGACAGCGATGGGGACTCCAACCACTACTCGAGGTTTTGGACGGTCAACATTCGAAGCGGCCTCGTTCAGGCGTGGTATCACGTGTTGCCGTAGTGCGGTGGGCCCAGCCATCCATGTGATTGTTCCGTCGGATACCTCACCTGCCACCTTAAGCATCAGGGGAGCGAGAGCGGATATCATGATTGGGTAAGGTCGAGATTCAACAAGACCAATCCGCGCTGTCATCTTGAAGTATTTGCCGTGGTAATCCACTTCACCTTCTGTGCTCAGCGCACGCAGGATCTCTACATATTCTCGGATGTGCTGAGCAGGGCGATCGTACTTTAGTCCGAGGCGTTCTATGCCAGGTTTGTGTGACGGGCCGATGCCGAGGATTAGTCGCTGGTTTATCGCCTGATTTACCGTCGCTGCTTGTTGAGCTAATACGTTCGGATGCCTCGTATACGTTGGGATTACTCCTGTTGCGAGCTCGATTCGCTCGGTCTCTTGCCCCGCGAGGGCAATCGTCGTGAGGACGTCAGTTTCACCTGTCTGAGCAAACCAATAGCTATCGAAACCTCCACGTTCAGCGAGCACGATGTCTCGGATCTGTTCGTGAACGGTCAAGTTTGTCGGGAGAGCTCCGACGAATAATCCTAGCTTCATATTATTCCCTTGCTATGCATCCGAGAATTGTTCGATGAGTTTTGCTTGACGGTCTAGGAGTGGCAGTACCTCCTCGCTTGGAGCCGCGGGTAGCATGAAAATGCAGCGTGTAGCACCGAGACCGGCCATTTGCTCAATAGCTTCTTCGTTTGGTTGTGTTCCGAATGCAGTGAACGGAATTGGGTCACGTCCTGCTTGTTCGGCCAATTGTTCCAATTCCTTTAGGCGGGTATCAAAGTTGTTCATCCGTCCAACGATTGGCATCCATTCGTCTGCATACCTAACGGCGCGTTGCAGTGCTCGTGGGCCGGCGTTGCCTAGCAAGATAGGAGGATGAGGTTGCTGTATCGGCTTTGGCCACTGCATCAATCGGTCGAAGTCGACGAAATCACCGTGATACTCAGCCTGTTGGTTTGTCCAGATCGCCTGCATTGCTTCGATTCGTTCGCGCATTAGTTTCCAGCGCGTTACTGGATGTGAACCGTGGTTCTCCATTTCTGGCCGATTCCAACCGGCGCCGACACCAAACAAAATCCGACCGCCAGATAGTTGATCGAGGCTCGCAACAGCTTTCGCAGTGTTGATCGGGTGTCGCTGTGGGATAAGTGCAACGCCAGACCCGACGTTAATCCGTTCGGTTGTTGCGACAGCTGCCCCCATAGCTACGAAGAGGTCGAGAGTTTCAGCGTATCGGTTTGGTAAGTCGCCTCCACCTGGGAATGGCGTGTGATCAACAGGTATATGACTGTGCTCAGGGAACCAGACAGATTCGAAACCGCGCTCCTCGGCATTTTTCGCGAGTTGCCCTGGGCTAATCGAATAATCAGTTGGAAAGAGGTGTGCTCCGAATTTCATAGGTGTTCCTTATGATTAGTAGTATCGCTGAAAGAGCAGAGGCATCGGTCAAGATGTTGCTCCAAGTGGTTTCTCGTCTGATACCCAAATTGTATTCGATGGGACAGTACCTTATTCGGCAAGGAAAGGCCTCTATGATGCCATAGCAACGGCGGTATTATCCTGCTTCTGACGTCCGCATCACTATGCTCCTGAATGTGTGGATCGCGTCGGATACAGAATCAACTGTGATCGACCAAGAGGCGTTACGGGAATAGGCTCCGAGAGAGCGGTATTAATGTCTTTGAAATGTGGTTCGACGAATCACATATTTGTAAATCGTTAGATGAGAGACTATCGACCTCTACCGTTGCTGTCATTTGGTAACGTGCAGGTCTGTTTGCATCGATAGGGTAACGGGTGAACGGTATCCGTGTTCTCGCCGATATGCAGCCGCAATAGAGTAATAAATGAGTCTAGAAGCTTGCTACCACGGAGGTAACTGGTGTCCTGGGGCACTGTAAAGATTCCGCCTCCACTCGAGCAATTCCAGGCAGAGCGAAGTTCTCAGTCAGGGAAATCTGCCAGAACACTGACCGATTATCTCCACTCGATTTTTGCCGGATTCGATTTCAAACCATTCCGCTGGTACATGGGCGCCATGATTTGGTGGAACGCAGCTATCAGTATGCAAATGCTCGTGCGTGGTTATCTCGCCTTCAATTTGACAGGAGATTTCCGAGCTCTCGGTGTTGTTGGATTGGGTTCTGCGGTGCCTATGTTGCTGCTCGCTCCATTCGGAGGCGTAATCGCTGATCGCACCTCTAAGCGCTTCGTGTTGCAGGTTGGACAGTTTTTCTCTGCGCTGCTGGCGTTGGCAATGGGACTTCTATTGTTCGCAAGCGCTTTGCAGTTCTGGCATCTCATCGCCGCTGCTTGCGTTCATGGATTGATGATGGCATTGGTGATGCCATCACGGCAGGCGTTCCTGCCTGAAGTTGTTGGACTTAAACGACTGATGAATGTGATTCCGTTGCAGAGTGCCGGTATGAACTTAATGCAGATCATGGCACCGACCGTCGGTGGATTCATGATCGATTGGATTGGAGCTGGGTATGTCTATGTCGTGATGGCCTTCATGTATTTGATGTCAGTGGTCATGCTTTTCCGAGTGAAGTCTCTATCGTTCGAAGAGCAAGAAGCTTCTCGCAAAGGTATGCCTTCTGCGGATGAGAAACCTATTGGTAACCGAGGTCGGCGCAGTGGATCTGCTGATGGCGCCTCTCATAGTACGTTGGCTGATTTAAGAAGTGGGATCGCATATATCTTCGCCGACCGCACGGTGTTAGTGATTCTCTCCTTTGCTTTTATCGGCTCGATGCTCGGAATGCCAATTCGAAATCTATTACCTGGCTACGCGTCTGAAGTCTTTGGAGACAGTGGTTCAACACTGGGCCTCTTACAAATGGGTATGGGGGTTGGTGCACTGTTTGGTGCACTGGCACTTGCTGGACTGAGGATCACACGTCGCCGCGGTCTCTTGTACGCAGCGAGTGCAATCGTAATCGGGTTAGCGATGCTGGGATTCTCTGCAACCAACATTTTTATTGTCGGTTGGCTTGGGTTGCTCCTGATTGGGATTGGATCGGCCGGTCGTCAATCACTCAGCGCTGTGCTGACTCAAGAATATGTACGGGATGAATTCCGAGGTCGAGTAATGGCGATATATATGATGCAGTTCAGTTCTATGTCTCTCGTAACATTCTTTATCAGTCTCTATATGGAGGCTGTTGATCCACAATTTGCAATCGGTTCTATTGGAGTCCTTCTCATCGCTGCGACATTGCTCTATCTGTTACTCGTTCCCAGATTTCGTCAAATTCGATAGAACAAATATTTGCTTCGCCGTTGTTGCGTCACAAGAATTCTTCTTGAGTTGCTGTTAGTCGAGCAATAACTCACGCAGTGTCTCTAAGGACTGAGCTGATACACCGTTCGAAGTCATCATGGCTTCGACGGATCCATATTTTGCTCGAACACCTTCCAGAAACCCGAGGATATGTTTCGCCGGTGTCTCCATCTGTGAGCGAGTATCTTCAAGAGTACCTTGCGGGCGACGGCCGATTGATTCCAGGTATTTGATTAGGGCTTCGATGCCATCGTTACTGCGCTCGTATTCGGCTCCGATGGAGTCATCATCGATGCCTAACAAGTCCATCACCAGAGCGACCAGAATGCCTGTCCGATCTTTACCCGCAGTACAGTTGATCAGTACCGGGTGCCGATCTTTTTCAGCTATTAACTCCACACCACGAGCGAAACGTAGTGCGCCGTTCCCTTTAAGGTAATGCAGGTAACGATCTGTACTGATCCCCGGTCCGTAGAGCTTGTTTTTCTCGGTGGTGAGATCCTCCATCGATATCTCCGCTGGGAAGATGGAAAGTGGAATAAGCGTTGCTGGTGGTTGACCAAGACTGAATCTGGATGCATTTAACACTTCATCTGGGTGCCGAAGGTCGATGACTGTTTTGATGCTGTCTGCAAACCAGTCACGGTCTGCTTTTGTCATCAGTTCCCAGGCGCCCGATCGATAGATTTGCTCGCTACGCATCCGGGTACCGGAGGTAGTTATATACCCATCGACGGCGCGCAAATTATGGAGTGCATCCATCTCAATCAGAAAGTTTGTCATCCGATAGTTCTCATTTCAGAAGTTCAGCACTAACAAGGTTCCCTGAAAGGTTCGATTACTTTTGGTAAAGCTTTAGCTCGGATGGACTGGTTCGTTAAAGAGGGAAGTGCGACCACCGTCGACCACCAGATCATGGCAATTCACGAATCGTCCTGCTTCACTCGCAAGGTACAGAGCAGCTTCCGCGATATCCACCGCCATTCCTGACATAGGTAGAGGCGTCGCATTCGCGAGATTGCCCTGTAGTTTTGACATTTTCCTTGCATTTTCTTCGGCGGTGAGTGTGTTTGCACGTTCAGACCCTCCCCAGAAAATCGGTGTCGCTATCGCACCAGGGGAGATCACATTGACACGAATACCGTGTGGTCCCAGCTCCACACCGGCTAGCTTTGAGTAATGTGTGACAGCTGCTTTGATAGCGGAATACAGTAGATCCCCTTGACGATATCTGAGTCCGGCGATACTTGAGTTGTTAATAATCGAGCCACCACCATTTGCCTTCATCGGTTCCACCGCGTAACGAATACCCAACATCACGCTTGATAGAAGTAAGTGCACCCCCTGCTCGATTTGTTCTTGAGAAATCGAGTCAAGTGTTGTTCGTACAGGGGCTCCTGCGTTGTTGAAAAGCACATCGAGGCGTCCAAAATGTTCGAGCGTCGCATCTACTGATGCCTTGATGTCTTCTTCCTGAGTCACATCAGCATGCACGTACGCTGCATTATCTCCCAACCGCTGCGCTATTGCTGAACCTTTGTCATTGGAGCGCCCGCTGATTACTACCTGTGCTCCCTCAAGCACAAATAATTCTGCTGTTGCTTCGCCGATTCCGCTGGTCCCGCCAGTGATCAGCGCAACCTTCCCCTTTAGTCGGTCACCCATCCTGAACCTCCAGCTCCGATTTGTCGTAAAGAAACACTGCACGGGTTTTACCCGCACTAATTTTGATGAAATATGGTTCGAAGAATTCTAGAACATTTCAAAACTCTTGGCTCCAAAAACAAATCAGAGATTGGTATGCACAATCATTTTCGGACCACATCGAGAAGAATTGAACGCTGCGGTCATTAAGAGGTCAACCGCCTAACTTTCGATAATGTTTATGAGATTTGGTGAGCTTACCGCATAGCGCTCCACGTTTTTCGGAATTGCGCTCGTTCGAATATGAACTACGGAGAACTACTCTGGTCGCTGAGTGCATGTTCAACTGAATGTTGGTTCTTAAGCTGTCTTATTTAAGTATTCTGTTTGGAGTTCGGATATCGAGTATTCAACAGTCGACTCGGTGCATCCTTCTGGTGGGCATGTTTCTCGTCAGGGCATTCGGAACGTCGCAATTATCGCCCATGTCGATCATGGAAAGACAACGCTGGTCGATGCCATGTTGCGTCAGTCTGGCCAGCTTGATGCGAGGCAAGAGCTCCCGGACCGAGTGATGGATTCGAACGATCTTGAACGTGAGAAAGGGATCACAATACTCGCGAAGAATACGGCCGTCCGAATCGGTGATGTGAAGATCAATATCATCGACACTCCCGGCCATGCGGATTTTGGCGGCGAAGTTGAGCGTGGGCTTACCATGGTAGATGGTGCACTCCTTCTCGTTGACGCGAGTGAAGGCCCATTGCCGCAGACTCGCTTTGTTCTTCGCAAGGCCCTTGAACGAGATCTTCCAATTGTCCTCGTGATTAACAAAATCGACCGTCCAGATGCACGAATTAGTGAGGTTATAGACGAGGTCTACGAATTATTTCTTGATCTCGAAGCGACCGATGATCAAATTGATTTTCCGATTGTGTATAGCGTAGCGCGCAATGGTGTTGCATCTCTCGATCCTGACAGTCGAGGTGATGATTTGCAGCCGCTGTTTGATCTATTACTCACACATATTCCCGCACCCACTTACGCACCCGATCATGATTTTCAGGCACTTGTGACTAACCTCGATTCGTCACCGTATCTCGGGCGTATTGCGCTATGTAGAGTTGTCAACGGGACGATCAGTCGTGGGGATCGGGTGTCGTGGTGCCGGCGAGACGGCACGATTGAGCAGGCTACTCTCAGTCAGCTTTACGTTACCGAGGCGCTCGAACGAGTTGAGGCCGAATCAGTTGGGCCAGGTGAGATCGTTGCGATCGCTGGAATTGCGGACATCACTATTGGCGAGACACTAGCCGGCGGTGACGTCCCTCATGCACTTCCTGCGATCACAATCGATGAGCCTAGTTTGTCGATGCTGGTTGGTATCAATACTTCACCTCTTTCAGGTCGTGAAGGTTCCTTGCTTACAGCTCGACTGCTCAAAGATCGTCTTGATGCTGAACTTGTTGGCAATGTGTCGATTCGTGTCGAAGACTCGGAACGCCCCGACGCTTGGATTGTGCAAGGTCGCGGAGAGCTTCAGCTTGCGATCTTGGTAGAAACTCTGCGTCGCGAAGGGTTTGAGCTAACTATCGGTCGTCCAGAAGTTGTCACACGTCAGATCAGTGATCGTCTTCACGAGCCGATTGAGGCACTCACGGTCGATGTTCCTGAAGATTACTTGGGTGTGGTCACCCAGCTTCTTGCAATGCGCAAAGGACGAATGGAACGGACTGTGAATCATGGGATCGGACGTATACGACTTGAATTCCTTGTTCCGACGCGTGGCTTGATTGGCTTCCATACAGAGTTTCTTACCGAGACGCATGGAACAGGTATAGCTCATCACGTGTTTCACGGATACGAACCTTGGTACGGGCAGTTCAAGGAACGTGCGAACGGAAGCTTGATCGCAGATCGTCGTGGTCTAAGTACTACTTATGCCCTCATGAATCTCCAGGAACGAGGCGTCATGTTTGTCGGTCCTGGGGTAGAGGTATATGAAGGGATGATCATCGGGGAGAACTCGAGGTCGGGTGATATGGAAGTAAACCCGACCCGGGAGAAAAAACAGACCAACATGCGAGCCGCATCTGCAGATCAGACGGAAAAACTGGTCCCCGCTCGGCCTCTTTCACTCGAACTTGCGCTCGAATTGCTTCGTGATGATGAATGTCTGGAGGTTACGCCACAATCCATTCGGCCTCGCAAAGTCATCCTTGATTCGAATAAACGTGCTCGTTCAAAGTCAAAGATTGAATGATTTGCGTCTGTCTCCTCGATCACGGCTAGATCAAAGTTAACGCTCTATGAACCGTCATCAAGATTTTTTTTAGGATGACCAATCCGTTGATCAAGGAAAGAAGAACGGAACTGTACGGCCCAGCGTCCGTCGATCTCTGTAAAGATCCAGAGCGTGTCGAAACCGTTGTACTCAGTACCGTCAGCATGCTGGCGCGATTGCCGTATAGCGAGATGTACCTTTTGCGGTGCTTCTTGAATGGCTGTAATAGAAAGTGTAGCTGTGTGGTCCCAGCCTTCAGCTTGTAGTCGTTTGGTTGTGTTGTCTTCTTGCTCACGAAAGTCGTTAGCTGTCTCCCACACTTGAAATGAGTTGTCTCCTGCTAGGCGGCGATGTGGGAAGTGCATGTTTGCAATTTGCGCATCGGTATCACGGGAATTGAAGGCATCGTTCCAGCGCTGGAATGATGCCTTCGCCTCGGTTACTGGGTCAGTCACAGGTCCACCTCTGCGGCTATTGATTATTCGGAAGGTTATCCTGCCGCTACACCTTCCACTCGTATGATGCCATCGTCTACCAGTGTTTTGTAGTTATTTCCGAGTCCGATTTCCTCGAGAATCTCGCGCGCGTCTGAACCGGGTGTTGGTGCCGGTCGACCGGGTATCAATGTGGTACGTGAAAGACGTGCAGCCGGTCCTGTTGTAGTGACTGGACCCCGGTCCATGTGTTCGCGGGTAACGCTGAGACCATGTTCGACCACCCACGGATCAAGCATCAGCTCGCGAGGATTGTCGATCACGCGGTGTGCACCAGCGCCAGCAGCGACGAGTTTCGCTACCCATTCATCAACGGTACCGGTCGCGATTACCGCTTCGAGCGCTTCAGCTAGCTCATCACCTTCGAGACTCGCAATGTTTGCGATCCTTGCATTTTCGCAGAGCTGTTCGATGTCCTGATACCGCGCACCTAGGAACAGCCAGCCGTCGTTTGCTTTGTAGGCGCGGTGTAAAGGCCCATCACCTAGCATTGTTTGCCCACTAGTTTCATCCCAGAGGTGGCCTTTGTAGTCAGTCATGAACTGCGTCTGAAGTGAGACTCCGGTGTAGGCGAGAGAAGTGTTAATGTGCTGTCCCTCGCCTGTGCGATCTCGGTGGTAGAGCGCAAGTGCTACTCCATATGCACCCATGAATCCTGTTCCGTAGTCGTTGATCGCATTGGTCTGCAGTGCTGGTGGTCCATCCCCTCCAAAACGAACTTGCATCCCAGTTGCCGCCTGCGCTAACTGCTCATGTCCAGGGCGGTTTGCCCATGGCCCTTCATGTCCATACGAATTAAGTGAGGCATATATAATTTCCTGCTTCCGTTTGCGGACATCTTCGTATCCGATACCAAGTCGATCAGTCACGCCAGCTCGGTAATTCTCGACGATCACGTCGACGCTATCGACGAGTTGCCAGAAAATTTCGAGTCCTTCAGTCGACTTGAGGTCGAGCAGAATACTGCGCTTGCCTCGACTGACATCCGTGAAAAAAATGACTGAGTCACTGCGGTAAGGTGCATCAATTTTGATGACGTCTGCTCCGTATTCGGCCAGAGTTCTTCCCGCAGTAGGACCGGCAAGGATGATGCACAAGTCGAGTACCCGCACCCCTTCGAGTGCACGCGGTAACTTTTGATTTTCTGTAGTGAGTAATCTGTCTGAGGAATGTTCGATCTCTTCGAGAAGTGCTTTCCGGTCGGCATCAAGTGCATGCCGCGATTTGATTTCACCCGGAGTCATGGACATTCGTACGTTAAGACCTGGTTGCGATGTGAGACCCAATTCGTGATCGTTAACGTCGACGATCGCCTTTGAGGCGCGAGCGTGAGGGTGGTCGAGCCATTCCTTGCTCGTTCGGCAGACCGTCGCCTCAGAGCCGGCTTCGGCAATGAGTTCTTCCCATTCCTGTGCGGTTCGAGTTTTGAACAGGGAGATGAATCTCTTGTCTAATTCTTCTCGACGATCTTCTTCGAATAACCCTTCTTGCGGCCAATGACTGATGCCGGCTAATTCCATGAATTCGGGAACATTTTGGTTGCCGGCGTGGAATTGGATCCAGCGGTCGTCACTGCAAACATATTGTGTGGTGCGCAGTCCAGATAGATCTCGCATCGAAATAGGGTTTTGCCCTCGATATCCAAGAGCTCCGAACATGCTATCGAAAAGTGGTATTTCGATGGACTGCCCTTCGGCAGTTGATTGCGTGTCATTGCTAGAGGTGAGATTGGAAACAATCTGCCCATCTCGTTCGCGTACGACTAGCGCCATCCCGATAGCGGTAGCTGCTTGGAATGCGGCGTATGTCGAAGGTATCGGGACAGCGGTGTAGATGGGACGAAGACTATCCTCTATCGGATGCAACTCGGTATTGAGACCTATTTGCTGGCTATGACCACCACGATTGAAGGTGGCGGTTGATGCACCGACTACGCCCTCCCATGCAGGCATATCACGTCGTGGGTCATCTGAAGCAAAACCCGGCAATGAAGCATATAAGAGGTGCGGATGTGCCGTAGTGATTTCGGTTGATCCAAGTCCGAGTCGATCCATCACCCCAGGGCGAAAGTTTTCGATTACGACATCAGCTGTAGCGATGAGTGCTCGTGCTGTTTCAAGATCATTGATCGATTTGAGGTCGAGCAGAATACTGCGCTTGCCTCGATTCCATGTTGCATTCCCAGGCGTATCCCACATTGGTCCGCTAGGTGGGTCGACCTTAATGACCTCAGCTCCTTGGTCTGCTAGCAGCATCCCTGTCATCGGACCTGCGATGTACTGCCCGAAGTCGATTACACGTATGCCGTTAAGAGCGCCCATTCTTCCCCCATTCGGAACGCTGAAGTGAGTAGCGTACCTGTATTTTCTTGGTCGCCGTCACTTTTGGATGACATCAATAGAGGTGTCTTGGTTATTTCTCGCCAGATAGATGCCATGCGGTCTCTGTTTTCAATGACTATTCCTAGCCAGTGATTTTGATCTGCAAGTTAGATGCTGCCGTTCTAGGCCGAAAATGAGTTTAGTTGGTTTGGCAAATCGGTGGGTAACCGAACTCTCTTTACCAACTGGTTGTGTTACTAAAGGTACCGTTGAGTTGCGATTGATGTGCCGTTGCATGGACGCCTAGAGGCACCGCGTCTAGGATCGCCGTTATCGAAAGCTATGCGTAATGAGAAATCTTGTTACGCCTTCGGGAAGTGTATGCCGCATGACGTTCGTGATCACATCGCCCTGTATAGACACGCAGGATCAGTCCTGCGTCGACGCATGCCCAGTTGATTGTATTCATTTTGAGGAGGGGAGCGATCGGCTTCTCTACATCAATCCGATTGAATGCATAGATTGTGGTGCTTGCCAGCCGGCCTGCCCTGTGGACGCTATTTTCCCTGATGGTGACGTCCCTGATGCTGAGGCGAAGTTTATTGAGATCAATGAACTTTGGTTTGAAGATCCGGCAGCTGCACGTGCTCGTGTTAGTGGTGATGACTCTGCGCCTAGTGCAGCGGAATCTCCTGCAGCGGAATCTCCTGCAGCGGAATCTCCTGCAGCGGAAGCTCCTGCAGCGGAAGCTCCTGCAGCGGAAGCTCCTGCAGCGGAAGCTCCTGCAGAAAGTACAACGGATGGTGATGCGTCTGAATCGGAACTAGAACAAGAAGAGACTGATCCGTTCCGCCAAGTAGCAGGCACTGAGGGATTCCGATCGGCTGCAAGCGCATATCATCCGTCTCCTGTTGGTTTCGTTGCAGTGGCACTCTTTTCCGCGATTTTCTTCGCGATGTGGGTATTCCCGGGGCCAGCTGCGATCACCGTTGCCGATATATCAGTGGGCGCAACGGTATTTATTGGTGTGCCGATGGGTGTGGTTTTTGTTCTAATTTTTGTTGTGAGTCAATGGTCGGCATTGAGTCGATTCGCTGCAACGCGACCCCGCCGAACATCGAGTTGGCGCGAAGGTGACCTTGATTGGCGTCGTGGTGAGGAATCGCGGCGTGCTGAATTAACCAAGATCGTCAACCAGATTGCTCGTGATCGCTTCGCATTCCCGAACGAAGAGAATCCAGAGTTGCAGACCTATGTGAATCTGCCGGAGCCTCAAATGGCGATTCAGGTTCAGGGTGGGATCGAAAAACTCCTGCCAGACATAGTTGTGTTGGATAAACCTGGCGGCCGGCCGAAACTAATTGCTCAGGTAGAGTCGACGGAGACGCTGACTCGTGAACAAGCAGAGTACGTATGGGCTCGCCTTGAGACGCGCGATGCACCATTGTTGCTGTATGTCCCATCGGGAATGGCATCGACTGCGCGCGACTACGTGAAGGCAGCAGGTATCAAGAATGCTGAAATTCGAACGTGGCGTCGACTACCGCAAGGTATGAAGGTACTCGAACTTAACTAGTCGGCGCTCTCAGATGTTCATGTGAATTGTGAAGCATTCAATTAAGTTAGGTCGTTAATAGAACCTAGCTTACTGAACCATGAACTTACAATCTTAAGGTGCACGTCAGATATTGCGCTTAATCGTTGTCACAGGATCACATTCGATCTGACGTGGGATCCTGCATCTGGGAGAGGCATCTTCTGATGATAGAGGCGAGGATATTCCGTGGTGCGAGCTCGTCAACGGCATCGTCAACAAGGACGATGCCGTTCGTGGCAGCGTTCACTGCCCATTTCAGTAAGCCTGGATGCTCGTTGAGTTCAGTCTCGTAGCGCGCCTCGAAGGCGGTATCGTCTATATCACCTGCCCTCCATGCGTCGAGTAGCAACGTGCTTGGTGCTAACTCTCGATCCCATTGATCGATTGCGTCACGGGTTATCCCGGAAGGCCAGCGGCGAGATACTAGGTACCGGAAGTAAGGAACATCAGGTGGGTCATAGATCGAGCCAGTTTCAATTCGTGCGTCCTTCTCTTCGTTAGCCACATTTAGTCTCCGCTTGTAGCGATCATCGCGCCTGGTAGCCCAAGGTCAGGTGCTCCAACCAACGAGGCAAGTGCTGAAAGTTCTCCCATATGCACAAATAAATGAGCTGCGGTTTGTGCTACGTGGTACTCGATCTTTGTGTCTGCGAGGTCGAGTTTAGCGTTCTCTTGTATTCCTAATGGCACTGAATCGTGTTCCATATCTGCTGGAGTCATCATTTCGAGGTACGCGATCATTCTGTTGCTCACGCCTTCGAATATTTTGATTGCGTCTTCAAAGGATAGAGTTTTGTCCTTCGCAAGTTGTTCTTTGAACCATGGGTGGATTTCTTCGTCAGTAACAGTGCTGCGAAGGGTTTCCACGTCGCGTGTGATATGCAGCAGAGTCACTATTCCAGGGTTCAAGCGTCCGATGGCACCACCACGTCCAGGTGCAGGTAATGCATCAATGACTCGTGAAAACTCAGTGAGAGCGTCGATGAGCATATTGGCTGCGAGTGGTCGTTTAGACACAGTTGGAGTTTATCGATCTGTGCGATGAAATAAAGTGCACTCACCGATCTTGAGAGGATTAATTCGGCACTGGCGTTACGGATGGAAATTTATTTCAGCGTTCGATCGAGTGATACCGGCGCTGGAGCGAGCGTTGACCATGATTGTATCGATGCCCCAGTAGTGGAAATCTCTTAGGGGATAGAGCAGTCGATGAAGATTGCATTCCATCATGGGCCCATTGCTGTAGTAGCAGTACGGCTGCCGAACCAACCATGATTCCTATAATCAGTACGAAGAGCATCGTTTACCCCCTGCCACAGCGTTTCCCAAGTTCCTCTAATAAGAACATTTGTACGTTCCGAACAGATGTAAATGTAGAACAAATGTACTTACCGTGTCAACTGTGAATAGCTGGGCTAACTGGCCATTTGGATTCATAGGCTTGAGCTATGAGTAGTTGATAGAAGTCTAGATGCTAAGCAGGGTCAATTCTCTCCTGGCCTCCGAGGTAGGGACGCAGTGGCAAGGGAACTTCTACACTTCCATCATTAAGCTGGTATTGCTCGAGGATAGTTGCAAGCAATCTTGGTAGAGCGAATCCGCTTCCGTTCAATGTATGTAAGTACTCGATGTCGCCATCTTCGGTTCGGAAACGTAAGTTTGCTCGGCGAGCTTGGAAGTCCAAAAAATTCGAGACACTCGACACCTCGAGCCATTCCTGATCGCCTGGCGCCCAAGTCTCAATGTCATACGTCATTGCCGATGCAAAAGTTAGGTCACCGGTTGCCAAGCGCAATACGCGGTAGCTTAGCTTCAGCTCACGTAACAGTTTGAGTGCATCATCAAGTAGTTGATCGAGTGCTTCCCATGAGTCATCAGGGCGCTCAAAGCGAACCATTTCTACCTTGTCGAACTGGTAGAGACGCTTGACTCCGCGGGATGAGCTACCAGCACTGAACTGTTCGTTTCGGAAGCAAGGGCTGTAAGCCGCATGATGAATAGGCAAATCAGAACTTTCGAGAATCTCGTCCCGATACATATTTGTTACCGGCACTTCAGCAGTTGGAATCAGCCAGCGACCATTCGTGGTCTCGAACATCGTGTCTGCGAATTTCGGTAGCTGACCTGTACCTACTAGAGCATCTCGAGTGACCATAGCTGGCGGGTATACTTCTTGATAACCGCGCTTTCGATGCTGGTCTAGCATCCACGAGATCAAAGCTCGCTGTAATCGAGCACCGTCTCCCAATAGCATCGGCAGGTGTGCGCCTGATAGTTTTGCTGACCTCTTGAAATCGATAATTCCAAGAGTTTCTCCCAAATCCCAGTGCGGCTTCACCGATGCGGTGTCTTCAATAGCAGGCCATTCTGAGATTGGCACTGGTGGATCAATCCGCTGTTCCTCACCTGTCGCACCGTTGCCAATCAGCACAACAGTCGAGTTTTCTTCTACACCTAGAGGAACGTCTTCATGGAAGAGATTCGGTACTTCTAACAGTAGTTTGTTGAGCGCTGAGTCAAGATCTGTGAGGCGTTTTTCTAGGTCGTCGAGTTTGCTAGCAACGGAGCGCTGTTCATCGATCAACCGTTGACGCTCAGCGGAATCTTTAGCCGCGCCGATTAGTTTTCCGGCACGGTTTCGGTCAGCACGCATCGTTTCGACTTCAGTCAGTAGCGGGCTACGTTCTGCATCTAGTTCGATGATCTGTTCGATTGGTGCTTCAGTGTGGCGCTGATTCACGGCGTTTCGAACTTCGTCGGTGTGTTCACGAATTGTTTGTAGAGAGAGCACTACGGACCTCTATTCGGTTCGAGTGAACGCGATAAACGCTCAGCTTCGATCGCGGCGATACCCTGAAGCCGGACATCGTCGTTAGGAGTGAGTGATGCTCCGGATGCCTCATGCAGGAGTGGTGTCGCATTACGTAGTTCAGTTTCAGTTACCCAACACCATCCGTGTTCGTCTGACGGGAGATTTATTGCCTGTCCACTTACTGGTTTTGCGAAATATATGAAGTCTATATGTTGATGATGCTCGCTTAGTCCACCGTCGCCATTCGGTAGGTCATAGATACCAATATTCACAGGTGGTGGTAACTGGTCTGGCATTGCAAATGGGAATCGAGCGTTGCCATTCAAAATTTCGGCCCTGATACCGGTCTCTTCCATGATTTCCCGCAACACTGCCTCGATTGGATTTTCGTTAGTTTCGATATGGCCACCAGGAGGGAGCCAAGATTTGAGTCGATGCCAGTGGAGCGCGGTCCGCCCATCATGGGAAAGAAAACCCGTGACAGTGAAGTGGCGATTCATCGCGCGGAGCGTAGCAATGGACTCAAGTGACGGCAAAATGCTCCCACAGGACATAGATTCATATGCGTCAGGTGATTCCATGATTAAGCCATCGGTGATCGAATTCATCAATAGTATCGAGTACCGCGTGTGCTGCCGATTGAGGTTCAGGGACATATGTCGCTTGGCGAAGTTGCACGACTTGCATCCCAGCCGATGATGCGGAGCTGATGCCTGGTATCGAATCTTCGATGGCGATTGAGCATTCGACGTTAGCACCTAGCCGATTTGCAGCGTGTAAGTAGATGTCCGGAGCGGGTTTACCATGCTCTACGTCGTTGCGCGTAATGATTACGTCGAAGCGCTCGCGCAAGCCTGACGCTTGTAAAGTCGCCTCCGTCCAGTCGGGTTGAGTCATGGTGACCACAGCAATGGCAAGCCCCTGTGCAAGGGCAGCGTCGATCAAATCAGCGATACCGGGTAGTGGCTTGATTCCATTAGTTTCGAGTTCTGCAAGGAAGAGGTCTGACGACCGCTTTCGAACGATATCTTCAGGGATTTCATATGTTTTCTGGAGCCAGGAAGCGAGGTCTTTTGTTCCGATGAATCGTTCGTAGTCGCCTAGAGAAAGCTGCGCTGGTGAAACGAGTGCACAGGCTGTCGCGTAGTGAAGAGGTTCTGTATCTACCAGTACCCCATCCATATCGAAGACGACCGCTTCGAGCGACAAACATGGACCTGTGCGCATCAGGAAATCGGTTGTTTCGAATATTCATGCTCGATTATTTGTTTGAGATTCCAGATTGAGTCACGTAGTGCCTGAGTGCGTTGAGGTCGAAGCATGACCGCTTCGAGAACAGATCCGAGTAGTCCAAGTTGTGGTTCGAAAACAGCCTCAACAGTTAGATGGGTGTCCTGCCTGGTTTCGACATGGATAGTCCAGTTAAGCCCATCGATCTCTCCTTCTTCGTTTTCGCGTGTGAAGCTCACTTTGAAAGGGTCGTTCTCATCTAGATTGAGGTGGCCGGTCTCGGTGCGTCCAGTTAGAGAAAGTTCAAAGGCAAGCGATTGACCGCTGGCGTTGTAGTTACGAAAACGCTTGCTGAGCCATTCGGCATGCTCGGAAATTGCTAAGAGTCTTTCTCGGACAATTGTGTAGGGAGCATGGATATGAGTGTCCTCACGTATTTTGCTGAGATTTCGGTGACGAGTATCGGTAGGGGTGGTTACGAATTCCGACATGGATCAATCCTCATCTCCTTCGTTCAAAACGGAAGGACTGACCGTTTTATCGGCATCATTGGTTGAGTTAGGTGGAGTTCGGTCCGACGGTAGTGGAGTTGTTTCGTTAAGCTGCCCCCGCATTGCTGGGAATAACAGCACTTCTCGTATTGAAGGCTCGCCAGTGATTAGCTGCACTAATCTATCGATGCCAACACCGAGTCCACCAGCAGGCGGCATGCCGTGTTCTAGAGCAAGTAAGAAATCCTCATCAGCAATTTCTACTTCTTCGTCGCCAGAAGCTACTTTCTTAGCCTGTTCCTGCATTCGTTCGCGTTGGTCAATCGGGTCGTTCAGTTCCGAATATGCGTTTGCGATCTCGTAACCAAGCACAAAAAGTTCGAAGCGTTCCACGATTTCTGCATCGTCGTCTTTCCGTTTTGCTAATGGTGACAATGCTGTGGGGTAATCAAAGATAAAGGTGGGCTGAACAAACGTAGGTTCTACGAGGTTTGACATTAAGTTATCGAGCACGCTTGCCCACGATGCTCCGTCTGGTACTGGGACGCCATGCGCTTTCGATACCGCTATGATGTCTTCACGCTGAGGATGTTCGACATAGTCGATTCCTGTTTCTTTCAGGAGAGCTTCTCTATAGGTAGTTCGTTCCCAACCGTTTTCAAGGTCAACAACTGTACCGTCAGGTTGAACGATTTGTAACGTGCCGATTGTTTCGCGTGCGACGTATTGGATTAGGTCGCGGACCATTAGAGCGACATCCTCATAATCCGCATAAGACTCATATGACTCGAGTAGTGTGAACTCCGGATTGTGGTGGGTTGAGATTCCTTCGTTACGGAATACACGTCCAATCTCGAAGACTCGTTCTAAACCACCAACAAGTAGTCGCTTCAGGTGAAGTTCGAGTGAAATGCGAAGAGCAAGGTCACGGTTCAGTGCGTTATGGTGCGTCTCGAAAGGACGCGCTGCAGCTCCGCCAGCCTCTGTTTGGAGGACAGGAGTTTCGACTTCCAAGAAATCGTGTTGATAGTAAAACTCACGAATAGCGCGCAAAATTTTTGTTCGAGTCACGGCGATTTCACGGGATCGTTCATTCGCGATCAGATCTAGGTAGCGCTGTCGATATCGAAGTTCCACGTCGCTGAGTCCGTGCCATTTCTCTGGGAGCGGCCGTAATGATTTAGAAATTACGCGCCATGAGACGACAGTGAGGGTTACTTCACCCGTGCGTGTTCGAAACAGCATTCCTGATGTTTCAAGGAAATCACCTAGATCGATGAGCTTGAGATCGTCGAATGTGTCGCCGAGAACGTCGCGGCGGTAGTGGAGTTGGAGTTTTCCACTACCGTCACGAATATCGAGGAAAGCTGCTTTCCCCATGACACGCTGCCTGATCACACGTCCTACCACCGTTACGGTGATCGGATCGCTCGTTGTCTCATCAGGATCAGGTTCACCCGCCGCTTGGAAAGCAGCGATGGCCTCAGCCGTAGTATGTGTTCGCTCTACACGCGATGGATATGGATCGGCTTTGCGAAGCAATTGGTCACGCTTCTCAGACCGTAGGGTGATTAATTCGGCTTCAGTAGGCATCGTACGTCTACAGTACGAGTAAGAGAGGTAACGTGGCAGAGCCTTTGAAAGCTTCGATGTGCTATCGACCTTGTTGAGTTCGTCTCCTGGGTTTTTTCTGGATTGAAATCGTTATGCCCTTAATCAGGAAATGGCGGTAATGTGCATCTGTATTTCGCCCCCGGGAGTTTTCACCCTAATCTTATCGCCTCGCTTCTTTCCAACGAGCGCATTGCCCACGGGGGACTCGTAGCTAATGCGGCCTTCGGCTGGATTAGCCTCCGCGGGACCGACTAATAGATATTTCTGAGATTTACCGCCCTTGGTACGTTTTACTGACACAGTTGACCCGACACGAACCTCTTTTGATTTGTGAGCTGCCTTTTCGTCAATAACTTGTGCACGTTCAAGCATACGCTCGATTTCATTGATGCGACCTTCTAGGAACGCTTGCTGGTTCTTAGCATCTTCATATTGGCCGTCCAATTGATCGGGGCCCAGTTCCTGTGCTTCGCGGATCTCTTGAGCAACTTCTGGGCGGCGGATCGTCTCAAGTTCCTCGAGCTCAGCCTTTAACCGGCTGATACCTTCTTTTGTTAGCAATACTGATTCTTCGTTCATCGCCATAGTTTCCGAACCTAAACGCCCGGATCCGGGCGTTTAGGTTAACTTGAAAAAGTAATTTGGTTCGGTTAGCGACGCTCTTAATGTTGAACGGAGGCTAACCGGACGCCAAATCCTAGCCAATTAGTGCCTGATTCGGCAAGTTGATGCAGCACACACGTTCTCATCTAATCGTACTTACTTTTAAGGTGGATTCTTAGCGGTCATGCTTAATCAAATTTACGACGTCGGTTCTGTTCGGAGTCACGACAGCATGGATGTTAGTATCAACCATCACTTCGGCTAATTAGTGCCGCTCTTGCAGGAGCATCGCCACCATAGTGTCTTTCTCAAGTTCTCGGTTATTTGTAATCATCGGGCTCGTGATCATCACTGGCACCATCGGGGGATTGGTTGGCGGTTTGTTGATTTTGCAGTTTGATGACGATCCGGAAGTTTTCTCGGTCATCTCTCCTGCACCGACAACCACTGTCTCACCGGAAGTGGCTGCTCGAGAATCGCATAAGGCTATCGCTGCCGTTGTTCCTACAGTTGTGACCATAGTGACTGAATCAGCACCTATAACCAAAAGTGAAGAGGGATCTTTCGTGCGGCAGAACTTCGGTTCTGGGATTGTCGTTTCAAGTGATGGGCACATCCTCACAAATTTTCATGTTGTGGATGGTGCGGAGACGATCACGGTAGTACTCCAGAGTGGAGAACGTCGCTCTGCTAAGTTACTTGCAGATGATGCGCCATTCACGGACTTAGCAATCTTGATGACGGATACTAGTGGACTGATGCAGGCGTCGTTTGGTGACTCAAATCTGCTCGAACTCGGTGAACCTCTAGCTGCGATCTCGAGCGGACTTATCACGTTTGAGAATCAGGTTAAGATGGGAGTGTTTTCTGCTCGTCAAGATGCTTTCCCGCGCGATGGTGTACTACTCCTCGATATGTTGCAGACCGATGCCGCGGTGAATCATGGCGATTCGGGAGGCGCATTAGTCAATCTTCGAGGGGAAGTGGTCGGCCTGCTCACAACTGTCATTCGTGAGAGTGAAGGTCGTCGGATTGATGGCGTAACTTTGGCTCACTCTTCAAACTCGTTCCGTCCGTTTGTTGAAGCGGTCACTGCTACAGGCGTGAATCCTCGACCACGTATCGGGATCGAGCGATTGTGGTCACAGCATATTCCTCTAACACCCGAGAGCATGCCTGAAATCCAGACAGAGATAGGTATGTTAGATGAGTTAACTGTGTCGAGTGGAGCACTTATTGTGCAGGTAGCTCCGGATAGTCCGGCTGAGCGAGCAGGTATTCTTCAAGGTGATGTTGTGGTCGGCGTCGATGGAATTGCTGTCGACCTTGAGAGCCCTTTTGTCAACCTAGTTGCTATAGCAGGTATACCGTCTGAATTGGAGTTGTTTGTGGTACGAGGTAAAGAGCAGCTTGTTATCTCGGTCTTTCCTCAGTTGGTCGTGCCGTCATGACTTATCCCTTTGATCCTGAAGACCGAAGAAATTCAAATGAATTTTCGGAAGAAGAAGAGAATACGGGTGATGCGGGATCCGAGAGGATTGAAGCTGACGCAACTGAAAATGAGACCGAAGGATCGTTCGAACCACAAGAAATACCAGAGCTCGATGGGGACACTAATGATTCTAGTCGAGCCGTTGTTTTACCTCCGCTACCATCATCCCCTCGGCGTGCGTCAGGATCCGGTAACGAGGATGTATTTTCGAGAGAGCGATTAGACCCTCCAAAAGATCCATCGTCTTTACCGGAGTTACCTACTTTAGCGATCCCGTCCGGGACACCTTTCGCAGGTACGGCAAATGTTTCTCATGAGCGACTTAGAGCGCCAGTGATTTCGGATGATGATACACACGCCGCTATGCCGCCATCGTTTGCAGAATATGACGACTCAAGTGTGCTTCGAATTCTCGGGGCCATCGTACTACTTGGGATCGTGATTGCGGTTCTGATATTTTCGCCGATCAACATTCTCGGTCGTGATGATGGAGGTAGTGCTGGGCTATCAGTACAGGCTCGGAATGAGATGCCGATTGTTGACGACGGTTTGATCGCAGTTAGTCGTTTATACGATCTCAAGATGGATTCGACTCTTACTAACGAAAATCTCTGGACGTTGACAATTAAGCTCCGCGAAGTGGAGGAAGATAGACGGAACCTCGCGTTCTATACCTACACAGATGGTAGTTGGCTTCGATTAACGAACGCGCGATTAGTCAACAATGGTTCTGAGGCGGAGGCGCAGCTAGGAGATATTCCGGACAACGTAGCCGTCCTTCGGCGAGTAGCGTTTGACCGCTCTCTAGGGTTGATCGTGAAAGCAGGTACTGCTCCTGATATGGATGCACTTGTATCCGCACCGATTGTTGCAGTTGAAGCGGGAATTCTGAGTGTTAGTGATGATGGATCACCTAGTTTGGATGTCGTTGCCGATGCAGTTGATGCAGCGAGAGTCAGCGCTGACAGGGTATATCTTGGTTTTACCGTCGACCAGTCTGCAACCTCTTTGCTTGACCAAATCCTCTCGATGGAGTCGTCGACGACTGACCATGTTGGAGATCTTGTTGAAGCTGTTCGCAATAGTGACGCTGATGGGCTTTACTTAGCTTATCTTGACGTTGATCGGACACGGAGAGCCGATTTCACTCGATTCGTTACTGAACTCGCGATAGGGCTTGGCGAATTGAATCTTGGGATTGTTGTTGGAATCCCGTCTCCAGCAACAGCCGACACCGGAGCTTATGATTGGTCGGGCCTGCTGAGATCAGTTGATGGACTTTGGCTGAATCCACCGAATGACCCATCTTTTTACTATGAACAACTCGCCATCATTCTCGATGCACAGCAAGCATCAGGTGTTGATTTGGATGCAGTCTCGCTGGTAATTGATCGGATGTCCCACATTCGTGATTTGAACGGAGTAAGCACCATTACGCCTTACGATGCCCTTGGTCGAGCGGCACGATTCGATGCTGGAATCGACGAAGAGATCTCAGTCGGCGACCTTGTTTCACTCACGGCCATTAATCTTGCGAAAGACCTTGGAAATTCAGGGCTGCGCTGGGATCCTTCCTCTCGAACAGTGTCGTTTGTTTTCTCTGAGCGAGGTGGTCCACGCACGATTTGGATAGAGAACATTTTCTCGATGGCATTTCGACTTAATCTGGCTGAGAGGTACGACCTTGGTGGCGTAGTAATAGCAGACGCTCAGGCAGATGACACCTTGCCAGAGATATGGAACGCTCTAGTGACCTATCTTGGTGGCGAAACGGTCAGTGTTAAACGACCATATGGTCCTTACCTCACAACATGTTGGGAAGCATTGAGTGGTGTAATCGAAGGAGGGCCCGATAATTGTTGGACAAATGAGAATTCCAGTGGCATTGCGACTTGGCGTGCTCCGAGCACACCAGGGGTCTACGGTGTTCGTCTAGTGGTCTCTGATGGCGAAAAATTTCTCGGCAGAGAGCTTGCGCTTCAAGTTACTGAGCTGACAGCGACACCCGAACCGACGCCGACACCCGAACCGACGCCGACAGCGACACCCGAACCGACAGCGACACCCGAACCGATGCCGACAGCGACACCCGAACCGACGCCGACAGCGACACCCGAACCGACGCTGACAGCGACACCCGAACCGACGCCGACACCCGAGCCGACGCCGACAGCGACACCCGAACCGACGCCGACACCCGAACCGACGCCGACAGCGACACCCGAACCGACGCCGACAGCGACACCCGAACCGACGCCGACACCCGAACCGACGCCGACACCCGAACCGACGCCGACAGCCACACCCGAACCGACAGCGACACCCGAACCGACGCCGACAGCGACACCCGAACCGACGCCGACACCCGAACCGACGCCGACAGCCACACCCGAACCGACACCAACACCGGGTGGCCCACCAGGACCAGCTGGCAATGAGTAAAGAGTGTCTGTGTCTCTTCGGGTGATTGCTGGCAGCGCACGTGGTCGTGAGTTGCGACATCCAAGAAGTGCTACCCGCCCGACCTCATCACGTCTTAAGGAGGCACTGTTTTCAATGCTAGATGCGGCTGCATTATTACGGTCACCTGCGATCGATTTGTATGCAGGTAGCGGCGCACTCGGCATTGAGGCTCTTTCTCGAGGAGTACAGCGATGCACGTTTGTCGAAGCAAATGGAGAAAACTGTAAAGTGATCGCTGGAAACTTGGAGCGTGTAGCAGTTACAGGTGGCACGGTGATGTGTGGGCGTGTTGGACATTGGCGTCCGGAAGAAGGGGAAAGGTATGCGCTTGTACTAGCTGATCCACCATATGATGATTTTGATTCATGGACAGAGATCGCGGCTAGTATTTCGGGCGCATTGACGACAGATGCAACAATTGCCATTGAACACCGGTCTGGACAGGGGCCGCCAGAAGAAGTTGCTGGTAGGAAGCTATGGCGGGATCGCAAACATGGTGATGGATCTGTGGCGATCTATCGTCCAACTCTGAGCGAGAGAGGATAAGTTATGACGGTCGCGATGTATCCGGGCCGATTTGATCCAGTTACGATCGGCCATCTTGATATCGTTAAGCGTGCATCGACTATCTTCGACAAGATCATTGTCGCAGTCGCAGAATCTCGATCGGCACTGTTCAGTACTGAAGAGCGGTGCGAATTGTTCAGAAATGCGATCATTGGGATCGAGAATGCTGAGGTGGTTACTTTTTCTGGCCTCACAGTTGATGAAGCAAAGAAGCATAATGCTACTGTCGTGGTCCGAGGTATGCGTGCTATTACTGATTTTACGAACGAATTTGATCAGGCATTGATGAATCGGAAGATGGCACCAGACATCGAATCTGTTTATCTCATGACCTCGGCCGAACATATGTTTTTGAGTGCCAGTCGCGTTCGTGAACTTGCGGGATTTGGTCGAGATGTTAGTGATTTGGTTCCTGTGGGTGTAAATCAGGCGATCGTCAAGAAATTGGCTGACCAGATCTAAATAAAACGATCGACGGAGCGCATGGAGGCGCTACCAACGCAGAGGGCAACGATGGATTTACTGCACTTGATTGACCGACTAGAGGAGATCGTAGCCGAGGCACAAAAAGTGCCGATCGGTAATCGTGTCATTATCGATAAGCGGCGCCTGCTCGACATTGTCGATCAGATGCGTGTTGCGGTACCTCAAGAGGTTCGTGATGCGCAGGAACTTGTCAATGATCGCGAACGAGTTCGTCGTGAGACGGAGGAAGAATCGCGACTGATGATAGCGAGCACTGAAGAAGAGGCAGCGCGGCTCGTCGATGAACATACTTTGACCGAGGCAGCTCGTGAACGATCTAGAGAGATCGTAGCGGAAGCGGAATCCAGTCTCGAAGATCGCATGCGTCAATCAAGCGAGGATATTCAAAAACGTATTGATGATTCTCGCCAGATTGCCAAGCAACAGATGCAATCGGCGGACGATTATGCACGTGAACTTCTTATACGCCTTGAGAGGCAGCTACAGGCGTTCATTGGATCGGTCCAATCGGGAGTCGAACAGCTTGAGCCCGAGAGAGAAATTCCGCCAGCGAAGTCAGACATCGAGGCACTTGCTTCTAGAACCTTAGATTCCGAAAAAAATCAAGGGAGATCGCTAGATGTTGACGATCGGATTGGCGAGAAATCTCATTCGGAAGAGTTGAATCTTGTCGACGAATCGTCAGATGATCAGATAAGTGGTGGTGGAGATGCAAGTCTTACTACGGACGAGATACCTATTTCTGAAGGGCAGCAAGTAGACAAGTCTAGTTCTGATGCGATCGACTCCATGAGCAGTCGAGTTGATTTGTCAGTGAATTCTGAGACTACGGACGGAGAATCGACACAGGAGACTGTCGAACTCGAAGATCTGCTTGGCCGAGCGCGCGAAGCTGCAGAAGCAGCTGCGCTAGAAGCTGGAATTGATAGTGAACTTAAAGTTGAGGATGCTAGTTTGATCGATGACTTTGCGAACCCGCCACTAGATGATGATCCATTGAATAATGGGGAAGAAACCAAGCAAGAGAACGAAGAACGCTAGCTAGGGCACAATACAGATCCAGCAGAGTGGAATTTAGTTCGCCTGTATTCTTACTTCACGACCACGTTGAGCATTCTACTAGGAACATAGATCACTCGAGATGGTTCCTTGCCTCCGAGGTGTTCTGCCCAGCGTGGTAGCGCTTTGGCTGCAGCGACCACCGTTGCTTCGTTTGCGTTGGCTGGTACCTGCACGTGATCTCGAACCTTACCGTTGATCTGTACTGGGATCTCAACTGTCTCTTCAGCTGCTACTTTCTCATCTGAATGCGGCCACGGTTGCTGATGAATTGAGTAAGGATGCTTTCGACGTTCCCACAATTCCTCCGAGATATGCGGGCAAAGTGGGGCGATCATCAGCAATAATGAGTCAATTGCTTCATCCCATGAAGTCGAGTCTAAGCCTCCAGTATCCAGAGCATGTTGCAAAGCGTTTGTCAGCTCCATGAGCGCCGAAATCATGGTGTTGAAAGACTTATCTTCAATGTTTGAAGTCACTCGAGCGATTGTTTGGTGGGTAGTACGGCGCAGTGTTCGAGCGTCAGAGTCCTCAGGTGCGTTGATGGAATCTATATCCCTGTTGGCCAAGTTCCATACCCGGTGCAGCCAACGTGAGATCCCGACAATGCCGTCAACGTCAAATGGGCCACCCTGATCCCATGGACCAAGGAACATGAGATATGCGCGGAATGTATCGGCACCCCAGCGTGAGATTTGCTCATCAGGAGGCACGACGTTTCCGCGCGACTTTGACATGCGTCTGCCATCTGGGCCAAGGATTTGGCCCTGACTGTAGTAGCTTGTGAAGGGCTCGTCACCGGGGACAAGGCCCATGTCACGAGCTGCCTTATAGAAGAAGCGTGCGTATAGGAGGTGCATCACTGCGTGCTCTGAGCCACCGGTGTATTCGTCAACAGGTAGCCACGCCTGCGCTGCATCCGAGGACACCGCAGCAGAATCATTGTGTGGGTCGCAGTAGCGCATGAAATACCAAGACGAACACATAAATGTGTCCAAAGTGTCAGTCTCGCGCCGCGATGGTTGATTGCAATTCGGACATGTTGTGTTGACGAATGCTTTGGACAATGCGAGAGGGGACTCGCCAGTTGGACGAAACTCGACATCATACGGGAGCTCAACGGGCAATTGGTTTGCGGGTACAGGCTGAATCCCGCAGTTGTCGCAGTAGATCATGGGAATCGGTGCTCCCCAGTAACGTTGTCGAGAGATCAGCCAGTCACGCAGTCGGTACTGTATGCGTGAGCCACCCCAGCCCTGCTCTTCCAGATACTGTGTAATGGAACCCTTTACTTCTTCGTTGCTTATTCCGTCGAAGTCACCTGAATTTACCAGTACGCCTGAATCGCTATACGCTTGGCTAAGTTCTTCAGATTCTCCTTCCTGTCCGACGATTACTTCTTGTATCGGGAGATTGAATTTTCTCGCGAACTCAAAGTCACGCTGGTCGTGTGCTGGCACTGCCATCACGGCCCCAGTTCCGTACGTTGCTAGAGCATAGTCAGCGATCCAGATTGGAATACGTTGGCCGTTTAATCGGTTAATGCAGTAGGCACCAGTAAATACGCCTGTTTTTTCTCGTTCGGTCGATTGTCTCTCAATTTCCGTTGCTTGCCGCGCCTGTTTTACATAGCTGTCGACCGTATCTTTCTGTGCCGCGGGAGTGATCTGTGCCACTAGCGGATGTTCGGGTGCCAGTACCATGAACGTCACACCGAACAGTGTGTCAGGGCGTGTCGTGAAGACACGGATCTCATCTGTACCGTCAGGAGCTGAGGTTTCGAGTGGGAAGCTTGCTTCAGCTCCCTCTGAACGGCCGATCCAATTGCGCTGCATGAGCTTGACATGAGGGACCCAGTCGAGATTTTCGCTATCGAGCAGTTCGTCTGCATACTCCGTGATCTTGAAGAACCATTGCGCAAGTTCACGCTGTTCTACTAGGGAGTCACAGCGTTCACAGCGTCCATTGAGAACCTGCTCGTTTGCCAGCACGGTGTTGTCCGTGGGACACCAGTTCACTGGAGCTTTTTTCCGTTCGGCTAAGCCATGCTCATACAGCTTCAGAAACCACCACTGGCTCCAGCGATAGTAGTCCGATAGGGACGAATTCATTTCGCGCGACCAATCAAACATCGCGCCCATCGCCTTCAGCTGGTCGCGCATGTGATTGACATTCCTATCGGTCCAGTCTTTTGGGTGGATGTCCCCCTTAATTGCGGCATTTTCTGCTGGAAGTCCAAACGCGTCGAAACCCATCGGGAAAAGCACGTTGTATCCGCTCATACGGTGGTATCGGGCTAGCGCGTCTGATGGTGTCATTGCGAACCAGTGGCCGACGTGAAGATCGCCGGATGGGTAGGGAAGCATGGTCAGCTGGTAGCGGTTTTCTTTTCCGTCAACATGATCAGGAGTGTGATAAAGACCGTCCGCTTCCCAGCGAGCTTGCCATTTTGTCTCGATTATCGCTGGGTTATATCGGTTGATATCGTCTAACTCAGTGTCAATGTTGGATTGTGCTTCAATGCTCATAACTGGCTTGCTCTCGTTGTGCGAGTGTGGATAGAGAATCGTCCGCAATTGGTCGGCGACGAACGGCGATGTTGCCTTTGTCACGTTGCCACGCTGGGCGAAATCTCAAATGCCGGTGATGCTTGTGTACCACCTTGCTATGAGTATCGGCACCTTCGCATTACGACGTCAACATCACCTCGTTGCCTTCATTGCCATTGTCTACGCGAGCCTCGCTTCGCCATCGCACTTCGGTTCTGAAGATCCTGAGAAAGGTACCGCTACTCATAGCAGTACGAGGATTACCGAGACTAGGAGTGGTACCCCGAGGCTCACCAGAACGAGTAATCGGCGAGCCTCGGTCAGGCGTTCCGCTGGTTCTGTCTTTTGTAGTGCACGCCGTCCTTGCCATACCGTTGTTACGAGATAGCAAACGAATAGGCTTGTGAGGATTGTGACTGGAATCAATCTTTCTCCGAAAAAGCTTCATCTAGAAGGTACAAGTAGTTCAGACGTTCGACTGTCGAGTGATTAGACTGCTTCACTAGTGCCTCATTAGACTGAATAGAAGTAGCAGCATCTAACGAATTTTATGAGGTTATGTCCATGACAAGTGATCAGCAGGCTGAGTTTGAGCGGATGCATGGTTATTACGTCTCACAGGGAGAACGGTACTCTTTTAGCGAACTCTGGCAGCGTGTAGTCAAGGCAAGAATTGAGCTGCTCGAATCATTCGCGAAGGTTAAGGATACTGACGCAGACTGGTCACCTTCAACTGAAGCTTGGAGTATCAGGGAAATAGTGCACCATGTTTTGAATAGTTCGAGAAACACTAGACAACTCGTGAGCGCGCTGTCAGTTGGCGAAACCGGTGACTCCTCACAAGTCGATCCGTTAAGGGCCGCTACCGATATTTCAATGGACGAGTTGCGTGACGAGTTGCGTGATGACGGCATTGAGTGGACCACAGTGATTCACCAACTCCCCCCGAGACCATCAATTGAACCGACTGCTCCACACAGCATGTTTGGTGAGCTTCACGCACGTGCTTGGTTTCTGTTTCAGAGGACACATGACCTTGACCACAAAGGCCAGATTGAGAGCGTGCTGACTGCTGATGCCTACCCAGAAAACCTGGATAACTCTGATAAGCCTAGGAATATGGAGGCTGGTGGGTGAAGCTGGCAGTAGGACTAGGGATCCATAACGAAGATTGGCCATCTGCCGAAATCTGGATTTCTGAAGTTGAGCGTCTTGGAATTGATAGTGCTTGGAGTGGAGAATCTTGGGGGTTTGATGCTTTCACTCCACTCGCTTTCGTAGCTGGTAAAACTTCACGTATCACACTTGGTTGCTCTATCGCACAGGTTGGTACTCGCTCACCGTCTGCTATCGCTATGACAGCTTTGTCGCTCGCTTCGATGACTGGTGACCGATTTGTGCTCGGCCTCGGTACGAGTGGACCGCAGGTGATCGAAGGTTGGCACGGTGTGTCATTCAACCCTCCTTACACTCGCCTGCGTGAGACAGTAGATATAGTGCGACTCGCTACTAGCGGAGAACGAGTCACGTACGAAGGAAAGGTTTATCAGCTCCCGATACCGGACGGAGAAGGTAGGGCGCTTCGCTCGGGTGCACCCTCGCACGATGTTCCGATTTATCTCGCTACTCTTGGGCCAAGAAGTTTGCGGATGACAGGTGAGCTTGCTGATGGTTGGATTGCATCCTCATTTATGCCTGAGCATGCTGATGTGTTTCTCAGCGAGATTCGTACTGGAGCCGAAGCGGTTGGTCGCAATTTTGAAGACATCGAACTTATGGCTGGCGGTGTAGTCCAATTTGGTGATGAACTCGATGCGTTGGTGGAGCCTCGGAAGCCGGGGTTTGCGTTCGAGATGGGTGCGATGGGTTCGCCTGAGAACAACTTTTACCGTGATGCTTACACCAGGCAGGGCTATGGCGATCTCGCTCAAGAGGTTTTGAAACTTTGGCTTGAGCGGAGACGCGACGAAGCGGCCGCATTGATACCGGATGAATTTGTTATAGCTTCGAATTTGCTTGGTACAGAAGAGCAGGTGAAAGAACGTATTCGTGTTTACCGTGACGCCGGGATCACGATTTTGCAGGTTTCTCCGAGTGGTGAGACGATGCAAGAACGCCTGAATACCCTTGGTCGCTTTGTTGATCTGTTCAACGCCGTCAATACCGAAGTGTCTGAGTAGAGTAATGTGAAGGCATGACCAATAGTTCAATAAGTATTGACGAGTTGATCAGGCGAGCATCTGTCGCTCAGTCCGTGGTGCATCAACTTACAGGATGGTCCAATGTTGCCGAACTTGCGCTTGATCTTGCTGGTTCCGAGGCAGTAGCTGTCACACCTTCGCTCTCTGCGAGTTGTCCTCAACTTACGTCCGCACTTGGCGATCGAATGTGTTCCCCTGATCCAAAAAATCCTTTTGAATCGATTGCTGATGCGGCGGTTGGAGTTGTCGAAGGTGCGTTGGCGGTCGCAGAGACCGGGTCGATTCTCCTAGCTCAGGATGATCCCTGTGATCGAGCTGTCTCGATGCTGTCGCGGATCGAGATTCAAGTTGTAAATCGGGATCGAATTGTCTCCTCTCTCGACGAAGTAGCTACTTGGATCGAGGCGAATGAAGGCTCTCTCTCACTTGCGACCCTAGTTACTGGTCCGTCGAGAACGGCTGATATCGAACGTTCGTTGACTATTGGTGTGCAGGGACCATCAGACTTGCACATGGTGATTCTAGGATGAGCATACCTGGTCCTTTTGCTGATCGTTATCGAGCTGCCCTTGATAACGAAACGTTGAGTCAAAATCTCCTAGAGTTTCAACGTTCATGGCGTGAAACACGTGATAAGCAGATCACGGATCTTGAGGAGATTGTGCAGACGGATGCTGACCAGCTGCGTCATGAACTTGCGGTAATGAAAGATCACGTGATCGAGGAATTATCGGAGCATGTCAAACAATTCCGCGTTGCAGCTGAAGCTACAGGAGCGATTGTTTTCGAGGCTGGCACAGCTGCTGAAGCGAATGACTACATCGCACGACTGTGCACGGAACGGGGAGCCGAGACTGTCGTCAAAGGGAAGTCGATGGTGACAGAAGAGCTCTTCCTTAACGAATATCTGGAATCCTTTGATATCAAGGTGCTCGAGACTGACCTCGGCGAATGGTTATTGCAGCTCGATAACGATCGTCCGAGCCACGTGGTAATGCCTGCGATCCACCGTCGGCGTCAGGAAGTTGCGAGGATTCTCGAGCACGAACTAGGCGTTCCATTTGACGATGATGATATCCCCGCGATGGTAAAGAGTGCCCGCACTGCTCTGCGTGAGGACTTTCTTTCCGCCGGTGTTGGTATCACAGGTGCGAATGCACTGATCGCTTCGACTGGAACGACACTGCTAGTTACCAACGAAGGCAATGGTGAGCTCAGTGCGAGCCTGCCAGAAATCCATGTAGTAGTTGCCGGGATCGAGAAAATTGTTCCTACTACTGCTGATGCAATGAAGCAGGTTCGACTACTTGCACGTTCTGCTACTGGCCAGCCTATCTCAACATATACGTCGTTTTTTACCGGACCAGTGCCCGGCCATGAGATGCATATCGTTCTTGTCGACAATGGACGACTCGCGATGGCCGAACAAGATTGGTCATCCAGTGCGCTGCGCTGTGTGAAGTGTGGTGCTTGTGCTAATGTTTGTCCCGCTTATCAAGTGGTTGGTGGTCATGCTTTTGGTCATGTCTACACAGGACCAATTGGCCTTGTGAATACCGCTTTCCACCATGAAATTGAAGCTGCTGCTGGACCGCAGTCTTTGTGTCTTTCCTGCGGTGCTTGCGAGACCGTCTGTCCAGTAGAAATTCCGCTTCCTGAACAGATTCTCGGAGTTCGTCGTCTCGTCGCTCAGGAAGTTGGCATTCCTCGTTGGCGGCGCTTAACGATGCGTCTATACACCTCGAGAAGGCTAGTTGCGTTAGGGACTCGATTAGCCGCGGTTGCCACGCTTCCATTTCGCAGCAAAAGCTTTACAAAAATCCCGTTCATTTCTCGCCGATTCGCTTCCTGGCGATCGATCCCGGCATTCCCACTTACGCCTGCTCGCTCGCGTTCCACACTCCGTTCATCAGGCGATGCGATTGCACACACAAAGGCAACTGGTCGTCGTGTGACGTTATTCATGCAGTGTGTGAGTGACCGGCTCGCGCCTGAAGTAGTGCTCGCTAGTGTTGACCTACTTCGGGCGGCAGGTTGTGAAGTTGACATTCCGTCTGATCAACACTGCTGTGGGTTACCCGCAATCGATTCTGGCGACGATGAGAACGGACGACGGATGGCAAGGCAAACCCTTGAAGTGCTGGCGGGTACTGATGATGTTGTGACGCCGTCTCCTAGCTGCGCGTTGGCTATGTTCCATGATTACGAACGACTTTTCGCAGATGAGCCGGTATGGCAGCAACGTGCTCGTGAACTCCGGGACCGCGTTCACGATCTAACCGGTTACCTGACAGGTCCTGCTCGCTTACCTGACGGGACACTTGCTCGCGGTGACACTCGACCTGTTGCCATTGATCATTTCTGTCAGAGCTCTAATGTGTTAGGGCGTGAAAGTATCCTCGACGATCTTATTAGAAGCTTGACTGGTGCTGATGTCGTACCACTTGCCGAGGCCGAAGTTTGCTGTGGTTTTGGTGGGTCAACGTCATTAGCTGCTACTGAACTCAGTGCAGGAGTACTCAAGCGGAAGCTTGACAATGTAGATGCATCTGGCGCGCAGGTGTTACTCACTGACAATCCGGGTTGCCTTCTCCATCTTAGAGGTGGTGCTGACGCGGCTTCTATTAACGTCGATGTGCTCCATTTCGCGGAATATCTAGCGGCACGTTTACCCGGGCGATAGTTAAATTCATAGGGAAGAGTGATGAATGTCAGTCGGAAATGATTACGCGAGCTAGTCGAGAAGCTCCAAATCAGACATGATTCGCGAAATGATGCTCCTCTGTAGATATATCTAGAAGGAAAAGGACCTTATTTATGAAAGTGACAACGGGATATGGCGAGGTCTGGTTAGGCGACATTAAGGAGCAAGTTCAGCGTGCTGAATCAATTGGTTTTGATGGCATAACTACAGGTGAGCTGAAACATAATTCGATTCTTGCACTCACACTCGCCGCCGAGCACACAGATCGAATGGAGTTGGCGACTGGTGTGACGATAGCGTTCCCAAGGTCACCCTTTGTGATGGCGCAAAGCGCTTGGGACTTACAAGAATTTAGCAAAGGTCGGATTAATCTCGGACTCGGTACCCAAGTTAAGGGTCATAATCTCCGCCGATTTGGTGGGACCTGGACATCGCCGGCAAAACGTATCGAGGAATACATCGGTATGATGCGTGCGGTTTGGCGATCATGGCAACATGGGGAACGTCCCGAATACGCTACCGATAACTATAATTATACCCTGATCACGCCGGCATTTAATCCTGGTCCGATTGATTATCCATATCCGAAGATTTCCTTAGCGAATGTAGGCCCACGTATGGCTGAAGCTGCTGGATTTTGTGCGGACGGGCTGCGTCCACACGGGTTCATGACAGAGAAATATTTACGCGAAACTGTGCTGCCGGGTGTTAAAAAAGGACTCGATAGGGCGGGGCGTTCGATGGAAGATATCGATATATCTGTTGGTGGATTTAACGCATTCGGTGAAGATGATAGTGAAGTCGAACAGGCTGTCGAGGCACTTCGTCGGCCGATCTCCTTTTACGGGTCCACGCGTTCTTATCATGGAGTCTTTCGCGCGCATGGTCTGGAATCGCTCGGTATGCAGCTTCACGAACTCTCCCAGAAAGGCCAATGGGACAAAATGTACGATGCTGTCAACTTTGAGGTAGCACTCGAGATGGCAAATGCGTGCACCTACGATGACCTTCCGAATTTTGCTCGAGATCACTTTGAATATGCGAACCGAATGAGTTTTGCGATGCCTGACGGTCGTAAACGCAAGGGGATGTACGGCGGGGATTCCAGTCGTGAGACGGCAGCGCCTGCCCCGAGTGAAGAGAGATTGCAGTGGCTAATCAAGGAATTGCACGAGATCTAGCGAGGGCATCACGTGAAAGTAGTAAGAGCACTCTGTTGAGGTCGACTATTTCGCTGTCACCTATCTCATTAACGGTGCATTTGAACTCATGAAATAATGTTGTCGCTACTGATTGACGGATATTCGTGTACTTTTTGCGATTAGAGAGACGATCGGGGAGATGACATGACGACAAATTGGCTGGATCTCACTGACGAATCGGCGGTTGAACCTGAACTACCGATCATTGATCCACACCATCATCTCTGGGAGCGGCAAGATGACGTTTATTTGTTAGACGAGCTACTTGCTGATGTTTCTGAGCACAATGTTCGTCAGACAGTTTTTATTGAATGTGGCTCGAAGTATCGTTTGGACGGTCCCGAGGAGCTGCGTGTTGTCGGTGAGACGGAGTTCGTTGAGCGAGTGGCGAATCAGAGTGCAGCTCGTGAAAAAGACGAAGTCCAAGCGTGTACCGGTATTGTCAGTACTGCGGACTTGACTCTGGGCGACAACGTTACGCCGGTTCTAGAGGCACATCTCGAAGCGAGTCCAGATAGATTTCGTGGTATTCGACATCGAGCAGCTTGGGATGCTTTTGACCGGCTAGCAGTGCACACTCCTTTGCCGCACTTGCTGCTCGACCGGAATTTCCGAGAAGGGTATGCACATCTGGAGCGATACGGTCTCAGTTTCGAAGGCTGGGTTTACCATCCGCAAATGGCCGAGATTACGGATCTTGCGCGTACGTTCCCAAACACCACGATCATACTGAATCACCTCGCTGGGCCGCTCGGTATTGGGCCCTATGCCGAACGACAAGACGAAATCTTTAATAGTTGGCGTCCGGCGCTGAGCGAATTGGCTAAATGCCAGAATGTGGTTGCGAAGGTGGGCGGGATCCAGATGCAGATTAATGGATTTGGCTGGGATGAGCGTAATCGGCCTCCGAATTCGGACGAACTATTGGAGTCAAATCGGCGCTGGTACGAGCATACGATTGATGTCTTTGGACCAGAGCGTTGCATGTTCGAGAGCAACTTTCCGGTCGATAGGCTGTCTTGCAGTTATACGGTGCTATGGAATCAGTTCAAGAAACTGACTTCCAGTTATTCTTCAAGTGAACGAGCAGCGATGTTTCACGACACAGCAATGCGGATATATCGCTTGGAGGAGATTTAGTCATCAGGTTCTAGTGCAGGTAAATCTTCAGCGACAGTAAAGTGCACATGCAATTCAGCGGTCGGAGTTTAATTGTCATTCCGTGATGAGCTTGAGCACTGTTCGGCTAGGTGGGTTGAAGCTGGATTGATTTCTCCTGATCAACGATCACAGATTTTGTCGTTCGAAGCAGTGCCGTCTGCAGTTCAATCTCGGTTAGTGTCAATTTTTGGACTGCTTGGTGCAATTTTCCTTGTCCTTGGTGTGCTCTTAGTGGTTTCTCAAAACTGGGGTGATATTCCGAGACTACCGAAACTCATTACTGGATTACTGGCGATGACACTGGCATTCTCCGTCGGATATTGGGTTAGCTTTGGCCGGCCACAAATGATCAGAATTGGGTCCTGTGTACTGTTGATTGGAACCGGAACGTTTTTCGCCAACCTAGCTTTGATCAGTCAGCAGTACAACATCGCAATCAACCCATCTCCGTTGATGCTTCCTGTAGTTTTGACAGCAGTACTTTTCGCTTATCTGCTTCGATCGCAGGCGTACATTCTTCTGGCCGCTGTGTCTTCAGTGTTTTGGCTAATTTTTGAAAGTCAAAATGCTGGGTCAGTTCTGGAGGCCCGAAACGGATTGGCACTGGTACTGGTTGCCGGTAGTGGTATTTGGTTATTAATCGCGAGTGAGGCAAATCGGCGAATGCAGTGGCAGTTATTCATCGAGCCATTACGGATTGTCGGGGCAGCTACGTTATTTTCAGCGATCTTCATGCTGGGTTTTTATCGACATTTCGATGTCGAAATTGGGCTTACGGTCTTCTCCGTCATAACGCTGCTAGTGATACCACTTTTCTTTATCGCAGCTAGTTTGTTAACGACTGTATTTAGGTGGGAAGTCTCGATGGGATGGCCTTCGATAACGGAAACTGTGCGTCGCCCGGTAGTAGCGACAGCCTTAACACTTGCTCTCATGTTGATTTGGTTGTTAATCGTAGCCGTGTTCCCTGAGGGAATAACGGATGGCGATGGCATATCCAGTGCCATCACCGATATCTATACGGTCGGATTCTGGATTCTAGCCCTCGCACTTACGGCAGATCTTATTTGGCTCGCTCTTATGTTGAGACGCCAATGGTGGATCAACATGGCATTTGTTTACCTTGGATTCTTCGTGCTAACACGGTATTTCGATCTATTTAGCGGTAATTTGCAGACTGCGGTCGTTTTCGCCGGTGCTGGTCTGTTACTTCTCACGCTAGCGCTGTTGCTTGAACGTGGTCGCAGGGCATTACGGGACGAAATGGTTCGAGATAGCGTCGCATGATCTGGATAAATCAGCATCGGAGACTCTTACTATTCAGCGCTATCGTTACTGTTCAAGTGCTGCTATTGGTCGCTATCGTTGCTCGAGAAGAGCAGCGTCTCACTGGGCTTGAGATAGTGCTTGAATCTCGGCCAGTCGATCCAAGAGACCCACTTCGTGGTGACTTTGTGATTCTTTCTTACAAGGCTGAGGATCTATCGAGTATCCCGATTCTGAATCATAAGGTGGGTGATCGGATCTATGTGGAGTTTGTTGATCACGGTCGATTCTGGGAGCCAGTTTCAGTATCTAGTGACCTATTGCATCGAATTGAATGGAGTGAAGGGCAAGCGTTTGTTCTGGCTTATGTTCAATCGGTATCACCGCTGCGTGTCAGCTACCCGGACCTGGGCACCTATTTTATTCCGCTAGGAACAGGCGAGCCACCGAAGCCGCCGGACGTGTTCGTGTCAATTTCTGATGATGGAGTTGCGCGAATTAAGCGATTGGAGATCGATGGTCTTAAATGGCCTGATTAATCTTGTTTTACTAGCGTAGTTCAACTGTACCCTTCGGCGTTAAGATCGTTGCGATCAATGCTGGCGAATCTCCGACCTCTATCACTAATTCGACGTTTATTGCGCAGAGGCTCCGGGCAATCGAAGAAGGATCAGGATGTTCTGCCCGTAGTGACACAAGCTCACACCCTCTTGGTGCGCTGGATGAGGGGTGTTCGGTTGTGCCCCAATCGATGAGAAATGGAATGAACCCGACTATGCCTTTGGTACCTAAGCCTCCGCCTCCGCCTGAGGTCAACCTCCATTCTAGTTGCACCCCGTCAGGGCGCTTACGACTCATCGTGTCCACGTCGCCTGGGTCATAGTTAAGGCTGCGGGCCGTTCGAACACTTTTTTCGATCTGTGGAGCCTTTACAGCCCATGTTCGTAGTAAGGATTGTTTTGGAAATCGTGATGCCGGTTGCTGAATTTCCTGATTTCGGTCGGGGCCTAGCACTTCTAGGTAGATTTCGTTGCCGAGCGCCAGTAGTGTGTTGCGCGTGCCCCGTCCGACATGGGCACCACCGCCCGCTGGGCGTATGCCAAACCGCTTTTCAAGTTCGTCGGTTGTTGCATCGACATTACTGGTGACGTAGACGAGGTGGTCGGCTTTCAGTGAGGGCATGGCGTCTCCTCATCAAGTACGGCAAGGGCCCTGGGTCGCTTGTCATTCGTGTGATGGGTAATGCCGATAGAGTAAGGGGTTTGATGGGAGTAGTCATTGCGGTAGCAGTAGGTGGAGCATTGGGTGCCGTTTCTAGGTATGCCCTTTCTGCTGGGGTATCTAGCATTCTAGATGTTCGTGGCGTCGGCACTTTTATTGTGAACGTGATTGGAGCTTTTGCGCTCGGAGCAATCATTGGTTTGACCGAGGAGCGATGGGAACTGTCTGAGCCTGTAAGGGCTGGAGTCACGATCGGTTTGCTCGGAGGGTTTACAACATTTTCAACATACATGTACGACGTTATCTATCATGCTGATGACGACCGCTGGATGACGAGTCTCGCTTTCCTCTCACTTACGATTGGTTTGGGTTTGGTGGCAATGATTGGTGGTCTTGCTGCCGGCCGGTCTGCTTAGTCCCATGCTAATCAGCCAGCAGTGATTGTTGGGGGTGAATAACATCTGTATTCCCACTTTTATTCATAGGATTGAGCAAGATACGCTGATGCCAATCACGAATCCGACTTGCGACCATCTGTTTTACAGATCAACAGGGAGAAGGCAGAGATGCTTAAATTCAAGCACTACACAGTAGCCGTTCATGACCTCGATCAGGCTGTGGCAGATCATCGAGCACGCTTCGGTATGGAACCGACCGGTGAGAAGGCTTACAACGGGATCGGAAAGTTCGATTTCGTCCCAATGGGCTATAGCGGTGAGACAATACTTCATCTATTACAGCCGCGTGATGGTGAAGAGAGTCCAATCGCGAAGTTAATGAGTGAGCGAGTAAATCCATTTAACACTCACGGTGAGGGAATGTATTTGATGGCCTTTGAGTGCGATGATGTGAACGAGTTCTGTGACCAAATCGAGGAAAACGGCGGAAAAGTTAACCGAGCACCTGGTTCAACAAATGCCTGGGTGCATCCCATAGCTTCGAATTTCGTATTAATGGAACTCTTTCAGAAGTAGCTTTGCGCGCGGCGATCGAAGCTGTCGCGTATTACTCTTGTGCGTGTGCACGAATCGGATTGCAATAAATTGCGTCTGACTAATCCGATCGAATCGGGGTTAAGAGATAGAACTGACGGCCGACCAGGCTACATACAAGTGTCGTGGTCGATGATTCCGTGGAGGATGTGATGACTATCGCAGAGGCGATCCCCGCAGCGACACTGCTGCAGGGATTAAAAGATGTAAATGTGAGCGATGTTGTAGCGGTTCCTGATACTCACCAACGTAGCCTAATTAATTTACTTAACCAGCAAGAGCACATTCGGTTCATTCAGGCTGCGACTGAAGATGAGGCAGTGGCCGTGGCCGCCGGGCTCATCATCGGTGGTCGCAAGCCTGTTGTTCAGATACAGCATGCCGGATTATATGCTTGCGTGAATCATTTACGAGGAATTGCCTCTGATGGTCACTTCCCGATGGTCTTTCTGATTGGTTTACTCGGACGCGATCCACATCGGGAACCTTCAGATCATGCTGGTTCGATGGTGATGCTTGCCGAGCCGTTACTGGACACGATGCAGGTGCCACGCTATCTCATGGACGCCCCGTCTGACGTAGGCATGATCGCGGAGGCATTCAGCATGGCCGAGGAGTGTCAAAGGCCTGCAGCATTGCTTATTGGCGTGACTACTAGCTAGCTGGAGGAACACGGATGAGCACAGCGAAAACACGAATCTCAGTTGCTTCAGCCGTCGAGACACTCGCTCGACGTCGAAACGAACAGGTTGTTGTGTCGACAATGACTGCGATGAGCCCTTGGTTGAAACGAGCTCAAACGGATCGTGATCTGATTTGTGTAGGTTTCATGGGCGGGGCGTCGACGTTGGGGCTGGGCGTCCAGCTCGCACGTCCAGATGTCCCGGTATGGATACTTGACGGCGATGGTTCGCTTGCGATGCAGCTCGGTTCCCTACTGACGATCGCGAACGCTTCACCTCGCCGCTTTCTCCATGTCGTTTTTCACAACGGTGTTTATGACACAAGTGGTGCGCAGCCCGTGCTCGCTGAGGGCAGTATGTCTTTTGCGGAGATGGCAAAAGGGGCAGGATATGCCGATACAGTTCGCTTCGATGATATTGAGTCGTTTGAGGTAGCGCTCGACGATCTCCTTGAAACGGATGGACCTGTACTAGTTGAGTTGATTACTGAACCTACTGGTGACTCCTTTAAGGATGTGAAACCTGGTACATCTTTGGATCAGGCTGAGGATGGACGTCCGATCGCCTCACCCCTTGCCGATGTTTGGCCGAAGGTTCAAGACAGTCTTGCGACGGGATAGTCGTTTCAGATGAGTATCCGTATAGGTTTTGGTCTCGCCAGCTGCCCTTTTGACACAGCCCGTGAACTGTGGCGCTGGGTTGATTTGCTAGAGCGAGGCGGTGTCGATTCGCTCTGGCAGACAGACCGTCTAATCTCGACAGATCCGATGCTGGAATCGATGAGCTTCATGGGAGCACTGGCAGGAGCAACGGAGAACCTTAAGTTTGGGACTAACGTTGTTGTGCTTCCGTTCCGAGATCCGCTTGTATTAGCTAAGCAATGTGCCACGATTGACTACCTGAGCAATGGTCGACTGCTCCCGGCGTTCGGGGTAGGGCGACAGACCTCTCCGGAATTCGGTAAGGCCGATCGTTCACCAGAAGGTCGGGGTTCTTGGACTAATGAAGTACTTCAGTTCTTCAGGCGAGTTTGGACTGAAGACTCGGTGACATTCGAAGGTGAATACATCAGCTATCGAGATGTGACGATCGAACCGAAACCCGTGCAAGTAGATCTACCGATCTGGATTGGTGGCTCGTCGGAAGCTGCAATTAATCGAACTGCGCGTTATGGCACGGGTTGGCTTGGTGGTCTTCAATCTCCTGTGCAGGTAGCTAACGTGATCGAAGCTGTTCGAAAGCGATCGACGGAGGTAGGTCGGCCGTTAGACGATGACCATTACGGTGCGGGTCTTAGTTATCGTTTTGGCTCATGGGATGATCCGATTGTTCAGCGGACGGCTGCTGGATTCGCACGCATATCCGATGCAGGTGATCCCCGAGAGATGATTGCTGTAGGTGACTCTGATGCGATCATCACGATGGTTCAGAAATATATAGCTGCCGGTGCGTCGAAGTTTGTGGCCCGTCCAATAGCGAACGATAGTTCCGAGGTATTTGAACAGACGGAACTTTTGATCGAAGAAGTTCTACCGACCATTCACTCAACCGACGTTGAGATTTCAACTTAGCGTCCGGTGGCTGTTAGGCAATAACACGGACCCAAAGGTCTGCTTGGTGTTCTGATGACTCAATTGCACCGTGGTTGGGCAGTCGCGGCAGTCGTTTTTATGACGTTCGCTCTCACTATTGGAATTACTCAGTATTCATTCGGCGTCTTTGTCACGGAACTTGAGTCCGATCTCGGATGGAATCGGGCGGAGTTGAATGGAACACTCACGCTGTTTGCTGCCGGTGGTTTACTCGCGCCCTTCGTCGGTCAATTAATCGACCGACATGGTGTCCGCCCGGTAATGATGTGCTCCTTCGGGCTACTTGCGTTTAGCAACCTTCTAAGACCATTCGTCGATGAGTTGTGGCAGTTCTACGCGTTGAGCCTTATCCAGTTTATGGCGGTTCCTGGGACGATAATGCTTCCTGCGGGCAAGCTCCTCGTAAATTGGTTTCCTGAAGCGCGAGGCCGAGCGATGGGTTTCGCGACAGTGGGTGCCAATGTAGGTGGTGCGACGTTTTCTGCATTGTCGGCTTTACTGATTTCAAGTGTCGGATGGCGAGCTACTTATGCAATCTATGGCCTACTCTTTGTCGTCGCTATTCCGGTCGTAGCGATTGTTATTCGTGAAGGTGGTCGAAGGAGAGACGGAGAGGCTACGTCGATTGTAGAGGAAGGATTAACTGCCCGTTCAGCACTGCGTACACGGACATTTTATGTGTTAGCGATCTCTCTCACGCTCGCGCAGCTCACATATCTTTCAGTACTAACTCAGATCGTTCCGCATTTCGAAAATGTTGGCTTCGACCGGGGTATGGCTGCGTTGGCTGTTGGCGCGATGGCTTTTTTTGGCGCAGTTGGCAAGATCACTTTTGGATGGCTGACAGAGTATGTTGCAAGTCGCTTCGTGTTGATGTTGAGTCTCGGGATGCAGGCGACAGGACTCGTAATTTTGGTGCTTGCTGGTGATGGAGCTCTTGTCTGGAGCTTTATTCCAATTTTCGGACTGGGATTTGGTGCACTCGGTGCGTTGATGACTTTACTGGTTCAAGAGACCTTCGGTGTTCGAGAATTCGCGACAATTTTTGGCCTGGTTAATTTCTTTACTCAGGGTGCGTCGATTGTAGGACCACCTTTGGTTGGTGCGTCTTTCGAGATAACTGGGTCCTATGGGATGGCGTTCACGGTCATCGCGACATTATTTTTGGTCGGTGCCGTACTCCTGATCTTCGCTCCACCACCCTGCACCGGAGTTGTGCCTAAAAAGTCTCTGAAGGTTCGTAAGGAGATCATTTGAGGTCAGACATTAACAACAAACTCGATCCGCGACGGTATCTTTTCTCGACACTGTAAACGCGCAAAAATGAAGTTTGGTGATTATGGCTAAGTCGCGCATTGAGCGGCGCAGGTAATATGAGCGATGCATCCTAGGAGCTACTCATGGAACCATCTGATCGGTTTGCTATAACTCTCGGTGAGGCGATTTATAGCTTGCGAGCGATTCGTCGCATCAAGCCTGATCCTATTCCGGACGACGATCTACTCGATGTTCTCGATGCTGCGCGTCAGGCCCCAAATGGTGGAAACTCACAGCCTTGGCATTTTCTAGCGATTAAGGACGAGCAACTTCGTCGACAATTCGGTGAACTGTACCGTGAAGCATGGTGGGCTAAACGGGCTGATCAAGGGATTCACGGACCGGATGATATCGATCCCACGAACCGAACGACATTATCAGCGATGAAGTTCGCTGACGAAATCGGTAGTGTCCCGGCGATTGTACTTGTTTGTGCTACGGAACAGGGAGCAGGCGCAATGGGATCCGTGATTCCTGCAGTGCAGAATATGCTTCTTGCGGCTCGCGCTCTTGGCGTAGGTGGGACGATTACAACGCTCCATCCGTCGGTTGACGACCGAGTCAAAGAGCTACTTGATATCCCCCAGGGGATCCAGATCGTCTATGCCATTCCGTTGGGTTATCCGAAGGGCAATTTCGGTCCAGTCACGCGCAAACCACTATCGGAGATCTGCTCCATCGATAACTGGGACAACAAGATTTCCTGACAATCGAGCGATGGCCACTACCTGAAGGGGCCAGGTACTAGAGCCACTGGCCCAAAAAGTCTTTTTGACTCGTTATCAGTGACGAGGGTTTTGATCACGTCGTATACCACTGCTTTTAGACCAAATTTGAGATCTGCTCGTCCACTAGAACAAATCTCCGGTAAAGTCGCCGCACAGTAGATGTAAAGAATGAAGGAACACCATATGCTGCAAGACTTAGCTGGACAGGTTGCTTGGATAACTGGTGCTGGCACGGGAATCGGTGCGGCAGGCGCTATTAAGCTAGCTGAAGCCGGTTGCAAAGTAGTACTTTCCGGTCGCCGAGTTGAACCTCTGGAAGAGGTTGAAGCTCGTATCCAAGAAGTTGGTGGCGAGTCAGTTCTTGAGCCACTGGATGTCTCATCACAGCCGGATGTTGCCGCAGTCGTTGACCGAATTCATGCGCGATTTGGACGTCTTGATATAGGTGTCTTTAGTGCGGGGATCAACATTAAGGAACGTAACTGGCCAGATGTTTCGATCGATGGTTGGGATCAAGTAATTGGGATCGATCTCGATGGTGCCTTCTATTGTTGCCACGCTGTCTTGCCGATCATGCGTGATCAAGGTGGTGGTCTGATTATTAACATCTCCTCGATGGCAGCGAAAGGTATTAGTGCGTTGACCGGGCCAGCATACATTTCTTCTAAGCACGCCATGAATGCAATGACGGCTAGCTTACTTCTTGAGGAACGCAACAACGGGATTCGCGCGACTGCCATCTGTCCTGGTGAGGTCGCGACACCGATACTTGATCATCGACCGGTTCCGGTTAGTGATGAAGATCAAGCACGCATCCTCCAGTCCGATGAGCTTGGAGATTTAATTCTCTTTGTTGCTCAGCAACCACCTTCCGTTACGCTCAATGAGGTCTTGATTACTCCGACTTATAACCGTTTCGCAGCCAGTTAACACCGAAGCCAATCCTGAAAGAGAATTATCTAGGGAGCTGCTCATGTCCATGAAAGTTGTGAATTGTGGCAGGCCGTTGGCCGATAAGGGCATGTTCGAGTCGGCAGGGTTCGAATTAATCGAACAGCAAGTTGGTGCATTGACACCAAAGAACGAGTACATCGATCTGTTGCGCGAAGCTGACGGCGCGCTGATTGGTACGTTACCTCTCACCGATGTTGATGTACTTGAGGCTTGCGAAAAAATCAAAGTTGTTAGTCGTGCGGGCGTTGGTGTTGACTCCATCGACTTGCCAGCAGCGACACGCCTCGGAGTTCTCGCTTGTAATACTCCTGGAGTTAACACAACCGAAGTTGCTGATCATGCGATGGCTCAGCTGCTTGCGCTAACTCGGATGATCCGTGAATTCGACTCGGCAGTTAAGGCTGGTAAGTGGAGTACCGCAACTCAGGAAGTACGGTCACTCGCGTCAGGGTTGAAGCGGATCGCAGGTAGTACCGTAGGGATTGCTGGTTTTGGGAATATCGGTCGGGCATTTGCCACGCGTGTGCGTGGTTTCGGGCCATTTCGAGTGATTGCTTACGATCCCTATATTCCACAGACAGTTGCTGACCTCTATGGGGTGGAGCTTGTGGATCTCGATGAATTGCTTACTACTTCGGATTTCGTAACGGTACACACTCCCTCCACAGATGAGACTCGCCACTTGTTCAGCACGGATGCTTTCTCACGTATGAAGGAAACGGCAATCTTAGTGAACTGTGCACGTGGTCCAATCGTTGATCCTGAAGCTCTATATAGTGCTTTAACATCAGGTGAAATTGCCGCGGCTGCACTTGATGTAACCGAGGAAGAACCGATCAACGCAGAGGACCCACTTCTTAGTCTTGATAACCTGATTATTACTCCGCATGTCGCTGCAGGTTCTCCAGTCACTGCCGTGGAAGGAGCTCGCCGTCAGGCGGAGAACGTACTGATGGTGCTAACCGGCCACCCCCCCCATGGTCTCGCAAACCCTGAGGTAATCAAGACGATCGCGGTCCTGCGTGCTGGTGATTCAGGGCGTTGGACAGATGTACCAGACTTCTCAACAGCGCTAGAGCTCTAGGCTCTATCCGGCTCTATATCTAATGGATCGGAACTTGGTGTTATATGCCGATAATTTCGCAAACGAGGTATCATTCTTTCCTGTGAGGAGTGCATTGTGATTAATGATGCTGCAGTAGCGGATCCGGCGTATCGATCATTTGTTAGCTATATCGACAAGTCGCGAGATTTCTATGCTGCTCATGGTTATGAACATCCTTACCGTTGGACGACCAATGATCAGTCTCCATTTACCTCATTACGGAAACCGCTTGCCGAGAGCAGAATAGGGCTAATAACGACAGCACTGCCTCTCGATCTACCTGATGATGTCGATCTCGAAACATTGCCGATCGAATCGACCTTTGCATTACCCCTCGATCCACCTCCGGATCGTTTGTTTACACAAACTCGTGACTGGGACAAAGAGGCAACGCATACGAATGATCTTGACTCGTTTTTTCCTATTCACCGCTTGCAAGAATTGGTCGAGATTGGGCGGATCGGCAGTATTTCGCCGCGCTTCTATGGTATTCCGACGGAGTATAGTCAGCGCCGTACGATTGAGTCTGATGCGCCACAGCTCCTCTCGTTGATGCGTGATGACGGCGTAGACATAGCGATGCTTGTTCCGCTCTGACCTGTTTGCCACCAGACCGTGAGTTTGGCAGCGCGACATCTTGAATCAAACGGTATTCCGACGGTGATCTGTGGTTCCGCGCGCGACATTGTTGAACAGGCATCCGTTCCCAGATTTCTGTTCACTGATTTCCCTCTTGGTAATCCGATGGGTAAACCATATGACAAGGGAATGCAGCAAGAGATCACCGGTATGGCACTAGACCTGTTTGAGATATCGCGATTCCCGCGGACAACGGTACAAACGCCCTTCACGTGGGGTGATGACCAGTGGCGTCGAGACTATATGCGCGTTGACAACTCGAACCGTGAAGAGCTACGTCGTGCAGGTGAACTCCGCAAAATGCAGCAGGCACGGCGTAAGGCAGAAGGTCGGATTCGTTCACAGTAGCCGTTATTCGGCGAGTGCATCGGTCGTTTGCCATACTCCTTTGACGATCGATGCTTCCTCGGTGCCAGGCCAAGGTGGCATCGTGATTCCTATTGCACTAAGTGGACCGTTGTTACTTGCGCGAAACTGAAAGTGCGTACCAACCGGAATCGAAACACACGTTCCTGATCGGAGAGGCACCGTAGATTCGTTGTCTTGGAGTTTTCGCCACATCTCGCCCAATCCGTCGAGGATGAACCAGATTTCCTCGACGGAACGGTGCGCGATCGCTGCCGATGCTAGGCCGGCTCCCAATTCGAAGTGGGCCATGCTTCCACCTGCACGCTGCAAGAGTACTCGTACGTCTGAACCGTCGGGCGCGATAATCGTAGGTTCGTTCGGTAGTAGCATTGTTTCGAACGTCATAACGTCTATCTCCGCCTTGTCTGCTCGTTAGTGATTATTGGCGTCGAAGTTTTCGGATTTCCGCTGATACGACACCATCTTTGACATCGAGATTTACGAATGTTCCAAGGTCACCAGCTGGATGTCTGAGATTTGGTCTGCTTGTGCTCCCCGGATTAACAAACAGCATCCCATCAACCCATCCGATGTATTCGTGATGCGTATCCCCGAAACACACCACATCGACTGGTTGCCCAAACTGGCGCTCGATTAGTTCACGTGGATTACCGCGAGGGAACTCGACAGTATGTGTGAAGTTAATTTCGCCCCCATGAAGGCGAATATCGTGAATCATTCCGATACGGATGTTATCGATTTCTACGACCCGAGTTTCCTCAGCCAGACGCTCCCCTGTTTCATGAGGATCTGGATACCCTCGGACCGCCAGTACAGGGGCAATAGTCTCTAGATGGTCGAGCACTCCTAGCGCGTCGAGATCGCCGCAATGGAGTATTAGGTCGGACCCTTTAAGAGCGGCGAGTAACTCGGGGGGTGATCCCCATCCGTCGCCTTGCTCGTGTGTATCAGCAACGACAGATATTCGAGTGCTCTCGACACGCATCACGCCTGGCCATGCGTCGCCGGTTGAAGGCAAGCGTTACTCCTCGATAACTGTCGTTTCAGATCCCACCGGGATGATCGACAGATGTGTCATGGGTGATCCAGTGTCATGTGATCCGTGCCAGTGCTCAATGTGAGCTGGGACAACGGCACAATCACCTGCACTGATCACTCGTTCACCGTCTCGGTCGCCAACTTTTCCAATCCCCGATACAACATAGAGGACTTGGTCCCCAGTATGTGTATGCCAGCCAGCGCGCGCTCCTGGCGCGAACTGAACGACGGAGACGCTGGTGTGGTTGCTCAAGCTATCTGTGAGGGCACGCCCCCAAACTTGGCCTCCTTCAAAAATCTCAGCGTCACTACGTTCAATGCTTTCACCGTCGTCGGATTTGATGACGTGAATTTGCATTACCAGTGCCTCCTTATGTTGTTGTTTAGGCGCTACCCACCGCAGTGGCGTGCAGACCTCGATAGAGTATTCCCAGTTTGTGCCTGGAACTCAATCAGAATGAACGATGAGTCGAAATGGCTAGTTGGCGGTCTTATCCCATCAGTTCGCGAGCGGAGTGTATCGAGAAATAATAGGTATGGGCTGACATTTCAACCTTGCACCGGTCACTGCGTTATAGAATTTCATATGTGTTATCGACAAAATGTGTGCTTAAGAAGTACGTTGCAGTCACAACCGCTGAGGAGGTGAGAGCGTGGGTATCCGTGGCAAAGCGGCCATTGTTGGCCTGTACGAGATTCCAACGAAGAAGGAATATCCCGATCGCACCACTTATGGCCTGATGGCAGAAGTCGCACGTGGAGCGATCATCGATGCTGGGCTTCGCAAAGAGGATATTGACGGTCTGATTGGTCCAGAGAG
>Ga0310344_10000182_pt1 | contig 52785 bp, 42 predicted proteins | sample HC15DNA20200_MG_FD_203801 | JGI IMG/M metagenome (GOLD analysis project Ga0310344, IMG submission 203801) | Marine microbial communities from station ALOHA, North Pacific Subtropical Gyre - HC15-DNA-20-200_MG | ecosystem: Environmental > Aquatic > Marine > Oceanic | place: Pacific Ocean: North... | reverse complement strand
ACCCGGACAAGATCCGCGAAGAGATCGGCAAGGGTGGCTCGACCATCCAGGCCATCACCAAGGAAACCGGCACCCAGATCGACATCCAGGACGACGGCACCATCGTGATCGCCTCGGTCAACGCGATCGCCGCGCAGGCGGCCAAGTCGCGCATCGAGCAGATCACCTCGGACGTGGAGCCGGGCCGCATCTACGAAGGCAAGGTCGCCAAGATCATGGACTTCGGCGCGTTCGTGACCATCCTGCCGGGCAAGGACGGCCTGGTGCACGTCTCGCAGATCTCCAGCGAGCGCGTGGAGAAGGTCGGCGACAAGCTGAAGGAAGGCGATCTGGTGAAGGTCAAGGTGCTGGAAGTCGACAAGCAGGGCCGTATCCGCCTGTCGATCAAGGCCGTCGAGGAAGAGGGCGCTGGCGAGTAATCGCTGGCTTCCCCTGACTTGCGAGAAAAGCGGGCTTCGGCCCGCTTTTTTTGTGGGGGTGCTTTTTTTGCAGGGCGCTGCTTCTGTGGGGCCTCCTTCGTTTCGACCCGTTGCCGGGGCAGGCGCTCAGGCGGGCGGCGCCCATGCCACGGCGGGGGACGCCAAAAACCGCGTCCATGCGGGGCTCGTAGGGCGACATCCATGTCGCCCTACGCCCCCGCCATGGCATGGGCGCCGCCCGCCTGAGCGCCTGCCCCGCCAACTCGCGGTTGCGAGGGCTGAGCCTATCGCCGGAGCGCGCGCTACCGCGGTTTGATGGGTGTGTTCGCGGGCGTGGCCGGGGTCTGCTGGGGGACCGGGCGCGGTGGCACCACGCGCGGGAAGCCCGGCGGCATCGGTGTTTGTGTCGGGGTGGTCGGTGTCACCGTCGGCAGCGCCTGCGGCGGGGGCGCTATCAGCCGGGCGGTGGGCCGCAGTTTCAGCAGCGCCGCCCAGTCGCGGCGGTTGAGGTCGCATTGGGACTCGCGCGCCGGAGAGCAATCCAGCGCGACGCCCACGCCATCCTCGCTGCCATCGCCTGTTGCCAGCGGCTTGGGCAGTACCAGGCGGCCGGTGCGGTCCAGTGGCAGCTTGCGCATCATCACCGTGTTGAACACGTTGCCGCCGATCAGGTACAGCGTGCGGTCGCCGCCCACGTTTGCCGCGATCACGATGTCGCAATGCGAGGGCCAGCCCACCGCGCCCGTGCGCGACAGCGCCGCGCTCAGGCCGGCAAAGCCCACCACGTCGTCGCGCCCGCGAAGCAGGCACAACAGGTCACCTGGTTCGGGCTTGGAGTTCTCCGGGTCGGTGAAATCGTAGGCGTCGCCGTCCTGTGCGCGGTAGGCCGCGCGGATGTAGTCCAGGTGCCGCGCCGAAGCGTGGAATCCGGCGACGCCGGCGCGCGACATCACCCAGGAGACGAACGCCGCCGACCACGGCGTGTCGATCAGGAATGCACGGCAGTCCACTTCGCTCCATCGCGAGCCGTCGGGGGCCATGCAGCTGCGCGCGCCGGGACGGTCGGCCACCGACTGCAGCAGGCCGCTATCGCGCCAGTAGGCCGCGACCCGCATCCATGCGGACATGCCGACGTAGGACAGCTCGCCGCGTTCGGCCTCGGTGAGGCTGAGGCTGGCGACACGCCCCTGGGTGTCGATGAAAGGCTGGTTCCAGGCGCGATGCTCGTTGCAGGCCGTGCGCACGATGGCCATGGCCGCCGGGCTCAATCCGTAACGTGGCGGCAGGTCGCAAATCTCGGCTGCCGCCGCGTGGCCACAGGCCGTCAGCAACAGCGCAAGAGCACATCGGAAAAGGGCGCGGTATTTCATCGGCATGCGGGCGGTCGGGACAACCGAACACTGCCAGAGCGCCGTTTAGGCGATGTGATGAGGCGGCGGGCCGAGTTTCAGCGACAGGTCGACCGCGTGGACATGCTTCGTCAGCGCGCCGATGGAGATGTAGTCCACGCCGTCGGCGGCAATCGCGCGCAGGCCATCGAGGCCGACGCTGCCCGAAACTTCCAGCGGAATACGTTGGGTGGCGGGCATGCCATGGGCAATGCGCACCGCTTCGCGGCGTAGCGCCGGTTCGAAATCGTCGATGAGGATGCGCTCGCAGCCGGCGGCCATCGCCTCGCGCAGCTGCTCCAGGTCCTCGACCTCCACCACCAGGGGCAGCGTCGGTTGTTGCCTGCGCGCCTCGGCGACGGCGGCAGTGATCGAGCCCGCCGCACGCACGTGGTTCTCCTTGAGCATCACCGTATCGAACAGGCCGATGCGATGGTTCTCGCCTCCGCCGCAGCGCACGGCGTACTTCTGTGCCAGCCGCAGGCCGGGCAGGGTCTTGCGCGTGTCGAGGATGCGCGTGCCCGTGCCGGCTACGGCCGCCACGTGGTGCGCGGTGGTGGTCGCGGTGCCGGACAGCGTCTGCAGGAAATTCAGCGAGGTGCGTTCGGCGCTCACCAAGCTACGGCTGCGGCCGGCCAGCGTGGCCAGCACGGTGCCCGCTGCCACGCGATCGCCTTCGGATATGCGCCAATCGATCCGCACGTCCGGATCCAGCGCGCGGTGGCAGGCGTCGAACCACGGGCGGCCGGCGATCACGGCGTCCTGCTTGCACAGCAGGTAGGCGATATCGCGGGTATCCGGCAGCAGGGCGGCGGTCACGTCACCGCTGCCGATGTCCTCGGCCAGGGCGCGCTCGACATCGGCCTGTATCTGCGCCTGCGACAGCCAGGGCGGCAGCACGGGTACGGCGACGGACACGATTCAGCGCGCGGGGAAGTCGGCGATCTGGCTGCTGTCGATGGCCTCTTCGGCCAGCAGCACCGGGATGCCGTCCTCGACACGGAACACCTGCTTGCGGTCGCGGCTGACCAGCGCCTCGCGCAACGGCTGCGCCAGCGCGTTGCCATCGGCCTTGCGCACGGTGCCGGCGGCGATGGCCCGGTTCAATGCCTCCAGCCCGGCGGATTCCAGCAGCGAGAGCGGCTGGCGGGTATCGGGCGAGCAGAGCAGGTCGAGCAGTTTGCGGTCCATGGCCAAGTTCGGGTCTTCGTCTTGCGTGGAAGGCGGCTAGAATACGTCTTTAAGGCAGGGTAGGGCCATGACCTCCAAGCAAACCGAGCCGCTGGTCGGCATCGTGATGGGTTCGCGTTCGGATTGGGAAACCATGCAGCACGCGGCCCAGAAACTCGACGCGCTGGGCGTTCCGTATGAAGTGAAGGTGGTCTCGGCGCATCGTACGCCGGACGTGCTGTTCCAGTACGCCGAGCAGGCGGCTGCGCGCGGCCTGCGCGCGATTGTCGCCGGCGCCGGCGGCGCGGCGCACCTGCCGGGCATGCTGGCCGCCAAGACGGCCGTGCCGGTCCTGGGCGTGCCGGTGCAGTCCAAGGCACTCAACGGCATGGATTCGCTGCTCTCCATCGTGCAGATGCCCGCCGGCATTCCCGTGGCGACCTTCGCCATCGGCAACGCCGGTGCCGCCAATGCCGCGCTGTTCGCCGCGGCGATGCTTGCGCCGGAGCAGCCGGCCGTCGGGCAGGCCCTGGCCGAGTTCCGGCAGCGGCAGACCGACGACGTGATGGCCAAGGACGATCCACGCCAATGACCACGGTGGGCATCCTCGGCGGCGGCCAGCTCGCCCGCATGATGATCCTGGCCGGTGCACCGCTCGGCCTGCGCTTCCGCTTGCTGGATCCCTCCGCCGAAGCCTGTGCCGGGGCGCTTGCGCCGCTGCAGGTCGGCGCGTTCGATGACCGTGCCGCACTGGCGCGCTTCGTCGAAGGCGTGGACGTGGTGACCTTCGATTTCGAGAACGTGCCTGCCGACAGCACCAAATGGCTGCTCGACCACGCCCCGGTCCTCCCCGGCCCGCAGGCGCTGGCCGTGGCGCAGGACCGGCTCAGCGAAAAGACGCTGTTCCGCGAACTGGGCATCCCGGTGCCGGATTTCGCCGCGGTCTCCGACCGCGCCGGGCTGGACGAAGCGCTGGCACGCATCGGGACGCCCTGCATCCTCAAGACCCGGCGCCTGGGCTATGACGGCAAGGGACAGTTCCGCATCAAGTCGCCAGCCGATGCGCAGGCGGCCTGGGACGCGCTGGGCGCGCAGGCAGGCACCGTCGGCCTGATCGTCGAGGCCTTCGTGCCGTTCCAGCGCGAAGTCAGCGTGGTCGCGGTGCGCGGCCGCGATGGCGAGTTCCGAGCATGGCCGCTTACCGAAAACTGGCATGTCGAGGGCGTGCTCTCCGCCAGCCTGGCGCCGGCGCGTGCCGATGCCGTACTGCAGGCGACCGCTTCCAGCTACGCGCAGCGGCTGGCAGAGCGGTTGGATTACGTCGGCGTGTTCGCGTTGGAACTGTTTTGCCGCGACGGCGAGCTGCTCGCCAACGAGATGGCGCCGCGCGTGCACAACTCCGGACACTGGACGATCGAAGGCGCGGAAACTTCGCAGTTCGAGAACCACCTGCGCGCGGTACTGGGCCTGCCGCTGGGCGAGACCACGATGCGTGGGCACGCCTGCATGCTCAACTGGCTCGGCGAAATGCCCGATGCCACCGCATTCCTGTCGGTGCCGGGGGGGCATTGGCATGACTATGGCAAGACCTCGCGCGCGGGTCGCAAGGTCGGCCATGCGACATTGCGGGCCGATACCGAAGTCGCGCTGGCGCAAGCGCTTTCCCGCGCCGGTCAGGTGCTGGGACGTCTGGGCCAGGTTGCGCCGGTGGTGGCGCGGCTGGAAGAAGGCTGAGCCGATCCCGGCGATGGTTTTCTGCAGGAGTGGCTTCAGCCGCGACCGGATACGTCGCGGTCGCGGCTGAAGCCGCTCCTGCAAGGATGCGGGCTCAACGCAGCCGCGACGCCACGAACTCCCAGTTCACCAGCTTCCAGAACGCTTCCAGGTACTGCGCGCGCCCGTTGCGGTAATCGATGTAGTAGGCGTGCTCCCACACGTCGCAGGCCAGCAGGGGCGTGTCGTCGCCGGTCAGTGGCGTGGACGCATTGGTGGTGCTCACCACCGCCAATTGCCCGTCGGCGCGTTGCACCAGCCATACCCAGCCCGAACCGAACGTGGCCAGCACCAGGCGTTCGAACTCGGCGCGGAAATGCGCGAAGTCGCCAAAGGCCTGCGCGATCTTCTCGCCCAGCTTGCCGCCGGGTTCCCCGCCACCGCGCGGGCGCAGGCATTGCCAGTAGAACTCGTGGTTCCACACCTGCGCGGCCTGGTTGAACAACTGGCCCTGCGCGCGGCGCACGATGTCCTCCAGCATCAGCTCGGCAAACTCGGTGCCGGCGATCAGTTCATTGAGGCGATCGACATAGGCGCGCTGGTGCTTGCCGTGGTGGTAATCCAGGGTTTCCGCCGACAGGTGCGGCGCGAGCGCGGCACGGTCGTAGGGCAGGGGCGTGAGTTCGATCGGCATGGGCGAGGGAGGGGGCCACGAGGGTCGCGGCCTGTGCTTACAATGACGGACCAGGTGGCAGTCTATCCGACCCGGAGGTCGACGCTGCCGCCCCTACAGGAGAATCGCCATGCCGGTGATGGAACGCATCCAGGCGGAAGTCGAAGGGCATCCGATCGTGTTGTTCATGAAGGGAACCCCGCAGTTCCCCATGTGCGGATTTTCCAGCCGCGCCGTGCAGGCGCTGCTGGCCGCCGGTGCCGAACACCTGCATACGGTCAACGTGCTCGAAGAGCCGGAGATTCGCGCCAACCTGCCGCGCTACTCCAACTGGCCCACCTTCCCGCAGCTGTTCATCCACGGCGAACTGATCGGCGGCTGCGACATCACTCTGGAGTTATTCGAATCGGGCGAGCTCAAGCGCATCGTCGCCGAGGCCTACGCCTCGTGAGCGCAGGCGAGGTTGTCGCCGTGGCCGGCGCGCTGGAAGGGCGCGTGGTCTTGGTCAGCGGCGCTGCCGGCGGCCTTGGCGCCGCGGCCGCCCACGCGGCGGCCGAAGCGGGGGCCACCGTCATCCTGATGGGGCGCAAGCCGGCCAAGCTCGAGCGCCTCTACGACCGCCTCGCGAAGGTCGGCCCGGAACCGCTGATCTACCCCCTGGACCTGGTGGGCGCCACGCCGGAGGACTTCGCCACGCTCGCGCAGCGCATCGAAGACGAACTCGGGCGCCTGGACGGTGTGCTGCATTGCGCCGCGGATTTCCCCGGCCTGACGCCGCTGGAACTGGCCGACCCGGCCGTGCTGGCGCGCGTGCTGCACGTCAATCTCACCGCGCGCGCGTGGTTGTCGCAGGCCTGCTTGCCGCTGCTGCGCCAGCGCGAGGACGCCGCGCTGGTTTTTGTCGTGGATGACCTCGCACGCGTGGGCGCGGCCTACTGGGGCGGCTACGGCGCGGCGCAGCATGCGCAGCGCGGTCTGCTCGCCAGCCTGCATGGCGAGACTGCCGCCGGCCCCGTGCGCGTGTCGGCGTTGCAGCCGGGGCCGATGCGCACGGCGCTGCGCGCACGCGCTTATACGCATCAGGAGGACCGCGAAGCGGTGGACGCGGCACGCTACGCCCACGCCTGCATCACCTTGTTGGCCCCGGCCGGCGCGGCGCACCGCGGCGGGGTCTGGTCGGCGTCGCCGCTTCCGGCCTAGCCGAATCCCGCCGGGCGCGGGACAATATGACGCCCAGGCGCCGCACCGGCGTCTGCCTGCCGGCGCCGCGTGCCGGCTTTCGCATATTGGCGTGCCGGCCGACAGGCGCACCGTCGCCTTCCCGTGTTTCTCCAGAGCCCCCGATGACCATCCTTTCCGCCGCCCTGCTGTTGTTCCTGATCCTCGATCCGCTGGGCAACATTCCGGTCTTCCTCAGCGTGCTCAAGCCGTTGCCGGCGCGTCGGCAGCGCATCGTGCTGGCGCGCGAGCTGTTGATCGCGCTGTTCGTGCTGATGGCCTTCCTGTGGGGCGGAAAGTACGCGCTGGAGCTCATGCACCTGCGCCAGGAGTCGGTCTCCATCGCCGGCGGCATCGTGCTGTTCCTGATCGGCATCCGCATGATCTTCCCGCGCCCGGAAGGACTGATGGGCGAGATTCCCGACGGCGAGCCCTTCATCGTGCCGCTGGCCATTCCGCTGGTCGCCGGCCCCTCGGGCATGGCCGCGGTGATGCTGATGGGCAGCGGCGAGCCGCACCGCCTGCCGGATTTCAGCCTGGCCCTGCTGATCGCCTGGGGCGCGACCTCGGCGATCCTGTTCTCCGCCACGCTGCTCTACAAGCTGCTGGGCCACCGCGCGCTGTCGGCGCTGGAGCGCCTGATGGGCATGCTGCTGGTGGCGATCTCGGTACAGATGTTCCTCGACGGCATCGGCACCTACCTCAAGCTGCCCACGACCATCTGACCGGGCGCGCCATGCCCGCTGTACACAGGGCGTGAGGGAGCGTTGACGATGGGCTTGCAATGCCCGCCATGCTGCGGGTGCACATAAGTGCCTGTTTTGGCGCAAGTCTTTGTGTTGCAAGCGTTTCCATCCGTGGCGCGAGGCGGATTCTTAGTCACGCGCCCGTCACATTTCCCGTCTAACGTGTTAACCTGTTGTTAACCGTTACGGCCGAAACCAGACCGTCCGGTAGGGAACCCCAGATCACATCAGCGCATTGCCGGCGACGGTGGTGGCTGAGCCGTTTTTCTCGCATCCGTCCACGCATCGAGGCTACCGCCCATGACTCACCCCCGTCAGTTCCGCATGTCCAAGCTCACGCTTGGCCTCGTGGCCGCACTTGCTGCCGCTCCCGTCTTCGCGCAGAGCACCTCCGCCGGTGTCGGCGGCGTGGTCACCTCCACCAGCGGCCAGCCGGTGTCCGGCGCCGAAGTGACCATCACGCACGTCGAGTCGGGCACGGTCAGCCGCGCCACCACGGACGAAGCGGGTCGCTACACCGCGCGCGGCCTGCGCGTCGGTGGACCGTACAGCATCACCATCACCAAGCCGGGCGAGGGCACCAAGACCGAGGATGGCATCTACCTGGGCGTCAACCAGACCGCGAGCGTCAACGCCGCGCTGACCGGTGACCTGACCACCCTGGAGACCGTCAACGCCGTGGCCGTGGCCGGTGGCTCGGAAGTGTTCAGCGCCACCAAGACCGGCTCGGGCACCCAGGTCAGCCAGGAGACGATTACCGCGCTGCCGTCCATCAACGGCAACATCCAGGACTACATGCGCCTGGACCCGCGCGTGGCCTTCGTTGACCGCGCCTCGGGCAGCATCTCGGCCGGCGGCCTGAACCCGCGCTACAACTCCGTCAGCATCGACGGCGTCGCCGCCAGCGACACCTTCGGCCTGGAAGGCAACAACATGGCGACCCGTCGCCAGCCGGTGTCGATGGAGGCCATCGAAGCCCTCGACATCAACTTGTCCAACTACGATGTCAGCATCGCCAGCGCCGCCGGCGCCACCGTCAACGCGGTGACCAAGTCCGGCACCAACGAGTTCCACGGCTCGGTGTACGGCAGCTACCGCGATGGCGACTGGTTCGGCGACAACCCGGACGGCACCCCGTTCAACGGTTTCACCAAGGAAAAGACCTACGGCATGACCCTGGGTGGTCCGGTCGTCAAGGACAAGCTGTTCTTCTTCGCCAACTACGAGAAGTTCGAGCAGGCCGCGCCGGGTGCCGACCTGGCCAGCACCGCGTACGGCAAGCCCAATGCGGTCATCAATGACGACTTCATCGCTCGCGCCCAGCAGATCGCCCAGAACAACTGGGGCATCGACCCGGGCACGCTGAGCAGCAACGGCAACACCGACCTGGAAGAGTACGCGCTGAAGCTGGACTGGAACATCAACGACCAGCACCGCGCCAGCGTGCGCTACAGCAAGCTCGATCAGAGCAAGCTGCGCATCAACGGCATGGCCAGCAGCTCGGTCTCGCTGAGCTCGTACTGGTACCAGCACGAGAAGTCGATCGAGAGCTACGTCGGCCAGCTGTTCTCCGACTGGACCGACACCTTCTCCACCGAGTTCAAGGTGTCCTACCGCGATTACTCGGCCATCCGCGTCACCCCGACCACCGCGCCGAGCATCCAGATCCAGTCGGGCAACGACTCGCTGTACCTCGGTACCGAGCTGAGCTCGCAGAACAACATCCTGACGACCAAGACCTGGAACTACTACGGTGCCGGTACCTGGACGCTGGGTGACCACGACCTGAAGTTCGGCGTGGACTACAGCACCAACGAGATCTACAACTACTTCGCCCAGAACGGCTGGGGCAGCTACATCTTCCAGGGCCTGGACAACTTCGCCGCCGGCATCTGGTCCAGCTACCGCCTGGCCGCCGAGACCTCGCCCGGTTCGATCCCGGCCGACTACAAGTACAACAGCCTGGGCCTGTTCGTGCAGGACACCTGGTACGTCAACAGCAACCTGACCCTGACCCTGGGCCTGCGCGCCGACCGTCCGGACACCAGCCCGTCGCCGACCTACAACGCGCCCGCCTCGAACACCTTCGGCTACAACAACAGCGAAATCTTCAACGGCGATTTCCTGTTCCAGCCGCGCGTGGGCTTCAACTACAACTTCGACACTGACCGCCCGATGCAGCTGCGCGGTGGCGTGGGCCTGTTCCAGGGTGATTCGCCGCAGGTGTGGATCGGCAACAGCTACTCCAACACCGGCCTGAACTACACCTCCTACAACCAGACCGCCTACAACCCGGCCGTGCCGTTCTCGCCGGATGGCCTGAACCAGCCGGTTCCGACCGTGGCGGGCTCGCGACTGCAGAACGTCAACTTCGTCGGCCACGACTTCAAGCAGCCGTCGCTGTGGAAGGCGAACCTGGCCATCGATAGCGAACTGCCGTGGTACGGCATCGTCGCGTCGGCCGAAGTGCTGTACACCAAGGTCAAGGACGGCCTGTACTACCAGGCGCTGAACCTGGGCCCGGGCTACACCGGTCCGGACGGCCGCACCCTGTACTGGAACCCGACCAAGGTCAGCTGGACCTCGGCGGAAACCGGCAGCAACTCGGCCGCCAGCCGCTTCGGCCGTTACAGCAACTACGATGCCGTCTACCTGATCGACAACACCGACAAGGGCAAGACCTCGCAGTTCACCGTCTCGCTGACCAAGCCGTTCTCGGAAGGCAGCGACTGGTCCTGGACCCTGGGCTACACCTACACCCACGCCACCGAAGTCGGCCCGCTGACCAGCTCCACCGCCAGCTCGGGCTGGGCGTACCAGTACGCCTTCGACGTGAACTCGAACACCGAGAACACCTCGCGCTACGAGATCAAGGATCGCATCAGCGGTTCGCTGGACTGGAAGCACAAGTTCTTCGGTGACTACGAAACCCGCGTGGGCCTGGTGTACGAAGGTCGCAGCGGTCGTCCGTTCAGCTACGTCTACGCCAACGACTTCAATGGCGATGGCCGTACCTACAACGACCTGTTCTACGTTCCGAATGGCGATGTGCTGTTCGGCAGCGTGAACTCGGCCGGCCAGTTCACCCCGGACGCCACCATGGCCGCCAACTTCAATGCCTGGCTCGCCGCGCATCCGGAACTGGCGAAGTACGCCGGCAGCTATGCCCCGGCCAATGCCTTCCGCACCGGCTTCGTGAACACCTTCGACGTGCGCATCAGCCAGGAGCTGCCGGGCTTCTACAAGGGCCACAAGTCGCAGATCTGGCTGGACATCCAGAACGTGGGCAACCTGATCAACAAGGATTGGGGCCACATCGTGGACTACGGCTTCTACGCCGACGCCTCGGTGGCGCGCCTGGCCGGCATCTATAACGGCCAGTACGTGTACAACTACACCGGCACCAGCCAGCCGACCGCTGCCAACGCGGACGCCGACGGCTTCAACGTCGGTGTCTCGCAGTGGTCGCTGCAGGTGGGCTTCCGCTACCAGTTCTGATCCTTCGGAACCCAAGCGGAACAGGAAACGGCCGGGGCAACCCGGCCGTTTTCTTTTGTCGGGGGGACTGGGTTACAGTCCCGCGGCTGCATTGAAGGAGTAGCTCATGGAACAAGGCAACAAGGTGGCGACGGCGCTGCCGGTAGTGGATGCGCGGATCTACCCGCGCGGCGGGCTGGACGTGCTCTCCCGCGCCGAAGTGGCGCGCCTGCGCGATGCTTCCGCCGGCGGCATGCATGAACTGCTGCGCCGCTGCGCCCTGGCGGTGCTGACCAGCGGCAGCGCCTCGGACGACCCGCGCGCCGCGCGCGATCTCTATCCGGATTTCGACATCCAGGTCACCCAGCAGGACCGGGGTGTGCGCATCGACCTGAGCAAGGCGCCGGCGATGGCGTTCGTGGATGGCGAGATCATCCGCGGCGTGGCCGAGCTGCTGTTCGCGGTGGTGCGCGACCTGGCCTACATGGCCATCGAGCTCGGCCCGCAGTACGCGGCCGACCTGGAATCGGGCGAGGGCATCACCAACGCGGTGTTCGGCCTGCTGCGCAACGCGCGCATCCTGCAGCCCTCCGACCCGAACCTGGTGGTGTGCTGGGGCGGCCACTCGATCTCGCGCGACGAATACCTCTACACCAAGCAGGTCGGCTACGAGCTGGGCCTGCGCGGGCTGGACATCTGCACCGGCTGCGGCCCGGGCGCGATGAAGGGACCGATGAAGGGCGCCACCATCGCCCACGCCAAGCAGCGCCGCACCAACACGCGCTATATCGGCGTGACCGAGCCGGGCATCATCGCCGCCGAATCGCCCAACCCGATCGTCAACCACCTGGTCATCATGCCGGACATCGAGAAGCGCCTGGAGGCGTTCGTCCGCATCGGCCACGGCATCATCGTGTTCCCGGGCGGCGTCGGCACGGCCGAGGAAATCCTCTACCTGCTGGGCATCCTGCTGCGCGAGGAGAATGCCCACCTGCCGCTGCCGCTGATCCTCACCGGCCCGACCATCGCCGCGCCGTACTTCGAGCAGATCGACCGCTTCATCCGGCTCACCCTCGGTGACGCGGCGGCTTCGCGCTACGAGATCATCGTCGGCGACCCCGTCGAGGTGGCGCGTCGAATGACCCGCGGCATCAAGCAGGTGCGCGAGTACCGCATCGCGCAGCGCGACTCGTTCTACTTCAACTGGTCGGTCACCATCCCGGAGGAGTACCAGCGTCCGTTCGTGCCCACGCACGAGGCGATGGCCAGCCTGGACCTGCACCAGGGGCGTCCGGCGCCGGCGCTGGCCGCCGACCTGCGGCGTGCGTTCTCCGGCATCGTGGCCGGCAACGTCAAGGAAGAAAGCATGCAGCGCATCGAGGCCAACGGGCCGTTCGAGATCCATGGCGATGCGGAAATGATGCAGGCGCTGGACGCGTTGCTGCGGGCGTTCGTGGAGCAGCGCCGCATGAAGATCGCCGGGGATTACAAGCCCTGTTACCGGGTCGTGACCTGACCGGCAAGCCGGCCCGCCGGGCCGGCCGGGGAGGGTGGGCGTCAAAGGCTTGACGCCCATCCGCCCGAACCTACCGTTCGTCCCGCCCGTGCTTGCCCCCGGCGGTCCCGGCGGGCACGCTGGGCACCTACACGCTGGGGAGCGTATGTATGCCGTGCCGTAGCAGTCGTGGCTTCACACTGGTGGAACTGATGGTGACCATCGCCGTGCTGGCGATCCTGGTCGCGATCGCGTTTCCCAGCTTCGAGGCCAGCTTTCGTTCCAATCGCGTGGCCACCAGCAACAACGCCTTGCTGACCGCCCTGTCCATGGCCCGTAGCGAGGCGGTGCGCAATACCCGCGGTGGCGGCGTGTGCGCCAGCGCCGACGGCAACGGCTGCAACGGCGAATGGAGCAACGGCTGGATCGCCTTTGCCGACAACAACGGCAATGGCGAATTCGACGACGGCGACACCGTCATCAACTTCACCCAGCTCAACGCCAAGATGCAGGCCGAAGCCGAGGGTGACAACGTGATCGCCTTCAACTCGCGCGGCATGCGCGTTTCCAGTGGCGACCAGACCATCGTGCTGCGCCCGACCCAATGTGGCGACCAGGAGCTGCAGCGTACCGTCAGCGTAGGGCCCACGGGCACCACGCGCGTTGTAAAGGGAGCCTGCCAATGAGCCGCCGCCTGAGTTTCCGCCCCCGCGCCGGCGCGGCGGGTTTCACCCTGATCGAAGTGATGATCGCCGTGTTGGTGATGGGGGTGGGCCTGCTGGCCTTCGCCCTGTTGCAGACCATGAACGTGCGTTTCACCAAGAGCGCACAACAGCGCACCGTGGCCACCAACCTGGCCTACGAGATCATCGACATCATGCGCAGCCAGCGCAGCCGTGGCTCTTACTTCAATGGCATCAGCTACGACAGTTTCGACGGCGTCAGTGGCCCGTGCGAACGCGATCAGGACATGGGCCCGACCGCGAGCATCGAGCGCTGGAAATGCGAGGTGGCCACCGCACTGCCGGATGGCCAGGCACAGGTGCAGTTGCAGGCCGATGGCACGGTGGACGTGACCGTGCGCTGGGGCGATTCCAGTTGGGAAACCGACGTCAACAAGGCCGTGACCGCGTTCAGCGTGAGGAGCCGGATATGAGTTTCGCCGTACCCAGCGCGATGGCAGGCGGCTTGCGTCGCCAGGCCGGCCTGTCGCTGATCGAGTTGATGATCGCCATGGTGATCGGCCTGGTACTCATCCTCGGCCTGATCCAGGTGTTCGCAGCCTCGCGCCAGGCCTACCAGCTCTCACAGGGCATTGCACGCAACCAGGAGAACGGCCGCTTCGCGATCGACTTCCTGTCGCGCGACCTGCGCATGGCCGGGCACACCGGCTGCGTCAACGACCAGCAGCTGCTGACCGCCAATGCCGCCGGGTTCCCGATCGGCGGCAACGTTCGGTCGCTGTTCCTCAATGAGGCTGATCGCAACAGCAATACGGTCGCCAATATTCCCTTCCCGCTGCGCTTCGATGTCGCGATCCAGGGCTTTGATGCGGCCGGCACCGAGCCGGGCGACACGGTGACCCTGAGCACGACGCCGGCGGAGGGCGCCGCCGCCGATTGGTCGCCCGCGCTGCCGGCCACGCTCGCCAACCTGGCGCATACGCCCATTCGCGGCAGCGATGTGGTCGTGCTGCGTTACTTCTCGCCGGAAGAGACGAAGATCCAGGGCTTTACGCCCGGCGCGTCGCCGGCAGTCACGTATCCAGACGAAAGCGTCGCGGGGAGCACGCGCGTGGCCACTGGCGGCCATGGCCTGTATGCCGTCGCCGATTGCGGCGGCGCGACCGTGTTCCAGGCCACTGCCGCGCCAGGCAATACCGGCATGAACGTGGAGCAGAGTGGCCTGAACCTCAGCTCCCTGGCGTTCGTTGGCACCTACGATGGTGCCCCGGCCTACAGCGCGGGCCAGGCTTCCCTGTTCCGTGCCGAGTCGGTGGCTTACTACGTCGCGCTCAATGCCGACAACGTGCCTTCGCTGTATCGCGCCCACTGGGAAGCCGATCCGGATGGCACGCTCCGCGCCGTCGAGGAAGAAATGGTCGAAGGCGTGGAATCGCTGCAGCTGCTGTACGGCCAGGATTCGGCCGCGCTGACCTCCATGCCCAGCGGCTACATCAACGAAAGCTACTCGGCGGCCGACATCGGGGGTGCGAACAACGCCGCCCGCTGGCGCCGCATCGGCTCGGTGCAGATCGGGCTGGTGGTGCGCGGTGGCAGCGAGCGCGCTGCTTCCGAGCAGGCCGAAGACGGCAACATGAGCGTGCTGGCGGTGTCGATCAATCCACCGGCCGACGGCCACTACCGATCCGTATATGAAACCACGGTTGCGCTGCGCAACCGCCTGTTCGGGAACTGACGCATGAACAAGCGCAAATTCCAGTCGATGCGCCTCGGCGCCAGCCACCAGCAAGGCGCCGTGCTGTACGTGGCCCTGATCATGCTGATCCTGCTGGCGCTGATCGGCGTGGTTGGCATGCAGGTCGCCAGCATGCAGGAGCGCATGTCGGCCAACTATCTGGCGGCCAACCAGGCGTTCCAGCAGGCCGAACTCAAAGTGCGTGCGCGCGAGGCCGAGATCAATGCTGGGACAGACTTTGATCAAGAGGAATGCAGCGTGCCCTTTGAGCCAGTTGAGTGGGCAAATGAAGTCGGTAACGACGTCGGCAATGAAGTCCGCACGCGCGTAATTGGTTACTGCAATGGCTTCTGCAGCAACCGGGCGGGCGAAGTCCAGGAATGCAACATGTTCCGAACCACCGCGTTCAGCCGCAACCTCCCCGACGACGCCGCTGCTTCCTCCTCGTTGGCCGCGGTCGACACCATCTTCATCAGGCCCTGATCGATGAAACAGAATCTCTTCAAGTACGGCTTGCCGCTGGTCGCGATTGCCGCGCTGGGTTCGCTGGTCTACAAGGGCGTCACCGCGCCGGGCCCGCTGAATATCGCCGATGCGCCGCTGTTCACCCGCGTGGCGTTGCCGCCGTTGAACATGCTGGTCATGGGGCGCGACCACAAGTTGTATTACGAAGCGTACAACGACGCTTCGGACCTGGATAACGATGGTGCGCTGGATGTCGGCTACAAGCCGGACCAGATCAAGAGCTACTACGGTTACTACAACTCCAAGGTCTGCTACACCAGCGACGGCAGCAAGTTCGTGCCGCAATCGGCAGCGGGCGGTACCAATGGCAAGCAGTGCGATGGCGCCACCTGGAGCGGCGACTTCCTCAACTACGTGACCACCTCGCGCATGGACGCCCTGCGCAAGGTGCTGTTCGGTGGCTACCGTGAGGTCGACAGCTCCACCCAGACTATCCTGCGCGCCTCGTTTACTCCGCAGGACGCCCACAGTTGGGGCAAGCAGTACACCTCGCTGGCGGTGGATGGTTACGACATCACCAAGTACACCCCGCTCAGCGCGCCGGGCACCGGCCGCTACCACCTGTTCGCGGTGACCACGCTCAGCGACAACGGCATCCCGCAGATGCGGGTGCTGCGCAACACCACCTTCAAGATCTGGAACTGGGTGTCGATCGAGCGCCCGGTGGCCGGCAACGACTGTTTCACCGCCAACAACAGTCGCGTGAATTGCGTGACCGGCTCCGGCACGGCGGACGGCTGGCAGGTGGTGCCGGCCGCCAACCTGTCCAACCTGCGGATCACGACGTGGAAGCGCTCGGGCAACACGCCCGGCAACGACGCGGACATGACCACGTTCTTCAACGGCAACCGCGACAACAACCTCTGCGGCACCGGCACCAACCTCACCCAGATCTACACCACCGGTCCGAACAACAATCCCTTCGTGCCCGGCAGCAACAAATGTACGCAGGATGGTTACGTCACCCTGATCACCGGCAATATTTATGCCTCGACCGCCGGCAACTACAGCTTCGCCGTCAACGGCGACGACGCGATTGACGTGTATATCGACGGCCGTCTCGTGGTCGGCTGGTATGGCGACCATGGCGGCGACACCTCCGCCAACGGCCTGACCAGCCACTCCGGCACGGTCAACCTCACCCAGGGCAGCCACACCGTGCAGGTTCGCCATCGCGAAAACGCCGGCGACGACTACTGGCAGCTGTATTGGAAGACACCCGATTCCGGCGGCGCGGTCAGCCTGAACGACTATCCGCTGCGCGTGGAAGCGTGCCCGCCGGGCGCCGACAAGGCCGCGCTGCGCGAGGACAACTGCAAGGTCTACTCGAACAACACCTCCTACAAGCCGACTGGCATCCTGCACGAGTACGGCGAGAGCAACCGCATGTTCTTCGGCCTGCTCACCGGCTCGTACCAGAAGAACACCACCGGTGGCGTGCTGCACTCGAACATGTCGAGCTTCTCGCGCGAACTGAGCCCGACCACCGGCCAGTTCTGCCTCAACGACAACTGCGGCAGCGGCAACAACGTGAAGGGCATCGTGCATACGATCAGCACCTTCCGCATGCTCGACTTCAACTACAACGGCTACCAGTACGGCTGCGGCTGGATCACGACCCGCCCGGTGAATGCCGGCGAGTGCTGGATGTGGGGCAACCCCGTCGCCGAGATGATGTACGAGACGCTGCGCTACTTCGGTGGCGCGACGCAGCCGCGTTCGGAATACGACATCAACGACAGTTCGCAAGACATCGCGACATTGGCGCTGTCCAAGCCGACCTGGAAGCCGCCGTACACTTCCATTGCCAATGGCGGCGGCGGCTACCCGGCCTGCTCCCAGCCGACCATGACGGTCCTCAGCGACATCAATCCGTCCTACGACTACAAGTTGCCCGGCTCGCACTGGAGCACGTTCAGCGGCAGCGGCGACCCGACCTCGCTCAGCGGGCTGAATGTGTCCACCGAAGCCGACGCCATCTGGGCGGCGGAAGGCGGCGGCACGCGCAAGGTGTTCATCGGCGAATCCAATGGCGTGGTGGACAACGCGCCGACGCCGAAGGACGTCAACAACATGTCCACCATCCGCGGCCTGTCGCCGGAGGAGCCGTCCAAGCAAGGCACGTACTATTCCGCCTCGGTGGCGCGCTTCGGCGCCAACCACAAGATCGGTGGCGACAAGTTCGTGCGGACCTACTCGGTGGCGCTGGCTTCGCCGCTGCCGAAGTTCGAATTCCCCGTGGGAAGTGGCCGGGTGACTCTGGTGCCGTTCGCCAAGTCGGTGCGCGGCAGCTCGATCGACGCCAGCGGCAACTTCCAGCCGACCGACCAGATCGTGGACTTCTACGTGGCCAAGGTCGCTAACACGGGTGCGCGCGACCAGGACGCCAGCGTCAACGGCGGCCGCCCGTACGCCGAGTTCCGCATCAACTACGAGGACGTGGAGCAGGGCGCCGACCATGACATGGACGCCATCGTGCTCTACACGCTGGAGGTGACGGCGACCAACGAGCTGAAGGTGACGCTGAAGTCCGAGTACGCCGCGGGCGGCATTGACCAGCACATGGGCTACATCATCTCCGGCACGACCGACGATGGCGTGTACCTGGAGGTCTGTGACCTGGCCGACGGCCGCACCAACGACGGCAACCGCAGCAGCTGCGCCGGCCAGCAGGCCTATAAGTTGAACACCCCGCCGGGCCGGTCGCCGGGCTACTGCAACACGACCTCGATGCCGAGCGACTGCACCGGCCTGCCGCCGACCGCCGTGCGTAACTTCAGCGTGGGCACCACCGCTGGCGCTACGCTGCTGAAGGATCCGCTGTGGTATGCCGCCAAGTACGGCAACGACCAGGGCGTGACCGTGGACACCAACGGTGACCCGACCAACTACTTCCTGGTCACCAATCCGCTGTACCTGCGCGAGCAGCTGACCAAGGCGTTCGATGCCATCGGCACCTCTTCCGGCTTCAGTGGTTCGACCGCCGTGGTAGGCGCGCGCGTCAACGCCAGCTCGTTCCTGGTGGTGCCGTCCTACGCCAGCCTCAATGACGGCAAGGACTGGGTGGGTGATGTCACGGCCTACTCGGTGTCTTCGAGTGGCGGCTTCGGCACCAAACTGTGGTCGGTGGCCGGGCGCCTGCCTGCCACGTCCACGGCGGTGAATGATCGGAAGGTCTATACGGCCATCGCCGACGTCAACTCGGACAACCGCGACGACAACGTGCGTGAGTTCCGCGCCACGGAGCTGGCCGAGGATCCGGACAACACCAGCAACGCCGAGATGTTCAACCGCCTGGGCTACACCGAGGGCGAGATCTCCGCCAACTTCGGCTCGGTCACCCCGAACCAGCTGGTGGCGTACCTGCGTGGCGATCACTCGATGGAAGGCACGGTGCTGAACTCCACGCCGTTCCGCACCCGCAGCAGCATCATGGGCGACATCATCAACTCCTCGCCAGTGGTGGCCACCAAGCGTGCCAACTATGGCTGGGCGGGTGCCAGCGGCCTGTCTCAGGACACGCGTACGGCGTACACAGCCTACGTCAAGGCCAAGTCCGGCAACGGCGCGCGGGAGTACGTGTACGTCGGTGCCAACGACGGCATGCTGCATGCGTTCAATGACCAGGGCGACGAACAGTTCGCCTATGTCCCGAACGGCGTGCTGGGCAACATGGCCTACCTGGCCAACCGCGCCTACCAGCACCGCTACTACGTGGACGGCAAGCTCACGCTGGGCGACGCGTTGGTCGATGGCAACTGGAAGACCGTGCTGGTCGGCGGCCTGGGCGCCGGTGGCCGCTCGGTATACGGGCTGGACATCAGCAACCCGTCCGAATTCGACGAAAGCAACGTGATGTGGGAGGTGACCTCCACCACGCAGCCTGACCTGGGCTACGTGATGGGCAAGCCGGTGGTGGTGCCGTTGCAGAACGGCCGCTGGGTTGCGCTGTTCGGCAATGGCTACAACAGCACCAACGGCCGTGCGGGCCTGTTCGTGGTCGATATCGCCACCGGTGCCGTGATCAAGAAGATCATGGTGGACGACGGCATCGTCGGCAGCGAGACCGCCGCGGGACTCTCCGAGCTGGGCTACAACGGCATGGGCAGCATCGCGGCGGTGGATACCAACTACGATGGCCTCGTGGATACCGTCTACGGCGGAGACCTGCATGGAAACATGTGGAAGTTCGACCTCAGCGAGGACAACGAGGCGAACTGGGGTACGTCCTACCAGGACGGCCTGGGTAACGCCAAGCCGCTGTTCATCGCACGTGACCCGAGTGGCAATCGCCAGCCGATCACCGGCGGCATCGAAATCGCCGTCGGCCCGGGCACCGGCTACATGGTGTTCTTCGGCACCGGCCGCTACTTCGCGGTGGGCGACAATGGCACGAAGGACATCAGCAGCCTGTACGCGGTGTGGGACAACGGCACGGCAGTGGATACGTCGCGCGCAGCCCTCGTTCAGCAGACGCTGAGCGCCGGGTCCAATGGCGATCCTTCCACCCGTTCGGGTAGCCGCAACTCGGTGAACTACTACACGCACCGTGGCTGGTACATGGACCTGATCGTCGGCACCGACGCGCAGGGCGAGCGCATGATCGCCCAGCCGCAGATTTCCGAAGGCAGCATCCTGTTCCCGACCTACACGCCGGGCGTGACCGCCGATTGCGATCCGGGCGGCCTGAACATGACCTACAAGCTGGCCTCGCTGACCGGCACGCCGAACATGGGTACGGTGACCCTGGAGCCCTCCGGCACGAAGGTGGGCGGCGAGAACACCGTGGGCGTGGGCACGAAGGGCGATGCGCCGAACCAGAACGTTGCCCTGACGCACAACTCCAAGCCCGACCAGGCGTTCTGCAATCCCGGCGACGATGACTGCACGCTGCCCGACGAGGACGGTGGCAGCGAGGCGCGCTGCACCGAGGTGATTCTGGACAGCCCGGAGTCCCCCAACACCCTGACCACCGCCCGCGTGTGCGGCCGGCAATCCTGGCGACAACTGCGATGACTACGAGGACTTTGAAGATGGACCTGGGCCGTAACCGCCACCGCCGTGCCGCCGGCTTCACCCTGATCGAACTGATGATCGTGGTGGCGATCGTCGCGATCATCGCGGCTATCGCATATCCCTCGTTCGCCGACCAGGTGCGCAAGTCGCGTCGGGCCCAGGCCAAGGCGGACCTGCTCGAACTGGCGCAGTTGGCCGAGCGCTCGCGTACCGTTCGCAATACATACGCGGAGTTCGAGCTGCCGTTCGAGCAGTCGCCGCGCGAGGGCACTGCGCGCTACCTGATCCAGTGGGTGGGCGACCCGGACGCCAGCACGTTCGAGTTGGAGGCGGTTCCCCAAGGCAGCCAGGCGCAGGACCCATGCGGCACGATGAGCATCAACCAGGCGAACCAGAAGACACCGGCGCCGGGTGACGACGCACCCTCCTGCTGGTAATCCCGCCGCCGCGAAAAATAAGCGTACCCGGGTGCTTGCACGCTCGCTGGAAATCTCGTTACAATGCGCGCCCCCGCCCGAATAGCTCAGCCGGTTAGAGCACTTGACTGTTAATCAGGGGGTCGTTGGTTCGAGTCCAACTTCGGGCGCCAGATACATGAAAGGCTTGCAGGCAACTGCAAGCCTTTTTTGTTGGCTCAGGCTTGGAAGTTCAGGAAGCTAATCAACCCTGTCGAGCCGCTTCCCGGCCGGGAGCGGCAATGACACCCGCCATGCGGCGCACGTGTCCCCCACGTCCCCTCGTAGCGGGTATCCGCGTGGTAGCGGATCGCCTCCGGTGTCCCTGGCCGACCCGGCGGGTTCCGTAGAACTACCGAGTCGGAAAAAGAAAAACTACCGACGCGGCCGACTCGCGCTCGGGCGAAACTTCCTGCATCCCGCAGCCAGGAGCTGACCGCCCATGAATACGCCGAAAAAGCCGAATATTCTGTTTGTCATGGCCGATGACATCGGTTGGTTCAATATCAGCTGCAATAACCACGGCATCATGGGCTACCGCACGCCCAACATCGACCGGATCGCCCGCGAGGGAGCGAATTTTACGGACTTCTACGGCCAGCAGAGCTGCACCGCAGGCCGCGCCGCCTTCATCACCGGGCAATCGCCGATCCGCACCGGCTTGACCAAGGTCGGCATGCCCGGCGCAACGCTGGGTCTGAGCTTCGAAGACCCCAGCATCGGCCAGTTTCTCAAGCACTTCGGCTATGCCACGGGGCAGTTTGGCAAGAACCACTTGGGCGACCGCAACGAGCATCTGCCCACGGTGCATGGTTTCGACGAGTTCTTCGGCAACCTCTATCACCTCAATGCGGAGGAGGAGCCCGAATACTCGAATTATCCGAAGGATCCCGCGTTCCGGAAGAAATACGGGCCTCGCGGCGTTCTCAAATGCAAGGCCACCGACAAGGACGACACCACGGTGGACGAGCAGTTCGGAAAGGTCGGCAAGCAGGTGATCGAGAACACCGGCGCGCTGACCCGCAAGCGCATGGAAACAGTCGACGAGGAGTTTCTCGGCTCCGCTCTGGATTTCATCGAACGAAAGAGCAAGTCGCAGGAGCCGTGGTTCTGCTACTTCAACCCCACGCGCATGCATATCTTCACTCACCTCAAGCCAGCCTCGGAAGGAAAGACAGGGTTGGGTGTATACCCCGACGGCATGGTGGAACTGGATGGCTACGTTGGGCAACTGCTCGACAAACTCGACGAGTTGGGTGTAGCCGAGAACACCATCGTCGTGTTCACCACCGATAACGGTGCTGAGGTCTGCACTTGGCCTGACGGCGGCGCCACGCCCTTCCGTGGCGAGAAGGACACCAACTGGGAAGGCGGTTGGCGAATCCCGTGTGTCATGCGTTGGCCGGGTGTTATTGCGCCGGGGCAGGTGTTCAACGAGATAGCCTCGTTGCAGGACTTCATCCCCACCTTCGCCGCCGCAAATGGTGAGCCCGAACTGGTGGACAAGGTTCGGCAAGGCTACGAGATGTCCGGCAAGACGTACAAGGTTCACCTGGACGGCTACAACCTGCTGCCATTCTTGAGCGGCAAGCAGGACAAGTCGCCTCGCCAGGGCTTCATCTACTGGAGCGACGATGGCGACTGTCTTGCCGTGCGGGTTGATCGCTGGAAGGTGGTGTTCGCCGAGCAACGCGCCAAGGGCCTGGAGAGTTGGCGCGAGCCTTTCTCGCAGATGCGAATCCCGAAGTTCTTCGATCTGCGCGCCGATCCATTCGAGCGCGGCGAGGAGAGCTTCAAGTACAACGACTGGTTCCTGGAGCAGAATTTCCTGCTCTACGCAGCGCCCCCGATGTTGGCGGAATGGTTGAGCAGCTTCAAGGATTTTCCACCCCGAGCGCACGCGGCGAGCTTCAGCATCGACAAGGTGATGGAAGCCATGGCCCCGAAGAGTTGAGGATCAAGCGCGTCCCGGCAGAGGCCGTGGTCAATGCCCGAGGCCGTAGGGCACCTCCCTACGACGCCGCGCCCACCACGTGCGTCTCGCCCAGCGGCATTTCCAATGCCCTGCGCACGGCGATCGCCAGGTCCGCCCGCGTAAACGGCTTGGCGAGGATGCTCATGCCGCGCGCGACGCTACCTTGCGCAGCCATGTCACGCGGATACCCGGACGTAAGCAGCACACGCAAATCCGGTTTGCGCAGTTTGGCCTGCTGGGTCAGTTCCCAGCCGCTCATGCCAGGCATGACGATGTCCGAAAGCAGCAGGTCCACGCGCACGTCCGGCCGTTCCAGCAGGCGCAGCGCGGAGGCGCCGTCATGTGCCTCCAGCACCCGATAGCCGAGGTGGCGCAATGCCTCCACCGTATACGCACGCACGTCGTCGTTGTCCTCGGCGACCAGCAGGGTCTCCTCCGGCGCATCCACGCCGGCCATCAGCGGTGCATCGGCCTCGTGCGAAAGCGGAAGCGGCAGCGCCGAGCGCGGAAACAGCAGGGTGACGATCGTCCCGACGCCCGGCGTGGATTCCAGCAGCACGTGCCCGCCAGACTGCTTGACGAAGCCATAGACCATCGGCAGTCCCAGCCCGGTGCCGCGCCCGACCTCCTTGGTGGTGAAGAAGGGCTCGAAGACGCGCGTCATGGTTTCGTGCGACATGCCATGGCCCGTATCGCGGATCCGCAGGCGGACATAGTCGCCCTCGGCGATGTCCGGGTGGTGGGCGGCGTAATCCTCGTCCAGATGCACGTTTCCCGCTTCGATGGACAGCACGCCGCCTTCGGGCATGGCATCGCGCGCGTTCACCGCCAGGTTGAGGATGGCGCTCTCCAGTTGGGCCGGGTCCAGCTCCACGCACCAGGCATCGGTGGGGACATCGACTTCCAGCCGCACCAGTTCACCCAGGGCGCGCTGCAGCATGTCCTGCATGCCATGCATGTGCGCGCCGATATCCACGGCCTGGCTCTGCAGGGGCTGCTGGCGCGCGAAGGCGAGCAACCGCTGGGTCAGCGAGGCGGCGCGCGATACGCCCCGCATGGCGTTGTCCAGCGCGCGTGCCGGCCGCGCCGCGGTCTCGCCGAGGTGGTCGATCAGCAGGCGTGCGTGTTCGATGTTGCCGGCGATGATGGTCAGGATGTTGTTGAAGTCGTGGGCAATGCCACCGGTCAGCTGGCCGACCGCCTCGATCTTCTGGCTCTGCCGCAGCGCGGCTTCGGCCTGCCGCCGCGCCGTTGTTTCCACCGCTTCGGACACGACTGCCGACACCTGTCCGTCCGGGTCCTGCAGCGGCCGGAACGAGAAGTCGAAGCTGCGCGTACCGGTCGGCAGCTGCAATTCCAGTTCGTGGCGCGATTCACGGCCGGCCGCTGCCGCGGCCACCGCGTCGCGAACGAGGTCCGATGCGCCGGGCGTGGCCGCAAACCAGGCCGAGTCGGCGAACGCCTGACCGGCGACCTCCGGCAGCGTGGACAGGATGGCCGCCAGCGAAGCCACGTTGGCCTGCACGATGTCGCCGTGGATCGTCAGCAGGTTCTGGTGCTGGAAGCTGGACTGGAACACCGCCTGCAAGCGGCTCTCGCTGCGGCGCAGGTCGGCGGTGCGGGCCAGCACCTGGTGTTCGAGCGATTCGTTGATCTGCCGCAACGACAGCTCTGCACGCTTGAGGTCGCTGATGTCGCGGGCCAGCGTGTAATAGCCGGTGATGGCGCCGTGCGCGTCGCGCTCCGGCACGCCGTCGACCTGCGCGTAGCGCACGGTACCGTCCGCGCGCGCGAGGTAGGTCTCGAAGTTGACCCGCTCGCCACGCAACACGCGCTCCAGGTGCGGACGGGCCCGCTCGAACGCGTCCTGCCCGATCGTTTCGGGAAGCGACTGGCCGACCAGTGCCTCGGGAGGCATGCCATACCAGTCCAGGCTCGCATGGTTGACGAAGCGGAAGTGATGATCCGTACCCAGGTGGGTGATCAATGCAGGCAGCGAGTCGGTGATGAGCTGCAGGCGGTCACGGCTCTGCTGCAGTTCTGCCTCGGCGCGCGCAAGCCGCGCGCGTTCCTCGCGTTCGGACAGTGCGCGCAACACGGCCTCGGGCAGGCGTTGCAGGCGCTGCTTGACGACATAGTCGCGCGCGCCACGGGTCAACGCCTGCACCGCGAGTTCTTCGGTGAGCGTGCCGGAAACGAAGATGAAGGGGATTTCCGGTGCGTGTTCGCGGGCGAGGGTGAGCGCGGTATCGCCATCGAAGCCGGGCAGCACGTGGTCGGCGAGGATCACGTCGTAGCCGCCACTTTCGATGGCGCGCAGGAAATCCTCGCGCGTCCACACGCGGTCGGTCGAGAACGCCAGGTGCGCGCGCTTGAGCTGGGCGACGATCAGTTCGGCGTCGAGCGCGCTGTCCTCCAGCATGAGGATGCGGATCGCCGTGTTGCGTGGCGCTTCAACCATTGCCGCGGAGGGTTCCGAAAGGTGGGGCGCGGTGCGGCGGTGGCTGGTTGGTGATGCCCCAGAACATGCCCAGCCCCTGGATGGCCTCGAAGAATTCCTTGAAGTCCACGGGTTTGACGACAAAGGCATTCACGCCCAATTCGTAGCTCCTCACCAGGTCACGTTCTTCTCTCGAGGACGTGAGCATAACGATGGGGGTGCTGCTCAGGGCGGGGTCTTTGCGGACTTCGGCGAGAACTTCTAAACCGTTCAGTTTGGGCAGCTTGAGGTCCAGCAGCACGACTACCGGGCCGCCATGGTGGATCCCCGCAAAGGCGCCCTCGGACCGCAGGTAGTCCAGGGCTTCGGCGCCGTCGCGGACATGGGTGACCTCGTTGAGCAGCTGACAGCGGGCGAGGGCCGCCAGCGTCAGCTCGGCGTCCTTCGGGTTGTCTTCCACCAGCAGGATCGGGCGCAGGTCCCTCATGTATCGGCTCCGGAAAAGAAGGGAACGGTGAAATAAAAGGTGGCGCCCTTGCCGAGTTCACCCTCGGCCCAGGTGCGGCCGCCGTGGCGGTCGATGATGCGGCGCACGTTGGCCAGGCCGATGCCGGTGCCTTCGTACTCGTCGGCGTGATGCAGGCGCTGGAAAACGCCGAACAGCTTGTCGACATAGCGCGGGTCGAACCCGCAGCCATTGTCCTTCACGTGGAAGATGTCCTCGTGATCGTTCCGGGTGTGGCCGATCTCGATCACCGGCTCGGGCGTATGGCGGGTGAACTTGATGGCGTTGGAGAGCAGGTTCTGCCAGACCAGCCGCAACATCGCCGGGTCCACCTCAACGCGCGGCAGCGGTGCCATTCGCCATTGGATCGAACGTCCCGCGTATTCCATGTCGAGCTTGCTGCGCACATCCTCGGCGAGCACGCCCATGTCCACCGATGCCAGCCCCAGGGTGGAACGCCCCATCTGCGAAAAGCTCAGCAGGTCGTCGACCAGCGTGCCGGCGGATTTGGCCGACTCGACGATGGTGGCCAGGAAGCGGCGCTCGGTATCGTCCAGGCGCTCGCCGGCCGAGGCCCCGAGCAGTTCCGAATAGCCGACGATGTGGCGGAACGGTGCGCGAAGGTCATGGCTGACCGAGTAGGAGAACGCCTCCAGTTCCTTGTTGCTGCGCAGGAGCTGCTCGTTGAGTTCGGCCATTTCCTCGGCCTTGCGCAGCACGATGTCCACGATGGCGGTGCGCAGTTCCAGTGCAGCGTCGCGGTCCACTTCCTGCCATGGCAACGATTGCTGGCGCACGGTCTGCTTCCACGCCTCGAAGGACATGCGCGGGGTCAGCGCCTGCGCCTGTGCCTTGTGGCGGGGATCGCCGCCCCAGCGCACGGTACGGACCACCTCCGGGCGGAACCACAGCACGAAGCTGTCGTGCAGCTGCGAGATGGAGATGGCCAGCACGCCGCTGGCCGGTCCGCAGAAGGCCTCGGCCCCGGGCCATACCGAAGCCAGGTGCTCGGTGCAGAAGACATCCTGCTCGCCGTGGTGAAGCGTGAGCCAGTGCACCAGGTCGAGGATCTGCGGCTGGCTGGGGCAATCGCCGATCAATACGCAGGCACCGCGATGGACGATGGCTGCACCACCGGCCCCGGTGAGCGCGAGCAGACTGTCGGGGTCACGCCCCAAGGCCGCCATGAAATCCTCATCGCCGGCCATGCGGGCCAGCAGGCGTACCTGGATGGCACGCCGGGTAATGCGTTCCTCCACGGCCAATGCGCGCTGCTTGAGGGCGATCTGCAGCGAAAGGATCTGGCCGATGAACTCGCAGGCGGTGCGCACGTGGTAGGGCACGCGACGCGGTGCGCGGTTGTGGCAGGAAATCAGCCCCCACAGCTGGCCTTCGCGGATCAGCGATACCGACATCGAGGCCCCTGTACCCATGTTGCGCATGTACTGCAGGTGCACCGGCGAGACGCTGCGCAGCACCGAGGCGCTGAGATCGGTGGCCGGCTCGTCGGCGCGCGCACCGTCGCGCAGCAGCGGCACCGGCGTGTAATCGCAGTCGGCGATCAGGCGGACATGGTTGCGCTGATACAGCGCGCGGGCCTGCGCGGGGATGTCGGACTCCGGGAAGCGCAGGTCCATGTAAGAGGGCAGGATTTCGTTGCGATCCTCGGCGACCACCACCCCGTTCCATTCCCGGTCGAACTGGTAGACCAGGGTGCGGTCGAACTGGGCCAGCGCCCGCACGTGCTCGCTGGCAATGGCGCACTGCTCGGCCACGCTGGCAGCCTTCTCGATCTCGGCCATGAACTGGCGGATCACCGGGTACAGGTCTTCCAGCGAGCCGGGCTCACCGGCGATGGGCGATTCCATTTCCACCAGCAGGTGGGTGGCCGAGCGGTGCGCCAACGTGTGATGCGGGCCGGCATCGCCGAGCTTCAGCGCGCCGAGGAAGGCGGAGGCTTCCGGCGCCAGCGTGGCCAGCGTGGGTTGCACATGGGCGAGCGCGCCGTCGAGGACGGCATCGAGCGGCTGCCCCAGCGGGTCGCCGTAGGCATCGATCAGCGCGGGGTCGGCCACCGCGCGTTCAATCACCACCCAGTGCACCGGATCGACGACCAGCAGCAAGCCGTATGGCTGGATCGCACCGGGTGTGTGGATGGGCTCGCGTGCGCAGGCGGAAAGGTCCAGCGTCGGTTCCTGCAGCATGTCTGAGGGCATTCGGGGCTCCTGTTGCGGATCGCGCCCTCCATGCGCGTGAGGCGTCCGCGCCACGTTCGGCAAAGTGGGAACATGCGCCGCAATGTCGCGCATTCCGGCGGCTTCGCATCTTGCCGGAATCAATCGATTATTCCCACCTGGATGCGAAGACGCCAGAAGGCGTGTGAAGGTCAGGCAAACGCTTCGCGCAGGTGCATGTGAACGCGTGTGAAGGCGGCGCGCGCGCCGGCTGTGACCTCGGCTTCCGCATGGGGATGCAGGTCGATCGCATCGAGCGCCGTGGTGAAGCGACGCCAGTGCGAGGCCACGCCCTCCTTGGCAGGGGCCAGGTGCGAGGCCCCGAAATGCGCGTCCAATCCCAACGAGCTCACCAGCTTGAGGATCACGGCAGCGCCGAGGTTCGAACCCTCGGCGACATAAAGCCACCCCAGCGCGGCGGGAAGCGGAAGCATCGCCACCTGCGAGTCGGGGATGGGTAAGGGCGGCGCGGCGCCGACCGCACGCAGGTCCGCGGCGATGCGATGCAGGCGCTCGCGTGCCGCAAGGTCCGGAAAGTGGGCCAACAAGTCGGCACGCGCATAAAGCGGCGCGATATCCGCGTGAAAGCGGTACTGCATGCGCAAGAAGCGGGCAAAGCGCGCGCGGTCCTGGAAGATGCCCTGCGCCATGACCGTTTGGTCCAGCCGCTCGTGCGTATCGCGCGTCAGCCGGCGCAGGGTATCGACACGCGAAGTGGCAATGGAGGGGGGTGAACCGATCATCCCTGAAGCGTATCAGGATCGGCTGGCCGGAAAGGCGCGGGATGGGCCGGGACCAGGCGTGCAGCGTAGGGCGGGAAGCCTTCACGCGTACCGCTGCCCGGATCGCTGCGCGCTGGCGAAGCGTTGGCGGATTCAAGTCACCGGTTGCGTGTCCATGCGCTTGCCGCGGTGTCGCAGAGGGAGCCTGTCCAACACGAGACGCCCGGCCAGATACATCGCGATCGGCAGCACCCAGCTCAGCCACAGCAGCGTGGCGATCATCGTCGGCGGCGGGGCCAGCGCCATGAGCCCGGGAATGCGGATCATCAGCCGAAACGTGACCGGTGCGAGCGTCGCCAGATAGCAGCATGTCATGGCACGACGGTGCAGGGCGATACGCCCGCGGAGGATGAACCGCAGGCCCAGCAACGCGCAGGTCAGCCACGCAAGCGCCGTGCTGGCAAATGCCAGTCGGATACCGAACGGAGCGGGCGAGGTGGCGATCAGGCCGGCGGCCCCGGTGCAGGCGACCAGCATGGCAATGAGGAACGCGCGTCCCGTCCAGCGGTGGAGGCGGGGGCGCGAGCGCCACCAAGGCGTGAGAAGCTGCACCGGCCCGAGCAACAGCGTGACCGCGCCGCCGGCGAGGTGCGTCCACAGCCAGCCATGCCGGTCGGCAAACAACGCGTACGCTTCGGAACCGAGGTGCCGGTACTTGCCATAGGCGATCAACAGGAACTCGCCGCAGAACCATGCCACGGTGAGCCACAGCACCAGCCAGCCCGCGAACCTCAGGGCGTGTGCCCGCGAGGCTTGGGGTCGAAGCATTCCATCCATACCGCGCCCTCCGCGTGATGTGGGCGACAGCGTACAGGCAAACGCCCCCGCGTCAGCCATCGCAAGGCTGCCACCCCGGCAGCCGTCGCGAACGAACGCGGCCCAGGTTGTTCACCACCACTTCGCCGCGCAGTTGCCCGCCCAGGCAGATGCGCAGGCGCAGGTTGCTGCCGGCGCTGCGTCCATCCGGCAGGAAGTGCAGGGCGCGGCGGCCGATGCTGGAATGCACGCGCAGGCTGGCATGGCCCGGCGGCGGGAAGTGCCTGAGCACGGCCGCGGGGCTTTCAGGTTGTGAAGCGCGCCGCGCGCCCCCATACATCAGCCAGCCGCCAGCCCAGTCCAAACCCTCATCGCAGCCCAGGCCATTGTTCGACGGGCACAGGCTGACCACCTCGCGCCGTGTGATGGCCGAATTGCGGGCGGTGGCGAACTGCGCCGCGACCACGAAGACGGCCGCGGAGATCCGCTGCCGCTCCAGGCTGGCCCGGAACGCGGGCACGCCCACCCCCAGCAGGACCGCCAGCACTGCCAGGGCGACGAGCAGTTCGACCAGGGTAAAACCGGTTCGGCGTTGCATGCGGAACTCCGCGTGGCGGGGCGGGCCAGTTTCCGCAGGCCGGCGGCCTGCCTCCATCGGGCCGCAGTGCTCCCGTGCGTAGGGCTATGCCTCGCATGTCCGTCATCGCGCCATCGCTATACTGACCAATCGTTTCCGAGGCACGTTCCATGAGCGACCGCTTCCAGCTCGTATCCCCGTATTCGCCCTCCGGCGACCAGCCGCAGGCCATCGAAAAGCTGGTCTCCAACTTCGAAGCCGGCCTGGCCAAGCAGACCCTGCTGGGCGTCACCGGCTCGGGCAAGACCTACACCGTGGCCAACGTGGTGCAGCAGATCCAGAAGCCCACCCTGGTGATGGCGCCGAACAAGACGCTTGCCGCCCAGCTTTATGGCGAATTCAAGTCCTTCTTCCCGCACAACGCGGTGGAATATTTCGTCAGCTACTACGACTACTACCAGCCGGAAGCCTACGTGCCGTCCTCGGATACCTTCATCGAGAAGGACAGTTCGATCAACGAGCACATCGAGCAGATGCGCCTGGCCGCGACCAAGACGCTGCTGTCGCGTCGCGACGCACTGGTGGTGGCCACGGTATCGGCGATCTACGGCCTCGGCGCGCCGGAGGATTATCTCTCGCTGCGCCTGATCCTCTCGGTGGGCGAGCATATCGACCAGCGCCAGCTGATCCGCCACCTCACCGACCTGCAGTACACGCGCAACGAATTCGAGCTCACCCGCGGTGCCTTCCGCGTGCGCGGCGAGGTGGTGGACGTGTTCCCGGCCGAATCGGACACCGAGGCGCTGCGCATCGAACTGTTCGATGGCGACATCGAGAAGCTGACCCTGTTCGATCCGCTCACCGGCGAAACCATGCGCGTGCTGCAGCGCTACACCGTCTATCCGAAGACGCACTACGCCACCACGCGCGAGCGCACGCTCAGTGCCGTGGACACCATCAAGGAAGAGCTCAAGGAGCGGCTGGAGGTGCTGTACGCGCAGAACAAGCTGGTGGAAGCGCAGCGCCTGGCGCAGCGCACCCAGTTCGACCTGGAGATGATGGCCGAGGTCGGCTACTGCAACGGCATCGAGAACTACTCCCGCCACCTCACTGGCAAGGGGCCGGGCGAGCCGCCGCCGACGCTGTTCGACTACCTGCCGGCGGACGCGCTGCTGGTGATCGACGAATCGCACGTCACCATCCCACAGATCGGTGCGATGTACAAAGGCGACCGCTCGCGCAAGGAGACGCTGGTGGAGTTCGGTTTCCGCCTGCCTTCGGCGCTGGACAACCGCCCGCTGCGTTTCGAGGAATGGGAGGCGCGTTCGCCGCGCAGCATCTACGTCTCGGCCACGCCGGGACCCTACGAACTGCGCGAATCGGGCGATGAGATCACCGAGCTGGTGGTCCGCCCGACCGGCCTGGTGGACCCGGAGGTGGAGATCCGCCCGGTGGGCACGCAGGTGGACGACCTGATGAGCGAGTGCAACAAGCGCATCGCGATGGGCGACCGCGTGCTGGTGACCACGTTGACCAAGCGCATGGCCGAAAACCTCACCGAGTACCTGGGCGAACACGGCATACGCGTGCGCTACCTGCATTCGGACATCGACACGGTCGAGCGCGTGGAGATCATCCGCGACCTGCGCCTGGGCAAGTTCGACGTACTGGTGGGCATCAACCTGCTGCGCGAGGGCCTGGACATGCCGGAGGTCTCGCTGGTGGCGATCCTGGACGCGGACAAGGAAGGCTTCCTGCGTTCGACCGGCTCGCTGATCCAGACCATCGGCCGTGCCGCGCGCAACCTGCGCGGCAAGGCGATCCTCTATGCCGATACCATGACCCGCTCGATGAAGGCGGCGATCGAGGAAACCGACCGCCGCCGGCAGAAGCAGGTGGAGTACAACGAAGCGCATGGCATCGTGCCCAAATCCGTGGCGCGGCCGATTGCCGACATCCTGGAGGGCGCGCGCGAGGAGGGCGCCAGCGGGCGCGGCAAGGGCAAGGGCCGGCGGGTGGTGGCCGAGGAGCCGGCGGATTACCAGGCGCTGGGGCCTGCGGAGATTGCCAGCAAGCTCAAGGCGCTGGAGCAGCAGATGTACCAGCACGCCCGCGACCTGGAGTTCGAGGAGGCCGCGCAAATCCGCGACCAGATCCAGAAGCTGAAAGCAGCCAGCCTGGCCTGATGCCGTCTGGCCGGCGGTGCGCCGCAGGCTATTGCCCTGCGTTGCACGGCTGGGCTAGAATGCGCGCCCCGCAACGCGCAACGTGTTGCCGGGCGTACCGGGCGGTTAGCTCAGCGGTAGAGCACTACCTTGACATGGTAGGGGTCACAGGTTCGAACCCTGTACCGCCCACCATCTAAGTACCTGAGGAATCAGGGGAAAGATGGATCAGACAAAAGCCGGCCGAGAGGCCGGCTTTTTGTTTCCTGCAAACGTCCTGCAAATTGCTGCCCGCCCATCTGGACGTGGTGTAACCTGCCACGAGTCGAATATGCCTACAGGGGGGGCAAGGACGTGCCACGAATCGACAGGACGTTGGTGCTTAAGAAGGTCGTGCAAGTCGCATCTGATCGTTATCCAGCCGTACCTGCGCTTGCTTTGCACTCAGCTATGGCGGCTGCATTCGAAGCTTGCGAAACTGTTTGGGATCGGCACTATCCGCGACGGGACAAGGTAACGCCAGGAAAGCGCTGCATCTTCTTCAGGCGCGTCAACCGGCAAGGTCCGGCGGTTCTGTTTCATGCGTATTCCTACGTCGCTGGCCTGACTCCGGATCAGGTTGTATTCGACGATCTTGTCGAACAGATTACTGCCGAGCCGATTCAGACGGATGCCGGCGATGAAGTCGAGATCGTAGAAAGGTTCGCTGTTCTCGTCATTGGCGAAGTCATAATTTTAGAGTCTGCGCGCGTGCCAAACTCCGGCCCTCTCACGGTCCATGCGATGCGTGATCTGATCCGGCGGCACCATCTGGCCAAGTATCCGAACTTGCGTCTTGAAGATGCGCCGACGCTTGACTTCAAGCGTATGGCCGAGATTCACCACGGCGTCAAGAGCGTAACTGCAAGGCTGCATTCGGGATTCAATGCGGAGCCAAACACCTTCGGTGATTCGATGGAGACGATTGTCGTCGGACGTGGCTTCGGCAACGCCAAGATAAGCACAACCATTGAAGCGCCAGGCGATGAAGAGCTGGACGTGGATACTGTGGAGGCGATGCTGGAGGAAAGTGAGAGCGGAACGGGTTTGTCGGGAATCTCGATCAAGTTCCGTGACGACACGTCGCTTGCGGATCTGTCGAAGTATCGGGAACGGACCCGGGTGTCTGTTCAGGAAGTCCGCCCCGGGGTTCCGGCCGTCACAGAAATTGAGACAGCAATCGTCGACTATGTCCGCTCGCTGGCCACCCCGGCGGAAGACAACTTCCAACTCATTACCGCCCACGGCACGTTTACATGACGATGGCCCTTCGGTTCCCACACCTTCCGCCCGAAATCGCGGCTGCAGAGAAGACCCTCAAGGCAGCCTACGGTGAGGCCGTGCCCACAGGACAGGCCAAGATGGCGCGCGTCATGTGGTACTTGGGGACCTTTGCGATAGGGGCGCTCGTGGGCTGGGGACTTCTGCGCCTCGGTGTGGTGGTGGCGGCTGAGAAAGACTTCTGGAGAGCCGGCACAACCGCGGTGTCGGTTCTCAGCGGTTTTATGGTTGCCACCATGGTGTTCACTGGGAAGATCGAAGCGGCCAAGAGCCTCAGCATGGTCGAGCTCAGGGAGGTCACGTCGAAGATCAATCATCTTCTGCTTTATCAGTTCGGCACCCTGGCCAACCACTTTCTTTGTATTCTCGCCATGTTCATTCTCCCCTCCATAGCAACCAAGTATCCCTTGGTTGGCAGCGGAGGGGCCGTTCTCTCTCTTGGCCTTTTCTTCGTCTCGGTAGTCCGGAGCGTCTTCGTTCCACTTCAGGTGATTGAGCTCCATCGCTTTACGCACGCCGCAATACTGCGAGACAAGCGAGATGAAGCTGGAAAGGACGCTGGGCGGATGTAGTTGGTCTAGGGGGCCTTTTAGCACCTTGAATGAGCATTCCACTGCGGTGATCTCATCGGCACGATAGCCAATGGGCGGTGTCAACGAGGGGAAATGGTGATGAAGGGAAGCATGACAAAGGCAGAAGTCAGGGCAGCATTTCCGGCGTTGCTTACAGAATGGCGGCAGCGGCCGGAGGTCGTCGGCGTTGATGAGCAGAAACTGAGCTTCTATAGCTTCTGGAATTGGCTGAAAGAGGTGTACCCCCAAGCCACGCGATTCCGTTCGGTGATGGGTGCTTCTGAGGATGTCGAGCAGTGGTTTGACCAAGCAACTCATCAGACTTGGCGAAACTGAGTCACAGAGTTTCTCAGGACGGGCTCAAGGGTAGTAGTTCAGGAGATCTCTCGCATCGGCTTGCACAAGAATCTCTCTCCGGGTGAGCCTTGCGGAGCGCAGGAGGGAAGTCGGATGAGCGAACAAGCAGAAGGTGCTTTCGACTGGATCGTGGGGAAGTTGGGTGTTGCCGCAACGGCTCTGGCCGCCATATGCGCGACTGCCTACATCTTGGGTTATGCCTACTTGAACGCGTTCTACTCGCGGCTCGGGGTCCCTTGGGTGATGGATCTCTATGGCCCGACAGACGTTGCTCAGGTCCCTAGTGTCTTGGCAGTGCTGGCCATTGCGATCGGTGGCTCCTTGTTCGCGAATGGCGGGATGGGTGAAGCAACCTGGAAGGGCGCACTAGTCACGCTCGGGCTTGCCGGTCTGGCAACAATTGCGCACTTTGGGACAAAGAAGTTCCTCCCCGGCTATACGTCCTACTTTATTCTCATAGCCTGGTTTTTGCTCTGGTTGGGAGTGCTAATTGGAGCCTCCGTGTACGTTCGAACCGTCGTAAGAAATCAGGGGGCTAGGCGCGGAGTTGTAGTGCTATGCGTACTCGCGATCTTTACGATGTGTCAAGCGGCGAATCCGCTCGCGGAATGGCGCGCATCGAGGATTCTCAGCTCGCAAGGGGAAGGCCTGCCCGATGCTGTCTTAGGTGTTGAAGCTTCACGGCAATGGAAGCTCGTTCGAGCGGTGCCATCGGGGAAGGTGCTACTCATGGCTTCTAAGCCTTCAGTCCAGTTTCGGGTCGTTCCCGTCGAAGAGCTGAAGCTAATTAGTTCTGCCCGGCGTGCCGAGGCATCTGCGAAGAAGGCTGTAGAGGTGCGTTTGGTTGAATGAGAACGCAGTCTCGTCTCCCCCAAACCGGGCTTGATCTACTTTCATTCCAGAAGTGAAGGCCGGCTTGTCGGCCGGCCTTCGTTGACAGCTCACTAGCTCCCTAGCGCCGACTGCCGGTGTTGTTCGGGACACCGCCGGCTGGTCCCTTCGCAATCAGCCTGCCAACAGCACTTCAGGGCTGACATCGGCTCGGCGCGCGATGCGCACGCCGGCGATGACGTAGTGGCCCTCGACCTGCAACTGCGCGCGGACCTCCGCCACGGTCACGGGCAGGCCGGTCGGCTCATTCGCGGTCACGGGTGATCGCCTCATAGAGCCGCTGGCGCAGCAGGTCGCGTTCCTCCTGGGCGGTCATTGCCCGTTCGCCTGCTGCCACATGGCACTCAACGGAGCAGTCTGTGCGGTGACTGGATACCGAGCCCGATCATTTGCGCTTCAACGGCCGGCGACTCGCGCTCGATGACCAACTCCGTGTCCTCGGCCAGGTTCAAGCGAGATCGGACGATGCGCCGCAGATCCAGCGCCTGCGCAGGCAGCCACATGCGCAGTTGGATCGACTGTCCGGGCGGGGACACGAACGAGACCAGGTAGAGCCCCAGATCATCGGCCTTCCATGCGGCGCCAGGGAACAGCCGGTTGGTCTGCTCGGCCGCTTGCTCGCGCGTGAGATAGGCCATCGGGTTCCACCTGTCGACGATGGAACTGTAAGGTAGCACGTGTGACGGATTTCGCTTGACAGGGTGGTTCGCGATCCGGTTCGGAATCTTGCGCGCTGCTTAGTCCGTCGCGCGCTGGAGGTCTTCCCAGCAGTCACGGGCAATGCGCCGAAGCTCCTCGCCGGTGGAATGCATGGCCTGTTGGTGTGCCAGTTGGCGCTTGAGATGCCGCCACATCCGCGCCGGTTGTCCGGGATGTTCGCGGTAGGCGTCGCAGGCGGCCCGCAGGATCGGCGCGACCTCGCGCTCGAAATGCAGGTGCTGGTACGGCCCGAGCGCATGGCTTGCACGCCATGCCGCCAATTCGTGGTCCAGTCGTCGAGGGCTGGGCATGGGGGGGATCACGGCGCGCTCCGTTCGAGCGGGGGTCTCCTACGCTACGCCGCACTGCGTCAAAACCTATTGGTCACTTTGTCGCAGCCGTTCGCATGCTTTTTACGCGCATGGCCGCAGGGTGGCGGCGTGCGATGGCCCATCCGCCGGCGCGATGTCTCCGCAGGTCCGTGAAAGGGAGTTCCGATCCATGCCGATGATCGAACGCTGGCGTCATCAATTGGCCGCAGGCCTTGCCCGTGCCGACCTCGAACGCCTCACGCTGCACGACGCGGCGGAGCTGCTGCGTCGCCTGGTACCTTCCTACGCCGAATTCCGCCGTGCCGTGCCGGACCTGTCCACCGTGCGCTGGTACGAGGATGCCGAACTGGCCATCGCCGATGGCATCTGGCGCGCCACGCATCGTCCCTACGATCCGGACTGGCCGCTGTTCAAGGCCATAGGCCGCCCGGTGGTCAATGAGGATGGGCTGTGGTCGGTGGGGAGTGCGCACCGACGCTGACCGTACCGGGCGCACTTGACGCGCGGACCGCCGTGCCGCCGAATGCGCGCGGACGCCCCGTCCGGTCCCGGAGTTGCCGCATGCAGATCCGTTCCGCCTCTCGTGCCCGTTCCCTGTTGATGGTGGGCCTGGCTCTCGCCGCGCTGGCCGGCTGCCAGCGCCAATCCCCCAGCGCGTTGGCGTCGACCGCCGCAACGGCCGATGCGAAGGGGTTTTCCTGGCCCGCCTCGCTGCAACCCTTCGGCGACGGCTTCCCGCGCGCAGGCGATGCGTGCCGCCGGCTGGGCGAATCGCCCGCGGTGGCCGAGTACCTCGACCACACCGCCGTGCTGGTCGGTTGTCCGGGCCCGGCCGACGCCGCGCCGGCGGCGGCGCTGTTGTCCGGCGGGCAGGGCAAGTTCATTACCAACATCGATGGTGTCACCGTCATCTCGCTGCCGCCCAACGCGGCGCTCTAGCGGCCGGCGACCTGCGGCCTGCGCAGCAGATATGCGTGCGCGGGCCGCAGGTGTTTGCCGACGTCTTCGATGGCCTGTGTTGCGCTGTTGCCGTCTGCCGCGGCCTTGAATAACCACCCCTCTTGGACGCCCGGTAAAGTGGCGACCGCCGTCACGCTCGCGCAGCCGCTGGCTTGAATACGTATGCAGGCCGGTCCTGCGCCCGGACACCGACGCTAAGCTAGCGAGGTTCGTTCGAGGCCCCGGTTTTCAGGGGGCTTTCAAAGCCCGGAGGGGGGCTCGATGTCGAAGACTCCATGGTGGCGGGGCGCCGTCATCTATCAGATTTATCCGCGCAGCTTCCTGGACGCGAATGGTGACGGCGTGGGCGACCTGCCGGGCATCATCGAGCGTCTGGACCATATCGCCGCGCTGGGCGTGGATGCCATCTGGATCTCGCCGTTCTTCAAGTCGCCGATGGCCGATTTCGGCTACGACATCGCCGACTACCGCGACGTCGATCCGCTGTTCGGCACGCTGGACGATTTCGATCGCCTGCTCGCCAAGGCCCATTCGCTGGGCCTGAAGGTGATGATCGACCAGGTGCTCAGCCATACCTCCATCGAGCATGCCTGGTTCCGCGAAAGCCGCCAGAGCCGCGACAACCCCAAGGCCGACTGGTACGTGTGGGCCGATCCGCGCGAGGACGGCACCGCGCCGAACAACTGGATGTCGCTGTTCGGCGGCGTGGCCTGGCAATGGGAACCGCGGCGCGAGCAGTATTTCCTGCACAACTTCCTGGCGAGCCAGCCGGACCTGAACTTCCATCACCCGGAAGTGCAGCAGGCCACGCTGGACAACGTGCGCTTCTGGCTGGATCGCGGCGTGGATGGCTTCCGCCTGGACGCCATCAACTTCTGCTTCCACGACGCGCAGCTGCGCGACAACCCGCCCAAGCCGGCGGACAAGCGGGTGGGGCGCGGCTTCAGCCCGGACAACCCGTACGCCTATCAGTACCACTACTACAACAACACCCAGCCGGAGAACCTGGCGTTCCTGGAGCGCTTGCGCGCGCTGCTCGACCAGTACCCCGGCGCGGTGAGCCTGGGCGAGATCTCCTCGGAGGATTCGCTGGCCACCACCGCCGAATACACCACCGCCGGCCGCCTGCACATGGGCTACAGCTTCGAGCTGCTGGTGGAGGACTTCAGCGCCGCCTACATCCGCGAGACCGTCTCGCGGCTGGAAGCGGCGATGACCGAAGGCTGGCCGTGCTGGGCGATCTCCAACCACGACGTCGAGCGCGCGGTGACCCGCTGGGGCGGCCATCCGGCCAACCCGCGCCTGGCGCGCCTGCTGGTGGCGATGCTGTGCTCGCTGCGCGGGTCGGTCTGCCTTTACCAGGGCGAGGAACTGGGCCTGGGCGAGGCGGACGTGCCGTTCGAGGCGTTGCAGGATCCCTACGGCATCACCTTCTGGCCGAACTTCAAGGGTCGCGACGGCTGTCGCACGCCGATGCCGTGGAATGACGGCCCACAGGCGGGCTTCACCACCGGCACGCCCTGGCTGCCGATTCCTGCCGACCACATCGCGATGTCGGTGGCCGCGCAGACGCACGATGCCGGCTCGGTGCTCAGCGCATTCCGCCAGTTCCTCACCTGGCGCCGCACGATGCCGGTGTTGGTGCAAGGAGCAATCCGCTTCCACGACAGTGCCGAGCCGGTGCTGTTGTTCGAGCGCGAGCTCGGCGCGGAGGTGCTGCTGCTGGCCTTCAATCTTTCCGCCTCGCCCGCGGAAGTGGCATTGCCACCGGGCGAGTGGCGAACGGTGGAGGTGCCGGGGCCGGATGCCGGTGAAGCCCGCGACGGCGTGATCCGCCTGCCGGGCCACGCGATGTACTGCGGAAAGCGCCTCTGACCCCGCGCGCGGTGCGTGGCGTTACCATCCGGCTTTCCCTGACGGGACTTGGCCGGAGTGAAAAGCGGTGTTCCTGCCCCTGCGGTGGCTCGTGGCGACCCGCGCGTCCGCAAGGACGCCGCGGCCGGTAACGCCTCGCCCGCGGACACCGGACAGGGCCGGCTGAGCCTGACCACGCTCCCCAGTCTGGGCACCGGCTGGCTCGCGCCGCGTCTGGCACGTTTCCATCGGCAGAACCCGCACCTGCGCGTGGACCTGGAAATGTCGCGCGAGGTGCGCGATCTGTCCGTCACACATTTCGATGCAGCCCTCCGCAGCGGCCACGGCCGCTGGCGTGGGCTGCATTCGGCCGTGCTTTTTCCCTGCATCTTCATGCCGCTGTGCGCGCCGTCGTTGCGCCGCGCCGCAGGCGCGCTCGAAGACCCCGACCTTCCGCTCGATGTGCCGCTGCTGGGCCGGCCCGATTGGTGGCGCCTGTGGTACCGGGCGCGCGGCTTTCCGCTGGCGGACTTGTCAGCGAAGTTCGGCGCCCGCCTGCCGGAGGAACACCTGGACATCGCCGCTGCGGTGGCCGGGCAGGGCGTGGCGATCGGTTCGCCGTTGCTGTTCGAGCATGAACTGCGCAGCGGCGCGCTGGTGCCCGCGCACGCCTTCGTCTCCTCCGACGGGCGCGCGTTCTGGTTCACCACGACGGTCAAGCGCTGCCACGAGGACAAGATCGCGCGATTCCGCCGCTGGATCGAAGGCGAGGCGGCCAGCACCCGGCTGGCGGGGCGCCCGTTCCTGGCCCGCGTGGTGGCCTGCCCGCCGGCACTGGACGACTGAGCAAAAGGAAAAGGCCCGCTGCCGAAGCAGCGGGCCCTTCCTTTCTGCACCTTTGGGAGGGATCAGAACTTGTACGTCACGCCCATCAGGTAGGTACGGCCCCACTCGATGTATTCCAGCGGGCGATCCTTCTGCCCGGCGTAGGTGCGGTACGGCGCATTGGTGAGGTTGCTCACCTGCAGCAGGATGCTCAGGCCTTCCAGCGAATCGCCGAAGCTGTAGCTGACCTGCGCGTCGGTGACGCTTTCGCCGACCACGTACCGCAGCGTGCGATTGCCGTTGAAGTTGCCGATCTCGCCGATGAAGTCCGAACGACGGCGCTGGCTCACGCGGGCCTCGAAGCCCTTGTTCTCGTAGTACGCGGTGAAGTTGTACACGCGGTCGGACAGGCCGGGCAGGCTGATCTCGCCGCTACCCACGCTCGAGGCGCTTTCCGGGTCGCGGATCTTCACGTCGCTGTCGTTGAACGTGGCGCTGGCCTGCAGGCCGAAGCCTTGCAGCGGCGACCACAGCATGTCCAGCGGCAGCGAAGCGGTCAGCTCCAGGCCACGCAGCGTGCCGCCGTTGCCGTTTTCCGGCGCGGTGAACGTGCCGGTGGTCTGCGCCGGCGCGCCGCCCGGCGGCGGGACGTAATCGGCCACGAACGAGGAGAAGTCGTAGTCGTCGCGGCTCTGCGTGTAGATGTAGCTCTTCAGGTCCTTGTAGAACACCGCGGCGGCCACGTAGGCCTTCTCGCCGAAATACTTCTCGTAGGACAGGTCCAGCGCGTTGGCGCGCCACGGGTCGAGCAGCGGATTGCCGCCGCTGGCGCCGGGCTTGCCCGTGGCGGTATCCACGCCGAACTCCAGCGAGGCACGCATCTGGTCCACGCGCGGGCGCGCGACCTGCTTGGCGGCGGCGAAGCGCAGCGTCTGGTCGTGCGCGAACCCGAACACCAGGTTCATGCTCGGCAGCCAGTCGTTGTAGGTCTTGCCCGCCTCGTACGGCTGCACTTCATTGCCGGCCGGCTGCGTGCTGTCCCAGTAGTTGGCGTTGGAGGACTGGTCGGTGTGCTGCATCTGCACGCCGATGTTGCCGCGCAGGGTGACGTTCTCGCCCAGTTCGGTGTCCAGGTTCGCCTTCAGCCAGGCGGTGGTGATCTTCTCGTTCACCGTCCACGCCTTGGACACCAGGTAGGACAGGTCGTCCACCGGCTCGAAGATCATGTAGCGGCTCACCGCGGCCGGGACGTTCCAGGCCGGGATGTAGCCCACGCCGGCGAAGCCGAGGTTGACCGGGCTGTACTGCAGGTCGCTGGCGATGGCGGTGTCGCCCTGGGCGCCGAGCAGGATGTTGCCTTCCGGCTGTTCCTTGTGCTTTTCGCGGTCGGCGTAATTCACCCCGACGTCGAGATCGGAGAACCAGCCCAGTTCCATCGGGAAGCTGGCCTGCAGGCGCGCGCCCTTCAGGCGGTCTTCCACGCTCGGCACCTTGCCGTAGCCGGAGCCGTAGATGGTGTTGGTCAGGTACAGCGCGCTGGGATCGGAATAATCGCGGCCCGGCACCAGCTGGGAGAAGTCGTTGCCGCGATAGGTCAGGGCGACCGTATCGAGCTGCGGCATCGGGGTCAGCTGGGTGTTGTTCTCCAGGTTCAGCTCCTCGCGGGTGGCCTTGGAGTAGCTGACGTCGGCATTGATGCGGATGCCCGAGTCGGTGGTGAACTCGTTGTTCCAGCCAAACGCGTCGATCTTGTCCTCGCGCTTGTTGTACATGCCGCGCACCAGCGGGTACACGCCGCTGGCGGTGCCGCCGGTCATGGTGCCGTTGTCGTTGACCTGCACGTCGGTCACGTTCAGGCCCGGGGTGTAGCCGCCGTTGTAGTTGCTGAGGTTGACCTCGAACTGGTTGGCGGTGTCGATCTGCTCGGCCTTGGTGTGGAAGGCGTCGAGCGTGCTGGTCCAGGCGTTGGACGGACGGAACTGCACGGTGGCCATGAACGCGTCGCGCTTGGCGTTGCCGGTGCGGCGCAGGGCCTTGATGCCGTCGGAATAGTAGGTGCCCGCCGGCACGCCGGGGCGGTAGCCCTGGTCGGTGTTTTCGGTGCTCCACGGCTCGTACAGGCCGACCTGGTTTTCCTGGATCGGCGTGTCGGTGTGCGCGTAGCCGATCGAGATGCCCCAGGTCTTGTCGGCGAACTGGTCGATGTAGCTGGCGTTGAAGCGGTTGCCGTTCGGGTCGACGTTGGCTGCCTTGCCCAGCGAGTTGTTCTGGAAATGGCCACCCACGGTGATCACGCGCTCGTTGAAGCTCAGCGGGCGCACGGTCTGCATGTCGATGGTGCCCGACAGGCCCTGGCCGACCAGGCCGGCATCCGGGGTCTTGTACACGGTCACGCCGTTCATCAGCTCGGCCGGGTACTGGTCGAACTCGACGCTGCGGTTGTCACCCGTGCTGACGACCTCGCGGCCGTTGAGCAGGGTGGTGGCGAAATCGGGCGACAGGCCGCGGATGCTGATCACCTGGGCGCGACCGGCCACGCGCTGGGCCGACAGGCCCGGCAGGCGCGAAAGCGATTCGGCGATGGAGATGTCCGGCAGCTTGCCGATGTCCTCGGCCGAGATCGCCTCGATCACCGAGGTGGAATCGCGCTTGACGGCAATGGCGCTTTCGATGCCGCGGCGGATGCCGGTGACCTCGACGGTATCCAGGTTGGTGACGTCGTTCGGCGGCGTGGCCTTCGTGTCTTCGGCGGCCGGATCGGCGGACTGCGCCGCGGCCAGCATGGGCATCATGGCGGCGGCCAGCGCGATGCTCAACGCGCTGTGCTTGTGGTTCAACATTTTCCCCTCCCAGGCAATGTTGTCATTTCGAATTGTGTCGCCCCCGCGAGCGGGTAGCGCGTCGCAACCAGGGCGGTGCGCGACTGTGGGTAATGGTAGGCAGTGTGCTGTGCGTATGAATATTTCTGCATACGTATTCAATGCGGGTCATCGACGTGGAATCGATTCCAAGCGGCGTGGCTATGCCAGCGGCGGGCGCGTGCAGCGTTCCAATGTAGGAACGGCTTCAGCCGCGACCGCCATGTGGCAGGTCGCGGCTGAAGCCGCTCCTACAGATGCGGTGGCTACGGCAAAGGAATGAAGCGCACGGCCTCGCCGCCACCCGGCGCCAGCTTCAGTTCCAGCGTGTCGCCGCTGCCGACCTCGCGCGTCTCGCGCACGAAGGCAAAGGGATTCGTGCGGAAGTCCGCACCATCGCCATCCCGGTATATCTCCGCGCGATAGCGCACGCCCGGTTCCAGGAAAGAAAGGGATACCGGCAGCACGCGCCCGTGTTCATCGGTGATGCTGCCCAGGAACCAGTCGCGGCTATGCCGGTCCTTGCGCGCGATGGTGACGTAGTCGCCCACCTCGCCGTCCAGCACGCGCGTGTCATCCCAGTCCACCGCCACGTCCTCGATGAAGCGGAAGGCATCGCGGTGCTGTTCGTAGTGCTCGGGCAGGTCGGCTGCCATCTGCAAGGGGCTGTACAGCGTCACGTACAGCGCCAGCTGGCGGGCCAAGGTGCTGGGAATCTTCTGTCCGTTGCGGCCCACCAGGCTGACGATACCCGGGGTGTAGTCCATGGGCCCGGCCAGCAGCCGGGTGAAAACCAGGTTGACCTCGTGCTCCGGCGGATTCGGCGGCTGGCCCCAGGCGTTGTACTCCATCCCGCGCGCACCTTCGCGCGACATCCAGTTGGGATAGGTCCGGCGCAAGCCGGTGTCCTTGATCGGCTCGTGCGCGTTGACCGCGATGTGCCGCGCCGCGGCCTCCTCCACCACTTTCAGGTGGTGCTCGGCCATGAACTGGCCGTCGTGCCATTCGCGCCACGGCGCGCCACCGGCCGGGTTGCGTCGTTCCACCTGGCCGTCGTCGCAGACATAGCCGGTCTTGACCGCATCCACGCCCAGGCGTGCATAAAGATCCAGCGCGGCGCCGAGTTGGTCCTCGTAGTGGTTGATCGCACAGCCCGTCTCGTGGTGACCGATGAGGTGCACGCCCTTGCGCGCGCCGTAGGCCGAGAGCGCTTCGATGTCGAAATCCGGCGTGGGACGGGTGAAGTCGAAGCCGTTGCCATTGCCGACCCAGTCGCCGTCCCAGCCAGGGTTCCAGCCTTCCACCAGCACGCCGCGGAAGCCATGCGCGGCGGCAAAGTCGATATAGCGCTTGGTGTTCTTCGTGGTGGCGGCGTGCTTCGGGCCGGTCGCCCAGGTTTCCTGGTTCAAGTGCATCGACCACCACACGCCGAGGTACTTGGCCGGCTTCACCCAACTGACATCGCCCAGCTTGTTGGGCTCGTTGAGGTTGAGGATCAGGCTGGATTCGACCAGCCCGCCGGCATGGTCGCTGATCTGCAACGTGCGCCACGGCGTGTCGAAGGGCAGCGTGCGGCGTATTTTCCAGCCTTCGGCCGAGGGTGAGAGCTGCGCGCGCAGGCGCTGGCCGTCGGTGCGGCGCAGCCACATGCCGGCGTAGTCCACCAGCGCAGCCTCGTGAATAGATACATGCAGGCCGTCGTGGCTGCGCAGGGTGATCGGGGTGTGCGCGAGCGGCACTTCGGCCAGCGGCGTGCGGCGGTAAAGGTATTCGTAGTGGATCGGCTCGCCGGCGGGAATCCACCACGCGGTCGATTCGGGGACGATGTCGAACTCGGTCAGTTCGTCGTCGATGATTGCCTCGTGCAGCCCGGGTTGCTCGGGGAAGCGGTAGCGAAAGCCCAGGCCGTCGTCATAGACGCGGAATACCACGTCGAGCCGCCGCTTGGCGCCGCCGCGCTCGCCCAGGTGGACCACCAGCTCGTTGTAGTGGTTGCGGATGAATCGGCGCTCGCCCCAGGGTTGTTCCCAGGTGTCATCGACGCTGCGGGTTTCCTGCGCGAGCACCGCCAGGTCACGGTCCAGGCGGCCGTCGCGCAGCTGGAAACCGAGTTTCGATTGCCCGACAACCGGTTCGCCCAGACGCTCGACGCGGTAGCTGGGCTGCCCGCCTTCCAGTTGCAGGTCCACGCGCAGCACGTTGCCGGGTGACTGGACACTGGCGACAGTGACGGGTTCGGCGTGTGCCGGCGCGATGGCGCCTGTGGCGGCTGCCAGGACAAACAGGGCGCCGGACAGGCACCGCGACAGGAACAACGACGGCATTTCCCCTCCCAAGGCGGCCGCGCAACTGCCCGGGACTATAGCGACGGCGAACGGCGCCACCGCGGCGAACGCCATGAATACGTATGCAGCTAGACGCACCCGCCGCCCCCATGCCTACCATGTGGCGTGCCCCTGGGAGGGGGCCGCGAGCGCGCCGGGCTGCCGGCGCCATCACCACCACGCGGGCACAAGGGAGGAAGGCTGCCGGTGCAAACCGGTTTGCCACTTCGATGCGCAAGATGATCTGCCTGGCCTTCGTCCTCGGGACGATGGCCGGTCCGGCCGCGGCAGCGGCGGATTTGGAATTCGATGGCCGCCATGCGCGCGCCGAGGCTGCCGGCGATGGCGGCTTCGTGCTGCATGCCTCCGATGGGGAGGTGCGCATCGCCGCACAACCCATGCATAGCGAGACCGGCAGCGTGCTGTTCGACGCGCTGTTCGCGCTGGCGCAGCAGGAACTGGACGCCAACCGGGTCGATGCGATCCGCGACCCGGCCTTCGACGAAGGGCGGCCGGTACCCTGCGAATGCTTCCAGACCGGTGCGCGCTGGCCCTATGTGTGGACGCGCGACATGAGCTTCGCCGCCGACCTGGCGCTGGCGCGGCTGGACCCGCAGCGCACGCGGCAGTCGCTGCGCTTCAAGCTTTCAGCAGCGCGCGATGGCCGCACGCCGGGACTGTTCGTCGCCCAGGACACCGGCTCGGGCGGCAGCTGGCCGATCAGCACCGACCGCGTCGTGTGGTTCCTCGCCGCGCGCGACCTGCTCGACGATGCCGCTTTTGCCAACGACACCTGGCAGGCGCTGCAGGCGACGCTGGCACAGGACCGCCGGTACGCGTTCGACGCCTCCGTGGGCCTGTACCGCGGCGAGACTTCTTTCCTGGACTGGCGCGAGCAGACCTATCCCGGCTGGACCGCGCAGGACGTGCGCTTCATCGGCGAGTCCTACGCGCTGTCCACCAACGTGCTGCACTACCAGGCGCTGCGGCTGGCCGAGCGGCTGGCGCGCGAACGCGGCGACGCGCGCGCGCCGCAGTACGGCCAATGGGCCGACGCACTGCGCACGCAGATCGACCAGCGCTTCTGGCGCGAGGACGCCGGCCAGTACATGAGCTACCTGGGGCCGGCGGGTGGGCGCACGGCCGGCGGCACGGCGGCCGCGCTGCTGCCCGTGGCCAAGTACGACCTGCTCGGGCTCTCGCTGGGCGTGCTGGCCGAGGTGTTTCCCGCCGACCGCGCACGCCGCGCGCTGCAGGGGTATCCCACCACCGCGGCCGGCAGCCCGGTGGTCTGGCCTCAGTTGGCCGACCAGCCGATCTACCACAACCGCGCGATCTGGCCGTTCGTCAGCGCCTACGCCCTGCGTGCCGCGCGGCAGCTGGACGACGCGCCGCGGATCGCGGTCGAGATCGAATCGATCCTGCGCGGCGCCGCGCTGGCCGGCTCGAACATGGAAAACTACGAAATGCTGAGCCAGGCCGTGCATGTGGACGACGGCAAGCTCAGCGGACCGGTGGTCAATTCGCAGCGGCAGCTGTGGTCGGTGGCCGGGTATCTGGCGATGGTGCGCGAGGGCGTGTTCGGCGTGATGCCGGATGGCCGCGTGGCACCGAAGCTTCCGGCGTCGCTGGTGCCGGCGGTGTTCGGCACGCGCGAACGCATCACGCTGGACGAAGGGTCACATCGCTACGTGCTGGTGCGCCCGGCGCGTATCGAGGGCGATTTGCTGGTGGCGGGCCGGGTGGAGACGCAGGGCCCGCAGACCGTTGTTCACCTGGTGGCGCAGCGCAGTGATGCCGGTGCCCCGCCGCAGCCGGCCGCGCGCTTCGCGCCTTCCACCCCCGGCGCGCCGGTCGCCATCGCCGCAGGCAAGGCATGGCGCGTGGTCCCGGAAGCGGACGAGGTGCTCTGGCGCGATGGTGTTGCGCAGCCGGCTGGCACGATGCACATCGCGCTGGCGCCGGGCACGGCCACTTGCCTGCGGCTGACCCGCCGCGAAGGCGCACTGGAATCCCTGCCCAGTCCGGAGACTTGCCTGGGTGCCCAGGTTGAGCTGAAGGGCGCGGGCGACTGGCAGTGGACACCACCCCACCCAGGCACCTGGCGCGTCCGTCTGCGCTACGAAAACCTGCATGGCCCGATCAATACCGGTGTCACTGCGGCGGTGAAGCAGCTGCGCGTGCAGTGCGACGGCCAGCCGGACCAGTGGCTCGCGGTGGCGATGCCGCACAGCGTCGGGCCGCAGGATTCCACGCTGGTCGATGTCCGCACCGGTGCGGGCGCTTGCCGCATCACGCTGGAGGAAGGCTTCAACATGAGCGCGCTGGCGCACTTTGCCCATTACACGGGCGGGCAGGGCGGGCGCGACGGGGTTGTCAACGACGCGCGCGTGCTTGGCCTCACCCTGGTTCCGCTGCCGGTCGTGGAGGCTGCACGATGACGTCCAAGCCGCAGTTGTCGTTCTGGCAGATCTGGAACATGTGTTTCGGCTTCCTCGGCATCCAGTTCGGCTTCGCGCTGCAAAACGCGAACGCCAGCCGCATCTTCGAAACCCTGGGCGCGCCGATGGACGCGGTCCCTGGGCTGTGGATCGCCGCGCCGCTGACCGGGCTGTTGGTGCAGCCCGTGATCGGCTATCTCTCCGATCGCACCTGGACGCGCTGGGGCCGCCGCCGGCCGTATTTCATGCTCGGCGCGCTGTTCACCACGCTGGCGCTGCTGGTGATGCCGAACTCGCCGACGCTGTGGATCGCGGCCGGCACCCTGTGGATCCTGGACGCATCGATCAACATCTCGATGGAACCGTTCCGCGCGTTCGTCGGCGACCAGCTCTCGCCGCGCCAGCGACCGACCGGCTATGCGATGCAGAGCTTCTTCATCGGCGTGGGCGCCATCGTCGCCAGCTTCCTGCCGTACCTGCTGGCGCACTGGGGCGTGGCCAATACCGCCGCGCCGGGGCAGGTGCCGGACACCGTGCGCTGGTCGTTCTATGCCGGCGCGGCGGTGCTGCTGCTCTCGATCGGCTGGACGGTGCTGCGCACGCGCGAATATTCGCCGCAACAACTGGCCGCCTTCGATGACGCCGAGCCGGTGGCTGCCCGCGCCGCGGTACGCGCGCATGGCGCGCCGCCGATGCGCCAGGTCGTCCGTTGGCTGGTGATCGGCGTGCTGCTGGCGGCGGCCATCGCCTGGCGCGATGGCGACCGTATGCTCTACGTGCTGGCCGGCCTGTGCGCCGGCTATGGCGTGCTGCTGTGGCTGGCGCGCGTGCTGCCCGGCACGCACATGCTGGCAGCCATCGTCGATGACTTGCGGGGCATGCCGCCTACGATGCGCAGGCTGGCGTGGGTGCAGTTCTTCTCGTGGTTCGCCCTGTTCGCCATGTGGATCTACACCACCGCGGCAGTGGCTGGGCGCCACTTCGGCGCGAGCGATACCGCCTCGGCGGCGTACAACGAGGGCGCGAACTGGGTGGGCGTGCTGTTCGGAGCCTACAACGGTTTCGCCGCGCTGGCCGCCCTGCTGATTCCGCTGATGGTGCGCGCCATCGGCCTGCGCTGGAGCCATCTGGTCAACCTGTGGCTGGGCGGTCTGGGGCTGGTATCCCTGACGCTGATCAGCGACCCGCACTGGCTGCTGCTGTCGATGGTGGGGGTCGGCTTCGCGTGGGCCTCGATCCTCTCCCTGCCTTACGCCCTGCTGTCGGACAGCGTGCCGGCGGCCAAGATGGGCGTGTACATGGGCATCTTCAATTTCTTCATCGTGATCCCGCAGCTGATCGCGGCCAGCGCGCTGGGCTTCGTGCTGCGCACGCTGCTGCAGGGCGAGCCGATGCGCGTGCTGGTATTGGGCGGCATCAGCCTGTTCATCGCCGGCCTGTGCGCACTGCGGGTGCCTGCCGCTTCGGAGACCCCCTGATGCATCCGCGCTCGACCCTGTTCCTCGGCACCTGCCTGGCCGTGCTGGCCGGCGGCGCCCACGCTGCCCGCCCTGCGCCGGACTACTACGGCACGCTGGAGCCGTTCGCCCGCGACGCGGTGTATTTCGTCGTCACGGACCGCTTCGTCAATGGCGATCCTTCCAACGACCATCGGGACCAGGGCGGCCAGCATCCGACCTTCGACATTCCGGTGCATTGCCCGGACGGCATCGACGGCAACATCGGCTACCTGGGCGGTGACTTCAAGGGCGTGGCCGACAACGCCGGCTACATCCGCGACCTGGGCTTTGGCGCGGTGTGGATCACCCCGATTATCGACAACCCGGACGAGCCGTTCAGCGGCGGCAAGCCGGTGAGCTGCGACAGCACCCTCAGCGACAACGGCAAGACCGGGTACCACGGCTACTGGGGCGTGAATTTCTACCAGCTCGACGAACACCTGCCGAGCCCGGGCCTGGATTTCGCCGGCTTCACCCGCGCGATGCACGCCAAGGACCTGAAGGTGGTGCTGGATATCGTGGGCAACCACGGCTCGCCGGCCTTCGGCATGACCCGCAAGCAGGCGAAGTTCGGCCAGGTGTTCGACCGCGACGGCAAGCTCTTGGCCGACCACCAGAACCTGCCGCCGCAGAAGCTCGATCCCAAGCACAACCCGCTGCACGCGTTCTACAACAACATCGGCGCGGTGGATGCGAAGGACGGTTCGATCTTCGACGGCAACCTGGCCGAGTTGGCCGACTTCAACCAGGACAATCCGGCGGTGCTGGATTACCTGGCCGGCGCGTACCTGCAATGGCTGGACCAGGGCGCCGACGCGTTCCGCATCGACACCATCGCCTGGATGCCGGACCGGTTCTGGCATGCGTTCAGCGCGCGCATCCGTGCGCGCAAGCCGGGCTTCTTCATGTTCGGCGAGGCGTTCGATTACGACCCGGCGTCGATCGCGCGGCATACCTGGCAGCGCAACGCCGGCGTGAGCGTGCTCGATTTCCCGCAGCGTGGCGCGATGTCCGATGTTTTCGGCCGCAAGGGCGAGGGCTTCGAGAAGCTGGACGGCACGCTGTTCCTGGGCGAGGGGCCGTATCGCAACCCCTACGAGCTGATGACGTTCTACGACAACCACGACATGGCGCGGCTGGATGCGACCGATGCGGGTTTCATCGACGCCAACAACTGGCTGTTTACCTCGCGCGGAATTCCGGTGCTGTATTACGGGTCGGAGATCGGCTTCATGCGCGGGCGGGCCGAGCATGCGGGCAATCGCGCGTACTTCGGGCAGGAACGCATCGATGCCGCGCCGCAAAGCCCGATCTACGCGCCGCTGCGGCGCATCGCGCGGCTGCGCGAGGAGAGCGTCGCGTTGCAGCGCGGCCTGCAGGTGAACCTGCGGCTGCAGGGGAACGAGGCGGTCTTCCTGCGCGTGTACCAGCATGAAGGGCAGGCGCAGACGGCGCTGGTGATGCTCAACAAGGGCGACGCGCCGAAGACGTTGCAGGCGGATCGCTACGTGCAGGCCGGGCCATGGCGCGATGCGTTCGATGGCAAGCCGGTGGCTGCCAAGGGCAAGCTCGCGGCCGAAGTGCCGGCGCATGGCGTGCGGGTGTTCCTGCTGGATGCGCCGGTGCGGGATGCGGGCTTGCAGGCGGCGCTGGCGCAGGCGATGCAGCAGCAGGCGGCGCGTGATGCGCAGGATGCGAAGGGCGAGGCACCGGCTGCGCCTAAGCTGTAGGAGGGGCTTCAGCCCCGACGGGCGGGGTCGTGAACGGTGGGATGGCGGTCGCGGCTGAAGCCGCTCCTACATGGGGGAGCGGCAGGTTGGCGTGGGGACGGGAAGGCGGGCCGGGCTTCGGTCCGTTCCTCCTATCGCCGCGACGAATCCCGCGGCACCAGCCGCGTCGGGATCGCCCGGCTTTCCGCCACCTCGCCGCGGATCAGCGCGATCAGCCCGTCCACCAGCAGGCTGCCCGCCAGCTTGGTGTCCTGCTGCACCGTCGTCAGCGACGGCGAGACCGACCCGGCCAGCGGGATATCGTCGAAGCCGGTCACGGCCACGTCGGCCGGCACCTGCAGGCTGTGCTCGCGCAGCGCCCGCATCGCGCCGATGGCGATCAGGTCGCTTGCCGCGCATATCGCGTCGAACCGCTCGCCACGGGCCAGCAAGGCCGCGCAGGCGTCGTGCCCGGACTGTTCGGTGGTGATCGCGTCGTGCTGCAGCGCCGGCTCGGCCTCGATTCCGGCCACGCGCATGGCCTCGACATGACCGCGGTAGCGCTCCTCGAACTCCGGGTAATGGCTGGACGCATGCCCGAGGAAGGCGATGCGCCGGCAGCCCTGTTCGAGCAGGTGGCCGGTGATGTCGAACCCGCCCTGGAAGTTGTCGCTGCCGATGGACACGCCCGGCTGGTCCGGCAGGGCGGCGCCCCAGCGCACGAAATGCGTTCCCTGTTCGACCAGGCGCTGCAGTCGTGCCCGCGACTCGTGGTAGTCGCCGTAGCCGAGCAGGATGATGCCGTCGGCCTTGTTGCTGTCCTCGTAATCGGCCTGCCAGTCGGTGGATAGCTGCTGGAAGGACACCAGCAGGTCATAGCCGCGCAGGGCGCAGGCGCGGGTGATCGAGCCCAGCATCGAGTGGAAGAACGGGTTGATCAGCGAGTCGTCCGGCGTCGGGTCCTCGAAGAACAGCAGGGCCAGCGTGCCGGCATTGCGCAGCCGCAGGCTGGAGGCGTTCTTGTCGACCTTGTAGTTCAACTGCCGGGCGATGCTCAGGATGCGCCGCCGGGTCTCCTCGTTGACCATCGGGCTGCCGCGCAGGGCGCGCGACACCGTCGGCTGCGAAACGCCCGCCAGGTAGGCGATGTCGAGGGAGGTGGCCTTGCCTTTGGTGGTCATCGGATCGCACGGCGGAAACGGCCCGGGCATCATGCCACGCGCCGGGCGCGCAGGCCTGCCGCGTTTGGTTTACCATGCGGGCCTGAATCCACCGCCAAGGTGGCCCGCGCGAAAACGCCGGCCGAGCGTGCGACATGAGCACTACCACCGCCCAGCGCTGAAACCCTACGAGGCCCGGCCCCGGCGCCCTCGCGGCGCTTTTTTTTCGCCCGGCCTCGCGCCTTTCCTGTTTCCCCGCCCCTGGCCACCGGCCGGCGGCCCTTTCCAGATTCTCCGCCCATGATCACGATTACGCTCCCCGACGGCAGCCGCCGCGAGTACGAACAGCCCGTTTCCGTCATGCAGGTCGCCCAGTCGATCGGCGCCGGCCTGGCCAAGGCCACCCTGGCCGGTGCCGTGGATGGCGTGCTGGTGGACGCCAGCGACGTCATCGACCACGACGCCACCCTGCGCATCATCACGCCCAAGGACGAGGAAGGGCTGGAGATCATCCGCCACTCCAGCGCCCACCTGGTCGGCCACGCCGTCAAGCAGCTGTACCCGGACGTCAAGATGGTGATCGGCCCGGTGATCGCCGAGGGCTTCTACTACGACATCTACTCCGAGCGGCCCTTCACGCCCGAGGACATGGCCGCCATCGAGCAGCGCATGGCCGAGCTGATCGCCCAGGACTATGACGTCGTCAAGAAGATGACCCCGCGCGCGGAAGTCGTGGAAATCTTCAAGGCGCGGGGCGAGGACTACAAGCTGCGCCTGATCGAGGACATGCCCGAGGACATCCAGGCGATGGGCATGTACTACCACCAGGAATACGTG
>Ga0310344_10000181_pt1 | contig 52828 bp, 42 predicted proteins | sample HC15DNA20200_MG_FD_203801 | JGI IMG/M metagenome (GOLD analysis project Ga0310344, IMG submission 203801) | Marine microbial communities from station ALOHA, North Pacific Subtropical Gyre - HC15-DNA-20-200_MG | ecosystem: Environmental > Aquatic > Marine > Oceanic | place: Pacific Ocean: North... | reverse complement strand
CCTCATGTTCGTCGACTGTGCCTTGATATCGATCATAGATATCATTGTCAGTGGCAGGGAAACGCTCAGGATGGAGTATGTCTTCAAGAATCTCGTCATAACTGCGCCCAACATAAGATTGCAGTTCTAATCCAGTCAAACCAAACCCAGCTCGGCGCATCAAATGTGCAACATCTTCTATGTGCCGGTCAGACATGCTTCCCTCATCTCCGGAATCTAGACACCACTACTCTCTTCTCGCACCACCCCCAACTACCACTTATAGTCTCTGACAAATTACAAAAAATATCAATCTGGGTCAATTGCTCAAGCAGCATTGTCACGACGAATTAAATTTAGTCTCGCCAAATTACAAGGCTGACCTTTTGTGATTTGCAACCCAATCGCGCAACCACCTCCTCAACAACACCATCACTGAAACTAGTGCAAAACCCCCAGAAATTATTAGTCGCCAATCGAATAGTTGGTCGTCATCAATCTGTAGGGACACCAGTACAGATTCGTTAAATTCAGTCGTGCTTAGGTTTATTGCTACAGTCCATTCACCATGACTATCGATCGGCAACAAACTGGTATAAGTACCTGCCAATGCACCAGATGACACTTGTAGCGGTCCTACCACCACCTCCTTAGTTCCTGTAACCCAGGCACTCACATCAATTTCAGCGCCTTCGATTGGTTCGACAGTTTTCAGACGGGAAAGAGAAATCACTACGACTGGAGTCTCATCATCCTGGAAACTTACCATCGCGGTCAGATAAGCATTTCCTACCTCACCATCGTACAATACCCCGCTTTCACCATGCCCACCATGCGCCCATATTGTAGTAGCCTGGACCGAAACCATAGTCGATAAGAATACTATGCAGACCATTATTCTAATCAAGCTCAAGCCCACAACCTGAGTAGCGCAGCGCTGTAATTTAGACGTCGTTATTCGATATATATGCCCGAAGATTATCAACAATTAAAACAATCAGTCTTTGCGCAATTCCACCCCAGCAATCTCCTCATAAAGTTTCACTGTTGCCGTAATGTGATCAGTCGCATAGCCTCTATTAGAGGCTGCGTTTAGAAGCTGCTGAGTAACTGCACCATAGTGAGTAACCGAGCCCAACTCCGCTCCCATTTGCACAGCTAATCGGAGATCTTTTAGAGCAAGTCGTGTGAAAAACCCTGGCTCAAAATCGCCTTTAAACACCCTGTCTTGAAACACACTCTTTAGGGCCGAATTAGCCGCAAATGTTTGTTGGAACACGTCGACCATAGCATCTAAGTCTAGGCCCGCTTTCTTACCCAACACCAAAGCCTCCCCATTGAGCATCATTATCGATGCCGCCAGCATGTTATTGACTAATTTCATTGCTGATGCAGCCCCCAGTTTTCCACAGTATGTGCGACTGGTAGAAATTCTCTCAAGTACCGGTTCAACATCTAACATATCCTCTTCACTACCCCCCACCATCAGGGCCAACGTTGCAGAATTTGATGAGCTAGAGTCTCCACCCATTTTGCACTCCAACATTCTTATATTCTTACTTGCCAGCTTTTCACCCACCCGCCTAGTAGTGACAGGATCAATGGTGCTGAAATCAATCAATAATCCACCTTCATTAAAAGTTTCGTGCACACCGTCCTGCCCTATTGCAGCCTCCTCAACATCACGAGGCTCGGGAAGAACGGTTATCACTATGTCGGCATTATCAGCAGCGTGAGCTGGGGATTTACTAGCTTCTCCACCTAAGGCCACCAGCTCCTGCATACGCTCTCTAGAAAGATCGTAGCCCACCAGTTTATAGCCGCTCTCAAGCAAGTTTCTTGCAATCCCCCAGCCCATTAAGCCTAGCCCTACTACCGCAATGTTGGATTGTGACATCAATTTTCTCCAATACACATCTTTTACATATTGAACAGACAACTACCGGGAACCGGACAGCGTCAACGGATAAATACTAATGGATTGAACACCTCAAAGCCCTCTGTCGTTTTACCGATATTAGACTCGTCTCAGGCCATCCACGTATGATTTACGCTGACAACTCCTAATAGTAGACAGCACTCATCACCAAGGTAACACCTGGAAAGATAACGCAATGGCCAACACCTTTATGCATACCAGAATCAGGGTCAGCAATATGGACAAATCCATAGATTTCTACACCAAGCACTTAGGCTTCAAGTTGGGCAGACGTAATGCCAGATCTCCACACGGCAACGAGACATGTCACTTGGAGATGCCTGGATCTCAACATACTTTGGAGCTCACCTATTCTTCCGATTACGTGTTAGCAGTTCCGGAAGATCTTATGCACTTTGCCATTGGTGTCGATGACTTAACGAGCTACTGTGAAAACCTGGAGTCTGCAGGCCTAGAAATATGGCCAGATAGGTGGCGAGAAGAATTCATAACTTTAAAAATGGCGTTTATAGATGATCCCGATGGATACGAGATTGAACTACTTGAAAACAAATAACCATACATAGAAACGGGAGACATAGTATGGGTAACCGTAAGCCAGACATAGTATTCTTCATGCTAGATCAGCTTTCAGCTAAATGGCTGGAAATAGGCTTGGCCGGAGTTGTCGATCTTCCTAACTTTAGGAAGGTTATGGAGGCCGGGACTTATTTCAACAATTGCATCACTAGCAACCCTCTTTGCTGCCCAGCGAGGGCAACCCTTGCCACGGGACTCACAACCAGAATGCACGGTGTGCTGCAAAATGGTTTCCACCTGGATCCTGAAATACCCACGTTTATGCAAGCGCTTCAGAATTCTGGGTACAAGACGGCCGCGTTAGGCAAGGTGCACCACCATCCCCACTGGGAATCTCTTGCCCCGGATTACCGAGACTATGGTTATCACGAACAACACATTACCGAGGACGCTCGCGGGGGTGAATGGCTTGACTGGATTCGGTCCGAACATCCAGAACACACATCTGCTGTATACAGCACTATATGGGCTAGGGATATCCCTGAATTCGCAAATTACGGACCAGACTATGAGGATCTGGCAACGCAAATATCTAAACAACCACGACTTCTAGGGTCTTATGAGTTGCCTTTCCCTGAACAGATTTGCCAAACAAATTGGATTACTGCCAAGGCTATAGATTTCCTGGAAGGAGAGAATCCTAATCAATCCTTGATGGCACACATAAGTTATGTACAACCACATGATCCATTTGCCCCACCTTGCGGGTATCGACAATGCGTAAACTTGGACAAAATACCACTTCCGTTAAAGGCCGAATGGCCTAATGATCCTCTGGGGCCAACATGCTTCCGAAGTCTTAGCCAAAAATTATCCCAGGAAAGCCATCTCGACATTCCTGAGCATTGGCAGTTTGACAGGGAACACTATTTTGCAGACTTAGCACACCTGGACCGACAACTAGGCACGGTACTTTCAGCCATTGAAAAACGTGGTGGTCTCGACAACAACTATCTGATACTGCTGTCCGATCACGGCGAAATGCTTCATGACCATGGCCTGCGCAGCAAAGGGGAAATGCACTACGATGCATGTATTCGAGTCCCTCTGGTAATCGCTGGACCAGATGTGTTATCAGCACAATTAGTAGATGAATTTGTACAACTAGAGGACATAGCACCTACGGTATTCGAAATCGCTAGTATGACAATACCAACACCCCTATCCATGAGGCTAAAACTGGAACATAAAACCTTCCCCGGTTCTTCCCTTATGCCATTATGCAAAGGTTTAATGCCATCAGATTGGCGACAACATGCCTATTGTGAAAGCTATAACAATATAGATTCGAACACCCCCGCAAACTGGGCGCGAACAGTACGTAACAAAGCCTGGCGATACACCCTTTATCCTCATCAGCAGGGCGAACAACTTTTTCACATTTCCGAAGATTTCGATGAACAACACAACCTTGCCGGAAATAACGATTTCGATACTGTGAAACGTGATTTGAAAGATCTTTTGCTAGAGTCGATTATTCTACAGGACTATCCACACACACCACGATCACGCTTTGCCTATGACGTGCACTAGTCAGGATTAAGTCTGAATCAGTTTATTGATCCCATTCAAGCAACGTTGCAAACAAGTGGACGCCCTGGAACAATAACTTTGCCCTTTGGCATGGCCGTTGACCTGCAATCCCCCACAACTACTGATTTGACGGCAATTTTTCCGCTTAACACCGATAGCGACACAGTGAATCCAGCACTTCCAGCTAACTCCACCTCACAGATACCCCATGCGGACCCATTAGACCAAAAGTGTCGGCCCGGGCGATTCGCAAATTCGATTATTTCATCGACTCCAGAATATTGAAACCCGCTCAGGGCAATTACGGCACCCCATGACGCCATAGCTCGAGCATAGTGGCGGCCACATTCCGCCTCATCAAAAGGGCTACGTCTGCTACCGTTATATCGATCTCTTATCGCCTTTATTACCTTCAGACCATTAGCTGTCTGATTCTCATATAACATTCCTACGGCTGCCGAATATTCGAACCCAGTCATAACCTCATTGTAATAAGGAAACGGACGATCTGGCCGTCTCCCACGAGGGTAGGTGGCCATCAATAAACCAGATTCATCTCCAAGTACATAGCTACGCATGTGGTTGAAATGCATATGAAAGTTCTGACGAAAATTGTGACGGATTATTGACTCATATGTGGATGCAATATTGTCTTTGTTTAGGAGGTGCCCTAGCCCTGATATATGGGCAAAGAATTGGCCCACTAATTGGTCCACAAGACACCCGGAACCTAATTGCAATTCAGGATTCTTGAGGTCTCTGGCCCCCATATCGGGATGTCTCAACCCTTCTGCTATAGCACTCTCAGTTATAGGTTCGATTTTGTGTTCGTAATACTCCCCATTAAATAAATTGGAATCAAGCCAAGCACTACCGTTCTCAAACATTTCACGACAGGTTGATGCAAACTTATCATCGCCAAGATGCTTGGCCATTTCTTCCGCTGCCCGTAGCGCACCAAGATACCAAACCCCCATCTGAGGATTGGGACCGTAATACTCAACATCCATTGTGTTATGTTGACACCCCTCCATTACACCATCACGATCCGCATCCCAGCCTCCCTCAACCCAACAAAACTCCAGCGCCTTACGGGCCCCAGGCCAACAAGAGGCCAGCAAATCATCATTACCGGATAATAACCAATCCCTGTGCAGTTTCATTATGCAGCCCATCTGCCCATCTGCTGCAGCCGTATCAAATTCTCTTGCTCTGTGCTCAAGTGGCAAAACCACTCGGAAAGACATTTTCCCACGCTCATCAGTTGCATAGTTGAACTCGACGTCGCGCATCGACATAGCCAATTCACCAAACAGAAAGCTCGTAGCTTGCTCGTAATTCCAGACATGCGTACAACTACCCGCACAACAACCGACAGTATCACTGCATCCTTCCCACCCATAAAACCGCCCATCAGGAGTGCGGAAACAAGTCTGAGTGCGCAAAGTACTCACATTAAATAACGCAGCCTCTTTCACCACCTCAGGCAAGTCAGAAGAACAGAATGCTGCTACAAATTTCTTTGTTTCTTGCTCAAGCTGAGAAAGCATAGGGACCGATTTATCCAGGACATCCCAAGCATCAGAATATTGTTCGGCATAATAATTGCCTACATAGTCATTAGAGCAACATGGCTCCAGTAAATCAGACTCATCTTGCCCACCAGCAACGCATGACGCAGGAGGTTTTTCACAGCATTCCGGCATCCCGACTACATCGTCACCACAACATTCCTCATCACTGAATCGATCGTCGTCCCAAGTCATACGATTAGGGAAATGCCAGGCCAGTAAAAATGTTATACATGATTCCCCATGGGCGGGAACAGTAGTTCCTCCTGTAACAGAAGCAACGGGCCCTTCAGAAAACGGTCGTCCAGGGCGAAGTGGATCAGGATCATCCTCAGCAAAACGAGTATCCAGACGACCATCCAAAGCAAAATCTTCCCAAAAGTCTAAGAGCGAATCCCCCCATGACATGTTGGCCCATCTGTCTCGTGCAGAGGTATTCTCCGACGTAGTAGCAAGAGCTATCGAACCCCATTGTTCAGACGTGATTGGAGTGCCTTCAGAGGTCATAAACACGCCACTAAAGCCCTTGCCTGATCTGACTTTGTTGCGAGCTTTATCCACCTTCCCTTGGCTTCCATCAAATCCGACAAAATTCTCTACGCTCCCTACAACGGAAGCTTGCAACTCTTTTCCCGTGCGATTAATTAACCTGAATCTCAAAATTGCAAGAGGAATTCCACTTAGATCAGCATCGCCCGGAACAAGTGGATTAAAAGCCTCCATTCGGACATCAACTGGAACCTCCGGATCAGACAAATGAACCTGACCAAAAGGATAGGCCGCGTGAAAAGAGCATTCTCGAAATCGAGGAAGACTATGGTTAGTTTCCACGCTGCCATGGTGTCCGTCATACTCAGAATCATCCATCGGCCCCTCTAGTGCAACCGTAATAGGATCCTGATTTGATTGTTGGATATTTAATGCAAAAAAAGTTGTGCTACCTCCCCTGTTTGCAGTAGATCCACGCCACTGCACACCAGGCCGAAACCCCTTCGCCGGCCGATTCATAATCTCAAAATCCCTCAAATCTCCCCGTCCGCCCAATGACACAGTCCCAGTACCTATTCCACCAATAGGCATAGCAATACGTAGAAGTTGGTCCTGGTTATAACTTTTAAGTACAGGCCAATCGCCTGATGGCAGCTCTGGCATGGCTACCCTCTCCTAAATCCAAATTAGCTAATTTAGCCATCAACACAGTATCTGTTCGGGAACATCTCTGCAAAGTTAGATTTGATAAATAACTTAGATCCTAGCCGAGGATTTCTGCTCAGTAGCGTCCGGTACTAGGGTCATCGCAGCTACACCCGCAACACTTAGACCGGCAGCAATTACGAACATCGCATTAAAGCCTACCGTGTCAACTAGCCAACCACCTGCTATAGCAGCTACAAGAGCTGCCGGCTGTGTCATCAAAGCAAATACGGCAGCATAAGTCAGCAATTGTCTTGATGGGGCCATCTGGTAAATAGCCGCAAAATCAGCAAGGTGATAACCGCCAAAAGCACCCCCTACTAACACAAAAACAATGGCAAAGGATTCGATGTTCGGAGCAATAACTGCAAGCATAGCTGCCGCAACAGACAGAAGGCCCGCAAAAACAGGAACTACGGTGGGGCCTGTCTTGTCTGCAACTTGCCCCCATATCAAAGATAGTACCGGTTGAGACGCCAGCAAAATTGCAGTGAATATAGCGACGTCGGCGGCGGTAGCTTCATATCGGCTTATCCCAAATACCGCAAAAAAACCAAAACTCAATGTTCCCCACCCCAACAACGTCCTAGCAATAATATATCTGCGAAACCGAATATCGTTTTGCAGCACTGAGGGGAACCTTCGAAACACAGTAAAAATAGGCCCTGGCGGTTCACTAGGCACCTCGGAAGGTGGTTCTTTTAACAACAGCATGGTGGAATTTACCGCGGCTAAAAAGAAGCCTCCAAAAGCCAGCAACACCCCAAACCCCTCTGGAAATCCTGATTCACCCAGAATCATGGCGGCAATTAGTGCCCCCACTGCTCCTAACGCACCCCCCACTGCACTTGTGTATCCAAAAACCCGACCTCTTATTTTGGGTGATATTACTTTTCCATAAACGCCGGTAAAGCCTGGGCTTTGAAAGCCAACTCCACCTCGAAAAATCCCTAGTGCCAAGAAGAACAACACCAGCCACAATTCCGGGAATCGTTCTGCGAAAAATATGGCCGACAATCCATAGGCCCCAAAAATTACTCTGCCGGTGAAATTAACCCGCCACATATACGGCACCGCATATTTTTTCCTCTCATAATATCGAGCACCAAAAAGTTGAGGGAGTGCAAATGCCACTTGTACAAACGCTGGCACCATTCCTATGAGGATGTTGGAATCTGTCAAATGGCTAACATAGACCGGAAGTATAGTGACTGGGCTTATGAGATTGAACCCCAGGTGAAACAAGCTCATATTAGTAAAAATAATCGTGTAATTACGTCGAGCCTCAGAGTTCAAAGATCTCTCTTTCTGCATCATTTCCTTGATTCCAATTCAAACACTACTCCTGTTGTGTTCGCATAACAGTTCCTGACCTTGCACTTACAAACAAATGTCTTGTTGAAATGCTCAAGCTCTGTCCATCGATTTCCAAAATCAGGTTTAGTGAGAGACACAACGGTGATAAGAAGGCACAATATTAGTCTTGACCATTGATGCCCACGCTTAAAGCTGTCCGGGATTAACAATCGCCAAGGCCACGGAATTCGTTCGTCAATAAGGTACTGCCCTCACTTGAGTCATTCTACTCTCAGAACCAACGGGGAAAGAACAGATTCCACCTCTGATTTGTTACGAGTCCCTGGGTTTCGTATGCTCTGGATAAGCAATGGGTTCACCCTGGTCGGATTCCAGTTGCGCAACATGGTTCAAGGCTGGCTAGCTCTTCAACTGACAAATAGCAGCCTATGGGTGGGGATAACAAATGGGGCCCCTGCCCTGCTCGCAATCCCACTGTCTCTAATTAGCGGGATCATAACCGATAGGTCCGACCCCAGACGCATTCTTTCAACCGTACGGTTCTTGTTAGCTCTACTTGCTTTTTTAACTGGCTTTCTGATCACGACGAATCTGATCACAGTATGGTATGTCATATTGTTAGCAATGCTTGCTGGAGGCATTAACGCTTTCGGGCTCCCAGCAAGTCAGACATTGGTGTTCGACATTGTAGGACGAGACCGATTGCTAAGAGCATTAGCCCTAAATAATGGGGCAAACGCTGCAGGTAATTTCTTAGGCCCATCGCTTGCAGGTGTCATGATCGCAAGTTTGGGAATCGATTCTGTTTTCTACGTTCTGTCCGCAGGCTATCTGATAGCTTTTGTAACAGCCATACTAATCCCACCAGATGCAGCTCCGCGCACCGTGGTCAATACCCCTTTAATGAGAGGTATCGGTGACGGACTTCGATATACAAAGAACAACCGTCACGTGGGCTGGATACTATTCTTAGCATTTCTTGCAATATTTGGATCAGCTTTCCTTTCTCTAGTCCCTGCCTACGCACGTGACATATTGCAGGCTGGGCCCGTTGGATTCGGCATGATCATGGGAGCCCAAGGAATAGGCAATCTCATAAGTACAACGCTTGTTGTATGGAAAGGCGATATACAAAACAAAGGGGCCGCTGTAGCACTCGCGGCTATGGTCTGGGGCATGGGTATGCTGATTTTCGCCTTTTCCAGAAGTCTTGTGTTGTCAATCTTCTGTGCTGGATTTATGGGAATGTCTGGACCTGTATGGATGAGCTGTTTGCACACACTCCTGCAGACAACCGTACCGCCAGATATGAGAGGTCGAATCCTGAGTCTATTTACGTTAACTTTCCAGACCGTTCCATTGGGATTCCTGCTGGGAGGCATTCTTGCAGAGAATTTCGGAGAGCAAACTGCACTTGTATCATGCTCACTGCTGTGGATGAGCTCCAATATTTTGGTTTACATCTTCGCACGTGAACTACGGACAATCGAGTAGTCAAAATTGCTCACCGACGACCAAATCAACGTTTTTACATCAGCGATGTCGCCGCAACCAGACCGTCATTTCCGTCTCACCACGGTTATCCCAAGAAAAAAACGGTACCCCTTTTAGACTAGTCTCTGCATGCGGAGACTCAGGAAGATCAACAGTGCGATACAGTGGCTTCTCTCCCTCTGCCGGGGTTAACGCCGGAACCTCGACGCTTACGACTCCATCAAGCAGATCCGCTTTGTACTCAGATAAAACATCTGATGGGTTCCCACTAGCGGGAACCGCAGCTCTTCGAACCGTTGCATCTGGATTGTCAATACCCTCGAAGGCATAAACTATTGGTCCTCGCTTTACGGCAATACTATCGCGAGCCTCGGCTACCATAGAGTCAGCCACCAAATATTCGACGGGCATAGGAAGTGTTAATCGTACTTTCGCCCCGGGATTCCAAACACGGTGTAAATGCAAATAGCGACCCGGTGCAGCATCTATCTTGTCTCCGTCTACCTCGACCACAGCCGATCTAGCCCATCCTGGTATACGCAAATGCAAAGTAAACTCGATCGGGCTTTGCGAATCTATTTCTATTACAATTTCGCCATCCCAAGGATAATTGGTAGCTTGCGAGATTTGTACAGCTGATCCGTCTCTGAGGTTCCAATCGAGTTGAGATCCACCATACATATGGACCCAGATTCCATCGTCGGAAGAAGAATAGAAATAAGCCGGTAGTTGAGCGATAGTACGAACCAAATTTGGCGGACAGCATGCCACCCTATACGGATAGCGGGGAGTGTCACGATCAACCCAAAACCATTCCTGTCGAGTCGGGGCCCCAACCCATTTTCTATATGACTCATAATCCTGTCCATCTCTAATCTCATTCCCTAGCCAAGGATCAAAGTAAGCATGCCCACAACTAGAATGCGGATTGTCATAGAAAAATTTGTCACCCGCTAGATTAACCCCACACATTATGCTGTTAAACCAACAAAGCTCCATTTGGTCAGCATATTTAGACTCCCCGTCAATCTGCAAAGCTCTCCAATTCCACATTGCAGAACCTATTGCGGCACAGGTTTCAGCATAGCCATGCTCATGGGGTAATTCATACTCCTGTCCCATAGCTTCACCGACCTGACGCCCTCCGATCGCCCCAGTCACATACATCTTATGATTAGTCATGTCGTTCCAAAGACGCGTTGATGCATCTAAATAAGACTGCCTTCCACTTTCGCAATATGCATCGATTGCAGCACAAAGTAGGAATGTTATTTGGACAGAGTGTCCAGCTATCTCCTTCATATCTTCAAACCCTGCATGGTCGATGAAGTAACAAGCAAGATCGAAATATTTTGAATCGCCAGTAGCTCGATAAAGCTCAATCAAAGCCATTTCTACAACAGGATGACTTGGATCATGTTGATGAGTCCCAGCGCCAAAGACATCATAGATATGATCTGCAACTCTTATCGCACTATCTAGGTACCGACTTTCACCTGTGTTTCGGTGGTGAGCTATCGCCGCCTGAATCATATGGCCAGATGCATACAATTCATTAAGACGAGCATCCTTCCAACGAAGGTTCCTCATAGCCTTGGAAGCTAAGTTGACGTGCAAATACCCATCGTCTTCCTGTACCGGAAGAATCAAGTCGATGGCTTCATCAACCTGCCCCTGCAGCTCAGCATTGTGCTGGCCTGCCAAAGTGAAGGAGGCAGCTTCGAGCCATCGATGAAGATTTGCTTCTCTCGCACGACGACCAGGAGCAGGGGTATCTTCGTTTTCTGTTCCTAAACCGGATGACTTTAGCGTGGCAGCTCTACGAAACTTATCAAACAAATCGTCCCGAATCATTCCGAACTCATACGGCACAGTAACTTCCGTATTTACCCGAAGCCGATCAGACCAAAACCCTTCTGTAAGCTTCACCGCCGATACAGGCACTGGCTTTAAATTTGTATAAGAACTATTCGAATTATCGAAAACGTAATTCTGTACTTTAGACAAGTCAATCTCCACCCAATATTGAACCAAGCTCTTTCGTCAACCATAGTTTCCTATATGTGTATCCATTATGACAATTTCGGGTCGACTGGATATCCGCATAGCTTCGCCGATAGTATGCATAACCTAAACAAATAAATTTACATCCAATCAAAGGCGAGCGCACAAATGACCCAAGCAGAAACCATACGTAAACCCAATATCATTTTAATCATGGCCGACGATATGGGATATTCGGATTTAGGATGCTTCGGCGCCGAGATAAATACTCCAAATTTGGATTCCCTCGCTAGTGGTGGATTAAGATTTTCTCAGTTTTATAATTATGCCCGCTGCTGCCCAACTAGAGCCTGCATACTTACCGGCCTGCACCCTCACCAAGTCGGAGTAGGCCATATGACTACCGACTTAGGAATAGACGCGTATCGTGGATCCCTGAACGAAAATTGCATAACCGTAGCAGAAGCTCTGAGCGAATCTGGCTATAGCACTTTTATGTCAGGTAAGTGGCACGTAGGAGGCGACCATTTGGTCAAAGATCGCCACACCTGGAATCCTGGTTCCAAAGGACAACCGACACCTTTGTCCCGTGGTTTTGATGAACATTGGGGAACGTTGGCAGGTGGAGGAAGTTATTTCGACCCCATAACATTGGTCCACAATGATCAATTCATAGACCCTGAAACCGATAACTTCTATTACACTGACCAAATCACCGACAACGCTATCCGTATGATTGACGGACACGGAGGTGATAATGACCCATTTTTTCTATACGTGACATATACAGCGCCCCACTGGCCCCTACATGCACTACCAGAAGACATAGAACGCTACCGCGGAACTTACGATTGTGGATGGGATGAAATTCGAACGAGCCGCCATGAAGAACTGAACGGTTCAGGAGTACTAGACTCAAAATGGGCAATCACCTCGAGAAATGCGGAATCCCCTCCATGGAATGATGTCAAACTCAGGGACTGGGAGTCTGCAAGAATGGCTGTCTATGCGGCACAGATTGATCGTATGGACCAAGGTATTGGCCGACTACGCAAAAAACTGGACAGCATGGGTGTAAGTGAAGATACATTAATTATGTTCCTTTCCGACAACGGAGGATGCGCTGAATTCTTAATGGAAGACGGCAAGATAGATGTTTGCCCTACCCACACCCGAAAGGGCGAACCAATCATCTACGGTAACCATAGAGATAGCATCCCTGGCCCAAATGATTACTACATGAGCTACGACCTTCCTTGGGCAAACGCCAGCAACACTCCATTCCGGATGTTTAAGCATTGGGTTCACGAAGGGGGCATATCAACCCCGTTCATAGCAAATTGGCCGCGAGCAATGGCAGGAGGCGAAACAATTGTTCATAGTCCTGCCCACATCATCGACATAATGCCAACACTGCTCTCGGCAGCTCAAACTAAACGTCCGGACGAATTCAAAGGACAACCAATTCCAAAACTTGAAGGTGAAAGTTTCTTGCCTGCCTTACAAGGTGCTCGTTGGGCCCGTCAAAGCCCAATAACTATAGAGCATGAAGGCAACGGAGCCGTGAGGGATAACCAGTGGAAACTGGTGAAGCGTTATCCAGGGGAGTGGGAGCTATACAACATGATTGAAGACCGGACTGAACTCAATGATTTATCAAGAAATAATCCGGAGAAAGTTCGGGAACTAACAACCATATACGAAAACTTTACACATAGGGTAGGCGTTCGTCCCTGGGATGAGATGCTAGAAAGAATCGTGTCTTCAGGTTGGGCAGAAACCGACTCAGCAGTAAGTGAATTACGACCCGGGGGCTACATCTAACGGCCCTGTATCAACCCCTATTGGGAGGGAAGGAAAAGCCTTATGACGCAGGCGGCAAATAAGGAACGTAGAGAAAGACTCATATCCTTACTTGGACGGTTGCCCGATCTCAGCCGATCGGTTTCAGTGCGTACGTTGAAGCACGAACGATTTGCTGGGGCTGGGTTTGAACTTGAAACTCTTATTCTGGATTTGAACGGCAAAGAGCTCGTGCCTGCTTATTATGTTAAGCCTCTAAGAGGGGACGGGCCCTATCCAGCCATCCTGTACAACCACGCTCATGGCAATGAATGGCTGCCCGGAAAACTTGAATTACTTGAAGGGAGAAGAACACTTCAAAGGCCCGCTTATGCGGAAGAATTGGCAAGTATGGGGATAGCATCACTATGTATAGACCAATGGAACTTCGGAGAAAGACGAGGCAGAACTGAGAGCGCTTTGTTTAAGGAGTTACTTTGGAACGGAGAGGTGCTATGGGGATTGATGGTTTATGACAGCCTCAAGGCTGTCGATTACTTAGCATCCCGCGATGACATTGATGAGAATCGTATTGGAACTTTGGGATTGTCTCTAGGTAGCACTATGGCTTGGTGGGTAGCAGCGTTGGATGAACGCATCAAAGTCTGCGTAGACATATGTTGTTTAACCGACTACCAATCTCTAATTGAAACCAACGGATTAGACGGACATGGTATCTACTATTACGTGCCAGATCTTCTAACACATTTCAGTGCCGCTGATATAAACGCGTTGATTGCGCCTAGGGCTCATTTAGCCTTAGCCGGCAACCTGGATCCACTTACGCCGCCTATGGGCTTAGATATAATTGATTCGCATTTGCAGCAGGCATATCAAAAAGAAAACGCAGCCGACGCATGGCAATTGATTAGATCTCAGACTGGACATTTCGAGACAGCAGAATTCAGAATAGAAATTAAGGATTGGCTAACTCGCTGGCTTTGAGGCGGACGCGCTTATCTATCCGTTTATAGCGATATCGAAAGGTGGCTCCATTACGTGACAGTAAAAGGCTCCGCAACACGACCAAATATCATCCTAGCTCTAGTAGACGACATGGGGTTCTCTGATCTTGGATGTTATGGGTCAGAAATTGACACCCCCAACTTAGATTATTTAGCTGCAAACGGCGTGCGTTTCACACAAATGTACAACTACGCTAGATGTTGTCCAACTCGAGCTTCTCTTCTAACCGGGCTGCATCCTCATCAAGCAGGGGTGGGCCACATGACAGATTTTATGGGAGAAGGTCCCTATCAAGGCTACCTAAATCGTAATTGCGTAACGATAGCTGAAGCGCTCAAGCTAGTGGGCTATCAAACTTACATGTCCGGGAAATGGCATGTAGGTGGTGATGGAAGTGGCGTTAAAGGAGACGAGAAACACCCTAGACCTATAGATAGAGGGTTTGATCATTATTGGGGAGCAAAGGGGTATTTTCACCCAAGCCACATAGAAATTGACGACCGAACAGAACCCGCTCCTGCTGAGGATTTCTATCTGACTGATGCCATAACTGATGCCGCCATAGCAATGATTGAACAATCCCAAGAAACAGGTGATCCTTTTTTTCTGCATTTAGCCCACTTTGCGCCACATTGGCCATTACATGCCTTGCCAGAAGACATTGCAAAGTACGAAGGAAGGTATAAGGCGGGATGGGACCATCTTCGAACGGCACGGCACGAGGAACAAAAGGGGCTGGGGTTAATAGAAAGGAACTGGGAAATCACTCCTCGCGACTCGCATGCGCCACCGTGGGAAGAAGTAAAGGAACAGGATTGGGAAGCAGCCAGGATGGCCGTCTATGCAGCACAGGTAGATCGCATGGATCAAGGTATAGGAAAAGTCATAGACAAACTGCAAGATCTCAAAATATTGGACGATACTCTAGTGATTTTCCTTTCTGATAATGGGGCCTGTGCAGAGTTTATGCCAAGCCAGGGGCCAATAGGCTGGCGTGGAGGGACAACTCCAGATGGAAAGACCATCCATGTTGGAAACAATCCCTTGTATATGCCAGGAGGAGCAGACACTTACATGAGTTACGACTTACCTTGGGCCAATGCGAGTGATACGCCTTTCCGAATGTACAAACACTGGATTCATGAAGGCGGAATTTCTACTCCACTTATTGTTCATTGGCCAAAGTCTGTGGCTCCAGGACAAATCACAGATGCCCCAGCTCACGTAATGGATATCATGTCCACATGCCTAGATGCAGCAGGAGCTAGTTATCCATCGGACTATCACGGGAATCCCATAACCCCCACCGAAGGTGAAAGCCTAATGCCAGCATTTCAAAACTCAGATTGGCGTAGAAGCAACCCCATTTGTTGGGACCATGAAAGTAACGCCGCCGTCCGGTTAGAAGACTGGAAATTAGTGAAGGACCGCGACAACAAGTGGGAACTCTACGACATGAACAATGACCGGACCGAAATGCATGATTTATCAGAACAAATGCCAGATAAGGTACATGAAATGGAAAATATCTACACTGAGTTCGTAGCAAGGGCTGGTGTAATACCATGGGATCAACACGTCGAGATAATGAACTCTATCAACCCTCGGCTAGTTTCAGCCAGATGGCACCTACGGACACGGTACCCCGGATGGGATAAAGGTTACTAATTATGACAAATGGTATGCGAATCGCTACTGGACAATTTAACGAACCAACTACAGACGCATTGACTTTTGCCGCCCAGATGGGGGTGAGCGGTGTAGTACTCAATAACCCGAAGCTGCCCGGGGATCAACGCTGGGAGAAAGATGATTTAGCAGAACTCCGAAAACGAGTGGAGACCTTTGGTCTGCAGATAGAGTCAATCGAAAACGTCCCTATGCACTTCTATGATCAAGCCATGCTGGGAACTGAACATGCCGATCAACAGATCAAAAATTATCAGGACATCATTCGAAATATGGGAGACGCTGGGATACCAGTCTTAGGTTATGGCTGGACGCCAAACGGCGTATGGAGAACATCTTGGGCTACGCCTATCCGGGACGGTGCTCTGGTAAGCGCCTTCGATCTAAATGAAGCCGATACTACTAACGACACACAACGCCGCCTTGCAACCTTAATTCCAGGCACCTTTGATGAGAATCATTTATGGTCCACCTATGAAAAATTCACCCACGCCGTGCTTCCAGTTGCAGAGGCAAGTGGGGTTCGCCTAGCTCTTCATCCAGCTGACCCACCCATATCGCCACTAGGAGGTATAGGACGAATCGCAAGTTCTTTTGATGGATTCAAAAAAGCAATGGCTATTGCTGATAGCCCCAACAACGGTCTCAATTTCTGCATGGGATGCTGGTCGGAAATGGGAGAGGATGTGATTTCTGTTATCAAACATTTTCTTTCAAAAAACCAGATCTTTTATGTGCATTTCCGAGATGTCCAAGGAACAGTACCCTCCTTCAATGAGTGTTTTCTCGGCGAGGGCAATGTTGACATTGCCAAAGCTATGCGGACTCTTTACAGAGGAGGGTTTACCGGTTTCTTAATTGACGACCACGTACCTACTATGCTCGGCGATAGCGAGTGGGTTTCTCGCGGCCGAGCACTAGAAACTGGCAAAATGATAGGACTCTTAGCCGCCATTAAGTTAGAACAGGAAACTACTTGAATGAGTGTGAGCAAAAGTACGGATGATAAGCCACGGCCCAACATACTTTGGTACTGTACTGATCAACAACGCTTTGACACCATCAGAGCATTAGGTAACAAGTATATAAATACGCCACGCTTAGATGGCTTCGTGAGAGAAAGTACTAGCTTTACCAATACGTATTGCCAAAGTCCCATCTGCACCCCAAGTCGAGCTAGCTTCCTGACAGGCATGTACCCTAGCTTTTTACGTAATACCAGAAACGGGAATGCAGCATTCCCAAACGAAGCGGCAACGCGATTGGTACCAAGATTGTTATCAGAAAGCGGGTACCTGTGCGGGCTGGTGGGCAAACTTCACCTGTCAGGCGCAAGCAAAGGACGTGAAGCAAGAGCCGACGATGGATACAGCTTTTTCGAATATAGCCATTCGCCTTCAAACGATTTGATTAATCACAATGATTATTGGGACTGGATAGCATGCCAATCTGCCAACCCACGGAAAGTACTCCAACGCTATGACACAGAACAATTTCCCAGACCAATAGACGACATGATTCAGGGGGGTCTTTTTGAACCAAGCCCAGAATTAGATAATGTACCGGCAGAACTACACCAGACCACCTGGTGCACCGAGAAATCTATAGACTTTATTGATCAATCTAATGCTTCTGGAAAACCTTGGATGCTAAGCGTGAATCCTTTTGATCCACACCCACCACATGATGCTCCTTGGGAATTCTATCGACGCTACGACCCCAAAGCGCTTCCTATGCCAGAAGTGAGAGATACGGACTTCGAAACTCAGCGCCAGCTGTCCAGCACGGGCATTCAATTCCAAACCGAACCGAGAAACCCTGAGCGGTGGGGATTCCCTGAAACCAAAGCTTCCTATTACGCCATGATTGAGCTGATTGATGAACAATTCGGGAGATTGATTGATCATATAGAAAAGACGGGGCAATCAGACAATACACTCATCATATTCACAAGCGACCATGGAGAAACTCTCGGCGATCACGGGCTATGCCTCAAAGGTTGCCGCTTCTATGATTCTTTAACGCGTGTACCACTGATCATTCGTTGGCCAGGCAAATCTAAACCTGACCATCGTATCGATTCATTAGTAGAGCTCATGGATCTTGCCCCAACAGTTCTGGAAGCAGCCTCCGTTCCAATAGCCCCTGATACACAAGGCCGGACATTAACCCCCTTGCTAACTGGGGCCATAGAACCGGAAGAGCATCGGCACTTCGTACGCTCAGAATTCTTAGGAGCTCTTAGTCAAGGCCAACAATCTCGAGCCACAATGTACAGAACGCAAAGGTGGAAGATAGTCACATATCATGGATATTCGACGGGAGAGCTGTACGACATGCAAAATGATCCGGGTGAATTTAATAATTTATGGAACGAACCCAAATGGACAGAGGTAAAGCTCGACTTGCTCAATCGGAGCTTTGACGCCTCAATGCTAGCAATAGATACTGGTCCCAACAGGGTAATGCCCAACTAAATATTGGCACAAATAAGTTTAAATCAATCAAGCAGCTACGGTGCTTAACACTAGTCATCAGGAAACATGAACTATGGATGAATCCAATCCCATTAATGAAAGCACCCCTAATCCCTACCCGAACATCCTTTGGTATTGCACGGACCAGCAGCGTTTCGACACCATTAGAGCCCTTGGGAATAAACATATCAACACCCCCCGCTTGGACGCGTTCCTTAATGAAGGCACAACTTTCACTCATGCTTATTGCCAGAGTCCTATCTGCACCCCGAGCCGGGCCAGTTTCCTTACCGGCATGTATCCAAGTGCACTGCGAGTAAGCGCCAATGGGGTTCCAAGTTTTCCTGAAGAGCACGCTGAGCATCTGTTACCCAGCATCCTTGCAAATAACGGTTACCTTTGCGGATTGACAGGAAAACTTCACCTAACAGCAGCTGCACAGAAAGAGACACGAGTACAAGACGGATATGGTTTCTTTGAATATAGCCACGCCCCTGCTCGTGATTATCACAACCATAACGACTACTACCATTGGATAAAACAACAAGGTGCTGACCCAGAAGAAGTATTGAAACGATACGATCGAAAACGCTATCCCCTTCCCGAGGACGACATGTTTCAAGGGGGTCTATTTGAACCAAACGAAAAACTTGATAATGCGCCTTCAAATTTGCATCAAACCCACTGGTGTACAGAAATGGGAATTGACTTCATACAGTCTGCCCAAGATGCCGGTAAGCCATGGCTGCTCAGTGTAAATGTGTTTGATCCTCACGCACCATTTGATCCCCCGAATGAATATTATCGTCGCTATGATTCGTCTTCTCTGCCTGAACCAATATTTGACGACAATCAAAAAATGCGCCAAGACCAACTGGCTTACGCCGGTATTGATTTCCAGACTGAATCTCGGCCACCGTCTGCGTGGAAAGCTCAAAAAATCAAGGCTGCGTATTACGCAATGATCGAACAGATCGACACAGAATTCGGGCGCCTGCTCGATTTCCTTGATGCCTCCGGGCAACGCGAAAATACTGTCGTGGTATTTATGAGCGATCACGGCGAAATGCTTGGCGATCATGGGCTCATGTTAAAGGGTTGTAGGTTTTACGATGGGTTAACCAGAGTGCCGCTCATCTTCTCATGGCCAGGGAGGATTCAATCAGGCTTGCAAAGTGATGCCCTCGTAGAATTAATCGACGTCATGCCGACACTACTCAACGCTGCCGGGGTAGAGGTGCCAGATCACGTACAGGGAAAATCTTTATGGCCCATAGTTGGTGGAAACGATAGTTCATATATTCATAGGGACTACGTAAGAAGCGAGTATTACCATGCATTAAAAATGGACGCCAAAGATGCGATTACTTCAAGTGGAAATGAGCCCTCCCCATATGACGGAACCAAGGCAACCATGTATCGCAACAGACAATGGAAGTTAGTGGTCTACCACGGCCACAACGAGGGGGAATTGTACGACATGGAAACTGATCCTGAAGAGAAAAATGATCTATGGTCTCAATCTGAATACCAAGCTGTCAAGATAGATTTATTAAAGCGATCTTTTGATGCCACTATAGAGGCCGTCGACACAGGCCCAGAGCCTGTACTAATCGCTTAATCGAATCCAAATCAAATATCTTCAATCACTTGCAACGCTTTAGGACCCAGAAGAAATTTCCGCCGGTGTGGCCCCACTCCATGGATATTGTTTAATGGCGTTCTCACAAAGATCGGTCCCCCAGCCAGGCCTGTCAGGAACGAGCATATGCCCATCCACGATCTCTGGAAGCTCAGTAACTAGCTCATCGCGCCATGGGGCAGCGTCCACATCCGTCTCCATTATTCGCACATTATTCAAAGCAGCACAGAAATGCGCAGACTGAAAAGTTGCTAAATGACTCCACAAGTTATGAGGAGCAACTGGGATTTCTTGAGATGCAGCTTGCTGAGCAATACGCATACCCTGGGAGACCCCAGCCCAACATAGGTCGATCATGGCTATGTCCATAGCTCGCAGATCCAAGAACCTCCGATACTCCCTATAGGTCGTAACGCTCTCAGCCGAACATATTGCCAAAGTAGTAGAGTCCTTGATTTCACGTATCACTTCGGGCTCGAATGAGTCTACTTCCAGCCACAACATGTCGAACTGTTCCAGCGCTCGGGCAATTCGAATTACAGACTCTGTGTTGTAATGAAAGTTTATGTCCAGAGCTACATCGAAATCCTGCCCAGCACCATCCTTAAAAGCACCAATCAATTCGACTGATTTTTCAATGATAGATGTAGAAACTACTCCATCGGGTGGAGAATACACGCTGGCTGGATCTCCGGGGATCACTAGATTGGTTTTGAGAGCCGTGTATCCCCTATCGACCACTTCTTTTCCAAGATTCTTGATATCCGAGTAGCTGCGTATCGGGCTTGTGTCAAAAGCAGCAGGATATTGCGCTCGGTAAGTACCACAATGAGACCAATAAACACGCACGCGTTCGCGCACCTTACCTCCTAGCAATTCATAGACAGGGACACCTAGTGCTTTGCCTTTTATATCCAATAGCGCACTTTCAATCCCAGATATCGATCTCTGAATCACCCCCCCAGGGGCCGTCTCACTCAATCTAGCCATATCGGCGAGCAAGGCATCTATGCGCATTGGATCTTGTCCATTTAAAATAGTAGCCAAATCGCGTATTCCAGCGGCTACAGAACGAGGCATGCGCCAATCCGTGCATTCTCCATACCCGATCAGCCCCGAGTCGGTCTCAATTTTCGCAAATGTGTAAGAACCCCAAAATGCATCACATTGAATAGGTTCCACGTTTACGATCCTCATGGCTCCTCAGCCTTTCCACAGAGATTTACAGACTTATTGTGCAGCTAGTATAGGATTTTGGTTTGGCTATACATACATTAGTGACTTAGCATCTATACGGCTAACTTCGCCAGTACGATTAATGAAAGGTATGTCCTAATGTCAAAAGGAACGGGTCAACGGCCCAATATAATCCTCATCATGGTAGACGACATGGGGTTCTCTGACATTGGCTGTTATGGGTCTGAAATCAACACACCAAATCTGGATCATATGAGCGCCGAGGGAGCGTCTTTTGCACAGTTCTACAACTACGCACGATGTTGTCCTACAAGAGCTGCGCTCTTGACCGGGGTCTATCCACATCAAGCCGGTATTGGCCACATGACCGTAGACCTTGGGTGGGAGGGCTATCGTGGTTTTATCCACGACAATACAATAACTGTCGCCGAAGCATTGAAGCTGTCTGGCTACAACACTGCAATGGCCGGGAAGTGGCATGTTGGTGGCGACTACTTACTCTCCAATCCTGAGGCTGCCCGACCCGGGCAGCCTGGTTGGCCGATGCCCGTGCAACGAGGTTTTGACCATCACTATGGAACCCTTATTGGCGCGGGAAGCTTCTTTAATCCACACACATTAGTTAGCGATTACGACCACATAGAACCAGAAGGAGATGATTATTACTACACGGATGCCATCGGAGATCACTCCGTAAAATTCATCGATGAAATGGGGGCCAAAGAGGAGCCTTTTTTCTTGTACACGGCCTTCACAGCCCCTCATTGGCCACTACATGCATTTGAAGAAGATATAGCGAAATATACGGGTAGTTACAGAAATGGATGGGAAGAATTACGTAAAGCACGCCACGAAGAAGCGAAAGGTGCTGGCGTAATATCTGCAAAATGGACTATATCTCAAAGAGATGAAAACCAACTGGACTGGGACACTGTAGAAGATCAAGACTGGGAAGATGCTCGTATGGCGGTATATGCAGCCCAGATTGATCGAATGGACCAAAACATAGGTAAAATCCTGACGAAGCTTCGGGCAATGAATATAGAAAACAACACGTTGATTATGTTCTTGTCCGATAATGGAGGATGCGCTGAATTTCTCCGGGAAGATGGTCCAATAGAGATCGCCCCCAGCAAAACGCGCGATGGTCGAAACGTAAAAACCGGTAACGCAAAAGACATTATGCCTGGACCAGCCGACACATACATGAGCTACGATTTATCTTGGGCTAATGCAAGCAACAGCCCATTCAGGCTATTTAAACACTGGACGCATGAGGGCGGCATTTCTACACCATTTATCGCATATTGGCCAGAAGTTATCGATAAGGAGCACAAAGTCTTTAGGGGAGCAGGACACATAATTGACATAATGGCGACATGTCTAGATGCAGCTGGAGGAAAATACCCTGAAGATCGTGATGGGTTCAAGCTACACCCGATGCAAGGACAAAGCTTGCTCCCCGCATTCGAAAACGAAAACTGGACACGTGACGGGGAACTGTTTTGGGAGCATGAAGGAAATATTGCTGTCAGACAAAACGAGTGGAAGATGGTTCGCAAATTTCCCGGGGATTTTGAGCTGTACAACATGGATGAGGATCGTACAGAGACAAACAATCTCGCTTACAAAATGCCAGAGCGAATTTTGGAGATGACCGGTTTGTACGATAGTTGGGCGTCCCGTTCCTGCGTCATCCCATGGGAGAGAATATTGGATCATCCGGACATGACCGCAACACGGGCACGGTTGAAAGACCAAGCTCCGCCCTCTTCTTAAGGCCCCTCAGTCATGGCCAAATTCCTAAATAAGGACTATTTATGACAGCTACGAATACTCCCACCCGTCCCAATATCGTGTTAATTATGGTCGATGACATGGGATTTTCAGATATTGGATGTTATGGCTCTGAAATCAATACACCAAACTTAGATAGGCTGGCGGCTGGAGGGGTACGATTTTCCCAATTCTACAATTATGCCCGCTGTTGTCCTACCCGGGCGTCTCTACTAACCGGGCTTTATCCCCACCAAGCGGGGGTGGGATTTATGGTGACTGATTTTGGGCTTCCCGGATACCGAGGATTTCTCAACAACAACTGCGTCACGATAGCTGAAGCCCTAAAATCCTCGGGCTACAACACTGCTATGTCAGGTAAATGGCATGTCGGTGGCGATTATCCAGCAAACAAATGGCAAAACATAAGCATCGGAGACGAAACGCACCCTACGCCACGCCAGAGAGGATTCGATAAGTTCTATGGCACACTTGCTGGAAGCGGCAACTTTTTCGACCCTCACTCGTTAATGTCTAACGACAAGGTCATAGAGCCAGGAAACTACGGTGATTATTACTACACAGATGCTATTGCTGAAAATGCCGCAAAGTTCGTACAGGACTACGCTGATGAGGAAAATCCATTTTTCCTATATGTCGGCTTTACCGCACCACACTGGCCACTGCACGCACTTGAAGAAGACATAGAGAGATACCGAGGTGAATATCGCAAAGGGTGGGATCATTTGCGTACAAGTCGCCACGAAGAATTGAAGGGTATCGGCATCTTGCAAGACGACTGGGACATCACACCTAAAGACGAAAAGTCACCCCCCTGGGAAGAGGTGGATGACAAGAGCTGGGAAGACTTGAGAATGGCTGTATATGCGGCCCAAGTGGACCGTATGGATCAAGGGATAGGGCAAATTATGGCAGCTCTTGATCAAGCTGAAATCACGCAGGACACACTGGTCATGTTCCTCTCAGATAATGGCGGGTGCGCCGAACTACTAGAAGAAGACGGCATTCGGGAAACAGCGCCTACTACTACTCGGGGTGGAAGAACAGTCAGAAGTGGCAACATCGCCGGCCTTGACCCTGGCGATGAAACAACATACATGAGCTACGATCTGCCTTGGGCTAACGCTAGCAACAGCCCTTTTAGGCTGTACAAGCACTGGACTCATGAAGGAGGTATCGCAACCCCTTTTATTGCACATTGGCCAAATTTTGCACAAGCTGGCTCCATAAATCATTCCATTGGTCATGTAATAGACGTAATGGCAACATGCCTTGACGCAGCCAATGCCGATTATCCGAATGAATACAACGATCACGCTATTACTCCTATGCAAGGGCAAAGCTTATTGCCGGCCTTTAGCAATGTGAACATTGAACGCGAGCAACCATTAATGTGGGAACATGAAGGCAATAGGGCTGTGCGAATCGGTGATTGGAAGCTAGTAAATCGCCATCCAAGGGGTTGGGAGCTCTACAACATGCGAGAAGACCGGACTGAATTAAGCAATCTAGCGGAAAAAGATCCCACACGGGTACAAGCTATGGCACAGATTTACAAGGACTGGGCCAGCCGCTCTGAGGTAAGGCCATGGCAAGAGATTGTCACCTTACCCGCAGCGGCTCGTTTCACAAAATGGTTGCCTGATTACAAAAACGATACTGGCTAGAGGGCAGTTAGTGGTGCGCAACGGTACTACGGATATTTCACAATAGTTACCACATCTAAGGCGGTTAGGAATGGGAACATCGAACATTGAAGCCCTAGTCTTTGACGTGTTCGGTACAGTCGTAGATTGGCGATCGTCAATTGCAAGTGAAGCGCAAAAAGTGTTAACCAAGCATGGGGCAGACCTCGATTGGAATGCATTTGCTGATAACTGGCGCAAAGGCTACGCCCCTGCCATGGATCGAGTCCGAACAGGCGAAATCCCTTGGCATAACCTAGATGATCTCCACCGTATGTTGTTAGATGACTTACTCGAAGACTATGGGGTAACCGGCATAGGTGAATCTGACATATATCGACTTAACCAATCATGGCATAGGTTGACTCCATGGCCAGACTCAGTAGAAGGTTTGCAAATCCTGAAAAGCCATTTTGTAATATCAACGTTGTCAAACGGTAATTTTTCTATGCTCACTAACATGGCCAAATTTTCTGGCCTGCCATGGGACTGCATAATATCCGCTGAGTTGGCCGGTCATTACAAACCAGACCAGATCACTTACCAAACTGCCTGCAGTCTACTGAGCTTGCCTCCGGACAAAGTGATGATGGTGGCTGCGCATACTGGGGATCTAGAAGCCGCGAAGCAAGTAGGTATGAAAACCGCCTACGTTCATCGCCCATTAGAGTTCGGACCAAATCGCAAGATTACCATGCCAGATCCTAGCCAGTTTGATGTAACCGCACAAAACTTCCTCGGCTTAGCCACCTCACTCCAATGCTAGTGTCACTATATTGTGTGTATATCTGGACGGAACCGCAGACAAGTTTATACTCAAAGCAATTCTCGCAAGATAGCCAAGCCAAAAACTCACGTGTGTATTACTCATACGTAAGGATGTTCGTCAAATGAATGAACAAGATATAGATATTCGTCAGCGTGCTAGCCTTGCCAATAGTGGTGGTTTAATAGATTTCATCTGGGCTAACAAGTACCGCTCGTTACTGTGGTTGGCCCTTACAGTAGCTATGGTGGCACTATGGGCAACCGCCACCGACGTGATGGCGGGAATTTTTCTTACAATCGCACAATTTCTTCTCGGAGCTGTATTTCTTATTGTCCAGTTTGGCGCCTTATTTTTATTTCTTGGAAGAGGACGAGTCTATTGGGTCCAGCCGGGAGAAACCGGTGTGTCATTCGACGACTACAGGGGTAACGATCAAGTATTAGAAGTAGCACGGAGGATCGTGATGATTCTCAAGGGTCGTGCGGAAGTAAAAACTATGGGGGGAGAGCATACTAAAGGGCTGCTGCTTGAAGGGCCACCAGGAACAGGCAAGAGTTATCTCGCGCAGGCTATAGCTACAGAAGCGGGCTTGCCATTCGGCTACGCTTCCGCACCAGGATTCTCAAATATGTTCATGGGTGTTGGGAATTTACGGGTAATGATGTTGTATGGGAAAGCGCGCAAATTGGCTCATAAGCACGGTGGGGCGATCGTATTCATTGATGAAATTGACGCCATTGGGATGGCCCGTAGTGGTAGTACTGGAGGGGGAATGATGGGCGGTGGATTTATGGGCATGAATATGGGGGCCATGATCCTAAATGAACTACTCTTGCAGATGGATCCTCCAAATTTTGACAATGGTCTTCGTGCACGGGTTTTACGAAGACTTGGATTACGTAAACAAAGGGCGGAACTCCCTCCTGTACTAACTATGGGTGCCACCAACCTAGCTGAAACTCTTGATCAAGCGTTGCTGCGCCCAGGACGTTTCGACCGTCAAATCCGGGTAGAGGCTCCAGACTTCGATGGTCGTAAGGACATAACAGCTTATTATTTGGCCAAAATACGCCATGAAGAGATGCCCCTCGACCGAATGTCAAATGACTTGATTGGAGCCACTCCAGTCACCATCAAGCATCTGCTGAATGAAGCAGTAATTCACGCACATTTCGATGATCGCGACGCCATCAATTACGCAGATTTCACAAGAGCACGGGAAGATCACGAATATGGGTTGCGAGAACCCATTCGGAACATGTCAGAAGAGGAACGCCGGCGTATCGCCTATCATGAGGCAGGTCACGCTGTCGCCCAAGTAAAACTACTTCCCCATCACAGGCTGGCTAAAGTCACAATAATACGTCATGGCGAAGCTCTCGGGTTTGCAGCAGCACAGCCATTAGAAGAACGTTACACATTGATCAGAGAAGAAGCGTTGGCTTCTATACAAGTCGCTCTTGCCAGCCGTGCAGCAGAAGAGTTGTTCTTAGGCACCCGAATGAGTGGGGTAAGTTCAGATTTAGCACACGCTACCCAAACTGCATACAACATGCTCACCATATGGGGGATGGACGGCAGCCTTTTTTCAATACTGCCATGGGGCATGGGGCAGCTTGATCCTGAGACTAAAACTAGAGTCGAGCAGGTGCTAGAACAAGAATTTAAGAAGGCCAAAGCCCTACTTGTGAAATATGCAGGGGCTATGCATGAAATTGCAGAGCAACTTCTGAAATCCCACGAGCTCGATGGGCAAGACGTTATTGAGATAATCGCTAAGCACGATGACCTTATAGCTCACGGAAGAGGACCCAGGATATTGCCAGATTATGTTCTGGTAGGAGCAGGTGGAATCGCCAGCAACGCAAAACCCCAACTAGCATCCCCTAATGAACCTATACAGAACGAGTCGATAGAGGAAGAAGACACCACAAATGGCTCTACATCTGAAACAAATTTGGGGCCAGCTGAACAAAACCAAGAAGGTAGCTGATGTGCGGAATAGTCGGATACCTCGGTCAAAGCCGGGCAGCACCTATACTCCTGGAAGGACTCCGTAAACTCGAATACCGAGGATATGACTCAGCCGGAATCGCTACTATTGAGTCTACTGGGGATCTTCGCGTAGAACGTAGTGTAGGTAAATTGCGAGACTTTGAAGCAACCCTTCCTCTTGATGAATTAGACGGTCTAGTCGGTATAGGTCATACGAGATGGGCAACCCACGGAAAACCTGACAAAGCGAATGCGCATCCTCACATAGACAGCAGCCAAAGCGTGGCCGTTGTTCATAACGGAATAATCGAAAACCACCGTGATTTAAGGAGGGAACTGACAAATCTCGGCCATAATTTTAGATCGCAAACAGACACTGAAGTCATAGCGCAATTAATTGAACACTACTTGCATAACGATGTTCCATTACACGACGCGGTTCGCACCTGCCTAAATAGGCTAGAAGGAACATATGCTGTCGCAGTCTTGTCTCGACATGCACCAAAAGAAATAATTGTAGGGAGGCACGCCAGCCCCCTGGTGATCGGTGTCGGTAATGAGGAAACATTGGTAGCATCCGATGTTCCGGCAATGCTGCAGCACACCAAAAACTTTATTGTGATGCAAGACGGCGAAATGGCTCGCTTGACCAACAATCACATCGATCTCATCACACTTGAAGGGGAACCCATACTGCGGGAAGCCGAAGAGCATCCTTGGGACGCAGACATGGCCGAAAAAGGTGGGTTCACGCATTTCATGCAGAAAGAGATTTACGAACAACCACGGGCAATAGCAGACACGATAGGTGAACGAACAACCACCCTCTCTTCAAGATTCGCCCTGGATGAGCTCAGCGAAATTGATGGCAAATTAAGCGGCATAAATCGCGCAATTATTCTGGCGTGTGGCACATCATGGCATGCAGGGTTAGTCGGTAAATATTACCTGGAAGAGATTGCCGGCATACCTACGGAGGTTGACTATGGATCGGAGCATCAATACCGCAAAGCGCTCGTGGACAACAATTGCCTTATCATTCCGATCAGCCAATCCGGCGAAACATTCGACACCCTCGCAGCTATGCGGGCAGCAGCTAGGGGTGGCGGACCTGTAGTAGCAATATGTAACGTACTTGGAAGCACCATGGCTAGGGAAGCAGATGCGGTCGTCTTTACCAGGGCAGGCTTAGAAATAGGAGTTGCGGCAACAAAAACTTTTTCATCGGTTCTGGCAGTCCTCTATTTGGTCGCCACGCATTTGGGCGCACTGAGAACATATATCAGTTCGGAAGAATGTTCTACCTTGATTTCTAACATCAACAAAGCCCCAACTTTATTAGAACAAGCTCTAAAACAAGAATCGACTCTGGAGTCATTGGCTGACAAATTTCATAACGTGCTCGACTTCCTTTACATAGGCCGGGGCATCAATTACCCGATCGCATTAGAAGGTGCGTTAAAGCTTAAGGAGATTTCGTATATACATGCCGAGGGTTATCCCGCAGGCGAAATGAAACATGGACCTATCGCCCTGATCACTGATGAGATGCCTGTAATCGCCTTGGCTCCTCAAGACGATGTATACGAGAAGATGCTAAGTAATATTGAAGAAGCTAAAACTCGGGATGGCCTAGTAATTGCCATTGGCTTTGAAGGTGATTCAGTTCTGGAAGACCAAGCTGACCATTTCGTGCCTATGCCTAACTGTCCACGACTACTCACCCCGATAGTTTTGTCTATCCCTGTTCAGATATTGGCTTATCACATTGCTGTTCAAAGAGGATGCGACGTGGACCAACCCCGAAACTTAGCCAAGACGGTCACCGTGGAATAACGTCCAATGACCGTCATCGGATTACATAATGTCTGAATTTAGATTTGGCCACCCTGACCACTACGAAGTTGGTTCAATTTTTGAGTCTAGAAAAGCGTTAAGTGATGCCGGTATTCATGGTCCTCAAATGGATGGATTAAATTGGAAGGGCGTTCTGGTAGATAACCTAGGGTAGCGTTACTAGCCAATCCGCCAAGATTTCCATGTCTGCAGATGATAGGGTCAGCTTAGGCATCAGCGTCCCTGGCTTGACTCCTGGTGGATCTGTAAGCCACTTGATTATGTTGGCCTTTGTATTCGTTAATGCGCCCCCAGCTATCGTATCTCGCGTAGAAAGACCATCCAGCGCAGGACCTACCACGCCAATGGCCCCAGGAACATTCTTGACGACATGACAAGCTCCACATGCATTGTCTTTAAAAAGTGCTATTGCCTTATCCGAGCTAGAATCCACCATTTGTTCCTCAACAACCGCAACATTTTGCTTCGAATCGCTCTCAACGATAGCTTCAGGCTCTTCCCTTTGAGCTTCCACTTTCTTAGTTTCAACTTTCGTGGTTTCAACCACTTTGGGAGCGCCATCTGAGCCCCCACGGTCTGCCCGGCCACCCGACTCACAAGCCATAAGCAGAAAAGTTGCCGTTATAGTCATCACCATAATTAGATAACCACGTCGCACAAGATTGCTAACCAAGATCTCGACCTTTCCGAAAGTTTTGACGTCAAATGGATCAAGTTACAGAAGGCTAACGTCAGCGGCTAATGAGAGCAATAGAATTCCGTTTTATATATTTATCAGCACTAAGCCTAATCCTGCCAAACCAATACCTGTAACAGTCGCACTACTGAACTTTTGCTTCCAAATCACTATGTCAGCCAAAGTCACAAGAAGCAAAAATGATGCCGCTGTTAAAGGAAATATCAACGTAGCGGGAAGGATGGCAAGTGCTTCAACAAGCAATATATTCTGTACAAAGTTTGACAGTCCTAACATTATCCCTACAAAAATCGCTAATCGTCTATTCGCCGATTGCAGCTTTCTCCATTTAATCTTGTCAGAAGCTATCTCCCTGTTTGCTAAACGCACAACCAATGGCCAAGTCAACAACGTAGATAGAGTAGCGGCAGCAAACAAGAAAACTGCATAATCCGCCGGAGCTGAGTCCACGCGCAACTCAACAAACGCCTTAGCTGCCAACTGGCCTGTACCTAACATCACAAAACTCACAGCCATCAATGCTGGAAAGGCAAAAGAACTCATTCCTCTACTGCGAGCTCGCCTTTGAGCATCTAGGCCTACTAAAGGCATGGAAATCAATATTACAACCGTGCCTATTATGCGAGCGGTGGGTGGTACCTCTCCCCATAAAACCATGGATGCTATCACTGGAACGATAATTGAAAAATGATTGATTGTGGAAGCTACAGCCATACCACCAAGAGAAATAGTTGCAAAGAGCACGATAAACATAATTTGGTACTGAAACCCCTCGTAAGCGCCCAGCAGTATCGCCGGCCACTCAAAAACGATTTCGCCACGACTCAATAAAGCCCAAATAATCGCAGCACACATTGCAATGCAATAATTAGTACCACCAACAAGGAAGTAAGTGCGCGTATCATTACGAGCGTAACGGGCCAGATTAGTGAAACTAAGTTTCCCAATCACATGTCCGATTACAAAAAACATACTTCGATCGCCTCTTAAATTATTCCAACATACAAAATAATCAACTAGTGACTATATAGTGCCTGGGCTTCGTTGGTCAGAAATTAACTGCAACTATGCCTGCTGCTGCAACCAACATACCGATAGCTGCGTGCTTGCCAAAACGCTTTTTCCATATCAACCAATCAGCAAGTGTAATAATCAAAAGGTAGGTTGCCGCAATTAATGGGAACAGTATCGCTCCAGACACTAAATCCAGGGCTTCCATTAAACCCAGATTATGAACGTACTGAAGTGACCCCATCACTAACACATATGCCCATATTGGCATAACCCCCTGACGAGTATCCGTAAAAAAACACCGTAAAGCTCTTGGGTTCAAAGCTAGTTTGTGCGAAGTAAAAGACAGTTTCGCCATAAAGGGCCATGTCAGCAATCCCGTTAAACTTGCTCCAAACAACAACAACACTAAGTATTCAGATGTGTCTGAATATACCTTCATACTGCTAAATGACTTTCCTGCTAGCGACCCTATCCCTACTAGCACTATTGTCCCTATCATTATTACTCTTGAGTATGACATCCCTAGCGTATTGCCAGCTTTTGTGACATCTCGGCCTATCAAGGGTATCGATATCAGTATAAGTAAAATTCCTAACATTTGAACTGCGTTGGGGGCATCACCCCAAATCAATATAGATCCAACAGTTGGGATCACGATTGATAGACGGACAACAGTAAATGCTATTGCCATACCACCCATCTCAATTAGGTAGTAAAGGCTGAACATGGCAAGTTGCAACTGAATACCATTTATCATTCCAAACAATACAACTTGCCATTCCCAGTCAAATTTGGAACCTTGCATAGCAAGCAGGCTTATGAAAAACGACGTCATATAAGCCAGAGAAACGACATATGAAAACACAGGTTCGCTAGTGCGAAGTTGCCTAGCCATCATCGCCCAAGCGGCATTGCAAACAACATGTAAGATCATGAAAAACATCTGGTTATTGTGACCGCTCAACGGGACTCGATACAAGCTCGGCCAGCTGTTTTGCACCATGCATCTGACAGAATAACCGCAAAAACTGCTTTATTACGTAAACAAAACAAGCAATCATTAGTATCCTTGCCTTCACGGATATGCATTCACAATACGTTTCAGGGAATCACACAAGGCCATGAATGAACTAGATACTATGCGCCATTCTTGCGCTCACGTAATGGCAGCAGCAGTGCAAGAAATGTTTCCAGACGCCCAATTTGGATTCGGCCCTCCCATTGAAGATGGCTTCTATTACGATTTTGAGCTTCCCAGACAATTAAGCCCCGATGATTTCAAGGAAATCGAACAACGCATGCGCCGCCTAGCAAAATCTGCGGACCATTTTGAATACAAAGAAATAGATGGGAAATCCGCCATCGAACTGTTCACCAGCATGAACCAGACCTACAAAGTAGAAGCAATCAACAATTTGGTTTCTAGTGGGGAACCCATCTCGCTATATAAATCCGGTCCCTTCTTAGACCTATGCCGGGGGCCGCACGTGGAGACAACAAAACAGATTGGCCATTTCAAAATATTATCGGTTGCTGGTGCTTATTGGCTGGGAGATGAAAACAACCCTCAACTACAAAGACTTTACGCTACAAGCTTCCCAACCAAAGACGAATTAACAACCCATCTAGCTCGTCTAGAAGAGGCCCGCCGGAGAGACCACCGTATCCTAGCCAAACAATTAGACCTATTCTCCACTAACACAGATGTCGGTGCCGGACTAATACTGTGGCACCCAAAAGGAGGAGTCCTTAGGGAAATCATTGAAAATTATTGGAGAGAAGAGCACCGCAAACATGACTATGACATCGTCTTTACCCCACATATAGGGCGGAAAAAACTTTGGGATATTAGTGGCCATACACAGTGGTATCAAGATGGCTTGTTTCCTGAAATGGAGCTGGAAAATCAGTCCTTCATAAACAAACCGATGAATTGTCCATTTCACGTACAGATCTTCGATTCTCAGACTCGAAGTTATCGTGATTTACCTCTGCGCTACGGCGAACTTGGCACGGTGTACAGATTCGAACGATCCGGAGTTCTGCACGGCGCATTGAGGGTTCGAGGATTTACCCAGGATGATGCTCATATCTTTTGTCGCCATGATCAATTTGCAAAAGAAGTGGGGGGAGCACTAGACATTGCATACAAAATGCTAGGCACTTTTGGATTTACAGACCTTAAGCTCATTGTCAGTGTTCGTGACAAAAATAGGGACAAAAAGTACGTTGGATCAGATGAGATGTGGACGTTGGCCGAACAAGGGCTTATCGATGCACTAACCGAAAAAAACATTGAATATCAACGAGTGGAAGGGGAAGCAGCTTTCTACGGACCTAAAATAGACGTGATGGTTGAAGATGCCATTGGACGCCAATGGCAACTTTCAACAATTCAGGTCGATTTCAATCTCCCAGAGCGATTTGATATTGACTACGAAGATTCTGACGGAAGTCGACGAAGACCCGTCATGGTTCATAGAGCACTACTAGGTTCAATCGAACGTTTTACTGCAATCCTTATAGAACATTTCGCCGGAGCATTCCCTGTATGGTTAGCCCCGGTCCAGGCGGTGTTGATCCCAATAGCCGACCGACACATTGAATACTGTAACGAGGTAGCTCTCAAATTAGCCAGTCACGGGATTCGAATCCATGTCGACGATCGAGGCGAACGCATGAATCGCAAGATTCGGGACGCGCAAAAACAGAAAGTTCCGTACATGCTAATTGCAGGAGACCGCGATGTGGAGGCTAACAATGTTTCAGTCAGGCTCCGCAACGGTGAAGACATAGGAGCCATTACGCCTAGTGTGTTCGCACAAACAGTCCAACAGGTATCGATCAACAGGAGCGAGTCTTACGGATTCGGACATTAAACATGTATATGGATCACTGTCTCCTATACAGTTCCGAGAAGCTCTGATAGGAGTACTCGATAGTCTTCGCCAAGAGTATGGAAAACAAACTTGGTGGCCAGCAAAAACCCCTTTTGAGATATGTGTGGGAGCCATCCTGGTTCAAAATACGGCCTGGACAAACGCAACCCGGGCTTTGGATAATTTAAAGGTCCATGGGGCGCTCTCAGTCGAAGAAATCGAGTCATTATCAGACGCTGATTTATCCGATCTAATCAGACCATCAGGCCACTACAATCAAAAAACTCTAAAACTGAAGAGCTTCTGTAGCGCAATACGCAGGGATTCGAACGGCGACATTGCCCAGTATTTATCGCAACCCGCCAAAAAGATGCGGCCAGCTTTGTTAGATGTCTGGGGGATAGGGGAAGAAACAGCAGACACAATCATGCTTTACGCAGCAAAGCTACCTAGATTCATTGTAGACACTTATACCATCCGCACTTTGCAGCGAATAGGTATAACACCACCCCAAACTACTAAGCAAGACCTCCAAACGGCAATCATGAAGGTACTACCTCACGATCCTTCATATTTTGCGGAAGCCCATGCACTAATGATCCAGCACGGCAAGAACACCTGTAGAAAAACGCCAAATTGTAAAGTGTGCATAATGAATAGCGATTGTCTGTCGGCAAACACCGACTCAGGGATACAATCTCTCAGAACCGTATCTGATCGAGTCAAAACTGATTATTGGGGCTAAGGTTGAATTTCTGTTGCTTGAATCTGAATTGCAGACATGTGATTAATTGCTATAGGAGTTGAAAAATGCGTTATCGAGAATTAGGACAACAGGGAAAGCCAGGCCTACGGGTTTCGGAAATAGGACTCTCCACTAGCACTATAGGCGGAACAATTTGGGTGGATGAAAACGGAGTCCAGAGCCCTCGAGGATACGGCTTGTCTGACGACGAGATGTCAGCCAAATCGATCGAATCAGCACGAGAGCTAGGTTTCAACTTTTTATTCACCGACCCTTTGGACGGAGCTGGACACGGACAAGAATTTCTTGGCCAACAAATATCGGATGACAGGGATCACTGGGTGCTAACAACGCTCGGAGGGGCTGAAATCAAGGATAATTGCATCATTAAGGATTTTTCCTACGAAGCTCTTGTGTCTGGATTAGACAGAAGTATCGACCGTCTGACAAGCATTGATGTAGATCTATTCCTACTGGATAATCCCAGTCGATCAGATATTTTATCTGGGGAATGTATAGATGCTCTACGTAAAATTGAATCAACGGGCAAGGCTGCTTTTGTCGGGATTGACATTTCTCGATCTGACGTGACGTTGGAAGAGGCTGTCGCCACGCAAGTAGATATCGTTGGCATAAAACATAATCTACTTTATCCAAACCAAGCAGAAGCTTTTGCAGAGGCTCGTGCCGCCGGCGTCGACATAATCGCCCGGGACGTGCATGCCCAAAAGTTTTTTGCAGAACCCATCGACATGCTGAGTGATTTCAGTCCTGAAGACGAACGAAGTACGCTCGGGACAGAACAAGTGGAACACCTAATTGATTTGACATCAAAATTTAGCCGTCTTGGCACGCGTAAGCGTTCATTAGCACAATCTGCACTCATGTATGTGCTCGCAAACCGGGCAGTCTCAGTCGCCGTTGTTGACGCAAGCACGGCTGATCTAGTAAATCAATTTGCTTCGGTCGAAAGCAAAGAGTATTTGTCCGACAACGACCTCTTGAGGATCCAACGTGTGCAACGAGATTTAGCGTAGGTCACAACAGCTCTACATATCACCTAGCGATTCGGGTAACGCGCTGAGGGTAGCCAGAACTATGTCGGGCGTATACTCGGCGGGTAAGACCTCTTCATTTCGATTAATCCAAACCGCCCTCCAGCCGACTTTTTGAGCACCAGCTATGTCTCTAGGCAAACTATCTCCAACCATCACTACTTCATCGGGGGCCCCACCTACCCTATTTGTTACAGCCGAAAACATCTCTGGGGCCGGCTTACCCACCCCAACTTCCCCAGAAATCACTATGTCGTCGAAGAATCCGCCGATCCCAGTGCCAACAATCTTCTCACGTTGTAGAGACGGCGACCCATTTGTGAGCAAAATCAGCGAATAATTTTCCCTCAGTATGTTCAACACGCCAATGGTTTCTTCATAAGTCACATGCCTAGAACGACGCTCCAGGCCGAATGTTTCCGACAATGTGAGAGCAAGCTTCGGGTCCTCGGACAAATCTTGAAGCACCTTGCTCCATGTTCTCTTCCGAAACTCCGGAACCCAATTAGACAATTTCAATAAGTCACTATGCTGATCGTGAAATGAACCCCAAAGACACTCGAAATAACTTATTCCCAAGCTTTCGCATATATCGTGAACAGAAGAATCTTGGAACAATTTTTCCGCCTCATTGGTCACCATATCCATGATTTTTACTGGTTCCACATTAGGCAACAGTCTAGCTGTGGCCAATAAGGCACCTTCCCCTTGCACATTGTCTGGTATTAGGGTTTCGTCCATATCGAACACAATGGTCTTTAGGGTCACCGCTATTTAGTTCCTAACGCAACGGCATAAAATGTTGCCCGCAAGTCTCTAGTCTTGAATTATGTGCAAAACGAGCCATCTTGCCAATTAGCTGTATCACAACCAATCAATCGGCATCCTTCCATTGCATCGTTTCGGGTAAATCGCTACGTAGTTTCATTGCAACTAATGTTCGTTGAACCGCCTCTTCAACAATGTCTTCCACAGATTGCGGCTTATTATAGAACGCCGGCATAGGTGGCAAGATAACCGCCCCCACATCAGTGAGCATTTTCATATTGCTCAAATGGATGGGGGACAACGGCGTCTCACGAGGCACGAAAACCAAGGGACGGCGCTCCTTAATCGCAACGTCTGCAAACCGGTGAAGCAGGTTTGTCCCTGCGCCACTGGCAATTGCGCCTAGAGTAGCCATACTGCATGGAACAATGGCAGATGCAATAACAGGGAAAGAGCCACTAGCCGGCGGTGCCGCCACATCGCCAGGCTTGTGTACACTAATATCCCCTATTGCCTGGTATTCAGACACGGACCGATCAATAGTACAGTCAAGCTCATACTCCCACATCAGGCGTCCATATCTACTGCAAACAAAGTGCAAATGATGGCCCATACCAACAATTTCGCGAGCTAAACGGTCGGCAATCACAGCTCCACTAGCCCCAGATATACCTAGAACCACATTTCCGGTCATTTTTCTTCTACTCAATTTCAGCCTGATAACAGTCCAAGGATAACGCTGCCCAGCAATACAATCGAGATAATGCCGTTCATATCGAAAAATGCCTTCTGCAATTTGGATAGATCATTTGCCCGGACCAGTGCAGCCTCATAGATGAGCAATATCAACACTGCCCCCACGCCTATCCAATAAGGCCAACCCAGCTTGGCATCAGATATCCCATATGTCAGTCCGAGAGCTATCAAGCAAACAACCGTGACTAAATGGGACAAGCGAGAAACCCATAAGGCGCTATCTACCCCAAATCTTGCAGGGATCGAATGCAACCCTTGCGATCTATCAACATCAACATCCTGACACGCATATATCACATCAAATCCAGCGATCCAAAACATCATTGCCAATGCCAGCAGAGCAGTCGACCATCCAAAGTCTCCATGGACAGCCATCCATCCGCCAACAGCTGCTACGCTATCAGCTAAACCCAAGCACCAGTGACTAGACCAAGTAAATCGCTTGGCATACGGATACATGGTTACCATCAAGACAGCCAAAGGAGCGAATTTTAGTGCAGTCAAATTTAGCTGCCAAGCAGCTATATGTAACACTGCAAACCCCATAATCGCTAAGCTGATCATTTCTTTCTTGCTCATTATTCCCGCAGGAATAGCTCGATTATTAGTTCGCGGATTGCGAGCATCTATCGCCGCGTCAATAACCCTGTTAGCCGCCATAGCGCCCGTGCGAGCCCCAGCCATCGCAATCGTCACTAAGATAAAGTCACTCCATCCAGGCCATCCAGGCGCCGCCAACAACATGCCAATATACGCAAATGGAAGAGCAAATACAGTGTGTTCAAACTTAATTGCTTCAAAGTATGTACGAACACGGTTGTTCATAAACATTGTTTCTATGAACACATTACCTAAAGGCCATATTCCTCCCACCGCTTAGACACTAAGTCTTGAACAGCTGGATCCATTTCAATATCGGGCGGCCATGGTCTATCGTGACCTTCTTCAGGGTACTTAGTGGTCGCATCAATACCTACCTTCCCTCCATAATTCGGAATCGCACTGGCATGATCTAATGAATCTGTAGGACCTTCGACTATTTCAATATCTCGAGCCGGATCCACATTGTTCCCAACCCTCCATAGTACCTCCCGCATATTTTGAACATCCACGTTTTCATCTACCACGATGACGAATTTTGAGAACATCATTTGTCCCAGTCCCCATACTGCATGCATCACCTTGCGTGCTTGGCCCGGATACTTCTTGCGTATAGAAACCAATGCAAAATTGTGGAACACAGCATCATATGGAAGATGAACATCCACCATTTCTGGAATCATCAACCGCATTAGCGGCAAAAACAATCTCTCAGTTGCTCCACCGATGAATCGGTCTTCCATGGGAGGCTTACCGACAATCGTACTTGCATACACAGGATTTTTTCGATGCGTAATAGCAGTTACATGTAGTACCGGATAGTCATCTTCAAGAGAGTAGACACCAGTATGATCTCCAAATGGCCCTTCTACTCGTAATTCGGTAGGATCCACATATCCCTCGACAATAAATTCAGCTTCCGCCGGAACTAGAATATCGACAGTCTTAGCACGAACCATTTCGACTGATTTCTCCCTAAGAAAGCCTGCAAATACCATTTCGTCAATTTCAGGTGGAAGTGGAGCGGATGCTGCATATGTCAGCACGGGATCAGTCCCAATAGCCACCGCTACTTCCATTTTCTGCCCCTGCTGTCTGGATTTCTTGAAATGCTCCATTCCTCCCTTGTGCAGCTGCCAGTGCATACCGATGGTCTTATTATCAAAAACTTGAAGCCTGTACATGCCGGTATTACGTTTCCCAGTCTCTGGGTCGTAGGTAAATACAAGTGGCAGCGTTATATATTTGCCCCCATCCATCGGCCAGCATTTCATGATAGGCAATTCAGACAGAGACGCATCATCAGTTTTCACAATCTCTTGACAGGCTCCGGAATTTACCTCCCGTGGCCCTATTCTTCCCACTTTAATAATTTCATTCAATGCACCTAATTTACCCATTATCCCGGACGGAGGTGGACCAAGAGCCATTCCTATCAAGCGATCAATTCGCTGTTCCAATTCCTCCCATTGCTCCATCCCAAGAGCCCAGGCAGTCCGCTGCTGTGACCCAAAAATGTTGATAGCCAACGGATAATCGGAGCCTTTTACGTTCTCAAACAGTAAAGCCGGTCCTCCATCATCTCTCTTCATAATTCGATCGGAAATTTCTGTTATTTCAAGTTCTGAATCCACTTCAGCCGTTACCCGCCTGAGCTCACCGCGATCGTCTAAAAACTCCAAGAATTCGTGTAGATTTCGAAAAGATGTCATGTTGTACGAGCCTCATTTATCACTTTTGAGAGTTCCTGAGCAGAACGACTAATAGCAGACCAATCAGCATTATCAATATGTTCTTGCCTCATTAGAGCACTGCCTACACCAACAGCAAAAGCCCCAGCACGGATATATTCGCCAGCATTGTCTGTTGACACTCCCCCTGTAGGCATCAATTTATGGCCACGAAGCGGCGCCAGAACGTCAGTAAAATATTTAGGTCCAAGTGCACGAGCAGGAAAAACTTTGACCATTTGGGCTCCAGAATGGACAGCTGACACTATTTCGCTTGGACTAAAAGCTCCAGGCGCGATCGGTAATCCGACTTCTGCAGCAGCTCTCACAACGTCGGGATTTGTATTGGGGGCAACTATGAATTGGGCCCCTGCAGACGCTGCGGCCCGAACGTCTTCCACCGTCAACACAGTGCCCGCCCCAACCACAGCATCATCCCCCATTTGATTCCTAAGCTGCGATATTGACTCCGCAGCTCCATCACTGTCAAACGTCAACTCGACCACTCCCATACCTCCCTCGACAATAGATTGGCTCACAGATACGGCGATTTGCGGCTCCAAACGTCTTAGTATGACTACCGCGCCAACTGTTCCGATAAGAGAAACAATTTCTGACGGCTCTGTGCTTGATAACTCAGGATTCATCAACTGCCTATCCTTGCAAAGATCTATAATTCACTCAACTCCATGAAATTCACTCCGGCCTTCGTTACAGCTAATCAGAGTAGATGCCATTAACGACTGCATTTCTCGGCCAATCCCCGGCCAATACTTTAACAACCATTTCTGCCGCCTCTATTGCCATCCGCTCTACCGACTCCGTAGTAACTCCAGCAACGTGAGGGGCAACGATAACATTAGACATTTTTAGTAACGGCGAATCCGCATCAACAGGCTCCTCTTCAAAAACGTCTAGCCCGGCTCCGGCTATCTGCTTTGATTGAAGCGCATCAACCAAATCACTCTCGTTAACAAGACCTCCTCTTGCCGTGTTGATCAGATACGCTGTAGGCTTCATCAGCCCTAAAGTAGAAGAGTTTATGCAGTGCTGTGTCTCATCAGTGTTCGGCATATGAAGAGAAATAAAGTCCGCCCTTCTACATAGCTCTTCAAAGTCAACCAATTCAATTCCAAGGTCCTGTACAAAGTCTCTGTCTGGATATATTTCATATGCCAATATCTCCATATTGAGCACCTTGGCCCGCGCTGCTAGTGCTCGGCCGATTCTTCCTAGCCCAGCTATACCAATCGTCTTCCCGCCAACATCGGAGCCCATTGCACGAACCCAGTTCCCATCACTCACATTACGATGATTATCAAAAAGACGCCTGGACAATGCCATCGTTAGTAAGACGGCAAATTCAGCAACACTATCCGCATTTGCAGTAGGGGTGATGGTTACAACTACATCATTATCCCGGCTAGCTTCTATATCGATCGCGTCATACCCTACCCCTGCCCTAGCTATGACCCGAAGTTCTGGCAGCGCCTCCATGGCACGACGATTGAAGTACGCTCCCCCCAATATTACCCCTGCCATACCTTGCATTGAGCTGATAATAAGATCGGTCATAGCATCATCGTTGGGAGCTCCAGAATAAGATTGACCCAAAACTAGCTGATGGCCGGCATCATTCAGTATGGCCTCTACTTTCTCACGGTTTGCTTCTACAGACGGTGTGAATCCTAGAATATTGGCCATAACTAATCCTTCTTTATTAGATAATATTTACCAGTTTATAAGTGACCTAAAAACGTTTACACAGCAAAGTTTAAGCAGTAAACATAGAGAATCAATAGCACTTAGCTATTTCATCGACCACAATGGGCTGCATAGAGACACCCACACAGAGTTTATCCACCTCTTAAGCGCTGCACGCAGAACACTACCCCCCATAGTAAACCACTCCATATACACTTACACACAAACGCCGCCCTGGGAGGGTTGACCGGGAGCCGAACGCATTAATGTATCTAGGTAGCCGCTCTCGTAAGCAACGAAAATCTAAATTAGGAGGATACAAAATGAGGATCGAACAGGTAATAGTTAACGGACCTCACCAAGTAGATCTTGTTGAGCGAGATATACCGGATAAACCAGCAGCCGGTGAAATACTAATTGAGACTGAAAAAACTTTTATCAGTGCTGGAACTGAATTAGCCAATTACACTGCTCTCGATCCTTCGGTGCACATAGCTGGCTCGTGGAATCATTACCCGTGGCTAGCAGGATACGCCAATGCTGGGCGAGTCATCGCAGTGGGCGACGAGACGCAAGGCATAAATGAAGGGGATCGGGTTTATAGCTTTGGCAAGCATGCTTCTCATCATTATGTATCACTATCAGACCCAGTAGGATTACGCACCATTGCTGGGCAATCCTTTGCCAGTGGGATACCTCCTCTCATAGCTCTCATTCCTGACGATGTGTCCTCAGAAGTTGCAGTCGCTGCCCGGATGGCAGGTGTTGCCATTTCTGCCCTGAGGGTGAGCACAGCACAGGCAGGTGATTCCGTAGCAGTATTTGGATTGGGATTAGTAGGCAACTTATGCGCTCAATTCTTCCAAACGCAAGGCTGCCGAGTTTATGGCATAGACCCCATGCCAGCACGACGCAAATTGGCAAACAAAGTGGGAATCACAAATACATTAACTGGTACAGACAGCGAAGTTAGGGATCAGCTACTAGAAATCACTAACGGTGATGGAGTCACAGTAGCGATAGATGCTGTCGGCGATTACTTAGTGGTCAAAGAAGCAGCTAGTGTCGTTGCCCAAGCAGGCGAAGTGATCTTTTTAGGATCTCAGCGAGCCGAAAGAGAAGGTAGTTTCACTGACGTTCTTAGGCCAGTACATTGGAAGCATGTTCGCTATATTGGAGCTTTGCAATTTCAGTTCCCTCTGCATCCAACAAGTGGGACACGACATTCCATATATAGCAACATGCAGCGCATATATGAGTTAATAGCTGATAAAAAGATTGATGTGGAATCCCTTATATCGCATCGTATGAAGCCAAAAGAAATAAAGCTAGCGTACGACAGTTTGCTAAATAATAAAGACCACTACTGGGGGGTCGTCCTAGACTGGACATCAAACTAACGTTCGATCCTCGGAAGCAATGATTATAGGAGTTGCCATGTTGAACATTTAGTTGCCTAGCTTCCTTATATTAAAAGGGTTTATGTAGCTTTGGATTGGTGACCGGTTGAACTACCTTCTTTATTTTTCTGTCCCTATAGCTATTGGATCGATATCTCGCTAGGGTAAAATTTTATGGTTTTCACTTGGCACGCACACAAAACCAGATTTTGCTGGTGGGTCGCCGGATACGAAAGATCAGGCAAGACAGGTTTCACAGGGAAGAAAGGAAGCGTTTTCCGAGAAAGTGGCCGGATCGATACGGCTTCCATAAACCATTGAATTTTAATGCCAAAAACAAAACCGATAAATTAAGAGATGAATATGATAGCTATAGCCATGGCTCCACACGATACCAACGACGCACTTACACGTATTGCAAACATACGTGATTCGGTAGATGTGATTGAAATAAGGCTAGACATGATGCCTAAATACGAGTTGAAACCACTTATAGCAGAATCCCAAATACCACTGGTACTTACCAACAGGCCCAAGCGAGAAGGTGGCAATTTTCAAGGGACTGAAAAAGACCGGTTGAACATATTGACCGACTGTATCAACTTGGGAGCTAGCTACATCGATATAGAGTTGGATTCTGTGTCCACTATTGGCGAACGGGGTGCCACCCAATTGATTGTGTCCCATCACAATTTTCAAGCGATGCCAGATTTGGCCACAGTCAGAACAAGGATGGAATCTTCAGGCGCCGATATAGCAAAAATTGTAGGCTTAGCAACCTCCCCATTAGATTCCTTCGCCGCGCTTAAATTATTCCCTCAGGCAATGTTGCCAACGATATCCATCGCTATGGGAAGACATGGGCTTATGAGCCGAATACTGTGTTTACAGCATAAGAAGTGCCTCCTCTCCTATGCGACAGAAGATGATGATCCCGGCACCGCTCCTGGCCAACTCCCAGTGAGTCGTATGATCAACGGCTTCTATGCCAAGAATATCAGCTTCAAAACCATCCCCATTGCGGTGTTGCATTATGGCGAACGAGCCGAGTGGTTGTCTGTACGGCTGAACTCTCTTTTTCACCAAAAGCGTCTCGACGCTGTAGCCTTACCCGTCGATAGCTCTAGCCATGACGAACACTTAATATCGAGTATGGTCGACTATGGCTTTAAGGGCTTCTGGGAACCAGAAGTACAATTGTGGACACTCGGGGAAACCTCTATAAAAGAACAATCGGTGGTTGATCCCGAAGAAGCCGCTCGGATATTCTCAAATACTCTTGCGGAATCCGCGAACCAGACGATAGGTTAATACCCAAGAACGCACATTATCGAAAACCATTTCTTATGGCTACGCACGACAATTATTATGCAAAACATTCGGGGGGCCCTAAATCTGTGGATAGAGCACTAGCCTCCGAAGCCAGGAGCAGACGTTCGAATCGCCTACGGAGCAGCTCTTTCGATCCCTACCTACTTATGATGAATTTTCATTTCCTGTCACGAGCTGTATGGTCAAAATAGTCAATTACAGATCCTTGCCCATCAACAACATAAGCACCGGGATACTTAGCAACGGTAGGACATATATGCCCAGGAATAACCATCATGTAATCGCCTATGCATGGAAGAGTATTTTCCATAAGAAAAACCCCATGCTCCTCACTTTGATGAATCAATTGGGCATTCGGATACTCCATCACATGAGCACGCAGTTCCACCGGATAGTCACTAGCGATAGCTTTCGATCCCAAGTCGGTTGTGACAGTGTTACGAAGTTCATCGCGATCAATAATTTGTGTGTGCACCACTGCAGCAGGACAAAATGCCATGTCCGGCAGATTGACTAGATAGTTAGCATCCCAGTAGGCACAAGTTCCCGGAGATCCATACATTCCCTCCTCCCGCGCATAATAAGGAAAAGTAACAGATCCCCCTGCCACTGTCCGAACAACTTCTATATCTTCTTCACGCAGTTGATGCTGAAACTGTTTAAGCGCCTCTATAATCGGCTTAGCCTCTTTGGCACGCATAGCTTCCTGGGTCCCCGTAATATGACCGTCATAGGCATGGATACCAGCAGCTTGTATCAATGGACTTCTTGTCATCGACCTATACAAAGCCATGGCGTCAGATCCTATGCGAACACCAGTCCGATCCATACCCACATTAAGATCAAGCATCGCACTTACCCGGATTGCTCCTGCCCTGCTAGCAGCCGCTTCTAATGCGTCGAGATGCTGTTGCTTAGATATGATCGCACTAACCCTAGCTTCAGGATGCCGCAAAATCATACTGATTAGATAATCAAGTTTGGTTTTCTGCATCAAAGGAAACGCCAATATTGCGTCATTTGCTCCTGCCGCAAGGACCATCTCCAGCTCACTTAGAGTTGAACATTTAAAACCAGCCACTCCAGCAGCCATCTGTAACCTCACCATGGCTATTGCTTTATGTGTTTTTACATGCAGAAAAACATTACGCACACCAACCATCTCATCCAAAACTACAATGTTGTGATGTAAAACCTCGTCAAAAAGCACTAAAGAAGGGGTGGAGATATTCTCCTTTTGCTGTAATTGATAATTAAAGTTTCTCTGAACGCTCATTCATAACCCAATTACTCTCGTATGGCCCTAAGCCACTGTATTCCCTAGGCAAATCGCTGTCGATTGATCATCTAAATGGAACATGCTCCTCCGGATCATAACCCATCAATTCGCATCAGCATTCTCTTGATTACTATAAGATCAAATTTGCTCACACAAATAACATCGCTCAGTACCGTAGCTCAGTACCGTAGCTCTCACCAAAATTAAACACCTTATATAATGAATTTCGAATCCTTGATAGACATATGCGGATCAGATAGGGTCCGAACCGACCCTTCCACTCTTGTTGCATATTCGGTAGACGCCACAGTCGGCTATAGAGGTAATCCTGCAGCTGTAATATTTCCGACAAACTCCGATGAGATACGGAAGGTTTTCGCTCTGTGTTCTAACCGAAGCTGGAACATTGTGGTCCGAGGTGGTGGGACTAGCTTGGCTGGAGGGGCTGTCCCTCCCGACGATGGGATAGTCCTTAGCACCGAACTGTTGGATGCTCAACCAATTGTAGATGCTCAATCGATGACAATATCCGCTGGAGCTGGTGTAACCACTGCCGACTTACAGGCAGCTGCAGCCAAAAAGGGGCTCTTTTTTCCACCAGACCCCTCCTCTCAATCTGTAACTATGCTGGGCGGAAACCTGGCAACAAATGCAGGAGGCTCATTGGCACTTAAATATGGCGTGATAAGGGACTATGTACTCGCTATAGAGGCAGTTACTCCGTTAGGCGACGTGGTGATAGCACGCAGAGGAGATCCAACCGAGCCTTTGTTGGATTTAATGATCGGATCGGAAGGAACCCTAGGGCTAATTACCAATGCGACGCTGAGACTAATCCGACCCCCACCCACAGTAAGCACCATAGTGGCACGATTCAATACAGCAGAACAGGCCATGAATGCTACTGTAGAAATATTGGAGATGGGGATCGTGCCAGGGAGAATGGAATTCATGGATGAGGTCTCTATCGCAGCTGTTCAACTAGCTCGAGATTATGGGCTTGCAAACACAAAAGCGCTTTTGATATTGGAGCTGCATGGAACCGAAGATGATGTAATGCGGAAGACCCAAATTGTACTACCAGTACTTAACAAGAACGGGGTCCAAAAGCCGCTGGCTCCTGCCACAATCAAAGAAGCGGCTGTTGCATGGAGTGCACGGGCAGCAATCACTTCGTCACTCGCAAGATTGAAGCCAGGAAAGATCGGAGAGGATATTTGTGTACCCCGAAGTAAATTGCCTAAGGCACTCAGAGCAATCTCCCAAATATCGACAGAAGTCGATCTGTTGATTGCAGTGTTTGGTCACGTAGGGGACGGCACATTACACCCAAACGTCAGCTACGACCCTGCAAGCATGAGTGAGTGTCAGCGAATGAAACGGGCATTGTCAAAAATAGCGGAAATTGGCATCGCTCTCGGAGGGGTCTTGTCCGGTGAACACGGTATCGGCCTTGTTAAATTGCCATATTTGGACAAAGCCTACGACCAATCCACCATCGCTACAATGGCCTCCATAAAGAAAGCTTTTGATCCACTTGGGTTACTAAATCCCAACTTAACTTGGAGATAACGGACTACAGACTGCGCATCCAAGACAACTCATCAACAAGCCTAGTTGGTGGACCGTGTCCAGGGTATACATTCAATTCGGGATTTAAATTTGCCAAAGATTTCAAAGTTCTGACCATGTCATCGATATTGCCACCTGGCAAATCCACTCTGCCATAGGCGCCTAAAAACAAAGTGTCCCCGGATATAAGCACCCTCGCTTCATCACTGATCAAACATATTCCTCCCACGGTATGCCCAGGAGTATGAAGAACTTGAAATGATAGTTTCCCTAATTCAATATTGTCGCCAGTGTCTACAGTGCGGTTCGGGGTAGATGGATGCTGGACATCAATAGGATTTCTCGCTGTGCTGAGTACACTTTGTTCCGGAAACTCAATCAGCGATGAGTCAAGGGCCTGAATAAGCAAAGGGGCTCCAGTTTTCTGCATCAGGACATGGTTATCATAGGTATGATCCCAGTGCCCGTGGGTGTTAACGATTATTTCAATAGTTGCCCCAAATTTATCGGCAGCAGCCATTAACAGATCGCAAGATTCAGGACCAGGATCTATAGCCATAGCAGATTCTTCAATTGCAAACAGGTAACTGTTCGTAGCAAGTGGTCCTATAACAAAGGACTCTACTCTCAAGTCCGAGCAAAGATTACCCGCCAAGCTGATACATCTCAATCTTAGACCGTGCCGCTGACCATTCATTTAAATTTGTTTGCGCGGAACGCTCTTCTGAATATCGATCAGTACGACGCGACCATACATCGCAGATCAATTCAAAGATATCCTCATCACTTGCACCAGCCCGCATGGGATCACGAAGAGAGATCCCTGAAGCAGCGAATAAGCAAGTAACCAATCTCCCATCCGGCGTCAATCTCGCTCTCGTACAATTTCCGCAAAATGGCTGGGTTACTGAGGAGATAAACCCTATCTCTCCCGCTCCATCTTTGTAGGCATAACGCCCAGCTACTTCTCCTACATAATTTTGTGGTAGAGGCTCCAATGGATATTGCATTGATATCTTTGAAATTAACTCGTCAGAACTGATTACACTCTCCATCTCCCAGTTGTTACGAGTTCCCACATCCATGAATTCGATAAAGCGAAGTATGTGTCCTGTGTGGCGGAAGTGCTCTACCATATCTAGGATTCCTTGATCGTTCTTCCCTCGAATGACTACACAATTTATCTTTATGGGGTGAAATCCGGCAGCACTGGCTGCCTCAATACCATCAAGAACATCAGCCAGCCCAACACCACGACCGTTCATTTCTCGAAAAACATCGTTATTGAGACTATCCAAACTTATGCTAATCCGACTCAATCCTTGATTCTTTAAATCCATGGCATAACGCCGGAGCATCGCACCATTAGTTGTGAGTGTCACATCCTCGATCGGGGTGCTCCGTCTAATCATTCCAACAAGCGCATGAGCGTTCTTCCGCAATAGAGGCTCACCGCCAGTTAGCCTGATCTTCCTTATTCCCATTGGTGCAAAAATAGAACACAACCTAGTAATTTCCTCGAAAGTCAGTAAGTCTGGCTTTGGCAAGAATTCATAGTGTTCACCAAACACCTCCGCAGGCATACAGTATTGGCAACGGAAATTACACCTGTCGGTTAGCGAAATACGAAGATCCTGCATGCCCCGCCCTAGCAAATCTTCAGTTATACCGTGATGACTCATCAATACGACTTTCTAGTGAACCAAGTCAAACAGGCTTGGGGCTGTCTTCTTTCTTGGAACGCATATGTTTCATTGGTGACCGCCGAGGCTTCAAATTGAATGACGTCCCACACCCACAGGTGACTTCAGCCCTTGGATTACGCAGGACGAACCCCCTACCTATGAGGTTGTCGTTAAAATCTAGCTGTGATCCATCTATCATCGTGGCAGTAAAAGGGTCAAAAACAACCCTGTATTCTCCCGCCTCAATTTGTTCGTCATCATCACAAAACTTGTTGTCTATCACTACGTCGTAGTTAAACCCAGCACATCCCCCCTTTGTCACGACTACCCTAATAAACTTGGTACCTGAATCATCCATCTCAAGCGCCTTTGAGATAAACAACAAGGCGGGATCCGTCACTGTGATCATTAAGCCCTCTTTAAATTCGCATATTGCCCGTCGTCACATTTTACGACGTGCTGTCATCATAACGGATATAAATTAATCCCTAACACACTTTGTTTTGATAACCATACCCACCCCGCAATTCCTCTACTATTGCTCCCAACACGTCGAGAAACTTCTCTATCTGTCCTACCGTATTACCGCGACCCGTAGTAATCCTGAGGCTGCCTCTCGCTAGATCCGGTGGGACTCCCATCGCTAGCAACACATGCGACGGCTCTAAAGAGGCAGAGGTACAGGCTGAGCCACTACTGACTGAAATCCCTGCCTTATCTAATTTAAGCAACATCCCTTCAGCTCGCACCCCCTCCACACAAATGTTGGTATTGTTTGCAAGGCAGTTGTCAGTGCTGCCATTGAACACCACCCCAGGTATTTTTGCCAGGCCGTCTCTAAGCAACAACTTTAATTCCAAGCTTCTCTGTTCCTCAACATGCATTTCGTTTCGAACTAAATTCAAAGCCGCTGAAAGACCCACAGCAAGAGCGACATTTTCGGTTCCAGCTCGTCTATTACGCTCCTGAGAACCACCTTGAATCTGTGGCACTACCCTTGTTCCACGACGAATATATAAGGCTCCTATCCCTTTAGGGCCATAAAATTTATGCGCAGCGATACTCAGTAGATCCACCCCCAGCTGATCGACATCCATTTGGAGAGAACCAGGAGCTTGAACCGCATCCGTATGAAATATTGCGCCAGTACCGTGGGCTATTTCTGCGGCTTTCTTAATAGGCTGAATCGTTCCGACTTCATTATTGGCATACTGGATACTAACAACACCAACTCTTTCATCCATCCGGTCATTTAATTGATTTAAGTCAACCATTCCGTACCGATTCACATCAATAATGCGGACCTCCATCCCCAGATATCGATCCAAGTATTCTGCGCTTCGCATCACAGCCTGATGCTCTATTGCAGATATGATCACAACATCACGCCCACGCTGTGAAGCAGCCATGGCTGCACCCTTCAAAGCCAAATTGGCTCCTTCACTACCACTTCCGGTAAAAACGATATCTTCAGGGTCGCTTACAAGTGTCTCGGCTACAAACTCCCTGGCTTTGCCCAGTGCCTCACCAGCCTGCCTAGCTTCCATATACACACCGGAGGGATTGTATCCATGGTCAGAAAAGAACGGAATCATCTCATCTAGCACTGAAGGAGCGACCGGAGTCGTAGCTGCATGATCAAGATACGTTCGCTTCATACTTATTTTACCTAACTACTCGCATTCTCACGCTGTTTGAATTGCGATTGTCCAAACAGAAACAAACGGGGCATACGGGGCATACGGGGCATACGGGGCATACGGGGCATAGAAATCTTCTATCTTGCACGTTCATATTTCCCTTATACATAATGACCATCGTTGGTTCATTTGCGTGTCTATCAGCCTGCCCCATCTCCTAGCCACGGCATCCCTGCGGCACAACTACGCATCAATAGATCAGCCCTTTACCTCACCAGCCACCAATTTCTCAGCCAATCTCAAGCATTCTCTGGATTGCATTCCGAGCCCGTCGACTAATTTCGTCCGGAACGTTTATCTCCTGTCTATTTTCTTTCAAGGCTATCAGAACATTCTCTAGTGTTATCTCGTTCATGTGAGGGCACCGTACAGAACATAGCCTCAGCATTTCCTTGTCACCAGCATCTGCTGCAATATTGTCACCCATACTGCATTCAGTTAGAAGAAGATACCTCTTTGTTTCCGATTCGTGAACATGCCTGATCATGGCTCCTGTGGAGCCAGAAAAATCTGACGCCTTCACAACTTCAGGGCTACATTCCGGATGAGCCAGCACCATTACATCAGGGAATTGCTCTCGAACATCTGAAATATCCTGTACCGTAAATTTCTCATGGACCTCACATCTTCCCTTCCACCCAATCAGATCGTATTGCATTCCTATGTCTGACGCCGACTCCCGCTTACTTGATGACGTTGGACGAAGGCTAGGATAGATAATTTGCTTTCCAGTTTCACTCGCCACATTGGCAGCCAAATATTCATCAGGCAAGAATATCACCTGGTCACACTCCAGAGATTCAACCACTTGTTTTGCATTTCCAGAAGTGCAGCATATGTCCACCTCTGCCTTTACGTCCGCATAAGTATTTATATAGGCAACCACTGGAACCCCGGGGTAGCGATCTCGCAACCTTCGCACATCTTCAGCAGAAATGGATTCCGCCAATGAACACCCAGCTCTATCAGCAGGAAGCAAAACGGTTCGGTCTGGATTCAATATTTTGGCGGTTTCGCCCATAAATCTCACTCCACAAAAAACTATAGGGTCTGATTTTGTGGTAGCAGCGATACGGCTCAGTTCCAATGAGTCCCCATGGAAGTCACAAACGGAGTGATATAGCGCCGGCTCCATGTAATTATGGCCCAAAATCACCGCCCCTCTTTCTTGCTTGATTTGGTTGATTTCAAAAGCAAGGGCAGCTTTGTGGGAAAGTTCAAAGTCGGGAACGACACCATCCAACCGCTCTTTTAGAGCTGAATAAGTAGCCTCTACGCTAGCCGTCTCAAGAGCCATCTGAATCTACACCTCTGATTGTTAATCAGATCAATCTGAAGAATCTAGTCTGCCATACCCCACCGGAACGCGTATTTTACCTATCTTTTGCAGAACTCGACACAAAGATCTGTGAAAATCACACAATATCAATAGTAGCTTTGGAAAGTGACCCAACAATACGCTTATATACTTGGACGACGTGAAGCACAACGTAGCCGCTTCAACTCTACAGAGGATTGTCGAATAGTGTTGCAAGATTTTGGGGATCAAATCCCGACATTGTTGCCTTTCTTAATCACAGCGTTCGTGCTATTGATCTGGGCTTTGATGGACCTTTTTAAGCGTCCTAGCTCAGGCTACCGATGGGGGAACCGGACTATATGGGCCTTCATCGTTCTGGCACTTACTATCATCGGGCCACTACTATATCTCGCTGTTGCCCGCAAAAATGATATCGATTGATGTCACCAACATACGTAACTTTGTTGACCTGAAGCCGTCAGCACTGATAGATTGCCTAGCTTGGGATCTCGCCCTATTTTCTCTTATTCCTAAGCAAATATTCCCGGAGAACAGATAGTGATTGCGGTCGTTCGCACGGGGGGAAAGCAACACAAAGTATCCCCCGGCGATGAAATAACAGTTGAATATTTAGACTCGTCAGTCGGCTCTGACATATCCCTAGACCAGGTACTTTTGGTCGAAGATAGGGGGCAAGTACTGACAGGCGCCCTAGCCCTCGAGGGGGCCCAGGTCCGTTGTACGGTGCTCAAACAGGCCCGTGGACCTAAAATACGGGTACAGCGATATCGCGCAAAAAAACGCTACCAACGTTCGCTCGGTCACCGACAGGAACTGACCGTTTTACGTGTAAACGAAATACTCGCAAAAGGAATCAGCCCTCCGCCAGATAAAAAGGCAACAGCTGCTACCAAAACGAAAGCTAAGGCCGCTACAAAAACAAAAGCTAAGGCTGCTACAAAAACAAAAGCTAAGGCCACTACAAAAACAAAAGCTAAGGCCACTACAAAAACAAAAGCTAAGGCCACTACAAAAACAAAAGCTAAGGCCACTACAAAAACAAAAGCTAAGGCCACTACAAAAACA
>Ga0310344_10000180_pt1 | contig 53131 bp, 45 predicted proteins | sample HC15DNA20200_MG_FD_203801 | JGI IMG/M metagenome (GOLD analysis project Ga0310344, IMG submission 203801) | Marine microbial communities from station ALOHA, North Pacific Subtropical Gyre - HC15-DNA-20-200_MG | ecosystem: Environmental > Aquatic > Marine > Oceanic | place: Pacific Ocean: North... | reverse complement strand
CATGAGGAGCTAGGCGGAGCTAAAACTCATACTGCAACCTCAGGTGTCGCCGACTGTACATATAGTGACGATATAGTGACGTTGGCGGAAGTGAGGCGTTTCATGGATTTTCTGCCGTCATCCAACAGGGAAAAGCCACCATCCTTTTCATACTCCGAATCTACTGAGAACTCGGATATATCCCTAAACAATTTAATACCAACTGATCCTCAAACACCTTATGACATGAAGGAGCTCATTTTAAATATTGTTGACGAAAAAGATTTTTTTGAGATCAAACCATCCTATGCAAAAAATATTGTCATTGGTTTAGCTCGGTTAGAGGGTACGACTATTGGAATTGTTGCAAATCAGCCGATGACTTTAGCTGGGTGTTTAGATATTGCATCCTCGCGTAAGGCAGGTAGATTTGTTAGGTTCTGTGATTGTTTTAATATTCCGTTGCTTACTTTAGTTGACGTACCTGGCTTTTTACCAGGCTTAGACCAGGAACATAGTGGTATTATTACTCATGGCTCAAAATTACTTTATGCTTATGCAGAGGCTACTGTGCCTAAGGTAACGGTGATTACTCGAAAGGCTTACGGCGGAGCTTATGACGTTATGAGTTCTAAACATTTACGAGGTGATATAAATTATGCATGGCCGAGCGCTGAGATTGCAGTTATGGGTTCAAAGGGGGCGGTGGAAATAATATTTAGAGGAGCTCTTGACGACCCCGCCGCAGCTGAAGAAAAAATTGAAGAATATCGTACAAAATTTGCAAACCCATTCGCTGCAGCGAATAGAGGTTATATTGACGATGTAATAATGCCGCAAAATACACGCCAGCGGATTTGCAGAGCATTTGCTATGCTTAAAAATAAGCAATTAGAGAACCCATGGAAGAAGCACGGAAATATACCGTTATAGAAGAGAATTACTTATTATGTTCAAGAAGATATTAATTGCAAATCGAGGAGAAATTGCTTGTCGAGTAATACGTACCGCTAAATCTTTAGGTATTGGGACATTAGCAGTTTATTCAGATGCTGATAAAGATGCGCTTCACGTACGTGAAGCGGACGAGAGTTTTTACATTGGCCCTTCTCCTGTCAGCCAAAGCTACCTAAACCTGGAAAGTATTATTATAGCCGCATGCGAAATGAGAGCTGATGCCGTACATCCAGGTTATGGGTTTTTATCTGAGAATGCTGAGTTCGCAGAAAGATTGGGCGCAGAGAAAATATGCTTTATAGGACCATCTCCATCAGCAATATCTTCAATGGGTGATAAAATTGAGGCAAAAAAAGTTGCTATAGCAGCTGGAGTTAACACTATTCCAGGGTGTGGCGAGGCAGTTTTTGATCTTCAAGATGCGAAGGATATTGCAGGTGAAATTGGTTATCCGGTAATGATTAAAGCTGCAGCAGGAGGTGGAGGCAAAGGAATGCGTATAGTTAATTCCAAGGAACTCCTCGAGGAATGTATGACTTCTGCTATGCATGAGGCTGAGCAAGCATTTGGTGATGAGAGAGTATTCATTGAGAAGTTCATCAATGAGCCAAGGCATATAGAAATACAGGTTCTAGCCGATAACTTTGGTAATGTAATACATTTAGGAGAGAGAGAGTGCTCCATACAACGCCGGCATCAGAAGATTATTGAAGAAGCTCCGAGTCCGTTGATAAATGAGAAGACTAGAAAGGCAATGGGTATACAATCTTGTGCGTTGGCTAGAGCCGTAAATTATACGTCTGTCGGCACTGTAGAGTTCGTTGCTGACCAGCAGGGTAATTTTTTCTTTCTAGAAATGAACACGCGACTACAGGTAGAACACCCTGTAACTGAATTTATTACAGGATTAGATTTGGTTGAACAACAGATTAGGGTTGCAAGCGGGGAAGAACTATCGTTTTCACAGGAAGAAGTTAAACGTTCTGGGTGGTCGATCGAATGTCGATTATATGCGGAAGATCCAGAAAGAGGATTCATGCCATCTACTGGAAGACTCAGTCGTTATCAAGAGCCAGCAAAAAACGAAAATATACGAGTTGACACCGGAGTATATGAAGGCGGAGAAATTACTGTCTTTTATGATCCCATGATTTCTAAATTGATTAGTTACGGTAAAGATCGTGTAAGTGCTATTGATAGTATGCTGTCGGCTTTAGATTATTATCAGGTTCATGGCATATCGCATAATTTAACATTTCTATCTTCGATTCTTAGTAGTTCTCGCTTTATAAGTGGAAATTTAAGCACGTCATTTATCGAAGAAGAGTATCCTCGGGGTTTTTTCGCCTCACCTAACAAAAATGCACTAGAGGTCATAATCCCTACTGCTGCATTTGTTCAATTAAAGTTAAAAAAGCGCCGAGCAAGAATGTGTAAGCCTGTAACATTATGTAATTATATGGTGTTGGCTAACAGAGAGTATTATCCGATTTCTATTTCTGAGATTGATAATGGTATTGAGGCAACTTATGAGGAAAGAACCTTTATCATAAAGAGTAATTGGCGACCAGGTAACGAAGTTTTTTGTGGAGAAATCGATAACATTCCGGTTGTAGTTCAATTAGCTGTTCGGGGTACGGATATATGGATGTCCTGGCGTGGAACTTCGACCACTGTAACGGTTCGGTCCGAGCGCGCAGCTGAGTTCGCTCTTAATATGCCAATAAAAGAAAGTGCAGATCTTTCTAATTTTCTTATTTCACCAATGCCTGGTTTGGTTGTATCGATATCAATTCAAGTCGGCGACCAAGTTAGAGCAGGTCAACCTCTTGTTATAGTAGATGCCATGAAAATGGAAAATGTTCTTAGAGCAGAAAGGGATGCAATAGTATCTAAAATTATGGTTTCTGAGGGAGACAGCGTTGCCGTAGATCAGGTAATCATTGAGTTTAATTAATACTACTAAGGAATCTCTGGCGCTTTTAAAAAGAATATATAGCTATCATCACGAATGGTGTAGGAGGGGCGTTTTTATCTATCCATTCGGAAAATACACTTCGAATTTGCGTTTGAGAATCATGTCTATTTCTTGTGTCGTTGTATTTATTCCGAGATCTGCTAGAGACGTAATTCCGTAAGTTTGTATGCCACAAGGAACAATTCCTTCATAATGCTTTAAGTTGGGGGAGATATTCAAAGATATACCATGGAAAGTTACCCATTTTCTAATTCTGACTCCTAAGGCTGCAATTTTGGCTTCCTTGCCATCAGGCATTATCACCCAGACACCAACTCTTCCTCTTCGACGAATTCCCTCGATGCCAAATGTACAGATCGTGTCGATAATCCAGCATTCCAAAGCTTTAACGTATGAATGAAGGTCTTTTCCTCGGCGTTGAAGATCTAACATGACGTAGGCAATTCTTTGACCTGGTCCGTGGTAAGTATATTGTCCACCGCGAGTAGACTTATGAACGGGAAATGACTTTTGATCCAATAAGTCATTATCTTTAGCGCTAGTTCCAGCCGTATAAAGTGGAGGGTGCTCAAGAAGCCAAACGGTTTCACCTTCACCCGTTTCCCGTATTTTTCTGACACACGATTCCATAGTATTGATCGCGTGGAGATAAGTTATGGGTTCTGAACTAATTTTCCAGTTAATTTTTGGACGATGGGTATTATTTTCTGCAATATTACGCAATACGGAAACCTTTTTAGAAAAATGAACCTAAGTAGTAATGAAATATTATATTTAATACTAGTTTAAGTGTTCTTGCCAGTTTGGTATGTCGTTAAAAAACTTAATATTTTTCTTCATCCACTAATAGTAAGAGTGGCAGAGTTTATTGGGATATTGGCCAAATAAAGAAGCGTCGGTTGCCAAATGTTAGATTCTCTTTTTCTTATGATTTAATTAAAAATTTAAATTTAGTTTACTTTTGGATTCTTTGGAAAAGGTCTAACAAAAAAGTTAGCTCTCCGCGGTTTTTAGGAATAGTTATATTAAACAAGAATTTTGGTGTTAGAATCCGTTGTTATGATGGAATTTGTGAGGATCCTCGATGGGCTGTATTGGCTTTGTAATTCTGAATTTTGATTGCCCACAGGGCTAAAGTTATATGACAAACGAATCTTCTAATCGTATTTTACTGAGTAATGGCCAAGAAGAAGGGCTGTATGGATTGACTACTGCGCTGGTGCGCGCCGTCAGTGAAGCCATTGGGAAAAACAACCCAGATCATCTCCGGGAATTAATATTACCACTTCATGCGGCTGATTTAGCTGACTTAATTGAGCGTCTCTCTGGAGATGAACGCCACCGTTTGATAACTATGGTGGATGACAGTATTAGCGGTGAAGTTTTGGCATTCATAGAGGACAATGTACGCGATGCGATAATAGAACAGTTAGATGCAGGTGAAGTTGCTGCCGCCATCTCAGACTTAGATACTGATGACGCTGTTACTGTACTGGAAGACCTTGATCCTCCGCAACAACGTATGATTCTTGAAGCGCTTCCAGAGGAAGCTGATCGCATTGGTATGACTGAAAGTCTGACATACCCAGAAAATACTGCGGGTCGCTTGATGCAACGAGAGGTTATAAGTCTCCCTGAAGTTTGGACTGTGGGGCAAACCATAGACCACATGCGGGAGAGTTCAGAACTGCCAGATGATTTCTATGAAATCTTTGTTGTTAATGCGAGCCACGAACCAATCGGGACAGTCAGATTAAATCGTTTGCTAAGAGAAAGAAGGCCCGTACGTTTGAGAGATATCATGGATGAGAAGCTCCATAAAATACCAGCAGATACAGATCAAGAGGAAGTCGGTTATGTATTTGACCAGTATGACCTAATCTCAGCCCCTGTAGTAGGTAAAAGCGGACGTCTAATTGGTGCTATTACAGTTGATGACGTATTAGACGTTGTTCAAGAAGAGGCTGAGGAAGATATATTTCGTTTAAGTGGGGTTCAGGAAGCTGACGTATATAGAGCAGCTCTTCAAACGGCAGGCGGTCGTTTTATTTGGTTGCTTGTAAATCTAGCAACAGCAATTTTAGCTTCTTTCGTTATTTACCAATTTTCGGGCACTATAGATCAAATGGTTGCGTTAGCTGTCCTTATGCCCATTGTTGCATCAATGGGGGGTAATGCCGGAACACAAACGTTGACAGTGGTTGTTCGCGCTATAGCAACTAAAGATATAACTCCTACTAATGTACATCGTGTATTGGGCAAGGAAACAATCGTTGGATTATTAAATGGAGTTATTTTTGCATCATTAACAGGTTGTGTTGCTGGAGGTTGGTACGCCGACCTTTCCCTTGGGTTTGTAGTGGGTGGTGCAATGATTATAAATATGCTTGTTGCGGGCGTATTTGGTTTAATAATACCCGTAATATTATGGCGATTAAAAATTGACCCAGCAACTGCTGCAGGGGTTTTACTCACTACAGTTACTGATGTGATAGGATTCTTAGCTTTTCTAGGATTGGCTGGTATTTTTTTACTTTAATAATTTTTCTAGTAAATTCCGTTTAATGGAGGATGCACGTATGATTTCAAACCATTGGCCAAGCCTCAAGTTTTGTTTGGGAGAGACTGTGGATATGATCAGGGAAAGTGTGGAAAATTTTGCAGCAGCAGAAATCGCTCCACTAGCAAGTGAGATAGATTCTGAAAATGAATTTCCAAGGAGGTTGTGGCTGCGTCTTGGCAAGCTTGGATTGCTGGGCATTACTGTTGAGGAAAAGTATGGTGGTTCAGGTCTCGGCTATCTAGAACATGTAGTGGCCATGGAGGAAATTAGTCGGGCATCTGCTTCCGTTGGTTTGAGTTATGGAGCTCACTCAAACTTATGCGTGAATCAAATACAACGTCACGGGAATGACAAGCAAAAGAGAAGATATTTACCTAAATTAATATCTGGAGATCATATTGGTGCTCTCGCTATGAGTGAAGCAAATGCTGGTTCAGATGTAGTTGGTATGAAGGCTATGGCTATCAAGAAGGGGAATCAGTATCTACTAAATGGAACCAAAATGTGGATCACAAATGGTCCTGATGCAGAGGTTCTAATTGTCTATGCAAGAACTAAAGAGAAAAACAACTCTTCGGGAATAACTGCCTTTTTAATTGAAAAGGGTATGCCTGGTTACAGTACTTCGCCAAAGTTAAATAAGTTGGGTATGCGAGGCTCAAATACCTGTGAACTTGTATTTAATAATTGTGAAATTCCTGAAGAGAATATTTTGGGAGAATTACATAATGGTATTTCCGTATTAATGAGTGGTCTTGATTATGAACGAACTGTGCTGGCGGGAGGGCCAATAGGCATTATGCAAGCGTGTATGGATGTAGTCCTGCCTTACGTGCAAGAGAGGAAACAATTTGGGAAAGCTATTGGAGAATTTCAAATTATGCAGGGTAAGCTTGCTGACATGTATACGACTCTGAATGCTACCAAAGCATACGTTTATGCTGTGGCACAGGCATGTGATCGTGGTGAGACAAATCGTAAGGATTCGGCCGGAGCAATTCTATTTGCGGCCGAGAAGGCGACGTGGATGGCATTGGAAGCAATTCAGGCTCTTGGAGGCATGGGTTATGTAAATGAATCTCCAACAGGTAGGCTATTGAGGGACGCTAAACTTTATGAAATTGGCGCAGGTACAAGCGAAATTCGGCGAATATTGATTGGAAGAGAGTTATACAACAACAGGTAATAGTTGTACTTTAGTTTTTTAGGCAAAAGCAAAAACGGGAAAGTGTGATTGGTCAATATTTTTTATTTTAAAAGAAGGTAGAGTGCTTTTTGTCAAAGCAAGTTTTGTAAGTGTTAAGGAGCGGTAGAATGAAAATCAATGACCCTATTGTTATCGTTGGAATGGCACGCACGCCTATGGGTGCTTTTCAAGGGGATTTAAAAGGTGCTGCAGCATGGGAGTTGGGGGCTGCTGCTATCAAAGCCGCCTTAACTCGCTCAGGAGTTGAGGGTGATCATGTCGATGAAGTAATAATGGGCAATATTCTTTCCGCTGGTCAAGGTCAAGCGCCTGCTCGGCAGGCATCAATTGCTAGTGGAATACCCAATTCGGTAGGGTGTACAACTATCAACAAGATGTGTGGTTCAGGAATGAAAGCAACAATGTTTGCCCATGACCTGATTTCTTGTGGTGCTAATCGCATTATGATTGCGGGAGGAATGGAGAGCATGAGTAATGCTCCTTATCTTCTCAATCGGGCTCGCCAAGGTTTTAGAATGGGGCATGCAGAAGCTAAAGACCATATGTTTCTTGACGGATTAGAGGACGCGTATGCAAAAGGTACATTGATGGGTGTGTTCGCAGAAGCTACTGCTGAGAAATACCAATTTACTAGACAACAACAAGACGATTTTACGATTACATCGTTAAATCGTGCTTGTTCGGCCATAGAGGATGGATCATTCCGAAGTGAGATTGAACCGTTTGTTATCAAATCAAGAAAAGGAACAGCTGAAATAATTAATGACGAACAACCTCCTAAAGCGTCAATCGAAAAGATCACAAATTTAAATCCGGCATTTTTAGAAGGAGGCACAGTGACTGCTGCAAATTCCAGTTCAATTTCAGATGGTGCAGCTGCATTAGTTATTATGCGGCAAAAGGAAGCTGAGAATCGTGGGCTTTCACCAATCGGAATAATTAGAGGACATGCAACATATTCTCAGGAACCAGCGTGGTTTACGACCGCTCCTGCGCCTGCCATCAATGATCTACTTGGAAAAGTTGGTTGGAGCTTGGATGAGGTAGGTTTGTTTGAGATCAATGAGGCATTTGCGGTGGTAGCGATGGCTGCAATGCGAGACTGTGGTATTCCACACGAGAAAGTTAATGTTCACGGAGGAGCGTGTGCCCTTGGCCACCCTATCGGGGCATCTGGGGCAAGACTTATTGTTACTCTACTTTCTGCGATGCATAAATACCATGAGAATAAAGGAATTGCAGCACTATGTATCGGGGGCGGAGAAGCCACCGCTATAGCATTGGAACGGATACACTAGTAATGTCAACTTCCACTCCAGAGGCAATCCCAGCGAATAACGCGATAGCAATAAAATTATCTGCTGGTGATAGTATAAAATTAATAAACACGCATGGTTCGCAGGTTGTTGACACGTGGGCTTTCAACGCATTTGACCCCAGAGAATTTATGTCTATGGAACATAGTCGTGTTGCAATTCAGAAAATTGTACCATCAGTTCGTGATGTTATGGTAACGAATCGTAGGAACCCCATTCTAACATTTGTTGAGGATACATCCCCTGGTATTCATGATACTTTAATTGCCGCTTGTGATAGGTTTAGATATGAGCAGTTAGGTTGTAAAGGATATCATCCATCCTGTGCGGATAACTTGTTTGCCTCGCTCAAAGTAAAGGGAATAATTCCACCAGAGGTACCATCGCCATGGAATATGTGGATGCATGTTTCATCCGATAAATTGGGTCGGTTGAGTTTCGAAACTCCGGTTAGTAAGAAAGGGGACTACGTTGTACTGCGTGCAGAGTGCGATTTACACATCGTATTCTCATGCTGTCCACAAGATATGATTCCAATCAACGGTTGTGAGAGTACACCCAAAGAATGCCATTTTGAAATATTGTCTAAATGTGAGGTTTAAAATGAATAATAATGTTGGTTCTTTGCTTACGGAAGAGCAGGGTATGATTCGGGATATGGCTAGAGACTTTGCCGTTAAGGAATTAACACCTCATGCAGCTGAATGGGATAGAAATGGAGGATATCCAGAAGATATGTACCGACGCATGGGATCTCTTGGGTTAATGGGCATGATGGTACCAGAAGAATATGGCGGAGCAGATACCGATCACGTTTCATACTCTCTAGCGATGGAGGAGATCGCTGCAGGAGATGTAGGCACGTCCACAGCAATGAGCGTTAACAATTCTTTAGCGTGCGCTGGGTTATTAGGATTTGGATCAGAACACCAGAAAGATCAGTTCTTAAGACCACTTGCTACTGGAGAAATGTTAGGTGCATTTTGTTTAACTGAACCTCATACCGGTTCCGATGCTTCTGCACTTCGAACTAAAGCAGTGTTGAAGGGAAATTCCTTTGTGTTGAATGGTACGAAACAGTTTGTCACATCTGGGTCGAAGGCAGATATCGCTTTAGTTGTTGCAGTAACGGAGCCAGAAGCAAGGAAAAAGGGTATGAGTTGTTTCATAGTACCAACTGATACACGGGGATATAATATAGCCAGCTTCGAGCAAAAACTGGGTCAGCGAGCACATGACACGTGTCAAATTGTCTTTGAAGATTTACATTTAACTCCAGATTTAATGCTCGGAGATCCCGGAGATGGTTATCGCGTTGCTCTTTCTAATCTGGAAGGGGGGCGTATTGGTGTAGCTTCGCAGGCTCTTGGTGCAGCACGGGCAGCTTTTGAGGCGGCGGTGAAATATGCGAAGGAACGAGAAAGTTTTGGCAAAAGAATTTTTGACCACCAGGCAGTTAGTTTTCGTCTTGCTGATATGGCTACTCAGATTGATGCGGCAAGGCTTCTTACTCATAACGCTGCGCGTTTGCGCGATGCTGGACTTTCATGCGTCAAGGAGGCAAGTATGGCAAAGTTATTTGCCTCAGAAATTGCAGAAAAAGTATGTTCTGATGCCATACAAACTTTTGGAGGTTACGGGTATCTCAACGACTTTCCAGTCGAACGTTATTGGCGAGATATGAGGGTGTGTAAAATTTATGAAGGGACTAGTGACGTGCAGCGTATGGTAATTAGCCGAGTCATAGATTCTGATTTTGACTAATTAAGATATTTGTACAAAACGATTAATCTCATGAGACTTAATAATAAAGATAAATATATATATTTCAGATATTTATCAAATATTTTTAATGTATCTTATTGTGTATGAAACCTTTTAGTATAAGAAATGCAGATAATTTTCTTTAATTATATCGTTCTTTGTAGCGGTCTAAAGTAGAGATTAGTAGCGAAGGGTCAGCATTCCCTCCAGATAGTATCAGTCCAACTTTTTTGCTTTTCATTTCTCTTTTTTCTTTTAAAAGAGCGGCTAAAGGGGCGGCGCCTGCACCTTCGGAAAGGTTATGAGTATCTGTAAGGTAGTAACCCATCGCATCAAGAATTTGTTTATCACTAACTCTTACAATCCTTTCGGCACCGCCAAGAATTATTTGTAGTGCTTCGGGAACAGGAACTCGACAAGCTATACCGTCGGCCAATGTTTGTGCTGTATCAGTATTAATTGGTTTGCCAGCAGTAAAGGACTTGGCGTATGTATCAGCATTATTACTAACTACACCGACGATGCGCGTGCTGAGATTAAGTGCATTTCTAGCAGAAATTAATCCACATATGCCTGAACCCAGTCCTATTGGTACGTAAACGGTATGTAAATCATTGATGGAGCGAAAAAACTCTATCCCGTATGTTGCTACTCCAATCACAAGGTTCATATCAAAAGACGGTATGCTTTTAGTGCGGTTTGAGTTTACCAATGTTACTGAGTATTCCAATGCTTCCTGAAAATCTTCTCCGTATTCAATTAAGTCAGCACCCAACCCCACCATAGCAGCATTTTTACTGGGCGAATTGCCTTTTGGGACAACAATTTTTGCTTTTAATCCATTAATCCCTGCAGACAGCGCAATGCTTTGCCCATGATTTCCGCGTGTAGCAGCTACTACTTCAGAAATTTTGTCCTTATTAAGATTCTTCATGTAATACAACCCACCACGAATTTTGAATGCACCTATTGGTGTATGATTCTCATGTTTAACGTAGACCTCTGCTCCTGTCCGCTGAGATAAAAGGGGCCAGTGAATTTGTGGTGTTGGTGATAGACTTTGGTGTATTAGTTCAGTAGCTTTTTCAAGCGTAGTTAAATTAGGTAACTTCATGATTCCTCGCTTAAGTTTATTGGTACTGTATATTTAAAAATAATTTGTGACGATTGATTTTCGTTCTCTTATCTTTAGAAATAAGTTGTGTTGCGAAGAAGGATTCAACAAATGAGACGTTTGACCAGCAAAGTAGATTTACATTCATCGGAATTCAAAAATAATTTTAAATGTATGAGTGAGCTCGTTGAACATCTAACCACAACGGTGGAGGAAATAAAAACTGGGGGTACTTTAAAAGCTAGATTGCAGCATCTCAAGAGGGGAAAAATGATAGTCAGAGATCGAGTGACTACTCTAATTGACCCAGGGTCTGAGTTTATGGAACTTTCTCCGCTCGCAGCTTTTGGTGTATACGAGGATAGAGTTCCGGCAGCAGGTATCATTACAGGAATTGGATGTGTATCAGGTCGTGAATGTATGATAATTGCAAATGATGCTACAGTTAAGGGCGGAACATATTACCCTATTACCGTAAAAAAGCACCTTAGGGCGCAGAAGATAGCTGCTGAAAATAACTTGCCCTGCCTTTATCTGGTAGATTCTGGTGGTGCGAATCTTCCCTTTCAGGATCAAGTATTTCCTGATCGCGAGCATTTTGGAAGAATTTTTTATAATCAGGCAAGAATGTCTGCGTCCGGTATTCCTCAAATTGCCTTAGTACTGGGGTCGTGCACAGCGGGTGGAGCATATGTGCCGGCGATGTCTGACGAGACTATTATAGTAAAGGAACAAGGTACAATATTCTTGGGAGGGCCCCCGTTGGTTAAGGCAGCAAGTGGTGAGGATGTTACCTCTGAGGAATTGGGCGGTGGCGATGTCCATACACGTATATCTGGGGTGGCCGATTATTTAGCAAGTGACGAAAAGGAAGCGCTAACACGAGCCAGAAGTATAGTTAATAGGCTTGATACAGATGATCAGTCTTCCTTAGTTGGTTCTGATATTTTACCCCCTGCATATCCAATGGATGAGTTGTATGGCATTGTACCAACGACACTTCGTAAAATGTTTGATGTCAAGGAGGTTATTGCACGTATTGTGGATGGTAGCGAATTTGACGAATTTAAGGCCAGATACGGAAAGACATTAGTGACAGGATTTGCGCGTATTGAAGGTCAATTGGTTGGCATTCTAGGCAACAACGGAATTCTATTTTCTGAGTCAGCTCTCAAGGGCACTCACTTTATAGAATTATGCTGCCAAAGGAAAATTCCATTGTTATTTTTGCAGAATATAGTGGGGTTTATGGTTGGAAAACGTTATGAGCATGGGGGGATAGCTAAGGATGGCGCAAAACTTGTAATGGCGGTTTCTTGCGCTTCAGTCCCAAAACTTACAGTGATTATTGGAGGCAGTTTTGGCGCTGGTAATTATGGTATGTGTGGCAGGGCTTATGACCCAAATTTTTTGTGGATGTGGCCAAATGCAAGAATTTCCGTAATGGGTGGAGAGCAAGCAGCTAGCGTATTAGCTAGGGTTCGGAGAGACCGATGCGAACAAGACGAAATAGAATGGTCATTCGAAGCAGAGGCGGAGTTTAAGAAACCAATTCTTGATAGATATGAAGAACAGGGAAAACCATATTATTCTTCTGCTCGGCTATGGGATGATGGAATAATTGATCCGTTAAATACTAGAAAAGTTCTTGGCCGTAGTTTACGAATTGCAACTGGCATTCCCATAAAATCATCAACTTTTGGTACATTTAGAATGTAATAATATGGATGAAAATAATTTTATATTGGACGTAGATGATGCTGGTGTTGCAAAAATAACTTTAAACAGACCAGATGTGCATAACGCTATCGATGACAAGCTTATAAGCGGCTTGGCTCAAAAACTCAGTATTCTGAATAATGATGATAGTATTAGGGTTATTGTTTTAACTGGGAATGGGCCTTCATTTTGTTCAGGGGCAGATCTGAATTGGATGAAGCGCATGGCAACGTATAATGAAGCTGAAAACCTCCGAGATGCGAACGCTTTAGCTGAATTGTTAATGATGTTTACATCATCATCAAAGCCTACCATAGCACTAGTACAGGGTGATGCGTTTGCTGGAGGTCTCGGTTTGATCTGCTCCTGTGATATAGCAATTTCTGTTAACAGTGCTATTTTCGCAATTACTGAAGTAAGGTTAGGCCTAATGCCATCTGTTATTAGCCCATTTGTAATAAACGCTATAGGCGAACGTAATGCCCGTCGTTATTTCTTAACTGCAGAACGGTTTAACGCTGAGACAGCCCAACAGATTGGTTTAGTGCAAATGGTAGTTCCTGATACTGCATTGAGTGAAAGTGGAGAAATCTTGGTAAAAAAGCTTTTAAAGGGCGGCCCCATAGCATTGGCAAAAACCAAGGATCTTATTAATAAGGTAAAAAGTAGTCGCTTTGATGAGGATTTAATGTCGAGACTGTCTAAAGGAATTGCAGAGATTCGCTGTTCAAATGAGGCTCAAGAGGGCATGGCAGCGTTCCTAGAAAAAAGAAAACCTGATTGGCAATAGTGTTAGGGTTTGGATGTAAACAGGCAATATTTAATGGCTATTCATTTACTTAAGTTGGCCGTTGGGGTGGAAAACGTTACACACCTGAGGAATATACAGCAACAAAGAATTATTAAAAATGGTGAGTTGTACCATGTTACTCGTTTTATGCCGAAGAAGGCTGATGAAATCTTGGATGGTGGTTCAATATATTGGGTTGTAAGAAACTTTATCAGGGCAAGGCAGCTTATTTTAGACTTTAGAGTGGTAAACGACGGCAAAGCAACCAGAGATAAATGTGCTTTGGTCCTTGACCCATCCTTGGTTTTGACAGTGCCAACTCGACGTCGACCACATCAGGGTTGGCGCTATTTTTATAATGATACTGTACCCAAAGATTTGGCAATTGGCGTGCAAAGTTATGAGGATATACCAAGTGAAATGTTAGATGAGTTGCGACAACTTGGTTTATTATAAACTCTAAGGATTTGAACTTTAAGCCGAGCATCAGTTGTTTTTATCATTTCCTTACTGAAAACATGAATTACAATAGAGAACCAAATAATGCCACAAGATAAAAAATCCTTATTAACTCAAAAAAATTCAACTCAGAATGAAATTGATAATTTTATTAGAAAGGTTTCAGCAAGTAGAGGGTCTTTGCAAACAACTGGACGGTTGCTTTTTGCTATGGATGCTACTGCCAGTAGAGAGATGACTTGGGATCGGGCTTGTGCAATTCAGGGCGAAATGTTCGAATCTACAGCATTACTTGGCGGACTGTCTGTGCAGCTCGCATACTATAGGGGGTTCAGAGAATTTCACGCTTCAAAATGGCTTAATAATTCTCAATCTCTAGTCAGACAGATGAGTGGCGTAAAATGCTTGGGTGGGCATACGCAAATTCAAAAGGTATTAAAACATGCAGTTAAAGAGGGAGAGTCAAGAACCTTGAGTGCACTAGTATTTGTTGGCGATTGTATGGAGGAAGATATTGATGATCTATGCGCATTAGCCGGCACGCTGGGTTTGTTAAATATACCTGCGTTTATGTTTCAGGAAGGAAATGATATGGGGGCTGCTACAGCTTTTCGCCAAGTTGCTAAATTAAGTGGCGGCGCCTATCTGCAATTTGATACAAATAGCCCTGACCAACTCCAGCGTTTATTGCGCGCTGTCGCAGTTTATGCTGCAGGTGGGCATAAAGCGTTGGAGCAACATGGGAAAAGAGAGGGTGGCGCAGCATTGCAGATCTCTCATCAGGTGAAGTAGATCCGGTAACTAGATAGTTGGGTGAGGTATTTTAGCCGATGATAAAGTACTTATTAATTGGTGTGGCTTTGGTGGTAGCAGTCGTGTTATTCGCTCGCTGGTATCAGAATACTAACCCTGGGCGATTAGCTAAAGCTATTAAGTGGAGCCTTATAGGAGTTGGTGGTCTAGTAGCTATTTTTTTAGCTGCTACTGGAAAAATACATTTAGCTGTTTTGCCCCTCGCATTGACGTTACTGCCACTACTTTTAAGAAAATTGGGAAGTTCTGTAGGTGCATCGCATTCAGGGGCTCCTTCCCTTGGCAATCAATCCAATGTTAAAACAGCATTTATTTCCATGACTTTAGATCACGATAGCGGCAAAATGGATGGAACCGTGCATTATGGAACTTATGCGGAGAAAACACTTTCTCAGCTTTCCAAACATGACCTTATTGTTTTGTTGCGGGATCTAAAAACTAAAGATGAGCAATCAGCGCAATTGCTGGAAACTTATATGGATAGGGTGTTGGATGAGAATTGGCGCAATGATGCTAATTTTTCAAGCAGTAATAACTCACAAACTAAGAATTCAAGTGATATGAGTAGAGAAGAAGCATACAATGTACTTGGTTTAAAGCCTGACTGCAGTGAAATTGAAATTCGAGATGCACATCGGAAGTTGTTGTTAAAGATCCATCCTGATCAAGGAGGATCAGATTATCTGGCATCCAAGATTAATCAGGCTAAAGAGGTTTTACTAAGCGACAAATAAATACGGTATTTGCCGTGACATGTAAGAAAAGATGTTACATAACTATTTTATGCGTTTGTATTAATTTAACTTTCAAAAAATAAGGTAGTGATGAGGCCGATAAAAAAGGCAGTATTTCCAGTAGCTGGACTTGGCACGCGATTTCTCCCAGCAACAAAAACAGTACCCAAGGAGATGTTGCCAATTGTTAACAAACCGCTGATCCAGTTTGCGGTAGAAGAAGCAATGGCTGCGGGAATAGAAGAATTCATATTCGTCACAGGACGAGGTAAGGCAGTAATAGAGGATTATTTCGATACGTCCTATGAGCTGCAATCAGAATTGTTTAATCGGAATAAACAGGCCGAATTAGAGATTATCAAAAATCTAATTCCTGATGCGGGAACTTTGCTCTATACGCGCCAACAAGAGCCTCTAGGTCTGGGCCATGCGGTTTGGTGTGCTCGGCATTTAATCGGGAGTGATCCATTTGCAGTATTACTTGTTGATGAACTCATGCTTTCTACTAAACCCTGTATAGCGGAAGTTGTCGATTTATATCACGAGTTAGGAGGCTGTGTTTTAGCTCTTGCAGAGGTGCCTTTGTCTGACACAGAAAAATACGGGATAGTTGATCCAATTTCTGAGAAGGATGGTATATTTTCTATTAAAGGAGTAGTAGAGAAGCCCGTTCCGGAAAGAGCTCCATCAAATTTGAGTATTATCGGCCGATATGTTTTACACCCAAAAGTTTTTGAGTACCTTGGTGAAGGCAAGATTGGATTGGGGGGGGAAATTCAACTGACGGATGCTATTTCTAAATTAATTGAAGATGGCATTACGTGCAGTGGCGTGCGTTATAAGGGTAGTAGGTTCGATTGTGGAGAAAAATTGGGTTTTGTGAAGGCTAATATATCATTGGCATTACAAGATAGTGATATTCGCTCTGAAGTATTAGAATTTTTAAAAACTGTGTCTAGTACGGAGTAGTTTTTTTGGCTACTTTCCTCAACTCAGGAAAGATATAGAGAACAGGATGTTGTTATGCACGTTGCTATGATCGGTAGTGGCTATGTGGGTTTGGTTTCAGGTGCTTGTTTTTCTGAATTTGGTGTGAACGTTATATGCGTTGACAATATAGAAGATAGAATTCAAGACTTAAATAGTGGCAAAATACCAATTTATGAACCAGGGCTTGCTGAACTTGTTGAAAAAAATGTGAAAGCGGGTCGCCTCAGTTTTACTTCAAATATTTCAGACGCGGTGGCAACTGCAGACGTTGTAATGCTCGCAGTGGGAACCCCCAGCAGACGGGGGGATGGTCATGCCGATTTATCTTTCGTCCACGCAGCTGCAAAAGAAGTCGCGGAAGTAATTCAAAGTTATACAGTTATAGTAACAAAATCCACTGTGCCTGTTGGTACGGGTGAAGAAATTACAGCTATCATACGGTCACACAGACCTCATGCAGAATTTGATATTGTTTCAAACCCAGAATTTTTAAGAGAAGGTGCTGCAATTGAAGACTTTATGCGACCCGATAGAATAGTTGTTGGAGTTGAATCGGATCGCGCAAAATCAATTATGACAGAGTTATATAGACCATTATTTTTGATAGAAACGCCGGTCTTATTTACAAGTATTAGAACTGCTGAATTAATTAAGTATGCAGCTAATACATTTCTTGCGACTAAAATAACCTTTATAAATGAAATTGCGGATGTATGCGAAGCAATTGGTGCAGATGTTCACGATGTAGCTAAGGGCATTGGATTGGATCGCCGTATAGGCAGTAAGTTTTTACACCCAGGTCCAGGTTATGGTGGATCTTGTTTTCCAAAGGACACTATGGCTTTTGTAAAAATTGCTGGTGACTGCGGCGCTCCAAGTAGAATCGTAGATACAGTCGTAAAGATTAATGAGGAGCGAAAATTTAAGATGGCTGAAAAGGTCATCAAATGCGCTGGAGGCTCGGTAGCCGGGAAATGTATTGCTATTTTGGGAGTGGCATTTAAACCTAATACGGATGATGTTAGAGAAAGTGCTTCCCTGACAATTCTCCCTGCTCTTCAAGCTGATGGTGCGCTAATTCAGGCTTTTGATCCTGAGGGTATGGATGAGGGAAAAAAATTGTTATCTGATATCAAGTGGTGCAGTAATTCTTACGAGGCGATGGAGAACGCTGACATATTAGTAATATTGACAGAATGGAATCAGTTTAGAGCTCTTGATCTAGGTCGTATTAAAAAATTGTTAAAAAACCCTGTAATTGTTGATTTGCGTAATATTTATGATCCAGATGCTATGCTTGCTGAGGGTTTTAAATACTATTGTATAGGTCGCCCTGTTGCAGGAGTTGGTTCAGAGGAATGAACAAAACTCACAATTTTAATTCTCAAATATTACGCGAATACGACATCCGAGGTATAGTTGGAGAGTCTCTCGTTCTAGACGATGCTGATGCAGTAGGTAAATCATTTGGTACAATAGTACAACGTAAGAATAACCTTAATAATAATGTTACGGTCTGTGTCGGGTATGATGGCCGAGTTAGTTCACCAGAATTAGAGGCAGCTGTTGTTCATGGCCTAAAGTCTACAGGAGTCCATGTTATTCGTGTTGGGATAGGTCCAACACCTATGCTTTATTATGCAGTCCACAGTTTGGATGCTAATGGTGGGATTATGATTACTGGATCACATAACCCGCCTGACTACAATGGTTTTAAATTTATGCTCGGCACCCATTCATTTTTTGGTAAAAGTATTAAGGAATTAGGCGTTGTCGCAAGTAAAGCCAGTTACATAAAGGGTATCGGTACCGATAGAGAAGTATATTTACTGGATAATTATGTCAACTCTATTGCATCTGAAAGTGTGGGTTTAAAGCCGTTGAAGGTGTCATGGGATGCTGGGAATGGTGCAGCTGGCGAAGCCATGAAGCGTCTTACAAAAATATTGCCAGGAGAACACATCCTTCTGAATGAGCAAATAGACGGTACGTTCCCCGAACATCATCCGGATCCGACGGTGCCCGAAAATTTAATGCAGCTGATAAAAAGCGTTCGTAGTCAAGGTTGTGATTTGGGCATTGCTTTCGATGGTGATGGTGACAGAATTGGAGTTGTTGATGGTAATGGTAAAATATTGTGGGGGGACCAGATATTATCCTTACTGTCACGGCAAGTATTAAAAAAAGCACCTGGATCAACGATCATTGCTGATGTGAAGGCTAGCCAAGTACTTTTTGATGAGATAGAGAGATTGGGTGGAGTACCTCTGATGTGGATGACAGGCCATTCTCTTATAAGGTCTAAAATGTTGGAAACAGGATCTCCTTTAGCTGGGGAAATGAGTGGTCATATATTTTTTGCAGACCGGTATTATGGTTTCGATGATGCACTTTACGCAGCAATACGGTTATTGAGGGCAATATCGGACGAAAACCAAAGCCTTGCAGAACTTAAAGCAAGTTTGCCACATAGAGTTAATACGCCTGAAATCAGATTTGATTGCGAGGATACTCGTAAGTTCGAAGTCATTAAAACTGTTAGAGAACGACTATTATCCTCAAAGGTATGTTTTGACGATATCGATGGGGTTAGAGTTAATACGGTTGATGGATGGTGGTTGTTGCGGGCGTCCAATACTCAACCAATGCTTGTTGCACGTTGTGAGGCAGAAAATATATCGGGTTTAAATAAACTAAAAAAACAACTAGTTTTAGAACTTGAAAGATGCGGGGTGACCATTCCAAACGTCTTTAGGCTTGAGTCTATTATAGAAGGAGATAATAGGTGAGTGATGAACTTTGTTATATGTCAGCTTCAGACTTATTGGTCGCTTACGCCAATAAAGATATTTCACCCGTCGAAGCTGTGCGGGCATCATTAAACCAAATCGAAAAATATAATTCAACGTTTAACGCGTTTTGCTTAGTGGACCATGAAAATGCATTACTTGCGGCTAAAGAATCAGAACAACGCTGGTATAAGGGTGCGCCGATCGGGAGAATAGATGGAATACCGACGTCAGTTAAGGATTTAGTGCTTGCCAAAGGATGGCCAACATTAAGAGGTTCAAAAACTTCGGATAAAGATCAGATTAGTGTCGAAGATGCACCTTCTGTTGCGCGTTTAAGAGAACATGGGGCTGTATTACTCGGTAAAACAACTACCCCAGAGTACGGGTGGAAAGGTGTAACCGATAGTCCACTAACTGGTTTAACTACAAACCCATGGAATACAGAACGTACTCCGGGAGGGAGTAGTGGTGGAGCTGCTGTGGCTGCAGTTTGTGGCATGGGTGCTATGCATATAGGTTCTGACGGTGGAGGGTCAATACGCATCCCCTCATCTTTTTGCGGTCTAGTTGGAATTAAGGCAAATTTTGGAAGGGTTCCCGTTTATCCTGCCAGTCCCTTTGGTACGCTGTCCCATGTAGGCCCAATGACTCGGAGCGTTCAGGACACGGCTTTGATGCTTACAGTTATGGCTGAACCTGACTCAAGAGATGCATTTGCTTTGCCGTATGAGGGCAGAAATTACACCGATGTAATTGAAGGCGGTATTGAAGAATTGCGATTTGCCTTTAGTCCAAATCTTGGATATGCAAAAGTAGATCAGGATGTTGCTGCAATAGTAGAAAATGCAGTCAAATCATTCGCTGATAAAGGAATTAATGTAATAGAGGTTAACCCTTGTTTTAAAAACCCTATAGATGTTTTTCGATCACATTGGTATGCGGGTGCTGCTTATATTTTAAGGGGTATGTCACACCAACAGAGAGCCTTAGTCGATCCGGGCCTGCAGCAAGTAGCAGAACTTGGCAACAGAATAACAATGAATGATTATATAAATAATGGCCTTATTCGCAGCCAACTTTGTGTAACTATGCGGAAATTTCACGAAGAATTCGACATTCTGCTGACCCCTACAATGTCAATGCCAGCTTTTTCATTAGGAAAAGATTCTCCAATAGGTTCAAATGGAGAAAATTGGGATAACTGTTGTCCGTTTACCTACCCCTTTAACCTGACAGGGCAGCCTGCTGCCACAGTACCTTGTGGTTTGACAAGTGATGGTTTGCCGGTTGGACTTCAAATCGTCGGTCGGCAGTTTGACGAGGTTAGTGTACTAAGAACGGCTCGAGCATTTGAAAAATTTCATCCCGAACACTTTAGAGTACCGTCTTTTACTGTCTAATAATATGATCAGCTAAGTTGGATATAATTGTATGAGTGCTATTAATTAATTTTGACTCTAGGTAAATCGTCGAGAGTTGGACTTGACTGATAAATCAAAACTGCTCCATAAGTGTTTGTCTGGTTCGTTTATGATTCGGTGTTGTGAAAAAAATATTAGTTAAATTAACTGCTTGGCGTTTTTACGTACCATTTCGTGTAGGTTTAATAGTATGTGTTTTGGGTTTATCGTTACTAGTTTGTATAACAATAGATCTACGACAAGCTGAAGCGCGTTATGCGTCAATTGTGATTGATGCTGATACGGGTGAGGTTTTACGTTCTCGAAATGCTGACACACGAAACTATCCTGCGTCTCTGACCAAATTGATGACTCTTTATATATTATTTGAGGAGCTAGACAAAGGTCGCCTAAGCACATCAACAAAAATGAAGATTTCGAAACGTGCGGCAGGGCAGCCAGCATCCAAACTAGGACTTCGTTCCGGGCAATTTATTTTGATAGGTGACGCCATCAGAGCATTGACCATAAAGTCAGCTAACGATGCTGCTACTGTGGTGGCAGAGTTTATTAGTGGAACTGAATGGGAGTTTGCAATAGAAATGACAAAGCAAGCTCAAAAATTAGGCATGCGTCGTACCAAATTTCGTAATGCGTCAGGATTGCCCAATCGGAAGCAATTAAGCACAGCTCGGGATATGGGGATCCTTGCCCTATCAATACTTAGAGATTTTCCACATCACTATCATTATTTTTCTTCGGAAAGTTTTAAATATCAGGGAAGGCTTTATAGAACTCATAACAATTTACTAAAAAAATATAGAGGTATGGATGGATTGAAAACAGGTTATATTCGAGCCTCTGGCTTTAATCTTGTTGCATCAGGTGTTCGAAACGGCCGGCGAGTAGTTGCGGTTGTATTTGGCGGACGTACTGCCAAGTCCCGGGACAGGCACATGACTAAATTGCTTGATCTTGGTTTTGAGCGCATAGCATTCAAGGATGCGCGTCGCGTTAATAGACAAACTGTAGCCAAAAATGGTTCTAAAATACCAATTCCGATGCTTAGACCAAACATTCAAAGAAAAACTGCATTAAAAATACCTTTACCGATTCGTCGGCCTGGAATCGAAAAGTGGGCAATACAAGTAGGAGCATATCAATCTGTTGTTGCGGCAGAAAATGCCTTGCAAGTTGCGGTTAGAAAGCTTCCTGGCCTCTTAGATAATGCCGTAGCTGAATTAACACCTGTTAAAATGAGCCAGGGGCACCTATTATACAGGGCTAGTTTTTTTGGCCTTAATAAAGCGGACGCAATCATGGCCTGCCGAAGTCTTAGTCCCGCAAGCTTACCCTGTGCAGTTTTGCGAAACCCATACCACCGCTTGGCATCATCCATACGATTGTGAAGCGCAATTTAAAGATTTCTCCCATTAGATATTAATATTAAAGGGTTTTTGGATGCTGTATTTCAAGAATGTACAAAATTGCATTTTTTAGCGAAGAAGAAACGGCTGATAAATAACCATTACTCGTAAAACTTAACCTATTTTTTGTTGACATAAGACAGAGCAATATTTTCAATTCGGACTCTGTGAAAAAGTAACCCAATATTTAATATCGAAAAAATTATCGCAATTTGCCATGCGCCGAATGCAATCGGTAAAAGGGCAATTTCTGCACCCACTAGTATGTAGTTAGGATGCTTACAGAAACGGTATGGCCCTCTTTTGACTAAAGGAGTGTTCTTTAACACAATTATCCTGGTAGTCCAGCGGTGCCCAAGGCTGACCATAATCCATACTCTAACGCATTGTAACCCCAAGTATGCATATAGACATGGCCAAATAATGAAATCTTTTTCAAATACTCCCACCCAGATCGCTAAACTAAGCAACCAAGTAGAGTGCAGGAGCGGAAATAGAAAATAGTGACGGTTCCCAAATTCTTGTGCGCCTTTAGCAATTAGGTTGAGCGTATTATTCCGAGCAAATACTACCTCACCCAGTCTTTGCGCCGTGACCATTCCAATTATTATCCAAGCTATGGTCACGTTTCCTCTAGTATAAGAAAACCTGCAGTAAAGCCGGGACCCAGACTGGACATCAACCTACGTTTTTGCTTACGATTACTTGCTTTGGCATTCAACATTGATTTTTCCAAAACGAACAAAATTGTTGCGGCAGACATGTTGCCATATTGTCGTAGGGTTTCTCTACTTGCTTTTAAATCTCCAGAATTTAGTTTAAACACCTCTTCGAGTGCATCTAAAACTTTGGCTCCTCCAGGATGACAAACAAACTCATCGATTTGTTGAAGGGTCAAATTATTTTGATTCAAGAATCTATCGATTACTTCTCCCATTTGGGATCGAATTAAGTTTGGTATATTGCGGGAGAAAAGAACTCCAAAGCCATCATTTTCAATTTGCCAACCCATAATGTCTAAAGTGGAAGGCCAAGTATATTCACCCCATGCTGATAGCTCCGGGCCTTTAGGATTGGTACTCAATAGGGTGGCAGCAGAGCCGTCACCAAAAAGTGCAGTAGCGATAACATTACTTTTGCTTCGGTCATTAAAACGAAAAGTTAAACCACAAAGTTCTACGACAGCAAATACCACCTTTGCCCCAGGCATTGAACGTGCGATGGATCCTGCCCTAGTTAGGCCAATAACCCCGCCTGCACACCCTAATCCAAATATCGGAAGGCGTTGGATATCTCTACGCATTGATAATCGCTCGACCAGTAATGCATCGAGGCTGGGTGCAGCGATTCCCGAGGTTGTTGCAACTACCAAAGCATCAATTTCCTCGATATCTTCATTCGCAAGTTTTAAGCACTTAATTATGGCCTGCTCCAGAAGCATTACAGCATTTTCAACAAATAGAGCATTGCGTTCCGCAAAACTGTGATCCTCTAAATACCATTCAATGGGAACGCATGAGTAGCGACATCCAATTGCCGCGTTTTTAAAAACTGGTATCAATCGCTCAAAGTTTGAAAATGAATTTTCGAAAAGCTTTGTTGCCCCACGTACTACATCATCCTGTTTTAGGATATGATCTGGTACAGCTGTGGCAAGAGCGTTGAGATAAACAGACTGGTTTTGTAGTGACAACTTGCCCCCTATAGTGTTCTCTTGTTTCATTAATACTTCATTAAGGTATCTACAGTATTAATAACTCATACTTAAGAATAATTTACAAACTGACGTTTACGGCAGAATTACAAAATAGTATTTTTTATGTAATATTAAGGGAAGGGAGCTGCAATAGGGGTGTTTAGATTTTCAGTGATTCGAATAACACTAGCATAAAGTCACATGGCGGAAGATCATAATGATAGCAAAAACATATCATCTAAATTCTCACCGAAGGAAATAAAATCGGTGAGTAAAAGAGGATTGTTCGCACGTCTTAGAACTTATTTCCTTACAGGTGTTGTTGTTTCCGCTCCTGTCGGGATTACCATCTGGCTCATTTGGCTTTTTGTGGCCTATGTAGACAAAACAGTAGTCCCGTTAATTCCAGAATCCTATAATCCTTCTGATGTCTTAGGGGTAAGTGTCCCAGGAATTGGTGTGGTTATTGTTATACTAGTAGTTACCATTATAGGATTTCTGGTTACCAATTTCTTGGGACGTTTTATGGTTCGCATGGGGGAGAGGTTGGTCTCTAGGGTGCCTGTGGTACGGACAATTTATGGGGTCTTAAAACAGGTATTTGATGCAGTTTTAGCGCAATCAGAGGGTGCTTTTAGAGAAGTGGTGCTTATCGAATACCCTAGAAAAGAAATTTGGGTAATTGGTTTTATCACTAGCAATACGAAAGGAGAAGTTGAGAGAGTTACTCCTCAAGAAATGGTTAATGTTTTCTTGCCCACGACCCCGAACCCGACTTCTGGTTATCTCTTGTTTGTTCCACGCAAAGATTGCATTAAGTTAGACATGACGGTTGAGGATGGCCTCAAATTGGTAATTTCTGGAGGTATAGTATCGCCACCAGATAAGTTTAAAGGGGAAGAAGCTTCAACAATAGAGGGTGAGTAGTAGGATTTTATTTAGGTAGAATTTAAATAGCCTGCCACAGTATCCCTTCTAAACAGGTACAATAATATTCTCAAAGCCTGACCGCGTTTTGATTCTAGTTTCGGATCTTGTTTTAGAGTAAGACGGGCGTCTTTTCGAGCTAACTCCAATAAGGCTTTATAGGAGGTTATATTTGCTAGCCTTAGCTCAGGCAAACCACTTTGCCTTACGCCTAATATTTCTCCTTCGCCACGTAGCTTAAGATCCTCTTCTGCGATCCGAAAACCGTCACTAGTATTTCGCATTATATTGAGTCTTGCATGAGCCATTTCAGTCAGAGGTGAATTATAAAGAAGTACACAAGTGCTTCGTCTATGAGAGCGACCTATTCTCCCTCTTAATTGATGTAATTGCGCTAGGCCAAATCTCTCAGCGTGTTCAATTATCATAATTGTTGCATCCGGCACGTCGATTCCGACTTCAATAACCGTAGTAGCCACCAAAATATCTATTTTGCCATTTGTAAATGCTGTCATATTTTGATCGCGATCGGTCTCAGTCATATTGCCATGGATAAGACCAACACGATTTCCAAAAATTTTTCTTAGCTCAGCAAACCTGAGGTTTACTGCTGCCACATCAAGCGCAGTTGATTCGTTAATTAATGGGCATACCCAAAAAATACGCTCTGACTTTTCTATACTCCTACAGGTTCCGTTAATAACTTCTTCTAATCTAGATATCGGCATAACTCTTGTATCAATGGTTGTTCTATTGCGTGGCTTTTGAATTAGGCGTGAACTATCTAAATCACCGTAGGCAGTTAGCAGTAGCGTCCGGGGTATTGGCGTTGCCGTCATGACTAACATGTGAACGCTTTCACCTTTTGTAGCCATTGCTATACGTTGATGAACGCCAAAACGATGTTGTTCATCAATTATTGCAACAGCAAGGTCAGAAAATTTAACACCACTCTGAAACAATGCATGCGTTCCAATTACTATGTCTATTTCGCCATTAGCTAACTTCTTTAGTGTATTGTTGCGAATAGACTTTTTGGTTCGACCAGTTAGTAATTCAATTTTAATATTGCTCCTGTTAAGCATCCTTTCAATAGTCTTTTTGTGTTGACGTGCCAATATTTCTGTCGGTGCTACTAAAGCGGCTTGTGCTCCTGCTTCCACTGCAATCAACATTGTGAATAATGCAACAATTGTTTTTCCGCTGCCTACGTCACCTTGAAGTAAGCGAAGCATTCTGTGTGGAAGAGCAAGATCGTTTGTGATTTCCTGGATTGCTTTATTTTGATCAGCGGTTAGTGTAAAGGGTAAATTTTTTCGTATTTCAGCAGTTAGTTGACCAGTTCCATTGAGTTTTCTCGCTGCAGTCTTATGCATTGATGACCTAACAAGGGCTATTGCTAATTGGTTTGCTAATAGTTCATCGTAGGCAACCCGGTTTCTTGCGGGTGTATTCCCTTTTAAGCTCTCTTCTGAAGGTTGGCGATGTATTGATAGAAGTGCAGTTTTCCATGGTGGCCACGAATATTTTTCAAGAAATTCTTCTCGACACCATTCTGGGATATCAGGCATTAGTTCTAGTACGGTATTAATAGCTTTCGAAAGAGGTTTTAAATTAAGCCCCTCTGTTAACGGGTAGACTGGTTCTACACATTTAATCTTATCCCTATCAGACTCAAAGACAATATGATCAGGGTGAATAATTTGAAAAGTATTGTCATATTGTTCTAATTTTCCACTTATTACGATGGTTCTTCCGATAGGTAAGATATTTTTCAGGTAATCAACACGAGAATTAAAAAAAACTAATGTGAACTTGCTGCTTGCATCTGAGCAAATAACTTTGTATGGGAGCCGACGTACTGCCGGTTTCTGGTGAGATTCAACCGTGCCTTTGAGTATTACAATCTTATGGAGTGGGGCGTCTATAATACGAGAATAATATTTACGTTCTATAAAACTGCTTGGTAAATGCCACAAAAGGTCGACAATAAACGGACCAGCACAATGTTCAATTGCTTTAGCACTTTTAGACCCTACTCCTGACAAACTTTCAACTGGAGCAAAAAGTGGATTTAAAATATTTGGCCTCATAAGGCTTCGTGATACTCCTTAATGTGTTGTTATGGCTGACAATCAACTCAGTCTCAATTATTGTATATGTTAATAGGTCTTGGGGCATTTATGAACCATAGTTTAGATACACGAAGAAAGCGCCTGCGCTATCTTACCTGTCATACTGGAACTAGAGAAACCGATATTCTTTTGGGAGGCTTTGTAAAAATCTCCGGAAATAACCTTAACCGAGAACAGATTGAAGTTCTTGAAGAGCTTTTGGGCTTAACCAATGATCTGGACTTACTAGAATGGATTACAGAGCGAAGTCCCGTACCAAAACGTTTCCGAAGTGGTACATTGGATCAAATAATCACCTATGTACGAGAGAGAAGTAATTCTTGACTATTGAAAGCTCTAGTTTTGATGGGCTGTCGATTGGCACCCCGGGCACTGCAACGATAGCTGGAGTGCCGGAAGGTTATGATTCTTTAGTAATGGGTCTTTTAATAGAGATGTCAGTGGATTCTCCGGTGATATATGTCCTTTCTGACGATTCTCGGCTTGCAAAAGCAAAGACTTGTTTAAGTTTTTTTAATCAAAATATTAAAATCATAGAAATACCAGCTTGGGATTGCCTCCCATATGACCGTGTCTCACCCCGCCACGATCTTGCGAGTAAGCGTATGTCATCGCTGATTTCGATTTCGGGTGAGTTAAGTGATAATGTGGTTATATTAATAACTGTTAATGCTTTACTCCAGCGTGTTCCAAGCCGGGAAATTTTATCCACAAAAAGTTTTAGCTTAAAGACAGGTTCTGATCTGGATACACAGAAACTATTTTCATATTTAGAATGTAATGGTTTTGACCGTGTTGGAACAGTAATGCAAATTGGAGAATATGCAGTACGTGGTGGAATTATAGATATATTTGCACCGGGTAGACTTGAACCGGTCAGGTTGGATTTGTTTAGTGAGACAATAGAGTCAATAAGGCAATTTGATCCCATTACACAGCGTAGTAACGGGAAAATTGAAAATATACAGCTTGTGCCTGTTAGCGAAGTAACACTGGACAGCGATACAATAAAGAGCTTCTGTTCTGGGTATAGAACTGAATTTGGCGCCGTAACTAGAACTGATGCTCTATTCGAATCGGTTAAATCTGGCCGGCGTTATCCTGGAATGGAGCACTGGTTACCACTATTTTATGGTAGTCTGGAAACGATATTTGATTATCTCCCAAGAGCGCCGATTATATTTGATGAACTTTCTGAAGAGTCTTTTAATAATCGACTAGAATCAATCGATGACTATTACACTGCACGTTGTGAAAAACAAACAGGTGCGTTTTCTGAAGATAAATACAATCCGTTATCGCCAGAGAAACTTTATATTATTCGAAACGAGCTTGATCATGTGTTGGCAAGTCGATGTGTTGCATATTTTTCTCCCTTTGCGATGGAAGCCACGTCCGATCGTCAGGTCTTTAATCTTGGCGGTCGACTGGGTCGCATTTTTGCAGTCGAGCGTGATAAAGTTGCGGAAAACTTATTCAATGCTGTTAAGACTTACATTTTACAAGAATTAAAGAAAAAACAGGCCGTTGTAATAGCTTGTTGGAGTCTGGGGGCGCGTGAGAGACTTAGACGATTACTTAAAGAACATGGACTTAGAGATACACGTTTTATTGATATTTGGGATTCTAACAACCAAGATCTGAATTCTTCTGTCAACATGGCAGTATTGCCTTTGGAACGGGGATTTGTTGTTCAGGGCATTTCTGTGATTGCCGAACAGGATATTTTAGGTGATCGACTAAACCGAGGCCAGAGGCGTAGAAAAATAAAAACAGACCAGATGTTGGTTAATACGTCTGAACTCTCTCAGGGGGATTTAGTAGTTCATTTAGACCATGGGATTGCTCGATATAAGGGTTTGGTAACACTTGAAGTCGATGGAGCACCACATGACTTTCTAAGCCTTTTTTATGAAGGGGATGATAGGTTACTATTACCAGTCGAAAATATTGAATTATTATCCAGATATGGCTCTACTGAAAATGTTGTACCATTAGACCGGTTGGGCGGAGTTGCTTGGCAAGCTAGAAAAGCAAAATTAAAAAAACGTATACAAAAAATGGCCGAGGCTCTTATGGATGTGGCCGCAAAGCGAATGCTCAAGTCGGCGCCTATCTTGAGGGCAGATAAAATTATTTTTGAGGAATTTTGTGCAAAATTTCCATATTTGGAGACTGAAGATCAGGCAAATGCTATAGATGACACAATAGCTGACTTGGAAAAAAATCGACCAATGGATCGTTTAATTTGTGGTGACGTTGGCTTCGGTAAAACGGAGGTAGCTTTGCGGGCGGCATTCACCACGGTGATGAGTGGAAAACAAGTTGCTATTTTAGTGCCAACAACTCTTTTATGTAGGCAGCATTTCCATAATTTTTTGGGGAGATTTAAACATTTACCGGTACGAGTTGAACAGTTATCGCGCTTAGTACAACCCTCTAAAATGTTAGCGATACGAAATGATATACGTTCAGGAGCAGTGGATATTGCTATTGGAACTCAGGCGCTTCTTAGTAAAACCATTCAGTTTTTTGACCTTGGACTAATAATTATTGACGAAGAACAACATTTTGGAGTAGCGCATAAGGAGCATTTGAAACGGTTGCGGGCTGAAGCACATGTGTTGACATTAACTGCAACACCAATTCCACGCACGCTTCAAATGGCGTTAACAGGAGTAAAGGATATGAGCGTGATCGCGACTCCTCCTGTAGATCGATTAGCTATTCGAACTTTTATTATGCCGTTTGATCCCATTGTTATCCGCGACGCAATACTAAGAGAGTATCTTCGTGGCGGACAAAGTTTCTATGTATGCCCGCGTGTGGCTGACTTAAGTAAAATTGCTGTTAGACTCTCAAGTTTAGTTCCCGAGGTTAAGGTTAAGATCGCTCATGGGGCTATGCCCGTAAAAGAATTAGAGTCTGTAATGGCTGATTTTTATGATGGAGCATTTGATGTTTTAGTTTCTACAGCAATAGTGGAATCAGGATTAGATCTACAACGCGTTAATACCATAATTATTCATAGAGCTGATTTATTTGGCCTTTCTCAACTATATCAACTTCGTGGCCGGATTGGGCGTTCAAAAGTTAGGGGATACGCCTATTTTTTGCTACCACCCTCTCATCGTATTACTTCTACGGCTCGTAGACGTCTAGAAGTTATTCATAGGCTTGATAGCCTTGGAGCTGGTTTTAGTTTGGCAAGTCACGATATGGACATTAGGGGTGCGGGGAACTTACTGGGCGGCGAGCAGTCAGGTCATATTAAGGAAGTGGGTATCGAATTGTATCAGCACATGCTTAACGAGGCGGTCACTAAAATTCGTCGTTCTGCCGAGTTGGCAGAAGAACATTCATCAGAAGCGTCAGATGAAAGTAAAAATAGTGATTGGTCTCCTAACGTTAGTCTAGGTGCTGCAGTCCTGATTCCAGAGAACTATGTGCAAGATCTTGATGTTCGACTAGCACTTTATAGAAGAATAGCCCTACTTGAGAGACGGGAAGATATTGATGACTTCGTATTAGAAATGACAGATCGGTTTGGAAAACCACCAGAGGAATTTGGAAATTTGTTGGATACAGTAGCAATAAAGTACCAGTGCCGCATTCTTGGTGTTGCTCGCGTTGACGCAGGTCCAAAAGGGGCTGTATTAGTTTTTCGTGATACCACATTGGTCGATCCAGTTGGACTCATACAGCTTGTTAACAATTCAAGGAATAGGTTTCGATTACAACCTGACAATAAGCTTGTGGCACACCATGATTGGCCTCTACCAAGACAGCGATTAAATGGTGTTCGGAGAATACTTTCAGAATTAGAAGAAACGTTGCTAAAGTAAGTTTATATAATTCGATCCAATTTATGCACCTGAGAATGTTAACAAGTAAAATGACCCTTATAAAATTTGTTCACTAGTTTACTAAAACTCTTTGGCTAATTCGTTAACTTTAGCAGCCATAATGAAGTCATTCTCATGTAGCCCGCCAATTTTATGCGTATAAAAGACAACCGTACAATATCCCCAGCCAAAAGTAATATCCGGGTGATGTCCCTCAGTTTCAGCTAGTTCAGCAATAAGTTCCACGAGTTTCAGTGCTTGAACAAAGTCTGTGACTTCATATGTATGACGTATTTTTTTTGCATCTTCAAACAATTCCCAACCAAGCGTAAGGGAGGTCATTTTTTCGGCTTGGTCTTTGGTCATGGCTGGAATGCCACCACGGCACGGTACACACGATTTTTCTGTTAACTCCATGAAATTTCCTCTCTCGTTGAGATAAAAGATATTATTTGTTACTTCATTAAAATACTTAGCCCGCTATCGTTATCTCTTGGGTTGGTAGTTGGGGATTTTGAGTCTATTATACAATGGCTTCCACCAAAGGAAACTTCAACGGAAGGATTTGCATGCAGGCACCAATGTATAAAAACCATTTGCGTAGGGTAACTGTCCTAGGGTCTAGTGGATCTATTGGTAAGAGCACTATCGATTTACTTCAGCGTTATACAGACTCCTTTGTTGTAGAAGCGTTAACAGCTAATCACAACATAGATTTATTAGCAGAACAGGCCATTTTGACTAGAGCTAAACTGGCAGTAACTGCAGATCCGAAATTGTATAAAGATCTGAAGAACATGTTGGGGGGTACAGAAACACGTGTAGCTGCTGGGCCTGAAGCCCTCGAAGAAGCAGCCAGTTTAAAGTCTGAGTTTGTGATGGCTGGTATTGTTGGTGCGGCCGGCCTTGGGCCTACATTAGCAGCCATAAAGAGGGGTGCAGTAGTTGGGTTAGCCAATAAAGAGTGCCTTGTTTGTGCAGGAAATTTGATGCTTGAGGAAGCAAAGCGATCCGGTGCGACAATTCTGCCTGTAGATTCGGAGCACAACGCTATATTTCAAGTTTTTGACTTTAAAAGGGACAAGACTGTCAAAAGGATTGTATTAACTGCTTCAGGCGGCCCTTTCCGGGAAATGGGTTTGGATCAAATGGCTTTGGCAACACCAAAAGAAGCCATTGCGCATCCTAATTGGAATATGGGATCTAAGATTAGCGTAGACTCAGCAACTATGATGAATAAGGGTCTGGAAATTATAGAAGCTTTTTACCTCTTTCCTGTTAATAACTCGCAGATTGACGTACTTATTCATCCTCAATCCATAATTCACAGTATGGTTGAATATGTCGATGGTTCGATGCTAGCTCAATTGGGGTCTCCTGATATGAGGACGCCTATAGCGTATGCTTTGGCCTGGCCAGAACGTATCGCAACACCGACTCCAGAATTAGATCTTGCCAAAATCGGATCTTTAACATTTGAGAACCCAGATATTGAGAGATTTCCTTGTTTGCGACTTGCAAAGGATGCTCTTGAAAGAAGTGCAGAATCCGCAATTGTTTTGAACGCTGCAAATGAGATAGCAGTTCAAAGTTTTCTAAATAATAAAATTACTTTTGTTGATATCCCACGAGTTGTTGAGAGTTGTTTAGATAGATTAGTGTTTGAACCAGCTACAAATATTAAAGCGATTAAAGAAATCGACTCAGATGTTCGTTTAAGGGCGCTTGAGATGGTCGATGGACTATAGCGTGATAAAAAATATTTTTACCGATGACATTAATAGAGATTGAATATAATAGTTGGAGTGGTTTAACGCGTCATGACTGAACGACTGCTGCTTCAAAATCAAGGAAAAAGAGAGCTTGCTGCAAATAAATTAATAAATGCAAATCGCGAAAACTTTCCTGTGGGGTCTTTTCTAATACCACGTGATTTTAGACCTCATGTACATGCTTTTTACGTTTTTGCGCGCCACGCTGATGATATAGCTGATTCCCAAGAACTTTCAGAAGAAGACAAACTGGATGTGCTTCATTCAGTTCGAAGTAATCTCTCCAAAAATTCTGAAGACCTACCAAAGTGGGCGATTCCTTATCAAGATAGTTTAAGGCAGACTGGAAATTCTCCCCGTAACGGCGTAGATTTACTATCTGCATTTATCCAAGATGCTACAAAAAAACGTTATCAAACGTGGGATGAGGTAATGGACTATTGTATGCATTCAGCTGCACCGGTGGGGAGAACCTTAATAGAAATACATAAAGAAACTAAAGCTGATATTTCTGGGTCAGATGCTTTATGTTGTGCGCTTCAAATGCTTAATCACATGCAGGATTGCCGGTCGGATTATCTTTCATTGGATAGGGTTTATTTGCCTGAACCTTGGTTAGAAGAGGCTGGAGGCAGCGTTGCAGACCTTGGTCTTTCAGAGGCGTCGCCAGCTGTAAGAAATGTTCTGGACAGATGCCTGGCTGAAACTGAAAAATTATTAACAAAGGCTGACGGGTTGCCGAAGAGTATAGGTAGACGTGGCCTAAGGTTAGAAACTGCAGTCATTTTGAATTTGGCCCGGGCTCTAGCGTTCAAACTTCACCACCATGACCCCCTTTCTTATCATGTAAGGGTGAGCAAGGTCAGTTGGTTAATAAATGGATTAAGGGGCATTTTTAGCTCTTGGTAACATAACAATGACAAGCCAACAAATATCTCCGAGAGGATCTCATATTTTAGCAATTCCTAGTACTAGCGATCCAAAGAGTTACGTAGCTGAGGTGACCAAGGCCTCAGGTTCATCTTTTTTTCTGCCAATGTTACTCTTGCCTCGAGCCCGGCGAGAGGCAATGCTTGCTCTTTATGCTTTTTGCCGTGAAACAGATGATGTAGCGGATGAAATAGATGATTCAGAAAGATCTGGAGCTTTATTAAAGGCCTGGGCTCAAGAGATTGAAAATCTTTATGCTGGAAAAGCGAGACACCCAGTCTGTAGGGCACTTGCTGAACCAATAAAAGAATACAAATTACAAAAACACCATTTTCTCGAAATTCTTGAGGGTTTTGATATGGATAGGTCAGGAGTGATGGTGCGGCCAACCTTGGAACAATTGGAGCGGTATTGTTACTGTGTAGCTTCTTGTGTTGGGCTACTCTCTGTTAACATATTTGGATATAGATCTCCATCGATTCCGAGCTTTGCCCTTCACCTTGGCCATGCATTTCAGTTGACTAATATTTTGCGTGATGTTGCTGAAGACGCTGATAGAGGACGTATATATTTACCTAAGGAACTGCTCCAAAAACATGATCTTCAAGAAGTTAAACCCGAAGAAGTTACCAACACCCCTGGTGTAGAACTTGTGTGTGCCGAGATTGGCGCTATGGCTAGAAATCATTTTACTAAAGCATCTAATGCTTTACCTCGTAATGAACGAGCTAATATGCGCCCAGCACTTCTTATGCGGTATATTTACGAAGAATACTTAAATCGCATAGAGACTCACGACTTCCGAGTAGACAAACCATATAAGAGGTTGGGAAAATTCACAAAGTTAGCGCTATTACTTATGGGATTACTACGTACTTTATAGAAGTTAATTGAATGGTTTATCGCCTACTCTTGCAAATTGGGCAATATTTCACTTTTAGCTCTGACTACATCTTCTGCAAAGTCAATTTCTATCCACGGCAGACCGGTTATATTTTCAAAACCAAAACGACTAGGTGAAGATGATATAAGTACATTCCGGATAGATTCTTCCATGTATTCGTTACGTTGCCCCGAGAGTATGGTATTCTGAGCGTCCTTCGTTATATCAATTGCTGTATCATGAGAAAAGCGGAAGAACCCTACAGATTCTCCATAATAGTCGTAATCTTTTTCAATAGATTTTCTGAAATCAACGGGATGGCCATCTTTGATAGCTAACTTCATGGGCTCTTCTCCAATTTCGAGATTGCGATCCAAAAGGAAGGCATTGTTGTGTTTACTCGAAAATAGTTGTTCGAGCATTCGCCTATCATAAAGTACGTCGCCATCCATTATCGCAACGTCGCCTCCATAAGTAATTGCATCTTTAAGACAATGGAGAGTAACAATGCTTCCGTCGCAATATTCAGGATTATAAACTAATTTAACATCCGTCCTGCCGATCCGATGTAATTCATCATTTATTTTATTCGCTCCAAATCCGACGCCAATTGTTATATTGGATATACCCTGCAATAATAATTGATTGAGATGACGTTCGAGTAAGCTTTGCCCTCCAAATCGCAAAAGAATTTTAGGTAAATTTTTGGTTTTAGTAGCAAGCCGTTTTCCGACTCCTGCTGCAAAGATTACTGCTTGCATATCTTGGGCCCATATTTATGAAACTATTGCGGTGGAAGCTCTTCATCGCAGATAATCACAACTTTACCTGATAACTAAGAGAGTGAACTTACAATACTATTGGTGCAAAATAAATGAACAACAAAAATAACCCATCTAGTCAAAGTGATGAATTAAAAAAAATATATCTGTGGGATCAGCGTTTAGCCCGGTATTTAGTGGCACCGCTTGCGAATTCATTCGTAACACCGAATCACATTACTACTTTCCGTCTTTTATTGGGACTTGGAGCCTGTGCATGTATGGCGTTTGATAGGGCGACACTAATTTATTTGGGTGCAGGGCTTTATATTTTATCAAATTTTGTGGACCATATGGATGGTGAACTAGCACGAATTACTGGAAAAAGTACTCGTATGGGACATTTTTATGACATTTCCTGCGATTTAGTTATTCATATTTTGTTTTTTGTCTGTATTGGAATAGGCTTGTCGGGGTCATGGCTTGGCGATATTGCTTGGGTAATGGGAATTATAGCAGGTCTAGCCGTAAGTGGAATTTTTGCATTATTTCAACAGATAGAGATTAAGACTGGGAAAAAACAAGGTGGTCTACCTAGATGTGGTGGATTTGAGCTTGAGGATATAGCATATTTAATTGGCCCGGTTATTTGGGTTGGAGGGCCGACACCTATACTAATTATTGCTACGGTATGTGCTCCTGTATTTGGGTTTTGGGCGTTAATTCGCTATCGTCGTCTCATTTTTCAATTTAACTAAGTAAGCTAGCATTTTGTGATGAAAATACTTTTGACCGGCTCTACTGGTTTTGTTGGCTCTTCTATGGCGAGGTTGCTGTTACAAGAAGGGTATGAGGTAAAGGTTCTCGTGCGAACAAATACTGATAGGAGAAATATTGATGAATTAGACCTAGAGGTTGTGACTGGAGACCTAAGAGACTTTCAATCTCTAAAATCAGCCACAAGAGGTTGTGAGGGTCTCTATCATGTAGCGGCAGACTACCGGTTGTGGGTAAGAAATCCTCAAGAAATATATGATGCCAACGTTGAGGGAACCAAAAATTTAATGAGGGCAGCTATAGATGCAGGTGTTGAGAGAATAGTATATACCTCTAGTGTCGCTGTGCTGGGATTAAAAAAAGATCATAGTCCTGCTTCTGAAAATGAGCCTGTTTCTTTGGCGGACATGGTTGGGCACTATAAACGTTCAAAGTTTATAGCGGAGGAATGTGTCCGGGAGATGATTGTTAGAGAGGGCTTGCCTGCAATAATTGTAAATCCTTCTGCACCCGTCGGAGCTAGGGACATAAAGCCAACGCCTACAGGAAGAATAATAGTTGATTATGTCAACGGTCGCATGCCCGCCTATGTAGACACAGGTTTAAACATAGTACACGTCGACGATTGTGCTGTTGGACACTTGCTAGCTTATAAGAAAGGTAAAGTTGGAGAACGCTATATTCTAGGTGGTGAAAATGTGACCCTTCACGAGATATTGTTGATCCTTGGCAATATTACTGGAAGGCGGGTAACAAAGATAAAAATGCCTCATAAGTTGTTAGTGCCTCTTGCATATTCATCTGAGTTATTTGGCAGAGTGGCGAACTATGAGCCAAGATTGAATCTCGATACGCTCCACATGTCAGAGAAAAGAATGTATTTTTCATCGGAGAAGGCAAAAAATGATTTAGGTTATAAGTCTCGTTCAGCAGAAGAGGCACTTAGAGACGCAGTTGAATGGTTTAATATAAACCAATATTTTAACCATAGATTAGAAATTAGTTAAAATTTATATATCATAGTAATATTAAAATTAACCAAGTTAGTGGTTTACACGAAATCAATAAATAACAAGTTAAAACAAATATTTTATATCGTTAAAAACAATATGTTTTTTCCTAATGTTTATTGATGTGTTTCATGGAGGATCGCTATGTCAATGCCATGCAAAAAAGTATTAGGATTCGGTCTTATTTTTTGCATTTTAACGAGTAATATTGACTATTTAAGTGCCAGAAACAATGTAGGTTTAAGTGAAATTCTCCTATCGATTTACCAAACGTTAAATGAAGCTGAAAGAATTGAAAATGAACTTCCGGTGAAAAACATAAACCGCAGATATATTGCGAACCAATTGCAAGCATTGGTAGTTTCAGGTTTGGATACTTACCCATCGCAGGCTGGGATTATAATTCAAACTGCAATACGAGCACCTGTTAATGTGCGAAAAAGCGTTTTTGAAACGGTTAGAAGGGATTTTCCTGGGTTTGTGCATTTGTTGAAACCCATTCCAGAGTGGAAAGCTCCTAAATACAAAGAAAAGTCACTATTGGACAGGAAAAAACGGAAGAAAGTTAGGTCAGAGAATCAAAAAGCGGATGGTGAAACCAAATTTTCTCTTGCGGAACTCGTTCTGGGTGTCAGTGCGCACGATGTCGGAGCATTCGGAAGGAATAAGGAGTCAGGAGGAAACATCAACCTTGAATTACGTTTCACACCATTCGAATGGTCTATATGGAAAATGATATATGAACCTCAGCCACATATTGGAATTCACTTAAATTCGGATAACAATACTAACCAAATTTACGCTGGGGCTGGCTGGGCATTTGATATAACGACCAACATTGTCTTATCTGGTACTCTCGGATTAGCTCTGCATGACGGTAAAACTAGTACAACATTGTTAAATAAGAAGGAATTAGGGTCACACGTGCTTTTCAGGGAGTCTTTAGATGCTGGTTATAGATTGACCAAAACGCAAACAATTTCTATATATTTAGATCACATTTCAAATGCAGGGATTGCAGAGAATAATGAAGGTTTAGATACGTTTGGTTTGAGGTATGCCTATCTATTATAACAGTTATAACGGTATAACATTTTTTTTTAAGGATAAAATTTTTAAGTAAAAGTCTTTGGTTCATAATAAAAGATGGTATATTTTACAGTTATGCGTAGTCTCTGGATAGATAATAAAAAGAGAATTTTTGCAAATATTGGGAGGGATGACTAGCATGTCGGAAACACCTTTGCTGGATCGCGTAGAGGTACCGCGAGATCTAAAAGGGCTTTCAATTAAGGAATTGAAGCAACTCTGTAATGAGTTGCGGGATGAAACCGTTGATGCTGTTTCAGAAACAGGAGGGCATCTGGGTGCTGGTCTGGGTGTTGTTGAATTAACGGTTGCTTTGCATCATGTTTTTGACACCCCCCATGATCGCTTAATATGGGATGTTGGTCATCAAGCTTATCCACATAAAATATTAACTGGTAGACGAGAGCAAATTAGGACTTTGCGCCAAGCTGGTGGATTGTATGGTTTTACAAAGCGTTCTGAGAGCGAATATGATCCTTTTGGAGCTGCACATTCATCAACATCGATTTCTGCTGGCTTAGGTATGGCGGTAGCCAGAGACTTACGAAGTGAAAAGAGAAACGTAGTATCAATTATTGGTGATGGTGCAATGTCTGGTGGGATGGCTTATGAAGCTATGAACAACGCCGGTTCCATGGACGCTCGTTTAATAGTAATTTTGAATGATAATAAAATGTCCATCGCACCAGCTGTTGGAGCTTTGAACGCATATTTGTCACGTGTATTGTCTAGTCATTCCTATCGTAGTTTACGAGAGATTGCGAAGCATTTTTCTCAAAAGTTACCTCGATCCGTTGGAGTAGCTGCTCAACGGGCTGAGGAGTACGGAAGAGGGATGGTTACCGGAGGTACTCTGTTTGAGGAGTTAGGGTTTTATTATATTGGTCCAGTCGATGGGCATAATATTGACCACCTGATACCAATTCTTAAAAACGTTAAAGACGATGAAACTCCTGGACCTGTACTTATCCATGCAGTTACGCAGAAGGGAAAGGGATACGAGCCCGCAGAATCTTCTAGCGATAAGTACCATGGGGTCGCCAAGTTCAACGTGGTTACGGGAGAACAAAAAAAGGGTTCTCCTTCAGCTCCAAGTTACACAAATGTTTTTGCCAACGCTCTAATTAAGGAAGCAGAGCAAGATGCTAATATTGTTGCAATTACTGCTGCAATGCCAAGTGGCACTGGTATCGACAAATTTTCGAAGATTTTTCCTGAACGGGCGTTTGATGTAGGTATAGCAGAACAACACGCTGTCACTTTTGCTGCTGGATTGGCTACCGAGGGTTTCAAACCTTTTGCTGCTATTTACTCTACATTTTTACAACGCGCATACGATCAAATCGTACACGATGTAGCGATCCAGTCTCTACCTGTGCGTTTTGCCATTGATCGAGCTGGTCTAGTGGGTGCTGACGGCCCAACCCACGCAGGAAGTTATGATATTACTTATCTTGCAACATTACCAGGGTTTGTAGTAATGGCAGCTTCTGATGAAGTAGAGTTGGTTCGTATGGTTCGTACAGCTACTCTGATTGATGATAGGCCGTCCGCATTTAGATATCCACGCGGGGAAGGCTTAGGACTTGAAATTCCAGATAGTGTTGATCCACTCGATCTTGGGAAAGGTAAGATAGTGCGAGAGGGGAGTTCGATTGCTATTCTTTCTCTTGGCGCTCATTTGCGCGACTGTCTTGATGCTGCAGAGAATCTGCAAACTCATGGATTATCAAGTACAGTAGCTGATGCGAGGTTTGCAAAACCATTAGACGAAGAACTTATTCGCCGTTTGGCCAGTGAGCATGAAGTCCTAATTACAGTAGAGGAAGGAGCAATTGGTGGTTTTGGATCTCACGTACTAAGCTTTCTTGCAAAAGAGGGCTTGCTGGATGGAAGTCTTAAAGTTAGACCCATGACCTTGCCGGATCGATTTATATCACATGGATCTCCTCAGGGTATGTATGAGGATGCTGGCTTGACCGCAACCGATATTGTTAGTACAGCCCTGTCTGCATTGGGCAGTAACTGGGCTAAGGCAGATCTTAGAGCATAACGTGAGCAAATCTTCTTATTAAGGGGATATGTTCACTTAGTGGCAGTATCGTGAAACCATCTAAAAAAGGGCTCAGGGAAAACGAGTTCGGGGAGCATGGTTTAAAGCTTCCAGACCCTTCTAGTGTATGTGCAGAAGCAGTTCCGGAGACACAACTAAGAGACACTATTAACAGTGTTTCAGAGGGGTTGATTAATGAACAGAAAGAAGATGGCCACTGGTTATTTGAGTTAGAAGCAGACGCTACCATACCGGCAGAATTTATATTATTAAATCACTATTTGGGTGAGATTGACGATGTTATAGAGAGGCGTCTTGCGAATTATATTCGAAGTCATCAATCAGAACATGGTGGATGGCCACTCTTTCATGGTGGCAGTTTTGATTTGAGTTGTACGGTCAAAGCGTATTTTGCGTTAAAGTTGGTCGGCGATGATATAGATGCCATTCACATGAAACGGGCCCGTAAAGCGGTTCTAAATTGCGGTGGAGCACAATACTGCAATGTCTTTACCAGAACTAGTCTTGCATTATTTTCTCAGTTACCCTGGCGTACTGTGCCTTCAATGCCTATCGAGATAATGTATCTTCCATTATGGTTTCCCTTTAATTTGAACAAAATTGCGTATTGGTCTCGTACAACTTTGGTTCCACTTCTAATTCTGATGTCCCTCAAGCCTCAAGCGAAAAATCCTCGTAATATAGATATTCAGGAGCTTTTCGGCAAAAACAAACCCGCGAAATATAAATTATCGAGTTCTGAAGGTTGGATTCGAAATTTGTTTATATTGTTCGATGGAGTGTTGAAAACTTACGAGAAATTAATGCCTAAAAGATTTAGGAGAAAGGCAGTTGATAAAGCTCTTAAATGGTGTGTAGAGCGTTTAAATGGTGATGATGGGCTAGGGGGTATTTTTCCTCCTATGGCTAATCTTCTTATGGCACTCGATTGCCTCGGCTTTTCAAAAGATCACAGGGTACGCCAAACAGTCAGAAGATCCTTAAATAAGCTCTTAACGTCTCCCAAAAATGGACAACAATATTGTCAGCCGTGTGTGTCGCCAGTTTGGGATACCGGTCTTGCTGCGCTTGCTTTGAGCGAAAGTGATAGTGATAAATATTCTAGTTGTATAAATGCTGCAGCCGAATGGTTGGTTGATAATCAAATAACTGATATCAAAGGAGATTGGGCTATAAGTCGTCCATTCACACCGCCGGGTGGTTGGGCGTTTCAGTACAAAAATGATTATTATCCTGATGTTGATGATACAGCTGTCGTCGGTATGCTTTTACATCGCGCCAATAAGGATAAATTTGAACAACAAATTAATTTAGCGGCTGCTTGGATTAAGGGTATGCAAAGTAAAAATGGAGGGTGGGGATCTTTTGATGCGGAAAATCAGAGATTCTATTTAAATCATATACCTTTTGCTGATCATGGTGCTTTACTTGATCCTCCTACGGTTGATGTGACTGCTCGATGTTTAAGTTTTCTTACACAAATTGAATATCAGGATAATCACTCTGTAATAAAAAGGGCAGTTGATTATCTGGTTAATGAACAAGAAAAGAATGGTTCATGGTTTGGTCGGTGGGGTACGAATTATATTTATGGAACCTGGTCCGTACTATCAGCTTTACGTTCAGCTGGTATAGAGTCGAAGTCATCGACAGTTGGCAAGGCCGTAGAATGGCTAGAAAGCATTCAGAGAGTTGATGGTGGCTGGGGAGAAACTGGTGATAGTTATTATCCAGACCGTTCCAAAGCATCTTTTACAAAGATTAGCACGCCCTCACAAACCGCTTGGGCCCTCTTAGCTCTTATGGCTGCAGGGGAATTGAATTCGGAAGCAGTAAACAGAGGAATAAATTTTCTTTTAAAAGTTCCACGGAATGGATCTAGATGGCATGAAGATGAATATACTGCGGTGGGTTTTCCAAGGGTATTTTATCTGAAATATCATGGATATAGTTCTTATTTTCCTCTGTGGGCTATCGCACGATATCGTTTCCTTAAAGATAAAAATAATAATGATAAGCCTGATTATGGAATTTGAGTAGAGCTCCTTATGAAAACTATTGATAGCCTTCATAATGCATCGTTAATTTGCGGTTTTGAATATGAAGCCCGGTGTTTAAAATTGGCTGGCATCAAAAATAAAATAGGTATTTCTGGAGCAAACACAAAAAAAACCAAAGAAGTCGCCGAACGGTTAATATCTTCCGGCTCAGAGGTGTTAATAAGTATAGGATTGGCAGGAGGCCTTGATCCACGATTCGGTCCAGGGTCATTAATCCTAGCAGACCAAGTTCTTTTAGCAGAACCATCAATTTTTGGAGAAAAAAAAGTATCAACGATGAGTGATTTGGGAGATATTTTTAGTTTTCGCGAATCCTCAAACCTAGCTAATTCTCATGAGAGTGCAATCAAAAATATAGATTCAGTAGGTATAATTTTTGATACTGATAAGGGGTTAAATCGTAAATTATTAGGTTTATTGAACGTTGAAGTAACGCGTGGGCTTATAATGGGAGTGGATAAGGCTATTACAACTCCCAGAGATAAGATTAGAATGTTTGGAATGACTGGTTGCTTAGCCTGTGATATGGAAAGTCATGTGATAGCTAAGGTTGCCAATTCGGCAGGTATTCCATTTATTGTTTTACGTGTGGTGTGCGATCCTTCTAATAGATACATTCCAAAATGTGCATTGAAGTCACTTACTGATAAAGGCCGTACCTCTTACAGTGGTGTAATTGCTGAAGTTTGCTTGAGACCCTGGGAATTACCAGACCTACTTTCTGTCTGGTATGATTCGAGAATTGCGTTTAAAGCGTTAAGTAATGCTGCTAGAATGAGCCTCCCGCTCTTCGAATCTCTCAGGTGAAAATTTATGGTTCTCAGGGTGTTCATTCGAGATTACTTTGTCAACGTGAGTTTCAAACACATATTCAGCTGGTCTAGCATGATTTAAATCAATTTCTGGAGCAAAAGCTCCTTTAGTGCGTACCCCAAATAAATTAATCCACATCGCCCTAAAAGGGTTTGATAGTGTATGCTCAACTGCCGTTGCCTCATAACCGCAATGAACCATGCAGTCAGCACATTTTTCATATTTACCAGTTCCATACGCATCCCAGGCAGTATCTTCCATAAGCTCGTGGAATGTTTCTGTATAACCTTCGCCGAGAAGGTAGCAGGGTTTTTGCCAGCCAAAAATATTTCTGGTTGGATTACCCCACGGCATGCATTCATATGTCTCATTTCCCGCTAAAAAATTCAGAAATAAACTCGATTGGCTAAATTGCCAATTCTTTCCTTGACCTAGGGTAAAAATTTGGCGAAAAAGTGATTTAGTTTTTGAACGGTTTAAAAAATGTTCTTGATCTGGAGCTCTTTCATATGAATATCCCGGGGAAACGGTGATAGCGTTTACTTTCAAATCTTTAGTGGCAAAGTCAAAAAATTCAGACACGTCTTGAGCGGTTTGGTCATCGAAGAGTGTACAATTTATATTTACCCTAAAACCCTTTTTTTGAGCCTCTCTAATAGCTCTAACGGTACGTTGAAAGGTGCCTGGTTGATCCACTGCCTTGTCGTGATTCACTTCGAGCCCGTCAAGGTGAACTGAAAAAGTTAGGTAAGGGCTTGGTGTATATTGATCCAACTTCTTACTTAACAAGAGTGCATTCGTACATAGGTAAACAAATTTTTTTCGGGCTATAATGCCTTTCACTATATCTTTCATTTGCGGATGAATTAGGGGTTCGCCACCAGGAATAGAGACAATAGGAGCATTACATTCATCAACAGCCTCAAGACATTGTTCTAGACTTAATCGCTTGTTTAAAATTTCAGACGGATAGTCGATTTTTCCGCAGCCTGGACAGGCTAAGTTGCACTTAAATAGAGGTTCCAACATAAGCACCAACGGGTATCTTTTAACCCCTTTTAAGCGCTTTGACAGAACATAAGCCCCAACCCGTACTTTTTGAATTAATGGTACTGACATATTAATTTGCCTCTAGGAACTTAAGTAAATGCGGACGTTTCTTTCACTATTCTTAGACTCTACAATCTTTATCGCGAGCGGGAGTTCGACCATCCTCACCACTTCTAACTAACTCTGAGGGTAGTTTGAAACGCACACGTTCCTCTATTCCGTTCTGAAAGGTCAGTGTAACATCACTAAATTCTTTAAGTTTGGCAAATAGTTCTCTCACCAATTGTTCTGGGGAAGATGCTCCAGCAGTTACTCCCACTTTTTCAACGCCTTCAAACCAACCATTATTTAGATCAGTAGCATCCTCTATTAGATAGGAGGGGACACCCATTTCTTCACCAATTTCGCGAAGTCTATTTGAGTTAGAGCTATTGCGAGCACCAACTACCAATATTAACTGCACATTTTCAGCCAACGCTCTAACCGCTGCTTGTCGGTTCTGTGTAGCATAGCATATATCTTTTACATCGGGCCCTGAGATGCTTGGAAAGCGACCTTTAAGTGATTCAATGACATCTCGTGTATCGTCTACGCTTAAGGTGGTTTGAGTTACGTAAGCGACCTTGTCCGGGTCATGCACCTTTAGAGATTGAACTTCTTCTGGAGTTGCAACTATCTGTGGCCCTTTTTTCAATCTACCGCTAGTTCCTTCTACTTCTGGGTGTCCCTCGTGGCCAATTAGAATTACTTCCTTACCGTCAATTTCATAGCCTTGTGCTTCATCATGTACTTTTGCTACTAGGGGGCACGTAGCATCGATTACTGGCAGCCCTCTCTTTCTTGCTTGCAATTCAACGTCTTCTGAGACGCCGTGTGCACTAAATATTGTTACCGCGCCTTCAGGAATTTCACTTACTTCCTCAACAAATATTGCCCCTTTTTCTCTCAATCCCGCAACCACACGCTTATTGTGGACAATTTCGTGTCGGACATAAACAGGCGGGCCATATACCTCAATTGCACGTTCAACAATTTCAATTGCGCGTTCAACTCCGGCACAAAATCCTCTAGGTTCCGCTAAAATGACTTGCATCAAGGCACCTCTATCTTGGTTGCTAGCATATGCTTCCAAACAAAAACGAATTTATTATGACAACTTTACTCGAGAATCTAATCATTTTTAGCAGTTTGAACAATTACACATTGCAAATAATATATATACCCAATTATACCCAATTATAAACATGGAGTAATAAAATCTATTATATTAACTCTAACGCTTGATCCAAATCGTTCAAAATATCATCTATAGTCTCAATTCCAACAGATAGTCTAATCATATCTGAACCGATACCAGAGGCGCTCCGTTGTTTCTCGGTAAGTTGACGGTGTGTCGTGGACGCAGGATGAATTATTAGGCTTCTTGTATCACCGACGTTGGCTAGGTGTGAAAAGATGTTTACTTTGTCTACAATCATAACTCCAGCTTCGTATCCACCTTTCAGTCCAAAACTAAAAACTGACCCACACCCCTTTGATAGATACTTATTTGCTAAATCGTGATACGGACTGCTTTTAAGGCCTGGATAGGAAACCCAGGAAACTTTTGAATGGTTTTCTAAATATTCAGCGACAGCCTGGGCATTTTGGCAATGGCGATCCATGCGTAATGGTAATGTTTCAACACCTTGAAGCAAGTTCCATGCAGCTATTGGTGTTAATGTGGGCCCAAAATCCCTCAATGCCACTGCTCGGGTTTTCATTGTAAAAGCAAAATCACCAAACGTTTCACCAAAAATGAGACCGTGATAAGATGGGTCTGGCTGAGTCAAAGAGGGAAATTTATCATTTTGAAACCAATTAAACTTACCTGACTCAACAATAACTCCCCCTATTGTATTTCCATGACCACCAATAAATTTTGTAGTTGAATGTAGGACGATATCTGCCCCCCAATTAAAGGGGCGCCATAAATATGGAGATGCAAGAGTATTATCCACTACCAAAGGTATTCCAGATGCACGCGCAATTTCGCCTATTTTTTCAATATCTAAAACTATTCCCCCGGGGTTTGAAAGACTTTCACAGAAAATAAATTTTACTTTGTCTGTCATGGCCTCCGCAAAATTTTCGGGTTTAACTGGGTCAACAAAATGACATTTCCAACCAAGTTTTGCGAAACTTACTCCAAACTGCGTTAGCGACCCCCCATATAAATTCCGTGAGGCTAAAAACTCATCTCCCGATTGCATTAGTGTGGCTGCCGTTAAAAATTGAGCCGCATGACCGCTTGCAGCGGCAACCGCGCCTCGGCCACCCTCGAGAGCAGCCATGCGTTGTTCAAGTACGGCAACTGTAGGATTTGTCAAACGTGAATAAATGTAACCAAAGGTTTGTAGGTTAAATAATTCGGCGGCATGTTCCGTGTCATCAAAAACAAAAGAGGTTGTTTGGAATATTGGTGTTGAACGTGCTCCCGTAGTGGGATCGGGTTGAGCTCCGGCATGAACCGCGAGAGTTTCAATGCCAAATTCTTTTTGTTCTTCAAAATCTTGCCGTTTATTCATTTTATCCATGAGCCCTTATATATTTGTATTATTCCGAACGTGGAGCTCTGAAGGTTTTGGATGAAATCATTCCCGTATTTATACCGCTCCAGCCTAATTCCCCCGAAAGTCGTGCAAACTCAATTTTAGGACATCTATCCATTATTACTGTCATACCAGATTCCTCAGCTATTTCTGCCGCCTTGTCGTTACGGACCGACAACTGCATCCACAGATATTGTATACTTTTCTGCTCCTTGTACTTAATAACCTCTTCGGTGATCCGGTATGCTTCCTCCGAGTTACGAAAAATATCAACTAGATCTATTTTATCAGGATACTCGCTGATGTTTCCAAATACGGTTTGACCAAGAATGACTTCACCTACACGGTTAGGGTTTATGGGTACTACTTTATAACCCTTTTTCAACAAGTATTTCATGGCAAAAAAGCTGGGTCTTTTCCAGTCACCACTTGCACCAATAAATGCTAGCGTTCGAGAGTTCTTTAGGATGTTACGTAATAATTCATCAGGATAATTGTTGTGTCGTTTTAAGTAGGCCAATGCCTGACTGCTAGTTTGCGTGTAAGTCTTTTCCATTTCGATTATATCATTCCCCCTTCCAAACGGGTTCACGCTTTTCGAGAAACGCGTCTATGCCTTCTTCCGCATCTCTTGCCATCATATTTTTTGTCATTACTTCACTGGTAAATTCGTACGCATCACTAAGTCCCATTTCTAACTGTCGATAAAAGGCCTCCTTACCTATTGCTAATGTTAACCTCGATTTATTTTTTATTTTTGAGCAGTATGAATTAATTATCATGTCCAATTCGTTATGGTCTACCGAGCAGTTTATAAGACCAATTTTCTCTGCTGCTTCTGCATTGATTTCTTCACCTGTTAGAAGCATCTGCATTGAAGATTTCCTTGTAATATTTCGGCTAAGCGCAACCATTGGCGTTGAACAAAATAGGCCAATGTGAACGCCAGGTGTGCAAAATCTGGCCTTATTAGATGCTATAGCTAAATCACAGGAAGCAACTAATTGGCATCCAGCTGCCGTTGCAAGTCCCTGTACTCTAGCTATAACAGGTTGTGGTAATTTGATGATGCTCATCATGAAATGGCTACATTGTTTAAATAAGTCTTCGTGGTAGTTTCTGTCATGATTAGCTCTAATTTCTTTCAAATCATGCCCCGCGCAAAAAGTGTCACCCGTGGACTCAAGAACCACCACCCGTACAGATGGTGTTTTGGCTATTTCATTCAACTGATTTTGCAGTAAACCTATGAGGTTGGTTGATAGACTGTTGCCAGCTTCCGGTCGATTGAGCGTCAAGCGGGTCACACCCTCCACGTCAGAAACCAACAATTCTTGGTTTAGCTTTGTTTGATCAAAAGTTGGTGATGTCATTTCCAAACCTTCTTTGTAGATTAGAGCCAAATATGTATACACCAAAAATTATATCAACTGCCAGCCTGCAAAGCGTCGTAAGCACACTACCATAATACCTCCACTTAAATAAATGATATTAAAGAGCTTTTCCCTTGACGACGTCAAAATTCTTTGCATACTGGCCAATTACTCTTTTCTTAAAGATCCCGCTAACACTAATTGATGGTTAAACTACACTATGAAAACTTATATGGCTTCTTTAAAGAATATAAAGAAGGATTGGCTGCTGGTTGATGCAGAGAATATAATTCTCGGAAGACTGGCTACGGTTGTTGCTACCAGACTTCGCGGTAAGCACAAGCCTAATTATACGCCAAATGTTGACTGCGGTGATAATGTTATAGTTATAAATGCTGAGAAGATAAGGCTAAGTGGAAATAAATTAGAAAGTAAGATTTATTACCACCATACGGGTTATCCCGGTGGGATTCGAGCCCGAACAGCAAGCGATATACTTTCCAGTTCAACACCTGAGGAATTAATTTCGAAAGCTATTGCAAGAATGATTCCTAAAGGACCGCTTGGCCGAAAGCAAATTGGAAATTTGAAAGTTTACGCGGGGCCAAACCATCCGCATGGGGCACAACAGCCTACAATTCTTAATATATCTATGATGAATGAAAAAAATATAAGGGTTTCTAACCGTGGTTGAGGAAAATGTACGCACACTGGATAATTTAAGTGAACTGGGATCCAATTCAGAATCACAAACTGAGCTGGTGCAGATGCCAGAGCCAGAAATAGATTCTAAAGGCCGTACTTATGCGACGGGTAAGCGTAAAGATGCAGTAGCGAGAGTTTGGATTAAACCAGGAACAGGTAAGATTGTTGTAAATCGCCGAGAGGTTGAGGTGTACTTTGCACGACCTGCATTAAGAATGATCATTAATCAACCTTTTGATGTCGCGAATAGGAATGAACAATATGACATTATTTGTACCGTTGGTGGAGGTGGTTTGTCGGGTCAAGCTGGTGCGGTTAGGCATGGTTTGGCAAGAGCACTGGTTGCGCGAGAGCCGGAATTGCGTAAGGTGTTAAAATCTGGCGGTTTTCTTACTCGTGATAGCCGGGTGGTAGAACGTAAGAAGTATGGTAAGGCAAAGGCAAGGCGTAGTTTCCAATTCTCCAAGCGCTAAATTTAACCAATTTATTATTTTTGATAAAAGGCCTAAGGGGGAATTACGCGACAGATGTCTCAATAATACCAGACGTTTGTTAGCTATATAAGAATCGTATTTCCTTCTGTTATGTTAAAAATGTGCTGCGTATAGCATTCTTTGCGGAAGTGGGAGTCTTATGATCCGAGTTGGAGTATTAGGTTCTAGTGGATACACTGGTGGTGAGCTGTTGAGGTTGATTTCAGCTCATAGCCAGATGAGGATCGAGATGTTGTCTGCAGATAGGAGGGCTGGGAACACTGTAGAGGAGGTTTTCCCGCATCTATCGGATTTAGACTTGCCAAATTTTGTTTCCTTAGAGAACGCTGACTATTCCAATTTGGACGCAATTTTCTGCTGCTTGCCGCATGGAGCCTCCCAAGAAGTTATACCATGCCTTCCAAAAAATATAAAAATTGTAGACCTAGCTGCTGATTTTCGACTCAAAGATAAAAATCAATATGCAGAGTATTATGATTGTGAACACCGGGCGATAGAGTTTCAGAAACAGGCAGTGTATGGATTGACGGAGTTGAACCGGGAGTCGGTGTCAAGTGCTCGTTTAGTTGCCAATCCTGGTTGTTATCCAACAGGGCCACAATTAGCTTTGATCCCGTTACTTGTAGAAGGCCAAATTGAAACTAATATTATTATTGATGCAAAGTCTGGAGTAAGCGGTGCGGGTCGTGAGCTTAAAACCTCAAGCCTCTATACTGAGGTTGGAGAGGGTGTTTCTGCGTACAATATAGCCTCACACCGGCATTCTCCAGAGATTGATCAGGGTTTGTCAGAAGCTGCAAATACACAAATTAAGGTTAGCTTCACACCGCACCTTATCCCTATGAATCGAGGTATTCTGTCCACTATTTATTTGAATTTAACTGAAGGAACTAAATTTACGCATCTTAGAGAGAATTTGTTGCAACACTACGAAGGTGAACCATTTGTTCATATTACCTCGGAAGGTGTTGTTCCAAACACGAAAATGGTAAAAGGTTCTAACAAATGCCTAATTGGTGTATTTAATGATAGAGTATCAAACAGAATAATAATATTAACAGCAATTGATAATTTGATAAAAGGAGCATCAGGCCAGGCTTTGCAAAATATGAACTTAATGTTTGGAATTCCTGAGACTGCTGGCCTCCTACAGTTACCGCTATCTCCATAAATTATTAAAGTGAATAATCCAGGCGCTAATATTATTCCCTATCGAAGTATCTGGCCTCGTGTTGCACCAAGTGTCTATATTGCTCCAGGTAGTAGCGTGATTGGTGACGTTGTGATGAAACCTCATTCAAGCTTATGGTTTAATTGTGCTGTCCGCGGAGACGTGAATAACATTAAAATTGGAATACGTACAAATATTCAGGATGGAACAATCATTCACACTTCTAGTGATAATGGTGCCACTCTCATCGGTGACAATGTTGTTGTAGGGCACAAGTGTTTGTTGCACGCGTGTATCGTTGAGGATGCATGTATGATTGGTATGGGTTCTACGGTGATGGATTATTCGGTTATTGAGACGGGTGCTTGGGTGGCGGCTGGTTCTCTGGTCACACCAAATAAACGTATAAAGAAAAGAGAGCTGTGGATTGGTCGTCCAGCCAAGTTTCTGCGTCATGTCAGTTCAGAAGAGACTGAGGAAATATCCCGTATAGTTTCAAATTATGTAGTTAGAGCACAGGAATACAGTTAGGTATTAGATAAATAACCTGTTAGATTACACCAGAAAAGATAGTTAACTCTAAGGATAATTTTTATCTATCTAAGTATAAAATTTATTAGTATTTAATGTCTTAGGTGCCGTTTATGGTTTTGTATATAAGTTTAAAACGCTAATATGTGGCGTAACTACGATATTAAAAAAGATATGTATAGACATAAATTACAGGCTTTGTTAATTCGCTCGAATGGCAAGGAAATTAATGCGTATTTGTTTAATTAAATTTACTAAAAGTTCGCGGTTTGTTAAAGCGATATGTCTTCCGGTTCTTCTAGTTTGCACAGTCTCCTGTACGTCGGTATTGGATGATATGGCTGACGGGGTGTCAGGCATTGTTGGAGAAGAAGGAACTTTGTCATGTGTTTTTTCTGGGGGCACTGTTGAAAACTGTCTAAGTGAAGAAACGAATGGTTCAACAGTACCAGTTGAAACTGTCGAGGCAATTGAAGATGATGCATTTCCAACCTTAGGTGAGGTACCTGAGAGTCCACGTTCTTCTTCAACAGTTGAAGATTTAGAGAAATTAACTGAGGGATTAGTTGCTGATAGGGAGCATGCTAAGTATACCAATGAAGTATTGCGTAGTAGCTACGCAACTAGCGGAGATAAACTTTCTAAGATCCCTGAATATTATGACTCGAATACTGATCAAGACAATTCACAACGTCAAGACAATGTTATATCTAGACAATCTTCAAAGACAGTAACCGACAATAGCCTAGCTGAAGAGAGGCGAATTATCAGTGTAGAATCTGCGTCAAATGCTGTTCTTCAACAAGAGAATATATCTAAAGTTCAAAGAATAAGAGTCAACAAAGGAAATAAAGGTGTGCGTTCAGTTGGGATGGGAAATCAGAACGGTATAATGGAGGTTTCCAAATTTCGTGAAATTTTTGATCACGCTTTTGAGTCTTCGGGGGCAGCTGCATTTAAAGATAAATTCAGGCGAAATGATATAGAAGTAGTCAGCAAGCCAACTCTGAGAAAAGTAGAAAAGTTAAATATTGAGAACTTTGATGGTTCGTCGAAACAAAATGAAATTCTGTTACTAAAAAATAGAATTCAGCTAGCTAAATCGACAGAAGATAGTCTCGAGCAGGCGAGTTTGTCGTTTCAGGTGGCAAGTATCCCTTTTGCTGTTGGTTCAGCATCCATAGGTGGTTCGGGCAGGGCTATTCTAAAAAAAGTTGTTAAATTCTACGAACAATTTGGTGGGATAGTTAGGGTAATCGGTCATGCAAGTCAGCGCACCCGAGAGATGGATCCAGATAGCCATCAGTGGGTAAATTTTAATATTTCAATGGATAGAGCGGAGAACACTGCTATTTCGTTAGCACGTTTGGGCATACCAGCGGATTCCATAATTATAATGGCGCGTTCTGATAGAGAGCAACTATCTCGCGAGCATATGCCGTCCAGCGAATCAGAGAATCGTCGTGCTGATATATATATTGAATACTAAACTTGTTTATTCAAATTTTTGATATAAAAAATCATTTATTTTCAATGTCTTATACTTTCTTATTAAAGTTATATATTGGATAGGGGGGCGCCATGCATGATACCCTTAGAATTGGTGTGGCCGGGCTTGGAGTAGTTGGTAGTGGGTTAGTGAGTCTTCTTGAGGAACAAAATTCAGTATTCGAGAATCGTTGCGGTAAAAAATTAAAAGTGGTAGCTGTCAGCGCCAAAAATTCCAGACGTATAAGTGGACCGGATATTAGTAGGTATCGCTGGTTTGATGATCCGATTGCTCTGGCTGAGGATCCGGAGGTTGATGTTGTTTGTGAGCTAATCGGGGGAATGCATGGTGTTGCTTTCAACCTTTCTAAATTAGCTCTTGCTAGAGGTAAACATTTAGTTACAGCCAACAAAGCGTTATTGGCACAACACGGTATAGAACTAGCGAAACTAGCTGAAGCATCAAGTGTCCATCTTGGATATGAGGCTGCTGTTGGAGGAGGGATCCCAATAATTAAAACGCTTCGAGAAGGGTTATGTGCAAATAATGTTTTTAGCATATACGGTATATTAAACGGCACATGTAACTATATACTTACGAAAATGCATGAGGGTGTTGGGAAAAAGAATTCCCAGAATTTTGAAGACGTATTGAAAGAAGCTCAGGAACTAGGGTATGCGGAATCAGACCCGTCTACCGATATTGATGGGATTGATTCTGCCCATAAGCTAGCAATGCTGACCAGCCTAGCGTTCGGTTGTCCAGTTGACTTGGATTCAGTGCATACTGAAGGTATTAGAGATATTAGTGTGCTTGATATGCAATATGCTGTGGAACTCGGATACCGCATTAAACTGTTGGCCATTGCTAAATCGAGTGATGAGGGTGTTGACCAGAGCGTACATCCATGCATGGTTCCGGAATACAGTGCAATTTCTAAAGTTGGTGGGGTA